>ERZ779869.2354-NODE-2354-length-15800-cov-2.309432_pt1 | contig 15800 bp, 11 predicted proteins | sample MGYA00511557_ERZ779869 | MGnify/ENA primary metagenome ERZ779869 (study PRJEB29588, sample SAMEA2154620) | human gut metagenome | biome: human gut; feature: human-associated habitat; material: faeces | place: Denmark | collected 2008/2010 ...
CGTCAGCTTCCGGCATCGGAGGAATATCTTCCACCTTGTATTCGGGTACCGGAGTTCCCATCATCGGAGCTTCCGCTTGAACTTTCTCTATTCTCCAACCTTCGAGGTTCGTGAAATAAGATACTTGTCCGTTATTCTCCCATTTGCGGCCGCGCAAATTGAAATACACTTTAATATTCTCGTTCAATTGGACGTTTTCCAATAGATCACACCGGTCTTGGATCAATTGAACTTTTACGAAGTCGTTCCACTGTGGATTCTTCTCGTTTTCAACTTCTATCACGAATTCTCTCTTCTGGAAACGATCACTGATTTTTTGTGTAGCTTCTTTGTAAATTAATTTTCCGGTAACTTCGTAATTCATTGTTTTTCTGATTAAAAACAAGCCCAAGAAACCTTGGGCTTGCTAGCTGTTTAAATATCGAATGATAAATTATTTTTGAGCGTTCGGGTCAACGATGTCGATTAATTCAACTTCGAAAATCAACGTTTCGTTCGGTCCGATAGCACCTCTGGCACCTTGAGGTCCGTATGCCAAATTTGACGGGATATAAAGAGTCCATTTAGAACCCACAGGCATTAATTGTAATGCTTCCGTCCAACCTTTGATCACGCGGTTTACAGGGAATTCGGTAGGCTCGCCTCTCTTGTATGAAGAGTCGAACTCGGTTCCGTCAATTAAAGTTCCTTTGTAGTGAACTCTTACAACACTGGTATCTGCCGGGATAGCTCCGGTTCCTTCTTTTTCAATCTTGTATTGAAGTCCGCTCTCGGTGATTTTGATACCATCTTTTTTGGCGTTTGCTGCCAAGAACTCTTCTCCGGCTTTCAATGCTTTTTCAGCTTTAGCCATCATGGCTTTTTGAGTGTATTTCTGTAAAAACATATTCATTTGCATCATGTCGGCAGGAGCGTCTTTTTTCTGTAACGCACTGTTCATTCCGGCGATAATAGCATCCATGTTGATGTCTTCAATACCATTGCCGGTGATATTAGAACCGTACATGTAACCAATATAGAAACTGGCAGTATCAGTTTCGTTTTTCAGTGATACATTCGTTTTTGTAGAAGTGTTGCAGCAGCTAGATAAACCGATTGCAGCAACAGATAAACCTAAGATTAGATTTTTTGCGTTCATAGTTTTTCGTAAATTAAATTATACTATATCTAATAATTCGATATCAAAAATCAAAGTTTCGTTCGGTCCGATAGCCTGTCCTGCACCATGAGGGCCGTAGGCTAGATCAGAAGGGATGTACAATTGCCATTTTGAACCCACGGGCATCAATTGAAGGGCTTCAACCCAACCGGCAATAACTCCGTTTACCGGGAACTCAGCGGGTTCTCCACGACGGATGGAAGAGTCGAACACGGCACCATTGATCAAGCGTCCCTCATAGTGGCATTTCACCGTATCGTTACTTTTCGGGATAGCCCCGTTTCCGGCGGATATTATTTTGTATTGTAAACCGCTAGCTAAGGTAACCACGCCTTCTTTGTTCTTGTTGTCGTTTAAGAATTGTTCTCCGGCTTCCTTGGCTGCCTTACCTCTTTCGTTTTGCAACTTGTTGAAATAATCCTGCAAAATCTGGTTTGCCTCTTCCGGTTTGATTTCCGGCATCTGGCCCGCGTAGACGGTTCTGAGCGCATCAACAAAAGCTTCTGTGTTAATGGAATTTACTCCTGAAGAAAGGAGGTTGCTTGCAATACTTAGACCGAAACAATAACTCACTTTGTCTAACTCTTCTGTATATTTCATTGAAAGGTTTTATTAATAAATAAATATTTTGTTCATTAAGATGCAAATGTAAGAACATTGCGCGAAAACACAAACAGGTTTTCGTGTTTTATTTGCGATACGAGAAAATCATACCGGAAGATTCATTTTATTCATTCATTAGCATTCCGTCATTTAATTTTATTTGTCTGTCTGACATACGGGCTAGCTCCGTGTCATGCGTGACGATTACAAATGTTTGTCCGAGTTCTTCCCGTAAAGTGAAAAACAACTGGTGTAATTCATTTTTGGTGCGGGTGTCCAGGTTCCCGGAAGGCTCATCGGCCAACACCACCCGGGGATGATTGACGAGAGCCCTTGCCACGGAAACTCGTTGTTGCTCCCCGCCGGAGAGTTGGTTCGGCTTGTGGCTAACCCGCTCTCCCAGACCGAGAAGAGTCAGTAATTCCATGGCTCGTTGTTCCGCTTCCTTTTTCCCGGTTCCCTTGATCCATGCCGGAATGCAAACATTTTCCAACGCCGTGAATTCCGGCAATAAATGATGGAATTGAAATACAAACCCGATGTTATTGTTCCTGAATTCCGATAGTTTGTTGGAAGATAACCGGGCAATATTCACGGAATCATACAATAACTCCCCCTCGTCCGGGGTATCGAGTGTTCCTAGAATGTGTAGCAACGTACTTTTCCCCGCACCGCTTGCCCCTACGATCGTTACAATCTCTTTTTCTTTTATGGAGAGATTGATTCCTTTCAGTACCTTTAATTCGCCGTAGCTTTTGACTATATTTTTAATTTCTATCACCTGCCTAATTTCTTGATGTATGATTTAGTGATTCTTACCCACTAACTGTATTATTTTGATGGTAAAGATAATAATTTTCAATTTTGACTAATCCGATTGATTACTTTTTTTGAATAATTAAATTGACGATAGAAGATTTTCTTTTGCATCCGGATTATGTTGGAAAACACGATCGATGGTCAGGCAATGATTCAGTTCATTACAATCGGCACAAGTGTCGAATCCCTTTGCTTGAACACATTTCCGGATTTCACAATAATAGCTGCAATAGGCGAATTTTGCCCCCTCAACACGGCAACCTGTGCAATAGATGGTTTCCGGAGTAATCTCTGACGTATTGTTCATGATGCTCCATTTTCGAGCGGTTTCTTCTCGTAGCTTATCATCGTTATTGATCGTGGCAATACGGGCGTCACAATTTTCGCAATCTAATCCGCAACAGGCGATTAATTGTTTCATAATAATGTTATTAATTAAAATTTCAGACAAAGATACGAATTATTAGATTGCTACTTGGAATTACTTCATATGATTCGATTTAATTATTTGCAGGCTAGAGATTGCGATTAAATAAAGAGTGTGTATCTTAGCAATCTAAAATAAATTACGTATGGAATATTATATAGATCCGGTCACCTTCGTGACACAAAAGAGTGGTTTTGAGAGTAGATATATTAAAAATTTATTAGGATTACTGGATGAAGGAGCCACGATACCTTTCATTTCCCGTTATCGAAAAGAAATGACCGGAAGTATGGACGAGGTGCAGGTGGGACAGGTTCGGGAGATTTATGAACAGTTCAAAGAACTGGAAAAACGGAAAAAGACCGTGCTGGAGAGTATCGAACAGCAAGAAAAACTGACTCCGGAACTACGGAAACAGATAGAACATTGTACCGATTTACGGGAACTGGAAGATATTTACCTGCCTTATAAACCGAAAAAACAAACTCGGGCATCGAAGGCAAAAGCGAAAGGATTGGAACCGTTGGCTGCCATATTGATGAAACAGGATAGTGGGGACGTGTGGGACAAAGCGGCTCGCTTCGTGAAGAATGACGTGGAAAATGAAGAGGAGGCTTTACAAGGAGCCCGAGATATCATTGCCGAGTGGGTCAGCGAAAACGACCGGGCACGCAACACCGTGCGTCGTTCCTTTGACCGAGTGGCCGTGGTAAAAGCGAAAGTCGTGAAGGGGAAAGAGGAAGAAGGGGAGAAATTCACGGATTATTTCGATTATTCCGAGCCTTTGCGGAAGATCCCTTCCCATCGGATGCTGGCGATTCGTCGGGGGGAGGCGGAAGGTATTCTGAAAGTAGCGATCGAGATACCGGAAGAGGAAACGATCGAGTCTTTGGAGAGAATATTCGTGAAAGGTCGTAACGAGAGTGCAGAGCAAGTGTCCATGGCCGTGAAAGACGGGTACAAACGTTTGTTACTTTCGTCTATCGAGACCGAATACCTGCAAAGCGGTAAACAAAAAGCGGATGAAGAAGCGATTAAAGTGTTTGCTGAAAATCTGCGTCAACTACTCTTGGCTCCGCCTCTGGGAAATAAACGCGTGTTGGGTATAGACCCGGGATTCCGCACGGGATGTAAAGTCGTTTGTCTGGATGAGACAGGAAATCTGGTGCATAATGAAACCATTTATCCTCATCCGCCACAAAACGAGGTGAAGCAGGCAGCCAATAAAATTACCAACCTGGTCAACTCTTACCGAATCGAGGCGATTGCTATCGGTAACGGTACGGCCGGACGTGAAACCGAACGATTTATCCAGAATTTGCGTTATGACCGGAATATACAAGTGTTTGTCGTGAGTGAAAGTGGCGCATCAATTTATTCGGCTTCTAAGATAGCCCGGGACGAGTTCCCGCAGTATGACGTAACGGTTCGCGGGGCGGTATCCATCGGACGTCGGTTGATGGACCCGTTGGCCGAGTTGGTGAAGATTGACCCGAAGTCTATCGGGGTAGGTCAGTACCAGCATGATGTCGACCAGACGAAATTAAAAGAGAGTCTGGATCGGGTGGTCGAGTCCTGCGTGAACCGGGTGGGGGTGAACGTGAACACGGCAAGCAAGTATTTGTTGACGTATGTTTCCGGTTTAGGACCTACCTTGGCAGAAAACGTGGTGAACTACATCAAGGAGAAAGGAGCATTCCGTAGTCGCAATGAATTGAAAAAAGTGAAACGCATGGGAGAGAAAGCATTCGAGCAATGTGCCGGATTCCTTCGCATAGAGGGAGCCGAGAATCCTTTGGATAACTCATCCGTGCATCCGGAATCATACGCCGTAGCAGAACGGATGGCAAAAGACTTGAACATCCCGCTGAAATCATTGATCGGTAACGAAGAGGCTTGCAACAAGATCGAACTATCCCGTTACGTGAATGACCGGATTGGATTGCCTACCTTGAAAGACATCGTGGAAGAACTCAAGAAACCGGGACGTGATCCCCGTTCAGTGGCTAAAGTATTCAGTTTTGCTGACAACATTCACACCATTGATGATCTGGAGATCGGGATGGTTGTTCCGGGAATCGTGACCAATCTGACAAACTTCGGCGCCTTCGTGGATATTGGCGTGAAACAGGACGGCCTGGTACATATATCCGAGATTGCCGATAAATATATTTCGAACCCGGCAGATGTGCTTTCTTTAAATCAGCATGTTTCAGTGAAAATCGTACAGGTTGACAAAGCCCGGAAACGTATCGGACTTTCGATCAAGCAAGCGTGATATTCGAACTTTTTCCCTTTTCTTTCGTTTCACGTATTAAATTCAAACGTACACAGTTATGAAAGAGAAAGGAAAGAAACAAGAGAACATGGATGTGAAAAAGCATCTGACACCCGAAGAGGATGAAAAATTGCACGAGGCATATATAAACGCTTTAGGTGAAATTCTGGAGAATAACGATGATGACGCCTGGGATAACTTGGCGAATTACATGGACGAAATGAAAGAAGAGTCCGATGCCTTGGGTACAGAACCGGACGAGAACGATTTGGATAGGGGAAAGAACGCTTGACTTTCCCCTATTTTATACTATCTACCGGATTCATCCGGGAGGCTTTAAACGCCTGCCAGGCAACGGTCAGCGTGCCAATAAAGACTACCGCTATACCGATAAAAATAAATGATACCGGAGAAATCTCGTTTTTATAAACGAATTGCGTGAGCCACTGTGCCGAGCAGTAATAGGCAACCGGAGCCCCGATGCAAAAAGCGATCAGAATCCATTTGATAAATCGGGCGCACAACAACACTGTGATCTGGTTTTCACTGGCCCCGTTGATTTTACGTAGGCTGATCTCTTTCCGCCTGTTCTCCACGGAGAACCATGCCAACCCGAATAATCCAACTCCGGCCAGTAAAATGCTGATATAGGAAAATATCGAAAGAATTTTCATGACTTGTAACTCTTCTTCGTGAAACTCCATGAATCGTTCGGCCATATTACAAGTTTTTATTTCGATTGCTCCGGGAGCAACTTGTTCCCAAAGTGCATTAATCTTTTCTTCGACTATTTTTCGGGTACCGGGTTGAATACGGATAATATGACGATCGGACCCGGTATCACTGAATCGAATAAATAATGGCGTGATCTCTCGGGTGAGTTTATCTCTTGGATAATCGGCAACGACCCCAACTATTGTGAAGGTTTCATCCCATATTTGGAATGTTTTACCTAAAGGCTCTGTTATCCCTTGTTTCTTTAGAAAAGTCTCGTTCACGATAGCTTCATATAATCCCTGTTTCCCCGGGGAGAAAAGTCTTCCTTCCAGAAGTTGTATATCATAAAAATCAAAGAATGAGAGGTCGGCATCGGTACAATCCACATACATATTGTCTAGTCCATAAGTGCAATTTTGAGTGATTGCGCTCATTGTGCGATGTGTGATCTCTGGGATGGAAGTGAGTTGGTCATAGAAAATTTTAATCGTTTCATCTTCTACTGAATATAGTTCCCACCCTAATATCAAAATTTCATTGGCATGTGGACGGCAATGCGTCGCAAAGTCCATCTGGTGATGAATGTTTACCACCGTTGTCGTTAGGATGATGGATATGGTAAACTGGGTAATCACAATATTGCGAATGAGAATAGTTTTTTGTTTGTTTTCATTCTTTAGAATTTTGGATAGAGAATTTTTATTGATTTTTAGAATTACATATAGAGGAGGTATGATAATAATTGTACCGAGTAAAAGAATCAGTACCAGCGGGGTATATCCGGCATATAAATCCGATAGACTTAGGTCGGAAGTAATATCCTCAAATTGTCCTTCGTTCCGATCGTTTATTTTGGCCAAGAATTTTTGAACTGTAATTTCGGGTGTGAGTTCTATAAATGTGTAAAAAGGGAATCCGGTAATTTGTGAAACTTCCTCGTCTGGCAGTCCTCGCAATATCCCGTAATGAAGAAAACTTTTTTGGGAATCGTCGATAACAGTTGTGATCGTGTAAGATTTGAATATTGTTTTATAGGTATTTTCTTTCCCGTCAAAATGGCGTATACTATGTCCTAGCGTGATCGATTTCCCGATGGGATTAGCTATCCCGAAGTATTGAAGGGCAAAAGACCGAGTGACAGCAATCTCGTTAGATGACAAAAGCGTTTGGTGTAAATCTCCCGATAAGAGGGGAAGTTTAAAGAATTCGGTGAAGTTAGGTGTAACAGAATAAGCATACATATAGTCTGGTTCTTTGGACTCCTCTGATAAAAGGAGATGTTCATTCCGGAATACACAATAGGCTTTTATCTCTGGATAGGTATTTTTGAGTTGAACCCCACTTTTCCCGGAAATGAGAGCCTCACTGGGGGTGGCATCTTGCTCCCTTTGCTCCTGAACAAGATAACTGTTTTTACTATTCAAGATAGAATGAGCGATATTATACTCGTGTATCACGAAAGTAACGAGCAGCGAGCAACACGTGATCCCCGTGATCAAGCTGATCAAAGAGATCAGTGTGTAGGTCCTATTTTTTATCCAACCTCGAAATATGATTTTGAATTGAACGTTTTGCATCGCTATTCGGTTTTAAGAGTATCTATCGGGTTTTGACGGGCAGCCTTTCGAGTCTGCCAAGTTGTGATGGCGAGGACGACAAAGACGGAAGTGAGGAAAACAAATATGAATAATCCCGCGTGTATTTCAATCTTGTAAGCGAATCCTTTTAACCATTCTTTCGAGGCATAGTAAGCAACGGGCAGACCTATAAAACAAGCTAGGAGAACTCTCGTGAAGAATTGTTGATTAAAGAGTTGCATAATCTGCCATTCGGTAGCTCCGTTTACTTTACGTAGGGCGACTTCCCGTGTCTTACTTTCAACCATAAAAGTAGAGAACGCGAAAATACCCATACCACCAATTAGAATAGTTATGAGAGCGAACAAGATGATGAGTTTAACAACGGCAATATCTTTGCCGTATAATTCTGAAAAATTGTACTCTTCACATTTAAAAACGGTATTGGGAAATTTCTCTTGGAACATTGTCCGGATATAACGGTACACGTTTTGGAATTCTCCCGTTTGGTAGTGAACGATCATCGTGGAGGATATTTGAGGAAATTCGTACATGATGATTGCGGGCTTCGTGTATTTATATAGCGGAAAATACTGGAAATCGTCCACGACCCCCACTATTTTGATAGGGTGTTCATGATCCCATAAGTTGAGAATGGTTTCCAACGGTTGTTCTAGCTGAAGAGCTTTCACGAGAGACTGGTTAACGATAACTTCCCGGATATGATTGGGACGGATTCTTGCAAATTCTCTTGGATTGGAGGGATAGCTTTCTTTATTTAAGCTTCTGCCTTCCCGAAGTTGAATTTGGTAAGTATCGATATAGTCAGCGTCACCGAGAATAACATGAGCTTTAATGGTCTTCTCCGGTTGGTCGGGTACTGAGATCGACTCGGCTCTTTCGTAACATGGGAGGGGGTAACCATTACTGGCGTTAAATATGGCAGGGTGATGTCGCAGTTCTTGTTTTAGGGTTTCGTATCGCAATTCATTGTCCGGCCAGTAAAAATATAAGATATTTTCCTGATTGAATCCCAAATCCATGTGTTGCATATAGTTCATCTGCCTTGATACCACGAGGGCACAGAAAAGGAGGGCGCTGAAAATTGTAATTTGTACAACGGTGAGTATTTTTTTGATATCCCTGTGCCGGGGAGCAGATTGGATGGCTTGTTGGAGTCCGTTATGATTCAATCTTCTATGAGTGTATAAGTGTAATACAAGTCCGGTTAAGAACATGGCTAAAAAGACAAGCATAAGGAATCCCGCGAAATTTTGAAAGGATAAGTGGAACCTATACGGGTGTTCCGGGGAGAGAATTTCTATGATGTACGGGTGCAACACGTAAGCGAGTGCGAAAGACAAAAGTAAGGCACACAGCGTGTGAATACCAATTTCCAGCGATAACTGGTATCGTATGTTCCGGTTGTCAGCCCCGAAACATTTTTGTATGCCCATTCGGGTAATATTTTTATTTATTTGGGCCGTTTTGATCATGATGTAGTTACCTAATGCCAAAAATAAGATCAGTAAAACAATTCCATAGAGAAGAAGGGACAAGGATATCTGTCCCCGTAAAATGGCATCGGGGGGAAGGTGGTTTGAATGAAAGTAGCTATCTGTTAGGGGGTGTAATTGGCACTTGTATTCATTGGCTTTCAAGTAAGAGTTGTTTTTTTCGATCATTTGAGGTATCATTCGTTCGATGACGGGGATGTCTGCCGTTGATGCAAGTTGAAGATAGGTATAGGAGGAACAACATCCCCAATAGAGTATATCCCTATTTTTTGAGATGACTCGACTGTCAATGAAAATGTCGGATTGGATAGAAGAATTTGCCGGTAAATCTTCGATCAGAGCTACAATCCGGGCTACACATCCGTGATCTTTTTCGGAATTCAAGTCTTTGATGAAAACGGTTTCCCCGATAGGATTTTGGCTGCCGAAGTGCTGTTTCGCGTAATTCCGGGTGACAACGATCCAATTTAATACCGAGCTGTCGACTCCTCCTTGTATAATTGGAAAATCAAACATTTGGAAGAAATTTTCATCTATAAAAAGACTTTTGGGAATAGGAATATACTCTTCCTTCTCGTTGTTTTTTATTCCATAAGAGTTGCTGGGCATGATTCTGGTGTAATTGACAATACCGGGGATTTCCTGTTTGGCATAAGGACCGATGAGGTAGGCAGTAAGACTTCCCCACGCCTTGGCTTCTAGGTATTGGTTAGTAACCCGATAAATGTTTCCTGCATTGGAATGAAACTTGTCCATTGTCCATTCCGTGATCACGTGATTCGAGATCAACAACGTAATGGAGAAGGCTATGGCCAGCCCCGCGATATTGATGACGGTGTATATCTTGTTCTTTTTCCAGTTACGAAGAATCATTTTGAAATATTGCTTAAACAACATGGCTATTCGGTTTTAAGAGTGTCTATTGGGTTTAACGTTGCGGCGTACCAAGATTGGCGAAGCACGGTCATAATGCCTATCATGATCACGAGCAATACGCTCATAATAAAAATCCACGGGGATAACTCAGCCCTGTACACGAATTGCGAAATCCATGCGTCAGCCAAATACCAAGCAATGGGAATACCGAGAAGTGAGGCCCAGATCATCCATTTCACAAAACGCCCGCACACGAGCAGTACGATCTGCTTTTCGGTTGCCCCGTTGACTTTCCGCAGGCAAATTTCTTTCGTCCGACATTCCACCGAATACCACGCTAACCCAAACAACCCCATGCAAGAGAGTAGCATGCTGATCCATGTGAATACGGAAACGATTCGTGCCGTCCGGAACTCTTCCTTGTGCATGTCCCTGTAAATCTCGGCCAACGAGGTGAAAACCAACGGGGATTCATCAGGAGCGATCGTTCCCCACAAACTCTGCATCCGGGCAATCGTGGCCTCTGTTTCTCCCGGTCGGGTTTTAATCACCGTGCCTCTGGCGTTTACCCAGTCATCCGTCTCCCGGATAATAATCAGCGGTTCGACCTCGTTCGTGACGTGATCAATGGCGTAATCCTTGATGACCCCGCAAATCATGAAATCCATCCCGTCATGTGAAAAAGATTGTCCGATCGGCTCTTCGATCTGTTTCTTTCTGATCAGCGATTCATTCACCAGTACCTTGTGCATGGAAACATCGGTAGCATGGCACAAGGAATCCCCTGCCACGAGTTCGGCGTGATAAAAATGGAAAAAACGTTGGTCCATCTTTAACGTGTTGGCATTAAACTCCCGGTTAGCGATAGCTCCATTCATGAGCGGGAGGGTAGAGGTGTAGTCAATAATTTCCGGTAGTGTAATCACTCGTTCCTTGAATGCTTTCCACGAATGTTCATCGGGAGAATACTTGTATTCTATGGAGACAATCGACTCCGCGTCCGGGCGAATGTGCGTGATGTACTCGGTCTGCCCTTTTATCGTGAGGAAAAGAGCCAGTAAAACGATCGAAATCGTGAATTGAACAACAATAATTCCGGCAACCAGCGAGCGATGAAACGTGTGATTTTTCCTTAGAATATCGGCCAGTGTCACCCGTTCCGCTTTATACAGGATATAAATTGACGGGAACAAAATCACGGCGACAAGGGTACAGCAAATGATGGATAGCGCTTCTCCCCGGAACAGATCGGAAAAAGTCAGCCGGGAATCCATAAAGGCATTAAACGTTGGTAACACCATGTAAATCAATGCCAGTGAAATAACAAAAGCAAAGCCCACCTGGAGCGTCGTTTCCTGTATCACCTGCCACCGGATTTCATTCCGGGAAGCCCCGTGTATCAGTTGCTGGGCGGAATAAAGTAAACGTTGAAACGACCGGGTCATATTAATGTTCACGTGATTAAAACAAGCGATAATCAGAATAAGTAGCGCGATATACAAGCTCGTTTGTAACTGTTGATAATCCCGGTACCTGAAAAGTCGGTTTTCGGAATAATCTTTCGTGTAGTACGCCTGCTCGATGGGGAGCAGGAAGAGCGGGGTGGCGTTCTCTCCTTGCTTGATCTCTTCTTGCAGGACGGATAGCTCACTTCCCGCTTGTACTTGCACCACGCTGTGATACCACGAGGTGTTGAAAGGTTGCCGGGCAATCTCTTCCGGGGATAACCCGAAAAGCAGTTCGTAATACAGAACACTCGGTTGGCGATCGTCAATGACTGAGGTGATCGTGTAGTCCTGGCAGACTTGTTGTTGGGAAACCCCGCAACCGTTCCCGTTTCTCACGAATACATCTTTGTAAGTTTCGAGCGAGACTACCTCTCCCGCCGGGTTTTCCTTCCCGAACGTGCGGAGGGCAAAACTTCGGGTTATCGCTATCTCCAAGGGATGCGATAGCGTCTGTTTTAAACTCCCGCTGATCATTTTCGGTTGGAAAAGCGTGTCGAAACCGGGAGTCACTTTATAAGCGTTATCAATCTCCCGCTTGTGCTTTCCCCGGTGCATGACGACAAATTCTTGCCGAAAAGTGCAATATCCCGTCACCTGCGGGTATTTCTCGTGTAGCTTTTGGGCAGCCCCGACCGGGGTATCGTATGTTTTCAGTTCCGAATTGTGGTAAAAATTATCTTTCGTTTGCACCGCGTAAAGCCGATCCTCTCCGGGCGTGGAATGTGCCGTTCGCCGTTCGTGCATGGCAAACCCGATCAGTAGCGTGCTGCACGTGAGACCGACAACCAGACTGAATGTCGAGATACAGGGATATATCTTATTTTTACCCCAATGACGAAATAATATTTTATATTGGAACATCTGCATGGTCATTCGGTTATGGGTGATACATATCGTGTTATTTCTAGCCGTGTTGCAAAGTACAAAAAATCACTTGAAAACAAGGCGTTCATTATCGCCAAACATTTCGTACCCCGACGTGATGATCTTTTCACCCGGTTGAAGTCCCTCCGTCACTTGATAATAACGGGGATTCTGTTTGCCGATTTTTATCTTTCGCCGGAAAGCCTCTGTCCCGTCGGGCGACAACACGTATATCCATTGTCCCCCCGTGCTTTGGTAAAAAGTACCTCTGGGAATCAGTATCGATTCGTCCGCCGCGCCGAGTTGCAGGTTTAGATGGTACGTCTGTCCCGTCCGGATATTGGGAGGGACGGTAGTCGTGAACTCCAAGTCGGTCTTGAACTGCCCGTCCTTCACGTCGGGGTACACCTTGATCCCCCCCATCCGGTAATCCTTCCCCTGTCGTTCCAGCGTGGCGGTCAGCCCCTTGCGTACCCGGTCGATATAATGCTCGTCGATTTGCGTCATCACCTTGTAATCGTTCAGCACGTTGATCTTCCCGATCTGGCTGCCGGAACCCACCACCTGACCGATCTCCGCGTTCAGGTCGCTCAACTGCCCGTCGATCGGGGCACACACGTCAAGCCGGGCATAACGTTCCCGCGTCAGTCGCAGATTACGCCGGGCATTCTCCATTTTTTGCTTGAGCATAATGACCTGCGAGTGGCGGCGAATGGAATCTTTCGTTTGTTTCTCCGTCATCAGTTCCCGGTTGTGAATGGCGTACTCGTAATCTTCCTGGGTCACCAGATACTCCTCCTTGGCGATCAGCCCCTCCTCGAAAAGTTGCTTATTCTGCAAGTATTTTCGTTTCTTCCTTTCCACGTCAAGCTCCAGCGTCAACCGTTCCTGTTGCAGGTTCAACTCCTCCCGTTCCAAATCCAGCAGGCTATTCTGCACGGAATTCTCTTCCTCGGCAAACCGATCCTTGCTATTCAGTATCTCCGTTTCCAGATGCTTACTTTCCAGCCGGATAATAACCTCGCCCGCCTTCACCATTTCTCCCTCTTCCACGAGAATCTCCTTCACGTTTCCCCCTTCCTGCACGGTTAACTGCGAGAACGTCAATGGCTCCACGTTCCCCATGATCCGGATATAATCATGGAATATCCCTTGGCTCACCTCCTCGATCGTCACTTTCTCCTTGTCCACCCGCAACGCCGATTCGTGATTCCCGAACACGGCCCATCCGGCAAACCAAAGAATAAACATTCCCCCGATAAAATAAGGAATATGTTTCCTCTTAATTCCTCTTTTTTGTTCTATTAGTCGATCCACGGTATTTATAAATTTAAAATGTAGAATTTAAAATTTAGAATAGGAAAGTAGTATTCATTCTACATTTTAAATTCTAAATTCTACATTTACTGTCAATGATGATTGTGACGGGTCCATCATTTATTAATTCGACCTTCATGTCTGCACCGAACTGTCCGGTTTGGATTTCTTTGTGAAGCTCTTGGCTTAGGGTTGAGACAAATTTCTCATATAACGGGACGGAGATGGCAGGGGGGGCGGCATCGATGTACGAGGGGCGATTGCCTTTTTTGGTTCGGGCCATGAGAGTGAACTGGCTGACGGTAAGGATTTCACCACCAGTGTCTAAAATGGATTTGTTCATGACTCCATTCTCGTCATCAAAGATGCGGAGATTTACAATTTTGGAAGCAAGCCAGTTGATATCGTCATCTGTATCGTCAGATTGAATACCCACTAGTATAAGCATCCCTTTGCCTATTGAAGAAAACAATTGTTGCTCGATGGTAACACTGGCTCGTGTAACTCGTTGAATAACTACTTTCATTTTGGACTTAGTCTTAAAATTTAGAGTGAAATATATGAAATTTATTCACATACTCCACTCTAAACTTTAAATTTTCTATGTTCTAGATTACTTTTTTCTAGCGTATAGTTCTTTAATTGCATCGGCCAATCTCTTGACACCTTCGATGTTCTTTTCCTCGCTCATGTAAGAGAAATTGATACGCATGGTGTTTTTGCCTTGACCGTTAACGAAGAACACGGTTCCGAGTACGAATGCCACGTTCTTTTCAATAGCGATTTGGAACAATTCTTCTGCATCGTATCCTTCCGGCAAGGTTAAGAATAGGAACAAACCTCCTTCAGGACGCGTCCAAGTAACTCCTTCCGGCATGTATTTTTCAAAAGCACCTAGCATAGCTTGTAATTTGCTACGATACATGTCAACGATTTTCTTCACGTTAGCATCGAAGTAGTTCTTTTGGAAGAATTTGATCGTGATCTTTTGCAAGAATGCAGAAGTACAAAGGTCTGTGCTTTGTTTTGCTTTCACGAAGTTGTCAATAACCATCGGGTGAGCAAGAACCCATCCCATACGGAATCCCGGCATGAAGATCTTGGAGAAAGTTCCTAACGTGATCACGTTACCCTCTCCGTTGTCCAAATCGTATAGCATACGTTGCGGTTTACCAGAGAAACGCAGTTCACGATAAGGGCTATCCTCTATAATCATGATTTCGTATTTCTTGGCAATGTTCAAAATCTCAATTCTTCTTGCTTCGGGCATAGTCATACCTGCAGGATTCTGGAAGTCCGGAATCAAATAAATGAATTTCGGTTTTTCTCCTTTGGCTTTCATTTCTGCCAATGTTTTTTCCAGCTCTACGGCACTCATTCCTTGTTCATCCTGAGGAATACCCACGCCGATACCACCGTAAGAGTTGAATGCTCCGATGGCTCCCAGATAAGAAGGTAATTCGCAAATATATTTATCTCCGCGATTCAAGAAAATCTTACCTACGGTATCCAGTCCTTGTTGTGAAGAGGTGATGATCGTGATGTTTTCTTTTGTCACGTAACTCAATCCTTGGTCCCGATAACGTTGAGCAAGGATTTCCAATAATTCCGGAACTCCCTCGGTTGAACCGTATTGGCAGGCAGCTGCACCATCCGTGGCGATTACTTCTGCACAAATTTCTTGTAATTGTTCTAACGGGAAAGATTCTTTAGCAGGAAGTCCCCCGGCGAAAGAGATAATTTCCGGCTTTTGAGTTAATTTCAACAACTCTCTGATAGCAGAGCGCTTCATTCCTTTGGCGCTGTCTGATAGAATTTCTTTGTAGTCGCTAACCATGTTTATTCTTATTTTAAAGTGAATACACGCTGTTAAGTATTTGTGTTGCGAAGTTAATAATAAGTTTTTGAAATAAAATTTTTCATATCAGTTTTTTATTAAAATCGTTTGCGATGCTTTCATTTTGTATGTTTTCGAGCTTTTTTAGTAATAATTTGAATTCCGAAGGTGGGTGATTCTATTTTCAGTAGAGGAGAACTCCTTATAGGGAATGGTAATAATATGGTGCAACAAAAATTTCTTGTTTATAAAAAGACTATTACGATATTATTTGGAATAAAGCGTTTTTTCGATTAGTTTT
>ERZ779869.2357-NODE-2357-length-15771-cov-4.063502_pt1 | contig 15771 bp, 21 predicted proteins | sample MGYA00511557_ERZ779869 | MGnify/ENA primary metagenome ERZ779869 (study PRJEB29588, sample SAMEA2154620) | human gut metagenome | biome: human gut; feature: human-associated habitat; material: faeces | place: Denmark | collected 2008/2010 ...
TATACCAATTATATAAATGTCCATTCCATTTTGGAAGTTCATACACAACATTTATTAGTTTTTTTAGTCTATCTATACTTGATTCTAATCCCTCAAATCCTAGGTCATAACTTGATATTATTGCTAACATTGAAAGTCCTATATTCGTAGATGATGTTCTTGGAACTACTACTTGCTTTCTGTCTTCTTGATAATTATCTGGAATCATATAATTGTTTTCTGCTGTTAAATAGTCTTTAAAAAATTGCCAAGTTCTTTGTGCAATTTCTTTTAGATATATTTCATCTTCTTTCGCTATTTTTTTCTTGTTATTTTCAGGTACTTTGCTTATTTTATACATGATATAAGGAGTAGTTATCCACAAAATTCCAATAATTGTTAATAACCATCTATCAAAACCCAGTAAAATTGCTAATATTCCGAATATTACATTTATAGCCATCATTTTATAATAATTTTCAAATGTAGTTTTAGATTGTTTTTCTGCATCTTCTGAAGTCATCCATTCTAACAAATGTTTATGAGAAATATTTACCCTATATATTGTTTTACAAATTGCTTTTAATTCTACATATGCCTTATATGGTACACAACCTACTGTTAAAATTGCCCTATATATTGCACCTTTTACACCTGCAATATGTGGTGTAAATGTTCTTTGTTTTTTCTCTCCTTCTTTCCTTGAAAATGCCAGTGTTAAAATTTCTAACACAAATGGATATATAACTATTCCAAGTGAAGTTAATACTAGCCATTGACTTTTTGTACATATTCCCCATGCTAGCAAAACTATTGTTGCTATTTCAAATAAACTTCTTTTTAAATTATCAAATATTTTGTATAAATAAAAAATACTACTAAAAAAATTAGTAGTATTTTTGATAGTTATACTTCAGAAAACTTCTTTAACAAAGATGCATCGCTTAACAATTTCCCTGCGCCAAGGACATCTATTGCAGTTGTGTAATCTTCTACTTTAATATTCATTTCAAGTCTTTTTCGGAAAAATTGTTCAACTCCAGTTATAAGCGATGCCCCACCAAACATATATATACCTTCGTTGTCTATATCTTCAACAAGATTTGGCGGACAAGTGTTTAAAACCGATTTAATTGCATCTACTATTTTTTCGTAGTATTTTTCAATTGCTTCAAATACATCACTCGCCTCTACCACAACAGTCTTTGCAAGTTTAGTTTCAGCATCTAGTCCACACACTTCAGTGTTAGATGTATCGTTTTTATATAAACTACCAATCTCGTTTTTAACGGATTCTGCAACCCCTTTACCTATTTGGATGTTGTATTTTTCTTCTATTTTGCGCTCTATGGCAAGGTCCAAAACTTCCCCACCTATGCCAATATTTACACCGGCAACGATGCTATTCATACTTACTACTGCAACATCTGTTGAGCCTCCACCTATATTAACAAGGCAAACTCCCCTTGGTTCATTGACAGGAAGATTATAACCAAGTGCACCACACAAGCAGGCAGGAACTATTGTTACATCTTGAATGCCAGACATATAACAAACCTTTTCAAATGCTTTACGTTCTACAAGAGTTAAACCAATTGGCACACACAAAACGGCTTTAATAATTGGTCTAATTATTCCAAAATTTATAACCTTCGCCAAATAAGATTTTAGCATTACAACAGCAAGTTCAGTATCTGCAATTCTTCCTTCAAAAATTGGACTTTCAACAAAAGTTGAGTCATCGGTTCTGCCTTGCATTTTTTTAGCTTTGTTACCCACCGCTATTATCTCTCGGCTTTTGCCTGAACCTTTATATGCAACAAGAGAGGGTTCAAACAATACAATTCCTTCGCCCTGTTTAAAAATGGAAGTATGTGAACTGCCAAGTTTAATAGCAATTGAATGTGTCATATTAACCATCTCCTTAATTTTTTTACAAAATTTCTAATCTTTTCTTAAATAATCCTTCAAACTGCTTTCCTATTTTTTTCGCTTCTTCTAGTTCGTAACTTTTATCGGTTTCGCTTTCTGTTTTAAAAATTACCGAATCACCCAATATGTCACAATGAATATCAGTAATGGCATTTGCCATAGACACATCAAAACTCTCGGCAAGATTTAGCATTATACCAAGTTTTTTAACAGCCATTTCATCTTCTTCAGTAAATAGACTTTGATATTTAATCCAAAGTGGCACATCAACACTTTCTCCATGGTGAAGAGATGCTACAAAACTTGCCAAAACTTGTTCTCTATGGGTTAAACCTAAAATCTCTTTATTAAGAATTGCATACTGGCTGTGTTTTGAATGATTAAAGTAATTTACAACATAACCAATGTCGTGCAAACTACCCGCAACCTTAAGCACTTTTAAGTATGCTTTTGGCAATTTGTGAACAACTTTAAGTTCTCTAAAAATAATACTTGCTAAAACCGCTACTTGTTTGCTATGAACCTGCTGTTGCTCTCTTAAATTCATTATAGCACCAGCAACACCAAATTCAAGCATATCTAAAATTGGTTTTTCTTGTGTGGTTACGATTATCTTTTCAAGCAACTTGCCTTCTAGCACCGCATTTTTAGACACAGTTACCTTTTCGGTTCCAAGCAAAGCAAACAATTTTTTTATTATAATTAGGGCAACAGCAAAAACATCCACCCTACCATCTTCAAGACCTTTAAGTTTTTTATTCTCATCTAGACCCATTGCAACAACTTGGTCTATTATGTAATTGGCATTTACTACATCCATTTCATAATTTTGTGTACGATCAAATGGGTATTTCTTATATTTTATGACCATTTTCGCAAGGTCATTAAAATATCTGCCAATGCCAATAAACTTTAATGTCTTTATTTCGTTTACCCATTCAATACGCTTAAATTCGCCATCAATATATTCTTCAATGGCAGATACTCGCTCTTTCTCTTCTGGGTACTCTTCTTTATTAAATAAGCTTAATAAGCTTAATGGTCCAAATGGGAATGAAATCGCATTCACAACCCCACGCCTATTATATTGAACCAACCTTACAAAGTCCAACCCAATTTCGGTGGCAAAAGCCTTATTGGGATCTGTTGTATTAAGTGTTGCTCGGTATATACAATCATTTTGCTCGGCTTCATCCATTGGTTCTAGCTTAAAGCCACATTTTGTATACACTTCATCTATAAAACTATTTAAGTTTCTTGGTCGCATTTCTGGCAAAAAAGTGCCAATCATATAAGTTTTCTCGATGCCATAAACGTTACAAATTTGTTTAAATTGTTTTAGAACGTTTATTGCTGAATCTATTTGTGGACGCTTAAAAAAGTGGTCCTTTTCAAAGTCCTTTCCAAGGTCAATTGGGACATTTCGCTTAACTATTGTATTAAAATAAGCATTTGTTTTTACTTCAGCAATTATTAATTTTGCTACAAAGTTGTTAATTTCAATGAAAGCAATTTTTTCCAAAATTATATCTCCTAGGCAAAAATACTTTCCCCCGATAACAACAACATTATAGCACAATTTTCTTCATTTGTATATAGATTTTTTAATTTTGTTCTTTAAATTTTATCTATGTCTAAAAGAACTCTGTTTATTACATTTTGAGGACACACTTCAATGCACTTATAACATTGGGTGCATTTAGAATTGTCAAACACAATTTCCTTTGTAGAGTTAAATTTAAGTGCGCCAGATGGACAAATTTTTACACATTCTCCGCATTTATTACATCCAACAGAACATATTTTTGCCACATTACGATCTTGCTTATCACTTATGCAATATTTACAAGCCGGCACTATTTCATCAGACGAAGGAATTAACTTTATTAGTTTATCAGGACAAACCTTTGTACACTCCCCACATCCAATGCACATAGATCGATCTATTTCAGCAACACCATTTATATTTTTGTAAATTGCTTGAGTTGGACAAACTTTGGCACAATCCATACATCCAAGACATGCATATTTGCAATCTTTAACACCGTTATATAATTTGTTCATATATGCACAACTCATAACACCGCTATAATTAAAATCTTCTACCGCACGTGTTCCACCTTTGCAAAATACATAAGCAACTTTATTTCCATTGGCATAAGGTCGAATATCTAACATCTCTTTAATTTCAGCTTTCTTATCGGCACTTAGTTCAACACAATCTTGCAGACTTGATTCTCCTGTTTGCAAATTATCTGCATATTTTGCACAAGTGAATCCACACTTGCCACAATCCTTACATTTGCCCGACATCTTTCCAAGGTCCAATTTCCCTTCACTATTTTCACGTTTTCTTAATAATAAGAAAAATATAAAATAGATACCAGACAAAACCGCAACTAAACAAATTAAAAATATTAATAATCTTATTACTTCCATTTGTTTTCTCCTAAATTGTCCATATTAAAAACATTACAAAAACAATTATAAGTGACATTAAGTTCCCTTTTGTCGTTTCTGGCATGGTGGCATACCTGCAATTTTTGCGAATCCCTGCAATTATACACAAAACAAACCATACACCAATTGAATTAAAAAGAATTATTAAAAGCATCTGCCATAATGGAGTTGTTAAACCAGACAATGCAAAGGTAAACAGCATACATGTAGTTGCCAAAATTGGGACAAAATATTTTGTTTGCTTGTAAAACAATGGAAAACATCTTTTTGCAACAAATTCCGCAATCTGCACAAATATCGCTACTGCAACCATAGCTACAACAAACGAAAAATTAATCAGTCCAAAATAGTCTAACAGTCCGCTACAAATATACATTGTAAAACAAGATAACAAACCCACACACATCACCATTACACTATATATGGTTGCATTTCGCATGCTTGAAAACCCAGAGGTAGTTACATCAATTCCCGTTCCGCTTGCCACCAAACAATTGTTAGATATTAAGCACGCCAACAAAACAACAATTAAATTATTGGACATTGTTATCATCCTCCTTTGCAATGGTGTTATTTTGATTGGCATTTTGGTCACTTTCAATAGCTTTTAATTCTTCTTTACTTAAATCATCATTTGATTCTTCTGTTTCATTTTGCCTTTCACTAAATTCTTCGCCTGCGTTTTCAAGCAAAAGTGTATATCGGTCTACCAAGCCCAAAAACGCAACTCTTCTTTCTTTAACACGACGAGCAACTAAGCTATATATTGCAGTATAAACCATTAGCAACAGCAAACCGCCGGCAAAACTATTAAAGAATGGTAATCCAACAAAGTTTCCAATTCGTTTACCCCAAACCGAACCTGAGCCAAGAATTTCCCGAACAAATCCTATTATGACCATACACACACAGTACTCTAATGCCATTTTTATACAAGTAACAAAAGAATCTTTAAAAGTTGGTTTGTCAGTTGTTTCTTCTAACATATATATAATGATAGCCGAGGTAAAAAGCATAGTTAGTAATGGCATTATACCAACATATTCTTCTGCCCAAAATTCAAAAATAATTGAGTCTAGCAAATATTCAACCCCTATTACTAAAAAGATATAGCACGGAATTCTAACTTCTTTTACTAATATTGGTTTAAAAGCATTAACTATTAAGTTACAAAGTAACATCGTTATAATCAATAATAAGCTAAATTTTAAAGCGACCTCCAATCCAGTGCAGATTGTAAGCACCGGGAAGAGACCAACGCCATAGAACACAACAGGATTAAAAATGTTTTCACTATACCTTTTCATCTGTCTGCACCTCTACTACATCAAATTTAAAATCTTCATAACGGCTATAATATGTAGAATTTTTATTAAACATTAAATCGGTCACAAGCAAAAGTGTGACACAAAAAAGCGCAAAAAACATAACACAAAGAAAGGCTTTACCAAACTTATTTAACGTTTTCATGTTTCTTCTCCCCTGCAAATTTTGGAGCATAATATCCTTTTACTGCTCCAAAAACAAGCCCACCGATTAAAGTCGCATAATATGCGCCAAGTTCGTAATTTTTGCTAAACTTCCAAATAAGTACGGTAACAAAACCTGTTAAAAACGCATATAAGATTCTGCCCAATACGGTATCTGGTGAACTTGCATAATCGGTCAGACAATAAAAAGCACAAAAAACCGCACCACCGCTAAGCAAATAATATGGTGCAAATTTAAACCCCATAAATATGCCACTAAATAAAAAGACCGAAATTAGATAAACTAATGGAATTTTATAATCTATTACTTTTAACACGCAAAGTGCAATTCCACCAATTAGCAAACATAAAATTGCACTTTCACCAAGTCCACCTGTGCCAATACCTAAAAACGTTTTTAAAAAACCCCCTTCTGGCAGATTTCCGTTCAACAATCCCATTAGCACTGTTTCGTTTGTTAGTTCTTTAGTGGATATCGAAATATATTTAGAACAAGCATTAGCAAAAACTATGAATGTTAAAACTTTTGCAACAGCAACTTCACTTACAAAATTTTTACCAACTCCGCCAACACAAAATTTTATGAAAACTACGGAAACAATACACCCCAAAATTGGGTAATAAACCGGAATGCCAGCCGGCATTGACATTGCTATAAGCACTCCAACTAAAATCGATGAAAAATCGTTAAAAGTAAATTTATGATTCTTTATAGAGTTTAACAAGATATCTAGACCAGTTGTTAATGGCACACAAACAAAATAAATAAAAAGTGAATTTATTCCATTTATAATCACACCAAAGACAATGGCAGGAATTAAAGAAATTAACATTGTCAAATAAAGTCGTTTAGAACTATTATTTTTCTGTTTTATATGAGGTGAATAACTTACCCAGTTATTATTTGCCATTGCTAAACCCCCTTATCTTTTATGTTTTCTTTTGCAAAAACAATTCTTTGAACCAAATTGCGTTTTGCTGGGCACACAAAGCCACAACATCCACATTTGGTGCAAAACTCCGCACCATATTTTTTTGCCATTGCATAATCTTCCCTTTCAGCATACTCTTCTATGCGATATGGCATAAGATTTCTTGGGCATATATCTACACACTTTCCACACCCTATGCAAGCAGTTTCTTTATCGGTGGAAAGTACAGTCCCATTTAAGAACATTAATGCTTTAAGTGTTTTTGTTACAGATACATTTAACCCTGCGACCGATACACCTCGCATTGGTCCACCGGCAATTACTTTTAACACATTTCGTTCTCCACTGCTACGTGTGCGATTCATAATATCTTCAAAGGTGGTGCCAACTCTTGTCCAAACGCATTGTATTTCATTTCCGTTTAGCCCGGTACCTACAACTGTTAAAAGTTTGTCCACATCTCCGCTTCCTTTGGCGACAGCATTGTTAACCGCATAACAGGTGGCTATATCTACTATAATCATGCCAAAATCTTTAGGAGAACCTTTTATAGACATCTCTTTTTTTGTTAAAGCTTTAACTAGTTCAATTTCATCACCAACAGGATACCTGTCTGGAACAATATAAACATCAAAAAGCAAGTCGCCTTCTGCTTCTTTAAGTTTATCAATAAAGCCTTGAAATTTTGCAAACATAGATTTTGTAATTACAAAACTAATGGTATTTACCTTAATACTTTTTGCAATATATGCCGCACCATCAATAATCTCTTCAGCATTTTCTCTTGCCAAAACTATATTGTTAATTAAAAATGGCTCATCGGTGCAAGCATTTACAACCAAACTGCTTACATGGTCTTCTTCATTCAATTTCAATTTTTCTTGAAGAGGCTTGCCATCGTAGTCAACAATTCCCAACTCTTCAATTCTTTTTAAAATCGCATCTTTGGTTGCTGTTTCATACTCTATTGGTGGCAAAGTAATTTGATCATCGTTAGGATCAACATTAATTAAAATATGGTCACACATTCCACCGTAACATGATGGTCGTTTTTCAATACGATTAACATTCCCACATACTGGTGATACAATTGTACTGACTCCTGATTTTGCCAAAATAGTACCAACTTTCACCTTTTCATTTAAGCCCACCATAATTACTGGTGCTGGTCCTTTGCATTGCTTAAGCGGAACAACTGCCATATGAGGAAGTGGCAATTTTATAACTTCACTATTTTCTACATATGCAGTAATTTTGGGCAAGGCAATACCCTTACCATAAGAGAAAGCTTTAAATCTCATTTTCTCCTCCGCCATAAAAGTTTAATTATTTATAATATAGCAAATTTTTTTATATATGTCTAACAAATTTGGTTATATTTACCAAACTTAAAATGTTTCTATAACTCCTTTTTTGCTATATAACCACTCTGCTTTTTATCTTTTATCATATTGATTATTCCAATGATTAACTGCAACAAACCAAGTGCAATTAAAAAGGTTCCAAAGCAAATAGATAAAAATTTATTTTTGACTTTTATTGCTAACAATGAAGAAAGCACCGATAGTCCAATTGCAACTATTACAATAAGCCAGCTTTTCTTGTAATTAATTAATTTGTTCTTTGTATAAATTATACAGCAAATTAGTGCACAAGGCACAAAAACCAATAAATTTAAACCCTGTGCAACGTTTTGTTCAACTTTCATAATTATTGTCAAAATTGGAATTAAAAGAGTTCCTCCGCCCATTCCCATTCCTGCCAAGGCACCAGAAAGTATTGACAATAGTAAATACCAAATAAAATTCATCGCAAAGCCCCCACAAGTATCCAAACGCCGGAAAAAATCATAACACCATAGAATATTAAACCAATAATTGTATTATTTAATTTTTTGAGCGCAAATGTACCAATTACACCGCCTATGGCTGTGCCAATTGCAACTGGCAAAAGTATTTTATAATCGACAATACCCTTTAATAAATATGTGATACCACTAACTAGACAAATAGGCATAATAACAAAAACTGCGGTTGCATGTGCCGTTTTATTTGTCATTTTAAACAGCCAACACAACAGTGGCACCAAAACCATACCACCACCAGCACCCATAAACCCATTTATTCCACCGACTAAAAGACCAGTGATGATTGAAAAAAGTATAAACTTAAATATTTTCATACTATTAGTATCTAAAAAAATTCATAAAAAAATAACAAGGCAACCTTGTTATTTTAATTATTTTATATATTAAAAATTTTAAACTGATATTTTTAATACCTTCATTTTAATTGAGCCAGCAGGTGCTTCTACATTGACAACATCGCCAACTTTTTTGCCCATTAAAGATTTCCCAATAGGAGACTCATTGCTAATAAGCCCCTTACTTGGATTGCTTTCAAGTGAACCAACAATTGAATATTCAACTTCTTCATCAAATTCCATATCATATAATTTAACGGTAGTTCCTACACCAACTTTATCGCTTTTAACATCTTTAACATCAACAATTTTAGCTTGTCTTAGTGTTTCTTCAATTTTTTCTATTTCAGCTTCAAGTTTGCGTTGTTCATCTCGTGCAGCATCGTATTCTGAATTCTCGCTTAAATCCCCAAATTCTCTGGCAGCCTTAAGCTTTTCAACAACTTCTTGCCTGCGTTCACTTTTAAGATAATCTAAGTATTTTTCTTTTTCTTCTCTTCCTTCTTTTGTCAAAAAAATATCTGCCATTATTTTCGCCTCCAGCCTTTTTATTTTTATGAGTGCATATTATAAGATTAAGAAACCTAAAAGTCAAGTCCAAAATAATTATTTTTGTTAAAATTTCAATTGATAAAACCTTAAACTAGTGCTAAAATATTTGTATTATTTGTTTTGGGAAAGTGTTCTATGATAAAAATTTGGGCAAAAGTTATTGTAAATCATAAAATCAAAAAAGACCTTTTATATGAAACCATTGAAAATTATTCTCGAGAATCCTTTTTTGATCACCTTGCTGAAATGTGCCATCAGTTAGATATTCCAACTCCGGTGCTAATTGATGCACACTTTTATAATTATGAAAATTTTAACAACATAAAATTTCTACCACGTGACTTTGTGGAACAAGTTAATTTTGACCAGCTTATACTGGAAAATGCACTAACTTAATTAATATAAGGAAGCAACCATTTGCTTCCTTTTGTTATTCATTATATGTAATAAAATAAAAAGTATTCACAATTTTTAAGTTTAATTATTTATTACCCTTACGATTTACCTGCAAATAGCCATCTATTATATAGCTATCACTTCTGTCTATATCTTTCTTTTGTGTTAAATCTATTTTATTAAATTTTAAGTCATCAAATATAATACTAATTTTGTCATAGACTTCGCCTTCTGGACATACCAAAACAATTGTAACATTGTTTAATAATCCTTCTGTTATGTAATAAGCCAACTTACCCATAATATCGGCAAACAACGAACTATTTGGCAAATTTAGTAATCGCTCTAGATATGCTAGGTCATCAACAACTACAATTTCAGCAGTTGGTCCGCTATTCAACTTTACCAGTCTATCTATAAAGAGTCTTATTTTTTTAATAATAGTTTCATTATCACTACCCGCGAAATTTACATACCAACCATTTGTTAACTGACTTATATATTTTTCTCTGCCATTTGGGTCAAATTCCCCAACTGCACTTAAAGAAGAATTTGGTACTTCGTACAAGTTTTTTAAAAGTTCATCAGTTAAATCCACCGTGTCCGATGCTTGGCAGACTATTTTGATTTTGTCACCTATATTTAATTCGGAAGTTTTTGTGTAATCTAATAACCTTTGTCCAAGACTCCGTTCGGTTTTCTCTTTGCATTCTTCAGAAAATCCTACATAATCATACAAAAGTCCATAAAAACGCTTTCCGTTAAGACATACTATTTTTTTCTCGCCATCTTCCTCTGAAATTTCGACATAATCTCCATCGGTAAGATTGTTATCTAAAACAAATTCCAATGGTAGTTCTATTTTCTCACGTTCAATAAAATAACCCTTTTGAACAAGATAGTACTTATTATTGTCGCTAAAAAATATTCCAGAAATAATTTTCTCAGCATGAGGTTTAGATTTACTTCTAAATTCCAGGATAGTTTTAACCGGCTCTTCTTCATCATGTAAATTATAATCAATTGCCAATCTGTTTATTTCATCTAGCTTTAATAATCCAGAAACATTTTTTGACCTTGCTGTTAACTCTGGGCTTTTAAGAACTTCGTTGACAATAAAATCATAAAGAACCTGTTTATCTTCGGTAGTAGGTGCCTCTACTCCAAGTGCACGAGCCAAGACTCTTAGTTCCTGTATGGAACATTTTGAAACATTATCAACATTTTCAAGATAAATTTTTTCAAACATTTTTATCTCCTCTAAACATTTCCAAAGTTTACAATACTATTTTAGCAAATAATTTTCATTATGTAAAGTCCCAATAAAAAAATAAAGCCCTACTTGCGTTGTAGGGCTTACCCATTTATACATATTTTTGAAAAATTAAAGAACGCTAACTTTTTTACGATCTTTTCCAAGTCTTTCAAATTTAACAACACCAGTTGTTTTTGCATATAGGGTGTCATCATCGCCGATTCCTACATTGGTTCCAGGGTGAACCTTTGTTCCTCTTTGACGAACGATTATGCTACCTGCTGATATGGTTTGACCATCGGCAACTTTTACACCAAGTCTTTGAGCGTTACTATCTCTTCCATTCTTAGTGGATCCGCCACCTTTTTTATGTGCAAATAACTGAATATTCATAAACATCATAAATTTTTTACCTCCAATTCTATAAAATCTGAAAAGCCTTCGTTTAAGTCAGAAACACCAAGAAGCATAGTGTTTAAAATGACATCGACATCGTGCCTACAACTGCTAGAAAGTCCATCTGGAATGATAATTAAAAGGTAGCCTCTTTCATCATCTCTTTCGGTTTTGGCGTTAACTCCCGCAATCAAAAGAACTCCCATTAAGGCTGTCTGAACAATGCTTGACAATGCCGAGCAAACAATGTCTTCTCCTTTTTCGCCATAATTTGTGTGTCCGTCACAAACTACTTTGCAAATGCTGTTTCCTTTCTTCTCGATAGTTACTTTTGTCATATTCTTAACCAATAGATACAACTTTTAGTTTAGAATATGGTTGACGATGACCTTGTTTAACATGTTCGTTTTTCTTGGCCTTGTATTTGTAAACTACAACTTTATCGTCTTTACCATTTTCAAGAACCTCGGCTACAACTTTGATGTTTTTAACGTCAGCACCCGTCTTCACATTTCCTTGGTCATCAACAAAAAGCAAACACTTTAGGTCTACCTTAGCGCCAACAGCCTCGTTAACTCTTTCGGTTTTAAAATACTTACCTACTTCTGCTTTGTGTTGTTTACCACCTGCTTCAACAATTGCGTACATAATTCGTTTTACCTCCTCTTACCAGTCTCACCGTTAAGGTGACAACTTGCTTTTGCATATTAAATCGTTACTTAAGGCAATTGGCGATATATCTTTACAGATTATATCATGACCTTTGGGCAAAAATTAAATTGCAAAATAACTTGTTCTTAGTTTAACCTTTTCCGTGTGGCTCGAGTAAAAGTTTATCATACAAACATCGTTTTGTCAATCACTTTGACTTTATAAACTAACTACATAAGTTTGCTTTTTACTTCTAAAATTGACAAAGAATAATCTTCAACAGACAATAAATCTAATTTGCTTTCAGAAAATGTAAAAATTGGTTTAAAATTTTTTTCAACAACTATAAACTCGTAATATTTTTGTTCCCTTAATTTTCTGAAAATTTTGTAAATTTTCATATCTATTGGAACAACCAACTCAATTTTTTCTATGCCATATTTTAGTTCTTCACTTCTTTTTTCTATCGAAGAAAATCTTAAATAATTCAACTTGGGTCTACTTAAACTAGAGATATACATCATAATTGCAATAATCCCAAAAGTTATGTTAAATGACACAAAAATTGATCCAACAAATAAGCAAAATAGTAAGACTGCAAAAATTTTAGTCGCTATTGTTGCCTTTTTAACTGCTGTTTCTCTTTGCATCTTTAGTGAAAGTTTGGCAACTAAAAGTCTGCCACCATCTAACGGGTAAAGTGGCAAAAAATTAAAAATTCCACATACTAAACTGCTAATCATAAGCTCATATGTCTGATTATAAAAAGTTGGTATAACCCACCACGATGCAACTAAACATATTGAAAGAATAAAGCTAAATAATGGCCCGCCAATGCAAATAATAATTTCATCACGATATCTTATTTTATCTAGCGCCCCAGAAAGTTCTGCGCCATATGGCATTAAAACAATCCTTAATTGATTATATCCGCAATGTCGTGCAAACAAATAATGCCCAAATTCATGAAATAAAGCGCTAATAAAATAACAAAAAAATATGAAAAATTTATGAATAATGATAAAATAAACACCAAGCAAAATGAAAAACGGGTGCAGGACAATTGGAAGATTAAAATAAAACTGTTTAAATGTCTTTAATTTTTGTTTAAACATTTAGTAGCTTCCTTATTGTAGATAATGCGACCTTCCTATCTTTGTTGTAAACTTTTAAATACAATTTATTTCCAGACAAGCTTCCTATTATATCACCACAATCCAAGACCGAATGTCCATCTATATTTACAATTTCAAAACCAAGCATATATACACTGAAATTTGAAATTTTAAACCAACAGCCATTCATTCCATAATTTGAATATTTTAACAATTTTACCTTAACTGGACATTTTACAAAAGATTTTTCATAAGTTCTTGCAACTATAAAGTCTTTTTCTTCATAAAGTTCCAAAATATTAACAGGAAAGCAAAATCCAACTTTACTACCATTAAGACTTTTAATATTGTCAGCAAAAAATTGATCATCAGCATAAGTTGATGAACCATTATATATGGGTTTAATTTCAAAAAGTTTAAAACTAATACCCATAAGGACAATCACCAGAATATTTACACAAACTTTTGTGTATACATAGTTCATACTAAATTTTACAATTTTTAGTAAACAAATATTACAAATTGGTGATAAATGAATAAAACTTATTAGTAACAGCCTGAATTATAATCAAACTTTTACCCTGTTCGTTTTGCACTACTTTAAAATTTATTTTTTCAATATTCATATAATTCGACAGCAATTGAGTTATCTCAGATTTAAGTACATTTGTTAATCGCTCAGGATTTAAATTTTTGTCACTTAATAAAACATTTTTTAATCGTTCATACTCACTTTTTACTATATTTGACATTTTCTACTCCTTTAGGCTCGCTTTTTAATATTTCTCCTTATTAAACCAATTATCCCTTTATACTTAGAAAGATAATCAAATTTATCATATTTATGATTTACAATGTTTTTGCACAAAATGCCAAAAGCGACTTCTACATCACGATCTTTAAAAGAAGCAAACTTGGTTAAAAAAGAGTTATAAATTGACAGCTCATCACTTTCAGGTATTATTCCAATAACGCGCTCTTTAACCAGCCTTTCAATATCATTTGCACTAAGCATTTCTTTCCTTGCAACTAAATCACCCCTAATTCTATTAATAATTATGGAACAATTAATATTTTTTTTGCTAAGCAAAATTCCAACCACTTTATCAGCATCTCGCACAGATGAAATATTCGGTGTAATAACTACAAAGGCTTCTTCCGCTGGGCAAAGCGATAATTCAAACCCACTTCCTATTCCAGCAGGGCAGTCTATTAGCACAAAATCAAACATATCTTTAATTCCGGTAACAATATTATAAAAAATTTCTTTAGTTACACATGAATTAGAAATTGATTTAGAACACGGTAATACAAACAGATTTGACAAAAAATCGTCTTGAATAAGAGCCTGGATTGGTCGGCATTTTTTTGTCGCAACATCAATTAAGTCATATACAACTTTATTTTCAACACCCAGAACAACATCTAAATTGTTTAAACCAATATCGCCATCAATTAAGCAAACTTTTTTACCACAAGTTGCAAGCATGATTCCAAGGTTGGCAGTAATTGTCGTTTTACCCACTCCGCCTTTACCACTGGTAATTAAAATAACTCTGCCCATTATTTTACTCCTAAAAAAAATTGATTGACTATATTATCAATCAATTTTTTATACTATGGGTTATATTAATTTGTTAATTTATGGCTGTTTTTGGATTTATTTAATTTTATAATCTCTCTTACTACTCCAAGCCAAGTGCGTTTTCGTTTTGCTTTTTTTGCATTAATATTTCTATTATAACTAGCATCTATGATGATTAAATCAATTTCTTCACCGACTGATAAAATTTGATGTGGTGCATCATCAATCATAACTGCTATATTATGTTCTTTGCAAAAGTTAACTTTTGAACCCGTTGTGGAATTAAGAGAATCATAAATTAAATTGTTCTTTTTTAGCCAATTTTGAGTTTCTACAATTTCTTGTTCAGGTGGAATTTTAGAATCTTCACCGTGACCGCCTCTTGCTGTAATTAAAAAAATAGTATGACCCAATTTCTTTAACCTTCGTAAAAACCATCTACTTGCAAATCTAACTTTTGCATTTTGCAAGTATTGAAGATACAATGCCTTCCACATTTTATCTTCCTCTTCCTTTGTTATATCATACGTTTCACTTATCCAGTATCCTTTCTTATTACATTTTTTGCGAAAAAATTTCTTACAGTCTGAATACAAAAATTTGCAATAATCGGTAAGTACACCGTCAATATCTACGCCTATATTCATATTTTTTCATCCCTTTATTTGTACTTTTTAAAGACTTTATATCATTGCCATGATAATAAAACCCATTTGCTTTTGTCAAAAATTTTATATGTCTTAATTATAATTTCAAGGCCAATACAGAAGCATATTATTAGCCCTAGTGTTTTATCAATATGCCATTTATCAGTCAAAAACGGTTA
>ERZ779869.2366-NODE-2366-length-15712-cov-5.949288_pt1 | contig 15712 bp, 11 predicted proteins | sample MGYA00511557_ERZ779869 | MGnify/ENA primary metagenome ERZ779869 (study PRJEB29588, sample SAMEA2154620) | human gut metagenome | biome: human gut; feature: human-associated habitat; material: faeces | place: Denmark | collected 2008/2010 ...
ATCCCGGCGCTTCCGGCGCTGGCGTTCGCCCAGGCGATGCTGCGCAAATGCGACCGCTACACCGGAACAGTCACTGCCGCGCCGCTCGACCTCCGGCACAGTTTTCAGCGTACCGACGGCAGCACGCTGACCGTCCTCGGCCGCACCTCCGCCGCTGCGATCTGGGAGCTGGAGGGGTCGGTGAAGGCCCTCTACGATCTCTACGGGCGCGAAGTGAAATACTCCTCCCGCGCCGGAAAAATCCGGACGGAACGGCCGACGGCGATCCTCTACGTGATCAGCCAGGGGAAACTTGCCGGGTTCCGGGAGATCGCGGAGACCGCAAACTTCTGCCCGAACCCCTCCTTCGAGGAGGTTTCCGGCGACGTCGCCACCGGCGGCATGAAAAATGCGGCCGCCCTGCAATGGCAGCTGCGCGACCGTCAGTTCGATCCGGAAGGAGAGATTTCGATCACCGCCGACGCATCCGACGGGAAATACGCGATGGCGCTCGCCTCCTCCGGGGCCGGGCGGGTCTACGCCTTTTTCGACAGCCGGGTGCCGGGTCCGGAACGCTGTCTCTTCAGCGGCAGCTTCAAAAATACCGGGGAGCGTCCGATCGCGCCTTACTTCGACGTCTTCGACCGCACCAGCGGTTACTTCAAACGATACCACGTTTCCGCGGTCGCGCCGGGCGGTGGATTTGTCCGGCGAAGCGTGGAAGTCGAGATCCCGGCAAGTGACGCGACACTGGCCTTCTGCATCGGCATCGAACAGGCGGGAACGCTGGTCATGGACGAAATCCGTCTCGAACGGCTCTCCGACACGCCGCTCCCGGGATACGCGCCGCTCCCGCTGCCCGCGGCACCCGGCTTCGACGCCTTCCTCGGCGACAGGCACGTCGGCAGCACGGAACTGTTCAGGGCTCTGCAGGGGAAAGAGCAGATCGGCCGGATTCCGTTCCGGTTCTCCTCGCCGCCCTGCCTGCTCTCCCGCGCGGACTGGAAAGGCGCCTTCGGCAGCCGGGCAACGATTCCGGTTTCCGGAAAAGTGAAAAGAGTGGTTCTCCTGCTGGGGGCGGCATACGTGCCGGAAAATGCCGACGTGCTCGGGCAGGTCAGCTTCATCCGGCGCGACGGGAGCCGTTCCCCGGGGAAGGAATTGCACAACAAACAGGAACTGCGCGACTGGTTCCTCGCCTCGGACAGCCGCGGGATTCCGCCGGCATTCCGCTTCGTCACGCCAGGGATGCTCGAATACGGCCTTTTCCTGGTGGAAATCGACAATCCGGATCCCACTGCGGAACTCTCCGCCCTGGAGCTGGAAGCAGGGAATGAATCGCTGCTGATCCTTGCAGGAGCCACCGTCAAACCGGAGTGACGGAACGGGAGTCCGGGGCACCGGCGCAACGGACCGCCGCTCCCGCTCCCCGGAAGAGCAGAAGCTGCGCGGCTGAAAGAAAGTACTGAAAAAAAAGCGACTAAACTTGACATTCCCGAAATATATGATACACTGTATTTCATGCCGATGATATTCCCATCATCGCGCGGCATTTAACATCACAAGGAGGGGTCAGAATGTTTTGCTCAAAATGCGGGAAACAGCTTCCGGATGATGCAGTGACTTGTGACGGCTGCGGGGCGTCTCTGAAATCGACTGACATCATTGCTCTGGTGGATTCCAAAAGCACTCTGCTCAACCGGTGGATCGATCTCGGGATTGAGTTCCTGAAAAAAATTCCCTTTGAGAATTTTGTGAACCGTGCGGAAACGATTATCGGCCGTATTGGGGTTCTCTCCTTCTACCTGCTCGGCCTCATCGGGCTGATCGGCGGAATCACCGGTGCGATCCGGTACGATTATCCGGGAATGCTCTGGATCGGGATCGCCTGGCTGTTCCTCTGCATCCTCTTCGCCTATTTCGGGACCAAGCTGCTGCAGTCGATCAAGGCGCTGGTGATCAATACGAAGAGTCTGTTTTCGTCAACAGCACTGCTGGACTGCATCATCGTGCTGTTTCTGCTGACCGGAATCGTTTTTCTTGTGTGCGGCATTTACTTCACCTGCGATGAATCGGACTTCGATCACCTGTGGACAGGCCTGCTCGGTTTTGTGGTGTTTGAATTCAGTGCGATCTGCGCGCTGAAGCCGCAACTGGTCTCCACCGAGGCGGGAGTGCCCTGTTCGCCCGGGGAAGAACTCATCGGACTGGGAACTTTCTTCCTCAAGATTCTGCTGCGGATGCTCCCCTTCATCTGGTGCCTGGGGGCCTTCGGCACGATGCTTTACGTTGTCGTCCACCTCGGCGCGGAAAATCTCAATGAGCACATCATGACCGGATTCGAGGCAACGCTGATCCTCGGCCTGGCGCCTCTGACCTATTATCTGGGATTCCTGATCTACTACTTCATCATCGACCTGGCCCGCGCGGTGCTCTCGCTGCCGGGGAAACTGGATAAACTCAACAACAAATAGACCGGCCGCCCGGCGAACTGTGACGGGCCTCCGTGCGGAAGCATTCCTTCGGCTTTTCGTCCCTTGCTGACAAAGGTGAAAAACGGGGGATGTTTCCGCTGTTGTTTTTCCTCAGGAAAGCCGCCGGAACGGAAAACAGAAAGGATGGAGAGGAAGCATGGAAAAAATTACTTTGCCGGCAACCGCAATTCCGGTCCTTGCCGATGTGGACCTCTGCGTCGCGGGGGGAAGCTGCACCGGCGTCTTCGCCGCGGTCACCGCCGCCCGGCGCGGAGTCCGGGTTGCGCTCGTCGAACCACAGAACCGTTTTGGCGGCACCGCGGTGGCTTCACTGGTCTGTTACTGGCACAGTTTCTTCACGCTCGATGGGTCACGGCAAATCGTTGCCGGTCTGACCCAGGAGGTGGTCGATCGACTGGACCGGCGTGGAGCGGTGGAACTGGCAACCGACAACAACCCTTCGTGGTACATCCGGCTGAACACCGAAGAGCTGGCAATTGAACTTGACGAACTGATCCGGGAGTCGGGAGTGACGCCGTTTCTCCACGCGCGGGCGATCGATGTGCTCCGTGATGGAGACGGGAAGATCACCGGTGTGGTCACGGCGGGGAAAGGAGGGCTCGGAGCCATCCGGGCGAAGTTCTTCATCGACGCGACAGGCGACGGCGATCTCTGCGCGGCCGCCGGGGCCGGGATGTGGCGCAACGCGGAACTTCAACCTGCGACCGCCTGTGCCCGGCTGAGCAGCTGGCCGCAGTTCAAGCGTCCGCTGGGGGAACTGGTTCATGAGGCCGCGCAGGAGTTCCATCTGCCGGAAGGATTCATCTGGGGGAGCTTTCTGCCGCACAGCGGCTCCTTCATGCTGGCGGGAACCAAGATCGCCCGGAGCGATCTTTCCGAACCGGCGGCACTGACCGCCGCCGAGATCGAAGGGCGCCGTCAACTGCGGGCGATTCAGGACATCATCGCCCGGGCCGGCTACACCCGGCCGGTATTGGAAGCGCTCCCCTCGCTGATCGGCATTCGTGAAACCCGGCACATTCACTCGCTCTATCGCCTGAGGACCGAGGACCTGCTCAGCGGCCGGCGCTTTCCGGACGCGGTGGCGCGGGGGACCTACCGGCTGGACATCCACAGTCAGGAGCGTGCGGGGACTCGTTTTCTCTACCTCGACGGCAGAGAGGAGTTCTGTTCACCGTCCCAACCGACGGAGAAAGGGTTCTGGCGCGATCCGTCGCTCCCGTCGCCGGAATACTATGAAATTCCGTTGCGCAGCCTGATTCCGCCGGGGTTCGGCAATCTGATTGCGGCGGGGAGAATGATTGACGCCGAGGAGGGGGCATTTGGCGCGGCGCGGGTGATGGTCAATCTGAATCAGATTGGGGAGGCGGCGGGAGAAGCTGTTTCCCGGGCTTTGGAGAGTGGCCGGAGCATGGATGCCGTTCAGGAGAGCGTCCGCTGATTTCTTCTGACGGCGTCTTTCTGCGGGCCCCTCTTTCCGGGGGGAAGAACCATATGCGGACTTGCGGGAGTGGAGCTGGCCGAGAAGCGGAGCCCTTCTGTTCCGCCACCTTCGGGGATGAGAAATCCCCGGAGGTCACGAAGAGCAGAAGAGCGCGGAAACCTTATCGCTTTTCCGGGATAACCTCGAGCCAGTACGAATCGGGCAACCGGGTCACAAGGCGTCGATTCCACAAGGTTCAGCATTGTAAGAAAATCATTCTTCCATACACGAAAATATCGTGATTTGACGTAATTTGAAGGCGGGTTATATTTCGTAAAACAATGCTGCATCTGCGGGGGAAGTTGTGATTTGACGTAATTTGAAGGTGGGTTATATTGCTGAAGTGGACGGACAGAAGGTCGAGCAGGTTGTGATTTGACGTAATTTGAAGGTGGGTTATATTGATCTGCAGTATCTGATGAATTATACGCGAGTTGTGATTTGACGTAATTTGAAGGCGGGTTATATTTTAACATGTCAGAATCTCCCACTCATACATGTTGTGATTTGACGTAATTTGAAGGCGGGTTATATTAAAAAATCACGGCCCCTGAAGCAAAGCTATAGTTGTGATTTGACGTAATTTGAAGGCGGGTTATATTCATTAGGGTTACAAGCGTATACCAACGCGAGTTGTGATTTGACGTAATTTGAAGGCGGGTTATATTCTGAATTGTACTCATATTGTTACTCCCCTAGTTGTGATTTGACGTAATTTGAAGGCGGGTTATATTTTCGACGGTCCCGGTGCTGCGTTACCTCGAGTTGTGATTTGACGTAATTTGAAGGCGGGTTATATTGTTGAATGCGAAATCCCGGTTTTTCTGGACGTTGTGATTTGACGTAATTTGAAGGCGGGTTATATTTAAGTTGGAGGTGTCGTATCCCAACTCTTTGTTGTGATTTGACGTAATTTGAAGGCGGGTTATATTTACACTATACAATATATATTGTTTTTGATAGTTGTGATTTGACGTAATTTGAAGGCGGGTTATATTTTTGTTTGCTTCGAGCTTGGACAACGTGGAGTTGTGATTTGACGTAATTTGAAGGCGGGTTATATTAAAGACACGCCCTGATTACTCAGGCCCAATGTTGTGATTTGACGTAATTTGAAAGCGGGTTATATTCATCGTCGAGCGCGTGATTGAGCGTTGGAGGTTGTGATTTGACGTAATTTGAAGGCGGGTTATATTGATCTGATTCTCGAACCGGTCGACTTCGTAGTTGTGATTTGACGTAATTTGAAGGCGGGTTATATTCGGTTTTTTTGATCTGAATCGTTACATTAAGTTGTGATTTGACGTAATTTGAAGGCGGGTTATATTTCAACCTCAAATACAGATTCACAAACCTGAGTTGTGATTTGACGTAATTTGAAGGCGGGTTATATTATTGGAGATACAACTCCTTTAATACCAACGATATCTTCAAGAATTTTCGAGTTTAAAAAAGTTCCAGCTGAAGGGGTGCGGGTGGAGGTGGAGTGGTTTTTCTCCCGACAAAAGTCCGTGTGTCACTGAATTGGCGATCGGTCACTTTCAAAACCGTGACAATCCCTTCCGCAGGAACCATCGTCTCGACCCGGTTGATGTGCACCAGAGCATTCTCGCCGGTTGCACAGTGCCGGATGTAGACGGAGAACTGCATCATCTGGAATCCATCCTTGATTAAATCATGACGAAATCCTGCGGCCGCTTTCCGCTGCGCCTTCGTATTGGTCGGTAAATCGAACATCACGTAGATCCACATCGCCGCGTACCTGCTGATTGCCTGATATTCCGCACTCATTTTTTCACAAATTCCGGATATTTGATGACCGTTTCTTCCCGCAGAAAACAGCGGACCAGCGATGCAGAAGTATAGCTGATACTGTTCAAAAGAGGACGTCTCTCCGCTCCCGATATGACATCCGCCGTCAAAAGCTGGAGCAACTGTGATTTCTGGGCTTTTCCCAATTCAGGCACCGAGAAAAAATCACAAGCGGAAAAGACCATTTCATCTACGAACGGGCGGAACGGCTCCATGATGTCATCCGCAAGACCGAAAGGATTGTACTGGTTCGAGTGATGAATCCCCGCCACGCAAAGCAGCCCGGATCCCGTCAAGGCACGCGCCACGGCTGCCCGCAAAATGGCATAACCATAATTCAGCGCGGAATTTGGTGGCTCCCCGTCCTGACTGCGCAAAAACTCTTTGCTTCCGGCAAGCTGCTGAAAATAATATCGCGCAGCCACAGCTTCCGCGTTGGCGGCATCTCCCGCCTTGACCGATTCCGCCAGCACACGCAACCGCTGATCCGGCAAACCCAGACGTTTCAAGCATTCAGCCTGATTGGTGATCTTGGCTTTGACCGTTTGCCGCCAGAGACGGGCTTTCAACGCATCGGTGGCCCGCAACTGCGCTTCTGTATGCCGCTGCGCCAGCGTGTTTCCGGCAAACGGCTGAAGCATTGCCGAAGGCATGTGCGCCGCATCGCAGACGACCACGGCAATATTCTCTTTCGCCAGCGCATTGAGGCATGCCGTCGTCACCACAAGCTGCAGCGACTCCAGCACGATGAAACCAAGATCTTCCAGCGGAAATGTCCGTTTCTCCGAAACACCATCGGTGCCTCGCGGCTCATAGGCCAGCAGGGAGCGTTCGAGGAACAACCTGCCGGGCGATCCGAAAAACAGCGTCCGCTTCAGCATGAAAACCTCCTTCCCGAGAGTTTTATTTCAGGAAACGTATCTCGCCGTCTATGGAAATGACAAAATCAATCCCTTCAAAGATCAGATGACTGGAAAATGTATCACTGCTGATTTTCAACAGTCTGGCCGGCTCTTGAAAAGAGATGCTCGACGCCTCTTCGACCCCCATCGTTTTCTTCATTGCCGCCTGAGCCTCGGATTTGGCTCTGGCTTCACAGTGATAACGAAGGCTTAAACGCTGCATATCCTTCTCAATCACAATAATTTTGTATAACCGCTTACTGAGTTCCCGGGGCGCAAGTTCCTTCAATTCATCGGGCGTAGTTTCATAGGCAAGCGCCATCGTTCCCGGAGCAATAAATCCGAGGAATTCGCCCAGCCCCGGCTGTTTTTCCGGAGGAACGTAATCCGACCGCTTATGCTCATTCGCCCAGTCCCAGAGCGATTGCAGACAATAGCAGAGTTTTCCCCGGGGCGACCGGAAGAGCGCCGCCTTGAAATTGCCCCCTTTGGCGTTATCGGCATAAATGTAGTTTTTGTATTCCACCTCGGAAGCATAGGCATGTTTCCGGATCTTCAACGGTTCGGCAAGCCGGACAAAACACCGGACTTTACAAATCGGCGGCCCCTGAAAAGTGCCGTCTTTTGATTTCATATGAAAACCGCCCTCGTCTATCGCATTCTTGAAGTTTTTCCCTGAACTCATGCGGAACCGGAGCTGTGCTGAAACGGCCTCCCGAATCGCAGGATCGACGATAGCGGAGAGAGCGGATTCGCCCTTGAAATTTTGAGAGTTCAGTTCTTTGCGCAGGACGGATTTTTCTTGACCGGATTCCGGATCTATGATGCGTCCGAAATAACTTTCCTTATGCAACTGCCCGCGGACCGTATCCCCGCCGGCAGTCACCACCCGTCGGAGTTCTCCATCCGCCGTTTTATACGGTGTGACAAGATGAACCCGTTTCCTGGTCTGCTTCGTTTCATTGTGCCGGGTAAAATGAGCAACCAGAATCTCTTCTGATTTTTCAAATACATCTTCCGGGAACGAGTGCCAGGGGTAAGCGTCGGGCAGAGTACTGCTGTATCGGGCGTATGCCATCGCCTCTTCCCTGTCAGCCCGATATGCCGCGCTGATCTTCTGGAAGAAATCCTCCGTCAAAGCAGCAATGCACATGGCGTCGATGGCATGGTGCCTATGATCGCTGCGCTCTTTTTTCTCATAGAATCCCTGCACTCCCCACGCTTTTCTTGCCCATTCCGTCACACGCCCGTTTCTGGAGTAGGTATTTCTATAAACGGATTTCAGCAGGAAAACCGCATGGCGGGCGATGATTCCGGTATCCACAAGCTGGCGTCTGGAAAATCCTTTCCGGCGCAACTCCTCATCCGTAATTTCAAAAGCGGCCAGTTTGGCGCACCAGTATTCGAATTCTCTTCTGCATTCGAGCATTTCAACCCGTTTCTGCGGATTGCCTCTGGCGGCAGAACGGAGTTTTTCCAGACACAAACGCAGATTTTCCCGCTTTTCCTCCCAACCAACGACTCTGATATTCTCCCGGATGGAGTTGTGCCCGTTCCATTTGACATCATAATTCGGACACGCCGTCGGCAAACCGTTTTTCTTGGTATAACGGTTGTAATCCGTGAAACAGAGCGTCAGATTCTCCATGTTGCTGTCTCCGCCGCGGGAACGGGGAACCGTATGCTCGATCTCAACAACATTGTCACCACTCATCAACTCCGCCAGCCCGATCGGTTTACCGGTATAAAGGCAGCGCTTATTCTGTTCCATCCAGAGGACATAACGCAAAATCTGTTCTTCCGTTGCTTCATATCCCAGTGCTTCGATCGCTTCACGATACTGTTTGCGCAGATTCTCCTGCTTTTTCTGGTAATTAGCAACCGCCATGCGCGTATTTTTGTCATTTACCGAACGGGCAAGTTCCACGTGGATCTCGGTATCGGCATCGATTTTTCCCGTTTTGCGAAGATGATTGACCAGACGTCGGAGGACGTTCAGCGACCGGTACACCATCGGATTGTAGATCATCCCCAGATTCACTTCCGGCAGAATCCCGGATCGGGTGTGATCCTGATAGTCGGAACGGCTGTTGTAGCGGTACAGCAATTCAAAACGATCCGGGGTCACGTGGAATTCATCCTCCAGATAGTGTTTGATCCGTTCCGTCAGGGAAAGAAATTCTGCCCGTTCGCCGGATTCCGACGCCGATTCCCGCTCCATACGCCAGTCGGCCTCCAGCTGTTCCATATCCGCAATGATTTTCTCACCGTTTTTCTGAAAGACTTCTTTTCCAATTACATCCGGCAGTTTTGCCAGAAACACCGCTCGAGTCTGAATATGCCCTGCGTCAAGGAAAGGCAGAATCTTCCGGATCGCATAAAGACTGAAATTCGCATATCCGCTCGGGATTCGGATCTTGATGAACTTTTCCGCCTGATCTACAGTCAAGCCGGCTCGTTCGATGGCAAAATTTTTCAGCATATCGTCGTCATCGAAAAAGGTGAGAGCGTCAAACAGGGTCTGGTAATCCATGCTTTTCGGTTTGTTGTCGCGCCCGATGTACTCGTGGTGCCAGGTGAAAAGATCTTCCGTTCCCAGTATTTTCTGCAACTGGTTCGTGACGGGAGATGACGCGATCGATTTATCCGGGGGATAATTCCACTCCGACCATTCATTCTTCGGATATTTGGGGTATAATTTCCGAACCAGTTTTTCAAATTCGAAGCTCGGCTTGCCGACCAGAAAAGCGGCCTGTGCTTTCTGCCGTTCTTCTTCATTCAGAGGGACGCCGTTCTTTCGGATACTGTTGATGAACGAAAGCATCCGATAGCGTTCAAACAGCGGGTGTCCGATCAGACAGCGAACTCGTTTTTTCTCCAGAGAACAATGACCGGCAAGATGTTTCTGCGAACGCAGGGGGCGTTGCAGAAAGATCGCTTTTCTCATTTCGGCGACAAAGGGTTCCGGAAGATTCTGCACTTCACATATTTTTTCAAATTCCGGCTCATAATGCTCTTTTCTGCCGCAACGGTTGACTTTACGGATTTTTTCAGATCTCTGGAACAATTCATAAAAATACTGCCCCAGAGTGCACTGTTTTTTTTGCAAAATTTCCGTCAGCTGATTGATTTCCTTCTTGAAATTGGTCAACTCTTTTTCATTCGATGAGGAAGACTCCTTGCGGGAACTCCTGAAGCCTCGCCGAATGGCCAGATGGTAGAATGCCCGGCCCAATTCGGGCGGCGGCAACTTCCGTTCGGCGGCTTTGGCGCGGAAATAATAGGGATTGTTTTCTTTCGTACTGCCGAGCCAGGAGATGAAATTCCGGTTTTCAATGGGAAATTTTCCATTTCGGATCCAGTTTTGCAATTCAGCCATGGTCAATGGACACATCTGATTTGCAATCAAAACTTTCAATGTGTGATACTTTCTCAGGCGACGGCGGAATTTCAGGCGGCGCGCAGCCCGGAATGCCCGTCGTTCTGCGGCGGGAGAACGTTCCGCCTCCCTCCCCTTTTCATCTGGAATACCCTGCTGAAAAACCACGACTCCAGCATCGGTAAACCTCTTCTGAAAAGGATCCAGAATTGCCCAGCCAAGCGAATTCGTTCCAACATCAAGACCTAAGATTCGGCTCATGATTTTACTCCTTTTCTCGGAAATGGATTTGCAAAATTTTTTCTTTGTGATAAGTTAAGATTGTCTTATCACAACAAGGCTATATGCCGAAGGTGATTACACCTATGGGGCCGGTTCGCCGGTCCTTCTTTTTTTTAATCGCCAGTTTTCTGGAAGAACGCAACAGCAATCGAGGTTGCTCGGCAAATCAACTGGAAAATTGTTAAAGAATGCCGCATGTCAAAAATTCCATGCGGCAGCTCCTTCATCGCTTTTCCGGGATAACCTCGAGCCAGTACGAATCGGGCAACCGGGTTATAAAGAATTGTTTTCCATGTCTGTTGTTTTACATCTCCATGCTTTACAATTATATAAAATTTTACGCCAAAATATCCGCAGAGTTAAACTTCTATAAATCTCGAAGCATGTGATACAACAAGATCTGGGCGATATTGCTTTAGTTGTGCTATTCTATTAGCTGTCAATTTACTTACAATGTTCTGGTTATCATTACGGTATAGCCAATAGAACCAATTGGGAATTAAAAAAGAATTTTTACGAAAACTATTTATTTTTTCTTGAAGACAAGTCACGTCTTCCATTGTAATATCTTTGTCCCGATTCTGGATAATAAGCTCAAAAAGTTTCTCCGCCATTTTTATTTTATCTAATTTTAATTTATATGATCTTAACTTGCGAAACAAGCAAACAATACAAAAAAACAGTGGGAATGTAAATAAAAGATTAAAAAGGAAGCCTATTTTTAATGTTCCAAAGAAAAGCATAATTATTATCGTTAGTAAAAACAGAAGAGCATAGTTCCAATTTAAAAATTTCTTTACGAGACGAGTTCCCCAGTCAATACATTCAAGTTGACATAAGTAAATTGCTACGGTATTACGTCGCACATCGCTTACGTCTGAGTACCAGTTTTGCAAAGAACATTCTGATAAGTGTTTTTTATTTAAAACAAATCTTTTTTTCTTATTTGCAATCATTAATATTTGCTCTCGCTCCAAGTCGCTTAGCAATATTTGTAGATTACTTGTTCCAAGGTCATATACCCGATTATCAAACTCTGCTTGAATTTCTGCCGCTTGACTGTGATTTTTTTTAGCATAATATTCGACAAAAAAATTTACAATAGTCATGATCGTTACAAAAGTTCCAGCAAACACCTTGTAATGTTCTGCTGTACAATACGAGATAATTACTGATGTAGCCAAAACGAAAAAATAAACACCCCAAAGAAATCTTGCTTGGTCATATAAAAACCGCTGACAATACAATAATTCAAGGCAATCTGGTTGATTTTGACGTTCATTAATCATATTTGGCAAGGTTAGTATTATATAAAGACCTTCTTTATTTCACATTCAGCATCGTAGTCACGCGCCATTGATTCGTACATTTGGGCCTTTTCAATATGATTTAATGCCGTGTCTATACGAGTATTAGTCATGGAAGGAAGCTTTTTTATTTCTTCAAATGCACGAGTCAAATAGTCTGTATATGAGGAACACGAGTAGCGTGCAAATCTAAGTTCCTCAGCTATTTTTCTTTCTATTTCAAAAGATGCATAAAATCTATAATTTTTTTTGATGTTCCAAAATTTTATTAACCTAATGATCGGCTTAATTTTATAACCATTCTCTTGATTACATTCATTCAACATTTTATCATATTCATATGGATTAGTATAACGCCAGTCACTCGGTCCATCAGGAATATTTATTGTCCCATAAGCATAATATGCAGGAATCAATTCAAATTTTATTCGACTTAACTCCAAAACAATAGTCGGATTATCTTGATATATTTCAGAACGAGAGTAAGATTGGTTTACAAAGCTTTTGATTCTATTTAAAAATGCTTGAGGTTTGTGATTCTCTGGATTATCAAATATAATCATGATATCCACATCTGAATTTTCATCGACATTACGGGGTAATATTGTATGACGAGCATAAGAGCCAAATACAGCTTTTCCTGATACTCCAGAAAAATAATTATCTATTTTACTAAACAATGAAGTAAGTGATGTCGTAATACCCCTCTTCTCGGCATCGGAAAGTACGAGACTACTAGCAAGGTTGTCCAAGTAAGTATTTATTGACATTTTCCACCCTTGATTATATTCTGTATGTTTTGTTTTTCTGCTACAATCATGTCTTTAGTACAAATCACTGCGCATTGCTCTAAAGACCATATACCGTCAATTACCGTTTTTCAGGAAGAACCTCGAGCCAGTACGAATCCGGATCTTCGCAAAAGTAGATCCCCATTTCGGGGTTTTCGTAGCAGATGCAGCCCATCTTCTCATGGCGGGCGTGGGCGGCTTCGTAATCATCGACCTTGAATGCCAGATGAAATTCGTTGTCGCCGAGATTGTATGGCTCCTGGCGGTCTCGGAGCCAGGTCAGCTCCAGCTGATGTGAACTGTTCCCATCCTCCAGATAGACGATGATAAAGCTCCCGTCCTTCGCCTCAATCCGCCGCACTTCGTTCATATCAAAAGCGTCACGGTAGAATTTCAGGCTCCTGGCAAGGTCGAGCACGTTGAAGTTGTTGTGAACCATTCGGAATTTCATCGCAATACCTCCATTGGCTACTCTTTGATAGATCACATCCTCTATTCGTAATATATCGTAAAAAATTCAAGAAATCAAACTCTTTTACTGCTAAGGCAAGAAAAATGGAGCTGACAAATCCATTGCCAGCTCCAGCTCTGCAGAGCTCAGTTCAATGCCTACTTCATGAGTTGAGGAGGAACCCTGATCATATCTACCCCTCGAACCTTCTTGGTAGCCAAGTTATGCTTTTTCGAGATCTTGGTCAAGGCTCTTCCGAAAAGGTTTGCGTCAAAATTTTCGTCTACCATGCCTCGGATCTCCCGGCGGCTTTTGAAGTTCCATTCCTCTTCTGCGGCTTCCCAATCGAAGAACTCTTCGATCTCCACTTCGTATTTGATGTTCTCCTGAGCAGGCTTATTGCGGCCTATCAGAATCTTCATCTCATCCTCATTGAGCCGGAAAGCATTGTTATCTTTCTCCCACTCTCGTTTAATCTGGGCCCAAAGTTGCCAGATTTCTTTGTGGATTTCCCGCAATGCAGGAAGATCAATATTCGTGACCGGAATCAACCACCAACGACGGTTTTCTCCCTCTGTCAAAAACTGCGGGGTATTCACTGTCGCACAGTATGAGGTCATGCGTGGATGATCAATGATCTGAGTTTCATATTCACGCCTGTAGGAATCCTTGCCCTTGGTGATAAAACCTTTCAGCAATGCCTGATGTTTCTTGGTCGTATGGTCGCATTCGCCAATTTCCACAATCCAGTGGCTTGTCGCAACTCGAACAGAGTCCCTGTCATCTGTGTCGATCGCTATGCCACTCAAAAAGCACGTTTCAGGAATAGGAGTTAAATATCGAAAAAATGATGTCTTCCCTATTCCCTCCGGCCCTTGCAGAGTGAGAATGCCTTCACTGCCCCAACTGCCCTCGGTATTATTCAGCATTGCCCAGCATTGAATCAACCATTTTTTGACAAGCATCCTTGAAAAATCATCGAGGGGGCTCAGGGTATTGCAGACGGCACTGATGCGATCAACCCCGTCCCATTGGACGTCTTCCAGTGTATCTTTGACAGGATTGTATGAGTGGCTATAACCGATCGCATTGATCAACCTCACCATGCATTCATAAGAACAACCCGTATACTTGGGCCGCATGAGAGCGCAAAGTTCGTCTGCCAAAATTCGCGTCATGTCATATCCGGGAGGCGTTTCAATCCAGGGGAAGCCAGAAACCTCCAACTTTTTCGTAAGCTCATTATATTTGATTTCTCCTTTTGCGCCCGGTATTTTGGAAATGAACTCCTCCACATGATGAAAACGAACGGCAGGCTTTTTCCCTTTCCGATCATCTGCTGCCAGTGGGATATTGCGCGTCACCATGGTATCCGAGCTTTCAGTGTCAAGCGACAAATTCTGAATACCATACTTCTGGTACCATTCGTCAAAATGCAGATAATCTGGAATAACAAATACCGGGTATTGATACCCTTGCTTGCGCCTGCCAAGCGGATATCGACTCCAACGCCCAAGAGATTTGCAATTCTCATCAGCGCTAATTCCATAAGACTTCGCGTAGCGATAAACCAATGCAGTCCGTTTCCTGTATTCTTCGGCGTTATCTGCTCCAATATGGATAAGTGCATGAATGCTTTTCCCACCGGAATGGATGCCTGCGAAAAGAGGTAACGGAACGCTTCTCAACAGACGATACTGCTCCTCAAGAGGCAACGCATCCGATTCCAGCAATGCCCAGGTAAACGTCTTTACATTTTCTGCCCGAACAGAATTTTTTTCTGAGAGTTTAACCTTATTGAGCTGCCAATAGATCCCTTCAAAGTCTTCATCATCATCCATGCAAGATAATTCTGATAAAAATTCCTGCAGTTTCTCTTCGGTATATTGCGAGATTTCAGCATTCCGGTTAATCCCCTTCTTGTCCCCGAGTGACCAGGCGAAACTCAGGTCTGGATGGATTTCATGGATGATGGTGGAGGCATCCGTTATCGCCTGCAGAGGGTTGAACACCGGAAGTGTCCAATTATTTTCGGCTCTCTTTAAAAGTTTTTCATACGCCTCCTCCGATGTTTCGTGAGGCGTCAACTGCCAGGCACTTTTGCAGGACTCTTCACTCTCATACTTTTCAGAATCACCTTTGCTCCATTCATGAAAAACATCGAATGGAAAGCCCGCGGCTTTACAAAGACCAGCGATGGCAAGCCAGTTATTATAGTCTTTGTACTTTTCAACAGGAATCTTTTGCATGATTTCCTCCGGTGTCATACGTCCTTTGCTCTCTCGGGTTGCATCTGTCAGTTTTTTGTTCTGCATTTTGGGGACGATAGTCATTTTTATGACCTCCTATTGCCGAGCGTTAATACGTGAAAAGTTTCGGCATTCCTATTCACGTCAGAGAACTCCCTATGAGCCCTCTTACGCGTATCTATGAAGCGGTTTCTATTTTTCCTCTCGTTTTTAGCCCTTTTTTGGGGCATTTAAAGAGGGATTTTTTAATAAAAACCGGCCTTTGCAATCGCATAACAATCTGGCAATAAAGGCATAAAAAATTTTCTTAATTTTTTTTAGTTTTTTTTCAAAAATCCCCTTAAAGCAGTATTCAAAAAAGATGTTTTGATTCAAAAGGGGGGCTATATGAAAATATATGGGGGGAGAGGGGGAGAGGGGGGAGATACTTTTCATTTTCTTGCTTTTTCTTTTTCTCAATACTATTTTTCAACTCCGCTATTTTTGCTTTGTTCTTCTGCCTATTCGTAAGTACAAATGCAGCCTGAGTTAATTGTGTATACAAAGATTCGTTCATCTTTCTCTCCTCGTAACATTTGATTA
>ERZ779869.2373-NODE-2373-length-15658-cov-3.961546_pt1 | contig 15658 bp, 12 predicted proteins | sample MGYA00511557_ERZ779869 | MGnify/ENA primary metagenome ERZ779869 (study PRJEB29588, sample SAMEA2154620) | human gut metagenome | biome: human gut; feature: human-associated habitat; material: faeces | place: Denmark | collected 2008/2010 ...
CGCCGCCACCACCGCGGTCGGCGTGGCCAGCACCACCGCACACGGGCAGGCGATGACCATCAGCGTGATTACGCGGCTCATGTCGGTGGTGAAGCACCAGGTCACCCACGCCAGCATCAGCACGGTCGGAGTGTAGTATCCCGCGTAACGGTCGATGATCCGGACCACCGGGGTCCGGCTCGATTCCGCTTGAAGAATCATCTCTTTCACCTTGCCGAGGGTGGTGTCCTCGCCCACCTTGGTCACTTCGAGGTCGACCAGGCCGGTCAGGTTCTGGGTGCCGGCGAAGACGTCGTCGCCGACCGTCTTGTCGACCGGAAGCGATTCGCCGGTGATCGAAGCCTGGTTCACCGTGCTTTCCCCGCGCAGAATCCGCGCGTCCACCGGGAAGTTTTCGCCGGGACGGACCCGGATTCGGTCTCCGATCTTCAGATCCGTGACCTGCACTTCGCTTTCGGTGTCGGTTTCGCCGGAGAGTCTGCGCGCGGTATTCGGGGTCAGCTTGATCAGCTCCTCGATCGAACGCTGCGCGCCGCTTGCGGTCCGGGTTTCGATGATGATCGTCAGCAGCAGGAAGAACGCGATGATCCCCGCCGTCTGGAAGTCGCCGCTGGCCAGCGCGGCAAGAATCGCCAGGGCCACCAGCTCATTCATGTACACCTTGCCGTTGAGCAGATCCTTGACCGCCGTGATCACGATCGGAAGCGCCAGAATGAAGGCGCCGAGCAGCGCACTCATATTCGCGGCAAATGTCTGTTCCGGCAGCAGCCAGTCGAGCAGGAACGAATTGACAGTCAAAAGTCCTCCGAGCAGCGCGAAGAAAATTCTTCCCATCGCCCGATCGTGGCCGACGCCGTTGGAGACCGCGTCGTGTCCGCAGGGGCAGAAACCCTTTTCCGCGCTGTGATCATGGCCGCAGCAGGAGGTGTGTTCATGCTCGTGTTCGTGCGCATGGTCATGGCCGCAGGCGCACGGGGCTGCGGGGTTCTGGTTTTTGATCTCCGATTCCGCCATGATTACTTCTCCTCCGCAGTAGCCGTGCCGTTTCCGGTCTGGCGCTTCGGTTCCGGATTGAGCTTGATCCGGACCTGTTTATGATCGTTTCCGGTGCTGGAGCCGAGGATGTATTTGCCGTCCTGGCTGCTCAGCGTTTCCGACAGCACGCTCGTGTAAAGGGTCATCAGAACGGTTGCCGGACTCTTGACATACTCTTTGTTGATCGCTTCGAAATAACGGCTTTCCGCCTGCACCTCAGAGACCGCCGTGGTACGGTAGATCTCCGCCGCAGTGCGGATCTCCGCCGCACGGGCCAGCGCGGAGTTGGCGGTCTGCACCTCGTACTCCCGCGCCTGGTTGATCAGGGTCGAACGGGTATTGCCGGCCGCGGCCACTTCATCGAAGGCGGCCTTGGTCTTTTCCGGCGGGAAGATCCGGTCGAGCGTCACGTTGTCCACCGTGACCCCGCAGTCGGCCTGCGCGACCAGTTCGGAGAAGACCCGGCGGACCTCTTCACTGTATTGACCGCTGCTGGTGTTCAGAATTTCCGCCGCCTTCTGGGTCGAGGTGACCTGGATCACCGCCCGGCGGAAAAGATTGCGGATCATGGTCTGCGGACCGCGGGCGTAGACGAAGCCGTTGACATCCGTTTCCGCCACGTCGTCGGCCATCGGGTCGGTCGGCGTAGCCAGCGACTCATAGTACTTGGCCGGGTTCGAAACCTGGAAACTGATCCGCCACGAAGTGTGGATGATGTTGGCATCCCCGGTCAGCAGATAGGAGTCGCGGCCGGGTTCCAGCGAAGGTTCCGCGGAACTGCCTTCCAGCGCCGGCGCCGGCGTGAAGCTCACGTCCAGCTGCTGCTGGTTGACGCGGACCCGCACGAAACGGTTGACCGGATAAGGCAGAAACCAGTGTCCGCCGGTGGTGTAGGTCGCTTCGTATTTGCCGAATTTGAGCACGATGACCGCCTGCTGCGGCTCCACCGAAAAATAGCCGCCGGCGGTGAAGAAGTAGATCAGCATCGCCACGATCACCACCAGCAGAAAAGCGAACGCCCACTGCAGGCTCCGGACCAGCGATTTGAGGCCGGACTCATACTGACCGGAACGGTCGAAGTCCTGGCGGATTACGCTTTTGGGTTCCATATCTGACGCTTCCCTTCTTCGTTGTTACTTCCCGGCGGGGGCGTTGTTCTGCTGGAGCACTTCCGAACCCGGCCGGAAAAGATCGAACGGCGCCGCATTGGTATCGAGCACCAGCGTCGTATTTTTCTTCATGATTTCCCGGAGCGCGTCAAGTTTGCGCAGAAACTCGGCCAGTTCCGGATTCTCCTTGAAAACCGCCAGATATTTGGCCGCTTCAGCGTCCGCCTGCGCCCGGATCAGCTTGGCGTCGGCTTCCGCCTTCGCCAGCATTTCATCGCGCTTCCGGTCCGCCTCCAACCGGATCATCTTGGCGCGGGAATCCCCGTCGGAAATATAGCGCGCCGCTTCCACGGTGCGGTCCTGCACCATCCGGTCGAACACCTTTTCGCTGATGCTCTTGGGCACGTTGATGGTGTTGATTCCGACGCTGACGATCTCAAGCCCGTAGCGGTCGGCCTGTTCGGCCAGCGACAGCTTGATCTTGTCCTGAATCTCTCCCAGCTTCATCTGGGCCGGATCGGTATTGACGACCTGATTGAAACGGTACTGGCCAAAGGCGGCATTCTTCGCCGCGCGCATCCAGGAGTTCATGAGATCTTCGGCCGCGGTCAGATTTTCCAGCGTGGTGAAGAACGTTTTCACATCCTTGATCCGGTAGTTGACGTAAACTCCGACCAGGATGTTCAGGCCGTCCGCGCTGCGGGTTTCCTCGATCTTTCCGGAGCCGCCTTCAAAACAGCGGATCCGGTGGTCGAACTTGTAGATCCGCTGGAACGGAAACGGCCAGCGGAAGTGCAGACCCGGTTCGGTAACCGCCGTGGGCCGTCCGAAGGTGGTCACCACCGCGCTTTCGGTCTGGTTGAGCTGATAGGAGAACACCGCTACCAGCAGAATCGCCGCCACCACGACGCCGAGCAGCATCGTCGGCCAATGTTTGAAAATGTTACCGGTCGCCATAAGTCTGTAACCTCCTCTTATGAAATCTATGTGAATTGTTTTTGAATGATCGGTTTTACTTCTCTTTTTCGGTCAGGCTGGTGATATCGGCGTCGATCAGGTCGAGCCGTTCGTTTTTCTCGAAATTCAGCTCGTAGATCTCGTTGCGGATGCCGCTGGAGAGCACGAACTTGCGGATTTCGCTGCAGTCATTTTCCAGAAAATCGAGGTAGAGACGAAGCCGGAACATGCTCGGCATCACATTGTATGCGGAAAGTTGCGACTGGAAACGGCCGTTCTCGGCCGCCGCCACGGTTGTGGTCGTGAACTTGTAGGCGCCCGCCCTGGAGAGAATTTCCGCCGCCTGCGCTTCCGCCGCCGGCACGGTCTTGACGCTGTACTCCTGCGCCTTGAGCACGGTGGTTTCGCGTTCCTCCATTGCGCCGATCACGTTCTGATAGGCGGGCGCGACCTTCTCCACCGGCGGATGGGCGTCGAGAATCACCACCGACATCACTTCAATTCCGAGATCGTGGTGATCGGCCAGCAGCTGGACCCGCTTGCGCATCGCTTCCTGTGCCTCGACCCGCCCGGTGGACATGATGTCCATGATCGACACGCTCGCCAGATACTCCGTCGCCGCCTGCTGGCCGATCCGGGTCAGGGTTTCGACCGGGTTCGCGTTGCGGTAGGCGTAATCAAAAACCCCGTCCGGCCGGATCCGGTACTGAATCGGGATCACCATCCGGATGAACGAGATGGAAACATCGACACTCTTGTTGCCATCGACTTGTTTTTCATCGGCTTCCGGCTGCTGTTCCGTGTGTTCCGGCGCAACCGCGACAATGAAGTTGTTGTCGTCGCCGCCGTGCGGGTTGGTCCAGAGAACCACCGAGTCGGCGGCTTTCTTGGAGGGCTGTCCGTCGTCGCCCTTCTCATCGTGGAGCTCCCCGACCACGACCTGCTGGATCTCCGTGCAGCTGAAGCGTTTGACTGTTCCCATCGGCCACGGAAGAGTCCAGTAGATTCCGGGCTCGAGGAGCTTTTCCTCCGTGACCCGGCCGAAGGTTTCCCGGACGCCGACTTCACTCGGCCCGACCTCGTGGATCATCGTGAATCCCCAGAGGATCACGGCCCAGACCAGCACCAGCGGGAAGAAGGAACGCTCCAGAAAACTGTAGAGCCAGGTGCCGGAAACCTTGAAGCCGAACTGATAATCGAGCGCGGAGGCGATGTTGCGCATCACGCCGCCCGGTTCCGTGAAGAGCGCGAGCAGCCGGCTCTCGAAGATCGGCCGCTGTTCCTTGAGCGTCCGGGGACGGTAGAATTCGATCACGAAGCTGGCCACGAATTCGGCGCCGAGCACCGCGAAAATCCAGAAGATGACCCGGGCGATCAGATCGTCGATCCGGGTCATGCCGTTGTGGGTGAAGAGCGACGCAATCATCGCACAGAACATCACGCCGAATCCGGCCAGCAGCCACGCCCCGACCGGACGCAGCCAGCGGAAACTTTTCGAACGGGACTGGCCGACGAAGAACGCCCCGGAAAAGACGCTCAGAAGCATCATGACAAAGGAGATTACCGTCGCATGCAAAGCATTGTCCGGCAGAATCTTCCCGGTCAGACGACCGCCGCTCCAGTAGTTGTGGAAGACGCTGAGCAGAACCCCGACCACCACCGCGCCGAGAATCGCCAGCACGTAGGGCGTGTAGCGGCGGAAGTTTTCGAAGGAGCGCCCGGCCGTGAAGCGGACATCCTCCTCGACATTCAGCGCCCGGCTGTCGCGTCGTTTTTCGAGCAGCAGTTTCTCCTCATTTTCGAGGCTCGCCGAGGTCCCGAGCATTCCGTAGATCATTGCGGCCAAACTGAAAAGCGCGGCCAGAACATAGGGAATCACCGCCAGTGAGAAAACGTCGGATCCGGTGAACTCCGGCCGGATCACTCCAAAAATCAACGTGAGCACCAGCAGCACCAGGGCCGCGATGCCGCCGATGATGGAGAGCCGGGTCATCAGCCTGGCGTTGTCGATTGCTGCGCGAATATCGCTTTTATTCTCCACTTTTCACCTCCCGCATTATCATCATAAGACCTTGTTTGTCCTTTTCCGCTGTCGGCACTCTTCCTCGCATACGCGATCGGAACAGATATATATTAATACACCAAACCGTTGAAATAACAAGTCTCGGTCCGAGAAGTTTTTCGTTATTTCCTGTCTCGGGAATGGTTTCCGTCCCGCAGAATGTTGTGGTTTGCAGAGATTTTGAATGTTTTTTTACTCCTGTTCATGAGAGAATTGCATTCCCCCGCGGCATCCTGCCGGACCCTTTGGGTCCCCCTGTTTTGGGTTTGCTCTTTTTGCTTTTATTTAATAAAAATACTTGATTTTGGAAAAAAATGGAATATAATGGATAATAATGGAACAATAAATCATCAACACGAGGGGAATCCGGTTGCCATGCTTTCTTTTTGCGGTCAGGAACGCTGTCTGGTTGACGGCAGCGGCCGGATCCGGCTCGCGCAGCATTTTGTCGACGACTTCACCGGCCGCTGTGACGGAGAGGTGGTGATGCACGGCCTTCCAGAGGGGGCGATCGCACTTTATCCGGAAGATGTCTACGACGAAATGCGCCGCCGTGAGCTGGAGGCTGTCGGTGAGATCGCCTCGAGTTTTGCCGCGCGGCGGTCGCTGCGCCGGTTCGGAGCCCTGACGGTTCCGGAGCGGATCACCCGGCAGGGGCGGATTACGCTGCCGCCGCCGTTCCGGGAGTTCGCGGGGCTGGTGCCGGGGGGCGAGTGCTGCGTGATCGGCGTTGAGATCGGTGTTGAAATCTGGTCGATCGACCGCTATGAGAAGGAGATGGCCGCGATTCAGGAGCATTTGAGAAGACGGGGTGAGCAGGAGATGCTGGCGGATCTTCATCGGTTCACGGAGAAGGAGTGAGAATGAGAAGGGGACGGGATGATCGTTTTTTGCGGCTCGCGCTGTTCGGGTTGCTCGCATTGTTCGCACTTTTGCTGGTCGGGTCGAACCACCGGGCCGAGCCGGTCAACGATTCGAATTCTGACCGTCCGGCGGTCATCGTTTCAGGTATGCGGCTGGAAATTCCGGCCGCGGAGCGCGGCGCCTGGGACGAGGCGTCGAAAAAAAGACCGCTGTGGCTCCTCCAGCTGATTTCGGAGGACCGGGGAATATGATTCAGATCCGTTCCGACTTTCCCGGCGGAAACATCCGGGTTCTTTCGGTCGAGGGGCGTGAAGTTCAGCTGGCTCCCGATCTGCGCGACACGGAAGGTCCGTGGTTCTACTGGTATTTCGCAGCCCGTTTTTCCGAACCGGGCCGCTGGCATTTTTCTTTTCCGGATGGACCGGCGGTCGGTCTCCGTGGAGCGGCGTTCAGCTGTGACGGCGGCCTCTCCTGGCAGTTCACCGACCGGATCGGCGCGGGCGACCGGGAGTTTTTCTACGAGAACGACGGTTCGGTCCCGGAGGTCCGGTTTGCGATGGCCCCCCCTTACGGGCTGGGAGAGCTTGAGCGTTTTCTCGCCGTCACTCCGGGGATTATGCGGGGGGAACTCTGCCGGAGCCGGGGAGGACTTCCGGTCGAACTGCTGACGGTTCCCGGTGCCGCCGACTGCCGGGTGTTGATCACCGCCCGGCACCACTGTTGCGAAATGTCCGCAAACCGGGTCATGGAGGGGATTCTGCGGCAGTGGTGCACCGGAGATCAGACCGGCGGCGAACTGCGGCGGCGGGCCACTCTGCTGGCGGTGCCGTTCGCCGATCGGGACGGCGTCGAAGCGGGGGATCAGGGGAAAAACCGCCGCCCGCACGATCACGCCAGGGACTACGGCCACCCCGGTGGCGCTCATCTTTATCCCGAGTGCGCCGCGCTGGACCGGCTGCTGGAAACGCGTTCGACCCGGATCGTCGTCGATCTGCGCTGTCCGTGGCTGCGGGGAGGAAGCAATGAGAAGATTCATTTTGTCGGCCCCGAAAAGGAGCGGATGGCCCGGAAAATGGCGCTCTGGTCGGAGTGGCTTTCCGCGCTTCTTCCCGGCGACGTGCCGTTTGATCCGGCCGACAATGTTCCCTTCGGCACCAGCTGGAACACCGGCGCCAATTATACGCAGGGGCAGCACCTGGTCCGTCATTCGGCGGATTTCGACTGGATTGACACTGCCCTCTCGATCGAGATTCCGTTTGTCAATGCCGGGGAGGTTCCGCTCGGTCCGTCACAGTTTCAGAACCTGGGGAAAGCTCTGGCGGAGGTGATGCTCCGGGAACTGCGGCGACTCCAGTCGGGAAGATAGCGCACCGGCTTCATCAACTTTGGGGATCCGTTTCCGGTCGGGGCGGATCTTTCATTTTATTATATTGGGAGGAAAACAACGGGGAGGTTCTTCCCTCTCCCGTTTACTTTTTGGGGAACCGGGCGTTGCAGTGTCCGATCCAGGTGGTGACGATCGGCGAGAGAATGAAATCCTCCAGCCGCACCGTGGGGTCGAACTGGTGATCGCAGTAGGGACAGCGCGGATAAACCTCGATGTCCACCGGCGTCAGTTTTTCTCCGCAGGCGGGACAGAAGAACTCCTCCGGAGAGGAAATGTTTTTCGTTCCTTTTTTCATAATTTCAATAATATAGCAGGGTTCTTGTTGAAAATCCACCGGCGGACGGTTATTTTATTTATCCGCATACACTGTGCCGCCGTATGAGCGGCGCGGACAACGGGTATTATCCGCCGCCCGGCGGCGGTTCATCAAAGCGCAATCCGATTTATTGAGGTGGTAAGATGGCTCTCTGGGGCGGCAGGTTCAGTTCCGGCACGCGCGACGAGGTCGCGCTCTATTCCGAATCGATCTCTTTCGACCGTCGGTTGTACCGGCATGACATCGCCGGCAGCAAGGCCCATGTGAAGATGCTGGCCGCGCAGGGGATCATCCCGCAGGCGACGGCGGATGCGATCCGCGCCGAACTCGATGCCATCCTCGCCCGGATCGAAGCGGGGGATTTCCGGTTCGACATCGCGCTGGAAGACATCCACATGCACATCGAAAGCGCACTTATCGAGAAACTCGGCGCCGAAGGGGCCCGCGTCCACTCCGCCCGCAGCCGGAACGATCAGGTTGCGCTCGACATCCGGCTCTATCTGCGTGACGAGGCGGATTTCCTGATCGAGGAGATCCGTCACTTCCAGCGGGCGCTGGTTGCGCAGGCCGCCGCGAATCCGCGGGTGATCCTTCCCGGCTTCACCCATCTGCAGCATGCGCAGGTGGTGCTTTTTGCGCACCACATGCTCGCCTACGTGGAGATGCTCGACCGGGATGCCGAACGGCTCCGGCAGTGCCGGGAGCGGATCAACGTCATGCCGCTCGGCTCCGGCGCACTGGCCGGAACCACGCTTCCGATCGACCGGGAGATGGTCTGCCGGGAGCTTGGTTTCTCCCGGGTGACCCGCAACAGCATGGACGCGGTGGCTGACCGCGACTTCGCAATCGAACTGGTCAACGCGCTGGCGATTTTTGCCATGCACACCAGCCGGTTGTCGGAGGATCTGATTCTCTGGTGCAGCCAGGAGTTCGGCTTTGTTGAACTGGACGACGCCTTCTGCACCGGTTCGTCGCTGATGCCGCAGAAGAAGAATCCGGATGTCTGCGAATTGACCCGCGGCAAGACCGCCCGCGTCTACGGCGATCTGACCGCGCTGCTGACCATGTGCAAGGGGCTGCCGCTGACCTACAACCGGGATCTGCAGGAGGACAAGGTCGCGATTTTCGATGCGCTCGATACCGCGAAAATGATCCTCAAGGTCTATCCGCCGATGATCGAAACCATGCGGATCCGGCCGGAGAAGATGCGCGCCGCCGCCTGCGATCCGGCGCTGATGGCCACCGATCTGGCGGAAAAACTGGTCGAACTGGGGGTCCCGTTCCGGACCGCGCACCACCGGGTCGGTTCGTTTGTCAAGTACTGCCGCGAACATGAGAAACGGCTGGACGAGGTTCCGCTGGAGGAGATGCGGGTGACGATTCCGGAGGCGACGGAGGAGTTCCCCCGGCTGTTCGATCCGGAGGAGAGCGTCCGCAAGCGTGACGTGACCGGTGCCACCGGCTTCGAACAGGTCGCAAAGCAGATCGATTTCTGGAAAAAAGAACTTGAAAAGTGATGCTTTTGCGTTATATTTAAAAATCTGCGTTTTTTCGACGCGGAAAACAACAACCTAAATGATGGCGACTTGATTTGGAAAGCGCCGCAAAATGGAGGGATGCCGTAAAATGGCGAAAATCAGTATCAATGACCTGTTGGAAGCCGGTTGTCATTTCGGTCACCAGACCCGCCGGTGGAACCCGAAGATGAAAGAGTATGTCTACGGCGCGAAGAACGGCATCTCGATCATCGACCTGACCAAGACGATGTACCAGATTGCGGACGCCTGCAACTTCCTGCAGCGGGTGGTCGCCAACGGCGGTGACATTCTCTTCGTCGGAACCAAGCGGCAGATCCGCGACCTGGTCAAGGAGCTGGCCGAGGTTACCGGCATGTACAGCGTTTCCGAGCGCTGGCTGGGCGGCACGCTGACCAACAACGTGACCATCCGCAAGAGCATCACCAAGATGGCTGAGATCGACGGCGTGCTCAACAGCGACAGCGTCAAGTCGATGAAGAAAAAAGAGGTTGCCAGCCTCAGCCGCCGCGCCGAGAAGCTGCACCGCGACCTCGACGGCATCGCCGGCATGAAGCGTCTTCCCGCCGCGCTGGTGGTGATCGACGTCTGCAACGAGATCAATGCGGTTCGCGAGGCGAACAAGCTGAATATTCCGATCGTCGCGGTGGTCGACACCAACGGCGACCCGTCGCTGGTGGACTACCCCGTCGCGGCGAACGACGACGCGGTCAAATCGGTCCAGATCATCACCAACCTCTTCGCTGAAGCGATCAAGGTTGCCCGTGAGATCTACCAGAAGCGCGTGACTGAGGAGCGGGACGCCGCCGAGGCCGCCAAGAAGCTTGCGCAGGAACAGGCCGACGATGCCGAAAAGGCTGAAAAAGCCGAGAAGACCGAGAAGCCGCGCCGTGCGCGCCGCAAGACCGAGGACAAGTCTGCCGAGAAGCCGGCCGCCGCGGAGAAACCGGTTGTCGAAGAGAAGCCGGCGGAGTAATTCAAATTCGAGGAGATTGAAAAATGGCAGCGATTACTGCGAAAATGGTTTCCGAGCTCCGGGAGAAGACCGGTGCCGGTATGATGGATTGCAAGAAGGCTCTGGTTGCCGCTGACGGCGATTTCGATCTCGCGATTGAGAACCTCCGGAAGTCCGGAGCCGCCAAGGCCGAGAAGAAGTCCGGCCGCGCCACCAATCAGGGCAAGGTGCTGACCGCGATTCAGCCGGGCCGGGCTTCGATCGTTGAAGTCCTCTGCGAAACCGACTTTGCGGCCAAGACCGACAAGTTCACCAACCTGGTCAAGTCGATGGCCGACGCCGCGCTGAAGCTTGCCGGAGACGGCGACGTCTGCGCCGCTCTGAACGAGGCCGAGAAAGAGAACCTGACCAACCACATCGCGACCATCGGCGAGAACATGCAGCTGCGTCGTGCCGAGAAGTGGGAGGGCAACACCTTCGTCAGCTACCACCACGACGGCGGCCGGGTGACCGTGCTCGCGGAAGTCGAAGGGGAAACCGATCCCGAGGTGCTCAACGATCTGTGTCTGCACATCGCGGCCTTCTCGCCGCGGTACATCTCTTCGGCCGATGTCCCGGCCGACGTGATCGCCAAGGAGAAGGAGATCGCCGCCGCGGCCGATCCGAAGCTGGCCGGGAAACCTGCTGAGATGCTCGACAAAATTCTTGCCGGGAAGATCCGCAAGTTCTTCTCCGAGGTCTGCCTGGTCGATCAGCCCTGGGTCAAGGACGACAAGACCACGCTCGCGAAGATGAAGCCGAACCTCAAGGTCAAACGCTTCGTCCGCTGGGAAGTCGGCGAGGAGCTGTAAGGGAACGTTGTTCCGTACAGCAATAACGGTGTGAAAACCGCTCCCCTTTTGCCGGGGGGCGGTTTTCTGCTGTTCCGGGGAAATCGATTCTTCCGGCGGAGCGTTCTGTTCCAGGCGGAGAAAGGTTCCCCGGCGAGGACCGGAGTGAGAACGGGGACTCCGGGGAAGGTCGTTGCTCGGGGAGGGGCGTCTGTCGCTCTTCCGGCGGCGCCAACGGGTGTCCGAGTGGTTGTCCTGTTCCGGCCAGTGGAGGGGGCGCCGCAGCCGTTGGAGGTGTCGTCCGATTTTGTGAAACCATTTCATTATCAATTTTTTTGAAGAAAATTCCTTTCTCCTATTGACAAAGAAATTTTTTTGGGTATACTATAATCAACATGTTATGTTAATATGTTATCTGAAGCTGTGAAAAAGTCGGATCAAGCAAGGGAGACGAGGATGAAAAAGAGTGGTTTCACACTGATCGAGCTTCTGGTGGTGATTGCGATCATTGCGATTCTGGCGGCGATGCTGCTGCCGGCGCTGAATCAGGCGCGGGGCAAGGCGCGGGACATCAAGTGCGTGAGCAATCTGAAACAGCTTGGAACCTACATGAGCATGTATGTCGACGACAACAACGACACTTTTCCCTGCATCGCCGGCAACTACATGGCCAGCGATACCGACAAGGGCAAGTGGCGCGACATGATTGCCATGTATGCCGGGCTGGTGACGATTGAAGCCGGAACCAATCCGGACAACTGCTGGGTGGATGGCGAGAAGGGGCCGCGCGGCGTGCTGGGCTGCCCGAGTGGGGAGATCGGCACGGTGCAGGCGATTTCCGGCCGCCATTATGGAATGAACACCTATGTCGCGTCGGTCCGCAGTCCGTTCACCGCCCGGACCCGTTCTCTGATCCAGAGCGCCTCCGAGCGGGCGATGATCATGGACATCGACTGCAATGAAGGATGGCGTTATCCGCAGGTTTCGAATCGTTCCGAAGTTGTCCGGACGGGGAACGGAGGCGCCGGGGTCTGGCGTCACAACGGCGGCAACGGTGTGAATGTGGTTTTCGTCGACGGCCATGCCCAGCCCCGGCGTGAAAACGAGATCCCGGAAGACAAGGACGTGGAAAATACCGGTCGTTTCTGGTCCGACAACTGAGTCGGTGTGCCGAAGAACGGCGTTCCGCGGCAGCTCCCTCCCGGTTCCGGGAGGGGGTTTTTGTTTCCTGAAATTCCACGATGTGGAAAATAATGGAACATATCCGGCATTTCCTTTTTTTGCCGCTTTAAAACGACGCGCCCCCATTGTATAATATATCCGGACAAGAAATTTCCGATGGCCGGGGAAGCCGTGCCGGGAAAAAGCTGCAAAAAAACAATGGTGTCATCATGATCGTCTCACGTCGTACTCTCGATGCTGACTTTGTTGTGGTCGGCGGAGGTCTGGCCGGACTCTGCGCCGCCGTCGCCGCCGCCCGCAACGGCGCCCGAACGGTGATCATTCAGGACCGTCCGATGTTCGGAGGCAACGCCTCAAGTGAAATCCGCATGTGGGTCTGCGGGGCGCACGGCGCCAACCGCAAGGAAACCGGCCTTCTGGAGGAGCTGCAGCTGGACAACTGCTATTTCAATCCGACGATGAAGTACACATTGTGGGATGGGGTGATGTACTCTTTCGCCCGGAAAGAGCCGAATCTGACCGTCCTGCTGAATTCGAGTGTGGAGAAGGTCGAGACCGAGAATTCCCGGATCGTTTCCGTCACCGCCTGGAATCTGGTGGAATACTGCCGCTACCGGGTGACCGGAAAGCTCTTTGCCGACTGTTCCGGGGACGGGATTCTGCGGCTCTCCGGTGCGAAGTTCACCCGTGGCCGGGAGGCGCGGGACGAGTACGGGGAGTCTCACGCGCCGGAGGCGGCGGACGGGAAGACCATGGGCAACTCCATTCTGATCCAGCTCCGGCGGACCGGGCGCGATCTTCCCTTCCGCGCTCCGGAGTGGGCGCACGTCTATCGGGAGGGCGATCTGCCCAACCGCAATCTGAAGCCGGAGGGGAACAACTTCTGGTGGATGGAGTTCGGCGGCGTGAAGGACACCATCGGGGACGCCGAGGCGATCCGCGACGAACTCTACCGGATCGCCTACGGGATCTGGGCCTTCATCAAAAATCATCCGGACGGGCGCGGCAAAGGCTGGGAGCTCGACTGGATCGGGGCGCTCCCCGGCAAGCGCGAGAGCATCCGCTATATTGGAGATCACGTGCTCTGCCAGCAGGAGGTGGAGGCCGGCGGACTCTTCGAGGACCGGGTCTGCTATGGCGGCTGGACCATGGATGATCACCATCCGGAGGCGATCGAGTATCCCGGGCCGCCGACCATCTACCATCCCGCGCCGTCGCCGTTCGGCATTCCGTACCGTTCACTCTATTCGGTGAATATTGAAAACCTCTTTTTCGCCGGGCGCAACGCTTCGACCACGCACATGGCGTTGAGCGCGACCCGGGTGATGGCCACCGCTGCCACCATGGGGCAGGCGGTCGGAACCGCCGCGGCAATCGCGGTCCGGACCGGCGAGACTCCCCGCGGCGTCTACCGGAACCACCTGCGCGAGCTGCAGCAGACACTGCTGGATCAGGATCAGTTCATCCCCGGAGTCAGGCGCGAACTGGGTGCGCTGACCATGCGCGCGGAATTTTCACATGAACTTCTCCGCGACGGGATGGACCGCGACTGGGACGACGGCGCGCACGGTGTCGAGCTGGCATCCGGCGAGGCGTCGAGCTGCCGCTTCCAGACGCCGGAGACCGTTTCCGGCATCCGTCTGGTCTTTGACAGCGATCTTGCGGACCTCAAGCGGCAGTTGAACGTCGAGGATGCCGGGGCTCTGCATCCGATGCCCCCCATGCTGGCGAAAAATTTCCGGGTCGAAGTGGAGGTGGACGGAACATGGAATCCGGTCGCCGCCGTGACGGACAACCATCACCGGCTGGTCCGTCTCTCCTGGGAACCGGTCCGCTGTTCCGCCGTGCGCCTGGTGCCGGAGGAGAGCTGGGGCGGCGGTCCGGTGCGGGTTTTCTCGCTCGACCTCTGCTGAACTTTCTTTTTCGCCTGCGATGATGCCGGAGTGCCCGAGGAGGAGACTTCTCCCCCTCGGGATTCCCGCCGGATGCCGGTTTTCGGGGGAAAATCCTCTTGTGAAGACGGCGGCGGGGTTGCATATCGGCGGTTGCGGATGTATTTTTAAAACGTCTTTTTCAACCGCGGCAATTGCAAGGGGGGCATCATGGGGAATCCTTCCGGATCGGGACGGGAAAATCTGGGATCCCGGCTCGGTTTTATTCTGCTGACCGCCGGATGCGCGATCGGACTGGGGAACATCTGGCGGTTCCCCTTCATCACCGGAAAGTACGGCGGCGCGATCTTCGTGCTGGTGTATCTGCTGTTTCTGCTGCTGCTGGGATTCCCGGTGATGGTCATGGAGCTGGCGGCCGGCCGGGCGAGCCGGCGGACGCTCTACGGCGCCTGCCGGGTGCTTCCCGCGCGGAAACGGTTCCGGTGGGAGATTCCCGGCGGGATTTTTTTCGCCGGGTCGGCCATCCTGATGATCTTCTACACCACGGTGACCGGCTGGATGCTCGCCTACGCCTGGGATTACCTGCGCGGTTCGATCAGTGAACTGGACGCGGTCGGGGTGGAGAACTTTTTCGGCAACTTTCTCGCTTCTCCCGTCCAGAACGTCTTCTGGATGGCGCTGACGGTGGTCCTGGCGTCGGTGGTCTGCGGCATCGGACTGCAGCGGGGCGTGGAACGGATCACCAAACTGTTGATGGCCGGGTTGTTTCTGCTGCTGATCGGCCTCTGCAGCCAGGCGCTGACGCTGCCGGGGGCTTCGGAGGGAATGCGTTTCTACCTGCAGCCGAATCTCGAATCTCTCCGGCAGACCGGCCTGGCGGAAGTGGTGATCGCCGCGATGGGACAGGCGTTTTTCACGTTGAGCATCGGAATCGGAAGTATTCTGATCTTCGGCAGTTACATCGACCGCGATCACTCGCTGGCCAAAGAGTCGCTGGTGATCATCGCGCTCGACACCGTGGTGGCGATGCTGGCCGGCGTCATCATCTTTCCCGCCTGTTTCAGCTATGGGGTTCAGGTGGATTCCGGGCCGGGACTGGTTTTCGTCTCGCTGCCGAACGTCTTCAACCACATGCCGGGCGGACGGTGGTGGGGACTGGTCTTTTTCCTTTTCATGAGCGCTGCGGCGCTGACGACGGTGGTCGCCGTCTTCGAGAACCTGATCGCTTTCATGATCGACGAGTGGAAACTGCGGCGTCCGGCCGCCGCGCTGCTCAACGGCTGTCTGATCGGTATTTTTTCGCTTCCCTGCGCGTTTGGGTTCAATCTGCTTTCCGGGATTCAACCGCTGGGAAAGGGAAGCACAATTCTGGATTTCGAAGATTATCTGGTCAGCGACAATCTGCTGCCGCTGGGCGGTCTCTTTCTGATTCTTTTCTGCATGCTTCCCGCCGGATGGGGGTGGAAGAACTTCCTCGCGGAAGCCAACAGCGGCCACGGCCTCAAGATTCCGGCGTGGTCGAAATACTATCTCG
>ERZ779869.2376-NODE-2376-length-15654-cov-2.894160_pt1 | contig 15654 bp, 12 predicted proteins | sample MGYA00511557_ERZ779869 | MGnify/ENA primary metagenome ERZ779869 (study PRJEB29588, sample SAMEA2154620) | human gut metagenome | biome: human gut; feature: human-associated habitat; material: faeces | place: Denmark | collected 2008/2010 ...
AGCGGGTTAAGGTTTTATGCACATTGACAGTCGTTGTACCTTTTGTCGACAACCAGCATAGGGCTGCGGCAAAGCAAAGCTTACCGCAGCCCTATCGTTATTTTGTCGTATCAGTCCGCGCGGCGGACAGACTCGATGACTACCGGGGTGCGGGGTACGTCTGAGAAATAGCCGTATCTTCCGGTCTTTACGTCGGCGATCTTATCCACTACGTCAAGTCCATCGGTCACCATGCCGAATGCGGCGTACTGCGCGTCAAGGTGAGGCGCGTCGCGGTGCATGATGAAAAACTGCGAGGAGGCGGAGTCGGGGTCTGAGGTGCGCGCCATTGAGAGCGCGCCGCGGGTGTGCTTCTGGGTGTTGTTCATCCAGCCGTTGGCGGCAAACTCTCCCTTTATGGGGTCGGCGTGGCGCGGCTCAAACTCCTCGTCGTATCCGCCGCCCTGAAGCATGAAGCCCTTAATGACGCGGTGAAAGATAAGCCCGTCAAAAAATTCGCTGTCCACGAGAGACAGGAAATTTTCCACCGTTTTCGGCGCGTTTTTGGGGTAAAGCTCGGCGCGGATGGTTCCGTAGTCCCGCACCTTTATTTCAATTATCGGATTTGCCATTATATCAGAGTTCCTTTCCGGGTGTGCGGAAGCCGGGCGGCTGAAAAGCCCATGTCCTTTGCGCCGCTTTGCACTCAGCACACCATTTTTTCAGTTTTCGTTTCCGTAGGCTGCGCAAAACAGCTCTTGCCCTCCTCGCCGCCAAGCCACAGCCAGCCGAACAGCGCCTCCATTCCGGTGGCGCGGCGGTATTCGGCGGGGCTTGCCGATCGTGGGGTGTTGGTGTGCCCGATATTCCGGGCGCGGCGGTAGACCGCCGCCTCCGCCTCGTCAAGCAGCGGCAGTATTCTTTCCACCGCATCCGACTGCACCGTGGCACGGACGTATTTTGCCGCGGCAAGGTTAAGGCGGGCAGAGTCGGGGATTCCCGCGCTCACAAGGCGCTCACGGGCAAGCACCTCGATGACGCTGTCGCCAAGGTACGCCAGCGCCGCCGGGGTGATGTCGGCTCTTTTGTCAGTCAATGCTTATCCCGCACTGGCGCAGGGCGCGGCGTATTTCCGCCTCAATGCCGTCCGCCATCAGTGTAAAGCCAAGATCGTTGGGGTGTACGCCGTCCATTGTACACTCGTTTTCGTGCTTGCCGAGGAAAAAGCTCTCGCCGTCCACATACCATACGCGGCGGTCGCCCTCGTCACGCGCGGTGCGGTAGGTGTCGATAACCACGTCCTTGCGATCCATTGCCCATGCGCCGTTTGTGGCGACGTTGGGACGTGTGACCATTATAATGGGCAGCTCCGGCTGTGCCTCTCTCATCTTGCGGTAAAAGGGAAGGTGCGTCTGGCGCAGGTATTCGGGGTTGGGTGCGTTGTGGTCGTAGTCGCAGACGAACAGCAGCATATCCTGCTTTGAAAGATAATCGGTTATTGCCGGTTCGGCAAGAGCCCTGCCGGAAAAGCCGAGGTTTATCACGTTCATATTGAGGTAACGTGAGAGGATGTTGGTGTAAACAAGTCCGGGTCTGGTCGCCGCCGTGCCGTGCACGATCGAGGAGCCGTAGATTATTATGGGCTTTTCGTTGCGGTATTTAAGTCCGCCGCCAAGCACCGCGTCCTCCTGAAGTCCGACGTAAAGCTCGGATACGACCGAGTGGATGGGGAAGTTTATAGTGAAGCGGCGCAGCTTGCGGCTGCCGAAACGGATTATCTGCTCATACCCGCCCTCCATCTTGTAGGGAGGCATGAAAACGCGGTGATAACGGGATTCTCCCGTTTCGTAGTCCTCGTAAAGGTCAAAGCCTGCGGACATGGCAAGCGTCATGTGCGAGCTGCGTCCGATGACGGGCATTTCCGCCTTGATGAGGATGTACTGCGAGTCGGTGGAGAAGCGCACGCGCCCGCCCGCCGTTTCACGCGAAAGTTTTGCCACACCCTCGGAGGTCGCCTCGGCGACGTCTTCGGGCAGACGGCGGAAGATGGGCTGGTTCTTCGGGTCGTAGAAGTTATAAAGGTCGAAGGGTTCTTCCCTTACACTGTGAAAGCGGACGTCCGTTTCGGGGAAGGAGGTTTCGATCATCAGGTTTTTGTCAACCTCTACATACTGCTCTTTTTTGATTTCCTCTGACATTTTCTTCACCCCATTTCATATATTCCGGCGCATTGCGCGGCGCAGTATCCTGCCTATTGAATCCGCCATTTTCATAAATCCGATGTCGTTGGGATGCGAGCCGTCCGTGGTGCAGGCATCCTCTTCCGGACCGCGGAAGATACCCTCGCCGTCAATGTACCACACCGACTTGTCGCCCTGCTCGCGGGCATAGCGGAAGGTGTCCTCCACAACGCGGCGGCGTGCGAAGGAATCCGCCTCGGAGTGAGTGGTGTAATCGGGGCGGGAAAGCATGATGTAAGGAATATCCGGGTTCTTTTCGCGTATCATGCAGTACATACGGCAGTGTGTCTCGCGCAGATAGTCAACGTTCGGCGCGTTGTGGTCGTAGTCGCTGACAAAGGCGCTCATCGGCAGAGCCGCCATGTACTCAACGATGGGAAGCTCCGCTCTGGCGTTGCCGGAGAAGCCGAGATTGATAAAGTCAATGTCAAGGCGGCGGCTGATTATTGACTGATAGGAAAGTCCCGGGCGGGAAGCGCAGGCGCCCTGAGTGATGGAGGAGCCGTAAAATACGACGGGCAGGCGTGTGCCTGTGTACTTTTTGCCCGCGCCGAGCGTCGAGCCGGCGTCAAGACCTATCTCAAGGCTTGATACGGGGGAGTAGAGCGGGAAATTGAGGGTAAGGAACCGCTCCTGTGCTTTTGCAAAGGTGTGGGTAAGCTCAAAGCCGTCCGTGATGTCAACGGTGGGCTTGAAGACGGCGGCAAAGCATGAGCCTGTCGGCGTGTCGGTGTAAAGGTCAAAGGAGGATGAACCGGTAAGCGGCATATGCGCGTACCTTGTGACATACGGCATTCTGACGCGGATGGCTACCCGGCGCGAGTTGGTCGAAAAACGCACGCGCCCCCCTGCGGTGTGGCGGGCATTGCGCTTGACGCCGTTGTTTGTTGCGGCGGCAACATCGTCGGGCATACGGCGGAAATCTCCGTCCGCGGCAGGCTCGTAAAGTCCGTAAATTTCAAACGGAGCTTCCTTTACGCTGTGCCAGACCAGCCCTGCTGCGTCCGGCGCGCCTGCGACCATGTTTTTGTCCACCTCGGCAGCTGACGCCGGGGTGAGGTTTACTTCACTCATGATTTTTTTCCTTTCCGATGATGATATTTATTTTGTTTTTTAATTTTATGCTCAGATCAGCCTTCGTTTACGGTGTATCCGAAATATTCTCTTGCCGCGGCGGAATATGTGGCTATCGCGCGGCAGAGCGCGGCAAGACTGTCGCTGCCCGACGCTTTGTTGGCGCAGTAGGTGGTAACGCTGTAGGAAAGCACACGGTCATATCTTACCGTTCCGTCCCCGCCTATTTCGCAAAGGCGGAAATAATAGGTGTCGGCGAGCTTTTTGGCGGGTATGCCGTCAAGCACAAAGACCCCGTCCGTGCCTGAGAGGACTGTCTGACAGTTGCCGATGGTCATAAGCGCGCCAAGGTCGCCGCCCGATGCGGCAAGCGCGGCGTATTCCGCGTGACTCCACACAAGCAGGCAGTAGGCGCTGCCCTCCTCAAGTCCCGTTGCGCGCATACGAATGCCCACCGCGTCCTTAAGCTCAAGGCTTGCGGAGGTGATGTGCGCCGTGCTTGAGTAGTTTACCACGGGGGCTGCCTCCGCACGGCGGAACAGCTCGTCCTCCGCATATTCGGGGGGAGTCCTGCCCTCCTCGGGCAGCGCAAGTATCGCGGAATTGTCTGTGTTGTAGCCGAAGTAGCTCTGCGCCGCCGACCCGTAGCCGAGCATAGCGCCGAGAAGACTGTCAAATCTGCGGGCTGAGTCACCCTCGCCGCGTCCGTACATATTTGCGGCGTAGCGCGTGACCGAGTAGCTGATCTTTTCGGAGCGCTTTTCATAGACCTTGCCGTCAAGCGTCATAGTGGCGCGCACACAGCCGCGCACGGTGTCAGCCATTTGCTTGGCGGACATTCCGTCGGTGGCAAAATAAATGTAGCCGTCCGCCGATGAGGCAAGCAGCGGGCATTCCGCGGCTTCGCCGTCCTCGCCGACGGTGTATATAAGTGAGTAGGTTATCGTTCCTTCGGGCAGCCCGGTGCTGTCGTTTACCGACGCGCCAAAGCGCAGCGATACGCGGTCGGAAATTATAAGGCTTGCCGAGCGCATTGAAATTTCAAGCGCCGAGGTGTAGATGCGTCTGCCGCCGGACAGCTCGGAGCTTACAAAGGGGTCGGAGTCAAGCGCGGGAAGCGCGGCGTCCGACACTACCTCGCCGCCCTCAAGCAGCAGCGTCATTGCTCCGGTGCCGAAGGAGGCGCAGTCAAGAGTTACGCCGCCCGTAAGCGTTACCTTTTCGGCGTCGGCGGGAGTGCGGGTCAGCAAAAGCCTTACCTCGGTGGACGGACCATTTGCCGAGGCTATCTGCGATGTTGCATCCGACGCGGCGCGGGCGGGGGAGTCAGCCCCCGAGCGGGAGGTGTGAACGCCGCCCTCGTAAATGTCGCATATCACTGCCGGAAGCTCGCTTTCGGCGGCAGGCTCCATATATTCAAGCGATGACCAGCCGTCGTGACCGTCGTAATAGACGCGTCCCCACAGTCCGTCCTCGCTTATTTCCGTCACCCATATGGTACTGCCGTCGGGTATGAGCGCCAGACGGTCATAGCCCGTGCCGGGACCCGAGCGCACGCGCAGTCCGCCATCCGCCACGATCCGGCAGACTGACGGGGACACGACGCTTGTGGAGGCAGGGGGGAGAGGAGTTTCGTTTTCGTCCTCAAACCAGATAACGCCGTCAAGCACAAAGGAGGAGGGCTTATAGAAGGCAAAAAGCTCGTCCACCGTGCATTTTATGGCTTCGCCCTCGGGATAGTAAGTACCGCCTATCGTCACGCCGAAGCTGTCGGAGAAAAAGACATATCCGTCGCGTATCAGGTGGATAAAGAAGGTGTGACCGTATTTTTCGCCTGAGCCGCCGGCTTTTGAAAAGCCCGCAAGCACATTGCGCACCGGTCTGCCGTCCGCGGCTTTGATTATTGCGTTCAGCGCGCTCTTGAGGGTATATTCGTCCTCCGGATACGCATGAACGCGGTAGCCTCCGCTCGTATAGCGCAGACCGCGGTAGTTGTTGAACTCATCGTTGCCATCCCCGGCTATGTAGTCACGGTTTATGTCCAGAAGATAAAGCTGAAGGTTGACATACCAAGCGCAGTAGCCGTTGAAGGATTTTCTGCCGCAGCTTGCAAGCGCCTCGGCTCTCAGCTCCTTTATTGCCGCCTTGAATTTTGCATCCGAGGCGTCAAGAGGCGGCATTATGTATATTGAGATGGCGTGCGCTCTGACGGCGCAAAGCGCCGGTCCGCCGAAAAATATTGCAAGGGCGGTCACAAGGCACAGCGCTGCAAAGAGCAGGCGCGGGCGGGCGCGTTTGGTTTGTCCTGAGGGTGCTGTCATTGTTCTTTCCTTAATCTTATTTTTCATCCGGAAGCCGTGCCGGGGTCCTTCGGGCGCGATGCCGAAAATTCGACAGAATAATTTTACCATCGATAATGAGGAAAGTCAATAGCTAAGAATGAATGTTCACAATATAGGATAACATTTCCTCTGCCGAGGCAACGTATGCGCGTAAAAAGAAAATGTTGACCTTTAGTAAGATATGTAGTATAATTAATTTTGAATAAGACCCGGCCGCCCCGCGCGCGGATAATTGCAGGTTGAAAGTTGAGAGGGGAAGACAGATATGCCGTCAGAGCCGATAAGAAACGAAATATTAAGCGATTTTTCCGCTCGCGCCGACGCCTTTGTCGCCTCGGTGATGGCGGGGTACACACCGCAGCATATACGCCGCAGCAAGGTAATACACGACTGCGTGTGGGGTACTGTCATGCTTTGCCCGTGGGAGCTTCAGATACTTGACTCTCCGCTGCTCCAGCGTCTGCGGCGGATAAATCAGCTGGGACTTGCCATGACCACCTATCCGTCGGCGCATCACTCCCGGTTTGAGCATACGCTCGGCGTGCTGTCGGTAACGACAAAGATGATATCCCGCATAAATCAGGATGAAAGCGCGGATGTGCTGCCTCCGGACGCTTCCTTTGGCGATGGGAGCGGAGGCATACCGCCGAGGGATGTGCGCCTTTTGCGCCTTGCGGCGCTTTTGCACGACGTCGGGCACTGCTTCTTTTCGCATCTTTCCGAGTCCTATTACGGGCGCACCCCCGAAATGACGACGCTCAAACGTGAAGATCCCGTTTTTTCAAACGCGCAGCCGCATGAGATATTCGGGTATATTATAATCAACACTCCTTCCTTCCGCCGCTTTTTTGCCGAGGGGACCGACTTCCCGCTTGAGGGCGAGGACGCCGGTGAGCTGCTTGACACCGTGGGACGCATGATAGTGGGCGCTCCCGTGCCGCCGCGCCGCAGGGAGAACGGCTGGCTCCAGCCGTCATATCTTACCGAGATGATAAACGGGCGCTTTGACGCGGATTCACTGGATTATCTGCGCCGCGACACCTACGCGACCGGGCTTGCGCTGACATATCACATCGACCGCGTGCTTTACAAGCTCTGCCTTGCCGACTGCGAGACCGTAAATGAAGCGGGCGAGAGCGTGACCGAGCGGCATCTGACCGTTCCGGTATCGGGAATCTCGACCGTCGAGGAGATGGTCTTTTCAAAGCTGATGCTTACGCGGTATATTTATCAGCATCAGAAGGTCATAGCGGTCGAGTCGCTGGTCGGGGACGTAGTGGAGGGCATGAGATACAACGGACGGCTGCTTCACCCGTGTGATTTTCTTTACTTCTGCGATGCGGATATCCTGTCTCTCGGCATGACGGGAGACGATCCGGCGTTCCGGCTTCCCGCCGCCTCCTTCCGGCTCAGTCCGGAGACCAAACTCACCACCGGGCGGGTAATACAGCGCATCCTTGAGAGGGATCTGCCGAAAAAGGCACTGCTTATCAATCGCGGAGTGCTTCGCGGCAGGGACGGCTCTGCCAGCAAGGAGGAGCTTGCCGGAACGGTGGAGCGGCTGCTTGCCATGCAAGATCTGCGCGAGGCAGTCACCGATGAGGCTATAAGGATTGCCCGCAGGCTCGGAATGCCAGAGCCGGAGATATATGATATTCACATTTCTGTCCCGAAGATAAAAATGTCAAAGAATTTTGACGGGGCTACCGTGCTGACCTACGATGGGGGCTTTGCAAGTATGTCCGACATAGTTGACCTTAACGACTGGGCGGGAGACTTTGCCGCCGACTCGTACAACGCATATGTCTTTGCGGGAACGGAGCATCTGGTGCCGGTAAGTCTTGCCGCGTACCGTGTGCTGTCAGAGCGCGGTATTCCGCTTGACCGCGCAAAGGTCTTTGCAGGGCTAAAGGCCTCCGCCGAGATCGAAGCCGCCTCGGAAAAGCTCTGAGGTATTACGGCACAGTTTACAAAGGAAAGGCAAAATAAAAAGTGTCAAAGCTTTCATGGAAGGGAGGGGCAATGCTGTCGCCCCTGCCCGTTGTGATCGTAACCTGCGGCGGCAGCCGCATAGGCGAGGGAGGCGAGGCCGATTCCGGTTTCCGTCCCAACGCCGTCACCGTGGCGTGGTGCGGAATTGTCTGCACCCAGCCGCCTATGGTATATATTTCACTTCGCCCCTCACGGCATTCGCACAAAATAATAAGCGAGACGGGAGAGTTCACCATAAATCTTGTCACAGCGGAGCTTGTGCGCGCCGCCGACAGCTGCGGCGTATATTCCGGCAGGGACGTTGACAAGGCGGAAAAATTCCGGCTTGCGCTTGAGCCGTCCGCTACCGGAACGGTGGGGTGTCCGTCGCTTGCGGCATCTCCGCTGACGCTTGACTGCCGTGTGACTCAGGTCATCCCGCTCGGCACGCATGATATGTTTCTTGCGCGGGTAGAGGGTGTCGGTGTTGACCCGGAGCTGGTAGACGGGGAGGGCAAGCTGCACCTTGAGCGCGCGCATCTTGCGGCATACTCGCACGGCGACTATTTCGGACTGGGCAAAAAGATAGGCTCCTTTGGATTTTCGGTGAGAAAGAAGCCCCGCGAGGGCATGAACAGGGGCGGGGGAAAAAAGAAAAAATGAAGGCTCGTTCTGTATTTCGCCGGTACACGGCATTTGCCGCGGCGGTGCTCCTGATATTTTCCGTTCTGTCCTTTCTCTGCTCCTGCGGAGTCAGCGGAGAGCTGTTGGCTTCGGGGGAGCTTGGCGACGGACGTACGGCTTTTGCCTACGGCGGGATATACGGCGTCCGCACCGTTATCGTCACCGATGCTGCGGGAGATGAGGTCTGCCGGCTTTCGTGCAATGTCAGAATAAGCGAGCCGTTTACACCCGACGACGGTGAAAACTACGGCTTTTCGGTCTGCGACCTTGATTTTGACGGCGTCAAGGATATCCGGGTCATGACCGAGCGGTCGACCGAGGGCAATGTTTACGCCTGCTACCGCGCCTCGGCGGACGGCGGCTTTTACCTTGACACGGTGCTGTCAGCTCTGCGCGGACCGCGCTGGAATTACGAGACCGGCGAGGCGGCGGTGTGCGTGCATGAGCATACCGATTTTCAGTCAAAACCGGATGAGCCGCCAAAATATACTGACACGGTAAGGGTGACGTATTACGCGCCCGATGCAGAAAAAGGCGGAAAATTCACGCTCGTACGCGAGGAAACGCTGACATACTATTCCGAGACCGAAATTTACTGCTTCGCGGTCTCCGTTCCGGATGAGGACGGCGAGCTTGCCATCACCGATGAAAAATGGGTGCTGCCGGATAAGCTCGACCGCGAGGGACTTTCGGATTTCGGCTGGTGACTATGTGACATTCTGACTTTCGGGAACGACCCGGATGGATCAATGTGTGAGCACAAGCCCCGCGTAATTGCGCGGGCAGCCTCACACGCGCCTGCGGTACGCCGCAAACATCAAAAGAAAGGCAAGGTTATCGTTTTCAATGAACACAGAAAAGAGCAGCACCGCGATCATTATCGGCGCGGGACCCGCAGGTCTTACCGCGGCATACCGTTTTCTTCTCGACACAGACATAAAGCCGGTGATCCTTGAGGAATCGGAATACATCGGCGGTATTTCGCGCACCGCTGTGGTGGGCGGCAACCGTATGGACATCGGCGGACACCGCTTCTTCTCCAAGAACGATGAGGTAAACGCCATGTGGCAGGAGCTTATGCCGCTTCAGGGAAAGCCTTCAATTGACGACCTCACTCTCGGCGTGGAAAAGCCGCTTTCTGAGGGCGGTCCCGATCCCGAGACCGAGGACCGCGTGATGCTTTTGCGAAACCGCATTTCGCGCATCTTCTTTTTGCGCAAGTTCTTTGACTATCCGATATCTCTGAAGCCGGAGACCTTTAAGAATATGGGCTTTGCCAACACGATGCGGGCGGGGTTCGGCTATCTTGGAAGCTGTATTGTCAAGAAAAAAGAGGACTCGCTTGAAAACTTCTATATAAACCGCTTCGGAAGACCTCTTTATGAGATGTTCTTTGAGGACTACACCACCAAGCTGTGGGGTCGCAGTCCGGCTCAGATATCCGCCGACTGGGGCGCTCAGCGCGTCAAGGGGCTTTCCCTCAGCAAGGCGGTGTGGAACGTCCTCTCCAAGCCCTTCCGCCCGAAGGACAAGGTGGAAACGTCGCTTATTGAGCAGTACTACTACCCCAAAAAAGGTCCGGGACAGCTTTGGGAGACGCTTGCCGACGAGATACGCCGGCGCGGCGGCGAGATAATAATGAACACGCGTGTCGAAAGGATACGGGTAGAGAACGGCAGGGTCAGCGCAGTGACCGCCGCCGACGGACGGGAATTCACCGGGGATTACTTTATGTCCACCATGCCGGTCAAGGATCTGGTCGCGGGGATGGGCGAGGCGGCTCCCGCGGACGTCCGCCGCATAGCCGCGGGGCTTCCGTACCGTGATTTCATCACCGTGGGGCTTCTGGTAAACAAGCTGAAGCTGCAGAACAAAACAAAGGTCAGGACGCTGACCGGGGATGTGCCGGACTGCTGGATCTACGTTCAGGAGCGGGATGTGAAGATAGGCAGGCTTCAGCTCTTCAACAACTGGTCGCCCTACATGGTCGCAGACCCCAAGCACACGATGTGGATAGGGCTTGAATATTTCTGCAACGAGGGTGATGAGCTGTGGAGTATGTCGGATGAGGCGTTCATCGACTTTGCAATCGGAGAGCTTGTGAAGATAGACGTTATCGACCGCTCCGACGTGATAGATTCTACCCGCATACGGGTAAAGAAGGCTTATCCCGCTTATTTTGACACATATTCCGAGTTTGACACGGTAAAGGACTATCTTTCCGGGATCGAAAACCTCTGGTGCCTCGGGCGCAACGGTCAGCATCGCTACAATAATATGGATCATTCAATGCTTACCGCAATGGAGGCGGTGCGAGCCATTGCCGCCGGAAGCACCGACAAGAGCGCGGTATGGGGAGTGAACACCGAAAAGGAATATCACGAGACCAAAAAGGGATAATAAAATTGCGTGTATGCGCATCTTCCGGGCTTCGGAAAATAAAAACATAAAAAATTTTGCAGAAAATAATGCCGGGACGGCGAAAGTGGAAGCTTTCCGTCGTCCCGCCTGTGTCCGCATAAAGGAGGCGTGCTGTGGCAGCTGAAAAAGCAGGACTGACCGGAACGGTCATTGCACTTTTAGGAGAGAAAAAATTTCAGAGCGTAAGGGATATTCTGCTTACCATGCAGCCGGTGGATATTGCCGCCGTGCTTGCGGAGCTTTCGGCGCAGGATATTCTGGTCCTCATCCGGCTTTTGCCGAAGGACGCGGCGGCGGAGACCTTTGTTGAGATGACGGCGGAGCAGCAGGAGGAGCTGATACACAGCTTTTCCGACAGCGAGCTGAGCGAGGTGCTTGACGAGCTGTACCTTGACGACGCCGTGGATATCGTCGAGGAGATGCCCGCAAACATTGTAAAGCGCATCCTGGCTCAGGCAAATCCCGAAACGCGGCGGCAGATAAACGAGCTGCTCAAGTACCCATCCGACTGCGCCGGAAGCATAATGACCACCGAATATGTCGAGCTGAGTCATGACATGACGGCGGCGGACGCAATAGAGCGCATCCGCAGCACCGGCGTTGACAAGGAGACGGTAAACGTATGTTATGTCACGGGTCCCGGCAGGCATCTTGAGGGCGAGGTATCGCTGCGCACGCTCATTCTTGCCGCTCCCGCAAGCCGGGTGGGCGAGATCATGACGGAAAACGTCATTTCCGTATCCACTCTTGAGGATCAGGAGGAGGTGGCGCACACCTTCACCAAGTACGGCAGTATCGTGCTGCCCGTGGTCGACAGCGAGCAAAGGCTGGTCGGTATCGTGACCGTCGATGACGTGATGGATGTTATCCGCGACGAGGCGACCGAGGATATTGACAAAATGGCGGCTGTCACGCCCGCCGACAAGCCGTATCTTAAGCTCTCGGTGTTTGATATATTCAAAAGCCGCATTCCGTGGCTGATGCTTCTGATGATATCCGCCACCTTCACCGGCTCGATAATCACGCATTTTCAGGATGCGCTTTCGGCACATCTGGTGCTTGTGGCTGCAATCCCGATGCTGATGGACACCGGCGGAAACTGCGGAAGTCAGGCGTCGGTCACGATAATACGCGGGATCTCGCTTCAGGAGATAAAGTTTTCCGATATCTTCCGCGTAATGTGGAAGGAAGCGCGGGTGTCGCTGCTCTGCGGCGTCACGCTGGCTGTCCTTAATTTTCTCAAGCTGATATTCTTAAACCGCGTTGGCGTTATGGTCGCGGCAGTCATCTGCACGTCGCTTATGATAACGGTCCTTGCGGCAAAGCTGGTCGGCTGCTCGCTTCCTCTGCTTGCAAAGCGGCTGGGACTTGACCCCGCGGTCATGGCAAGCCCGTTCATCACCACCATCGTGGACGCGCTCTCGCTCTTTATTTACTTCAAGATCGCCGGAGCGATACTCGGCGTGTGACACGCGCAGGCGATATTCATTAATAACAATCCGGGTCTGTCATGCTTTTGCGCAGGCAGACCCGGAGATCTTTATTTCACGGCGTTCAAATACGCCGCGTTTTTATAAATGTCAGGAGGACTTTTCAACCAGATCAAGATCCTCCGAGAATACGAAGATGTAATAATCCTCGTATTCAAGCTGTTCTACAAGGATAGTATCGACCCATTCCCTCCATGAGGCGGAGCGGGAGACGGTGGCGTAATCGGAGGCGCTCAGCAGGACGAAATACCGGTCGTATTTTTCGTGCTGATCCTCATAGTACCAACGGCTGCTTGACTGATACCAGTTGGTGTGAAGTCCCTCGGTTGCCGAAACGTCGGCGTGCCGCACCTTTACGCGGGAATCCGTGAGCACCGTTATGGCATTTGAACGCCAGAAATTTGCGTAGCCGTATTCAAGCTCGTTTTCCTCAAGAAATTCGGCAAGCTGATGATCCATGTTGTTCCTGCCGTAATCGGCGGGCATTTTGGCAATTTCTCCAAAGGAGACAAGCGCCGTAACCGACAGAAAAACGGCAAGGATTATGCCTGAACGCAGCAGTACGCGCCCTGACTCCGCGGGATGCTCGTCGGCGGCTTTGCTGTCGGCAGCTTCGTCGGTGGGGGAGGATACTGCCGCCCGAAGCATTTTCTCGCGCCCGGCGTGAGAAAGCTCCAAAGCCGCAAACACTGCAAGCACCGCGGCGCTTCCTATCAGGGGAGTCAGCCGCCAGTTGGCGTTTGACAGTCTGCCGCAGATATACCCGAAAAAGAGCGCGGCAGAGAGGATGATGTGGCTCCACAGCATAACGCGCGTGCCGCGGTAGGCTATGCGTCGGTAGAAGCAAAGCATTACAACGGGCAGAACAAGCAGCAGAATACCCGTGGCAAGCCGGATAAGAGACATAAAGGATTCAAGGCTGAAGAGATTCTCGCCCTGCTTGGCGGAAACTCCGAGCAGCTTGAGGTAATCGGTGGAAAATTTCTGCGCATTGGAGACCCACGAGCCGATGTCGGAATATGTGGAATAAACGTTGGTATATCCGGCGGTTATCCCCTCGCGGGTAAAGAATTTAAGCAGCAGCGTGCCGCAAAGCGTTCCGGCAATTATTGTGACGATGACGATTCCAGTCGGTGTGTTTTTGCGTGAGAAAAGCCCCTTTTTGCCGTCAAAGAAGCATTCGGCGGCGATCCCTCCGAGTGCGGGAAGGGTGGCAAGCACCAGCATCTGTGTGCCGTCTGTGGCACTGCCCGCCGAAACGGCGAACAGCAGGACGACGGCAAGCACGAACATCACGCGGCTCTTTACCGGGCTGTCTTTTGCCGGCAATAAAAGCAGTCTGCCGCCGCGCTCGGTGACCGAGAGGGAAAGCCCCGCCATGAGGAAGAAAAGCACAAGACCGAGGCTGTAATATATCACGTGCCCCAGCATTATCTCACGCAGCTTGTCAGAGGAGGCAAGTATCATCAGCACAATGCCCGTTGTAAGCGAGCACCAGCCGATGCTCATCCCCGCCTTGCGGCAGAAATAAATCAGCGAGGCGCAGAAAACAAGCACAAAAATTATCATTCCGATATTCTGCGCGGTCATGCCGAAGCCGAAAGCCGCGATAAGTGGGGTCATCCACAGATTTGCGGAAAAGGGCAGCAGCGCAGCGTAGTTATATGTTTTGTCAAATACGCTGCCCGATTCAAGCGAGGCGTTTGCCCAGTAAAGCGAGTCGGAGCAGTCGGCGTGGAAGTAGCCCTCGGCAGGTCCGAGAATATAGTATACAGCCGCCGAGACTGCCAGAATTACAGGAAGGGCAATGAGGATGCTGAGAAATATTCCGGCGGCAATGCTGCCGGGACCGCGACGCGACGGGCGTTCTTCAAGCTTTTGAGACTGCATTTCGGCTCCTTTCGTTGTTGCGGTTGCGGGGAAGTCCCGCTTCACGTTTTTTTCAGTTGTTCCCCTCGTACATTCTGAGAAGGTATCTTCCCACCTCGACGGCAAACTTTGCCGCGTCGGGCTTGAGTGCGTCCGGGAAATCCTGCGTATAGTTCTGTGCCTCGTACACAAAGTCACCTTCATAGCCTATTTCGCGCAGGCAGGGCATTATCTTTTCCCACTTGATATTGCCGCCGACAAAGGGTATAAGATGAGAATCCACGTCTCCCCGGTTGTCCTGTACGTGTGTCGCCTTGAGGCGTGAGCCGACCTTGCGCAGTGCGCGAGGCTGGTCGGATATCATAAAGTTTGCGTGGCCGAAATCCCAGCAGATGCCGACCGCAGGGTCGGCAAAGGAATCCACAAGGCTGATAAGGTCCTCGGGATTTTCGCAGTAGCTGCGGCGGTAGTCGGCGGGAGAGAAGTTGAACATATTTTCAAGCGCCATTCCCACGCCTGCTTTTTTGCACTGCTCAAGTATCGGTGCGTAGTATTCGCGGTTGGTCTTAAGCTCGATATCGGTGTCGTATTCGCAGTTTACCGTATCGTTCAGCGGATGGAAGACCATCCATTTGACGCCAAGCCTCCCCGAGGCTATGATCGAGCGTCGGGTCATCTCGGCGAGCAGCTCAAGAGTTTCGGCGTTCGGCTGACGTCCGCGTGTGAACAGGTAGGGGTTAAAGGGTGAATGCGACTGTGAAAAGGTTATTCCGCGCGCTGCGGCTGCCTCTCCTGCCTCGTCAATGGCGCGCTCCCAGCCGTCGGAGGCAAGCGCGTCATTCCAGCGCGGGCGAACCGAATCGCAGAAATGGATGTCCGCCACATCAAAGCCGGCGTCGGCAATCATTGTGACCTTTTCGGCGTAGGAGGGTTTTTCATTTTCTCCGCGGTGGCGGTAAAACATATTTGTTGAAGTTCCGAGTTTCATTTTTCAGAGATCAGCCCGGTTTATACCCCGGACGTCCTTTCGATCGTTTTGTTATACCTATTATATAACATCCGGCGGAGAAAATCAATAATAAACGGAGTTAAATGCGAAAAATTGCCCCGGTGCGAAAAACCGCCGCCTGCACGGGGTAAGAAAATCCCCGCGTGAGGTCACGGAAAGAAAAAAGCAGCATATACTTAAAGCAGAGGGGAATTGCGGACGGCGCGCCGTCCGCCGCCCCGTCTGCCCGGGAGGAAAAAGTCATGCCGAAATCCTGTAAGCTGAAAAAAGCAGTGGGTCTGCTTGCCCTGTGCTTCGGGGCGGGTATATTCCTGTCCTTTATTCTGCCTTGGAGAATCCTTGCCTTTGTTGAGGCGGCGGCGCTGCTCGGCGCGGGGTTTTTGCTGCTCAAGTAATTCCCGCGCGTCGGCATTGCCGCCGGAAGGAGTCTCGCTTCATGAAGATAATCGTTATCCGCTCACCCGGATTCTTTTCGCCCCTTTTGCGCCGCCTTTTCGGAGTCAGGGGCAGACGTAAGCCGAAAAAATAATGACAAGGGGTGTTAAAAAATTCCTTCTGAATTTTTTAACACCCCC
>ERZ779869.2386-NODE-2386-length-15611-cov-6.963808_pt1 | contig 15611 bp, 14 predicted proteins | sample MGYA00511557_ERZ779869 | MGnify/ENA primary metagenome ERZ779869 (study PRJEB29588, sample SAMEA2154620) | human gut metagenome | biome: human gut; feature: human-associated habitat; material: faeces | place: Denmark | collected 2008/2010 ...
GTTTTGTGATTTCTTTCCTTATAAATCACAAAACAGGCAGCGCCATCAGGCGATGCCTTCCTGATTAAAATTAAGATTCTAATCAGGAAATAGTATAAAAATGAAAAGTCAGGGCGCTCTGAAAGAGCGCCCTGTTTGCGTTACTGCAGACCCTGCTCGTAAGCCTCGATCATCTTCTTGAACGTGTGACCCGTACAACCTTCGAGATTTGCCCTTTTTTTCAGTTTTTGCAGATACTTTTCGCAGCTTTCACCCGTGAAAATCTTGATGTCCAGCCGCATAGTGCCGTCACCCTCCGGCGTAGCAAAGATTTTATCAATAAAGGTATCGATAAATTCCTTGGTGATCTCGCCGTTTTGACAGTCACGCTCGGCATCCCGAAGCACCTTGCGGATACGCTCCATGTTGCTGCGAAACTCCTCGCTGGATTCCTGCTGTTCTCGAAGCTCGGCAAGCTCCTGTTCGGCGGCCTTGATGTCGGCATTGCACTGTGCCGTCATGGACTTGAAATCAGCAGGGGTGATACTGTCGAGGGCTACCAGTTCCAACAGCTTGCTTTTCTTTTTCAGGGTCAGCTCAATGGTTGCCTGTGCAGCTTCGATCTTCTTTCCGATGTTGCCGTCGCTGGTCATGGAACGGTACATCCGCTCGTATTCTTCCAGCATAGCGGCGGAGGCTTCCTTTGTATCACGGAATACCTCAAAGAGTACAGGGATCAGTTCTTTTTCATAAATGGGGATGGAATCACAGCTGTCTTTGCCATTGTTGATTTTCCCGGAGCAGACCCACTTGGAATTTTTGTTACCTTGCCGATCTACGGAGTCACGGCGGTAGTAAGGTGTACCACAATGGGTACAGAACAGCTTGCCGGTCAGAAGGTTGGCATGATTACAGACACCCTGACGGTTCTTCACATCCTCGCTTCTCCTGCGAAGTACGGCATTAGCCTGCTCCCACAGTTCTTCGGAAACGATAGCCGGTACGATTTCACCGGTTTCATCCTTGAACATGACCCATTCTTCCGGCGGGAGGAATTTCTGCTTTTTGGTGAACATATCCACCACCTTGACCTTGTTTCCCACGTAGTAACCCTTGTACTTAGGATTGGAGATCATGCCCGACATGGTGGAGTGGGCTATTTTCTTGCCGTTGTGGTTGCGGTACCCCTTTTCCCAGAACAGGATTTCAAGCTGTTTCATGGAGTATTCGTCAGTAGCATACAATTCAAACAGCTGCCGCACCATCACCGCCTGATCTTCATCTATAACCAAACGGCCATCCTTTTTGATATATCCAAAGATGCGGCTGTTGCCCAGCACTACATTCTGCTTGATGGCCTGCTGATGCCCGAATTTCACACGGGAGGACAGCTTGCGGAGTTCATCCTGTGCGATGGAGGACATGATGGACAGACGAAGTTCGGAGTCCTCGTCAAAGGTATTGATGTTGTCGTTCTGGAAAAAGACACCTACTCCCGCATTCAGCAGCTGTCTGGTATACTGGATGGAGTCCAGCGTATTGCGAGCAAAACGGGAGATTTCCTTTGTGATAACAAGATCAAATTTACCGGCTTCTGCATCATCTACCATGCGATTGAAATTCTCACGGCGCTTGGTGGAGATACCGGACAGTCCCTCGTCAATATATCCCGGCACGAATGTCCACGCAGCGTTCTTCCTGATGAAATCCTCATAATAACTGATCTGGTTGCCCAGAGAGTTCAGCTGCTCATCCGATTCTGAGGAAACACGGGCATAGTAGGTTACCCGAAGCGGAATATCGTAGATGCTTTTCATCCGCAGCTGTTGTCTGACAGAATGTATATCCATAATGGTTCCTTTCCAAAAAGTTCGCTGTATCATCATCTGCAAATATTATATCGCAAACAAATAAACTTTTCAAGATGATCTGAAAAGTTGTCAAAAAAAGTTTGGGCGGCAACCGTATCTTACGATTGCCGCCCTATTTATTTTATCGCGCCTTTGCAGCAGTACGGCTCTTGATCATCAAACGCATTTTATTGCGCTGTTCTTCCGTGATCAGTCCCTTTGCAAATAGCGTATCGTTGTAATAAGTCAGCCAGAGCTGCTCCATGACAGCCTGCTTTTTCTGTTCAGTCATGCCCGGCTCCATTTCCTTGATTTCTGCCATAGAATTCCTCCGTTTCGTGTTTATTATTGCCTCAGATTTCCTGATTCATTCGACCGTGTTGCACATATTTCTGCTCGGTGTATTCCCGGATTACGGCATCGGGGATGGAATCTACGGTGCGGCGAAGCTCATCCAGCTCGGAAAGCTTGCGCTGAATCTCCAGTTTTTTCTGAATGCTCTCACGGGATGCAGAGTTGAGTTCCTTTCTCCTTTCAATATTTCCGACAAATTTCTTTGTCAACTGAATATACGGAGAAAAAGTCTTAGACCGTAAAAATCGGGCGGTATTGCAAGAAATCAAAAAGCCCTCCCATAATCTTGCAGAAATGCAAGTACGGAAGGGCGGTGAGTCGGTGTAAAAGTGATTTTCACAGATCGGAGTGAATAAAAGGTGAATTTTCACTCCGACCTATTGAAAATCATGAAAATATGAGTATAATATAAGTAAGCTACAATGGAGGTGCTGTATATGCAATATGAAAGCGAGCGCATTGAATATAAATCTCAGATGATCGATGACATTTATAAGGAGGTCATCGCATTTGCAAATACGGACGGCGGTGTGATCTATCTCGGTATTGATGATAAAGGCAACCAGATTGGCATTGACAATGTAGATGAAACCTACACACGCCTGACCAACGGCATCCGTGATGCAATCGCACCGGATGTGACCATGTTCGTGCGGTATGTCCTCCAGGATAATAAGGTAATTCGGATTGAAGTCGGCGAAGGCAGCTATAAGCCCTACTATCTGAAATCCAAGGGTATGAAGCCTACCGGCGTGTATGTCCGTCAGGGCACATCCAGTGTTCAGGCTTCCCCCGAACAGATTCGCCAGATGATAAAAGAATCGGACGGGGATACTTACGAGGATTCCCGCAGTTTGGAACAGGAATTAACTTTTGATGCTGCCAAAACTGCATTCCAGCGCTACGGTGTGGAGTTTTCCGTCGAGAAATATCGTGCGCTTGGCATTACGCAGAACGATGTGTACACCAACCTTGCGTTGCTGCTTTCCGACCAGTGCCATCACACGATCAAAGTTGCCGTGTTCAAAGATGAATTCTGCACAGAGTTTCGTGACAGCAAGGAGTTCGGAGGTTCCGTGTTCAAGCAGCTTGATGATGCGATAAACTATCTTGCTCTGTGCAACAAGACTGTTTCCACGATCAAAGGAGTTGTTCGCACGGATAAGCAGGATTATCCCGAAGAAGCGATTCGTGAAGCTCTGCTCAACGCTCTTGTGCATCGTGATTACGGATTCAGCGGCAGCATCATCATCAATGTGAATGACAGAAAGATGGAGTTTATTTCGCTTGGCGGACTTCTCCCTGGCCTTTCTACTGAGGATATTCGCATCGGCGTTTCTCAGCCAAGGAACAAGAAACTGGCAGAGATATTTCACCGTCTGCGTCTGATTGAAAGTTACGGTACAGGTATTCGACGTATTTTCAAGCTGTACGAAAACAGTCCTGTACAGCCCACTATCGAGGCAACGACCAATGCTTTCAAAATTGTACTGCCGAATATGAATGCTGCCAGTGCTGCAAGCGAAGATGCACCGGCGACAACCGGCAAAGTCACTGCAGCCATCACACCCCAGATGAAAACTGTGATGGATTATCTGGCGGAGTACGGCGAAATGACCGACGAAGATCTGCAGGAACTGCTGAACGTCAAAAAGACGAGAGCCTATCTGCTCGCCCGTCAGATGAATGAAAATGGATTGATCGAAATTATCGGCAGGGGTGCGGGTAAAAAGTACAGATTGAAGTGAGGGGAATAGAATATGGCTATCAGCAAAAAGCTTGAAATTATATATCACAATGGCCAGCCAGATGGTATTCGCTCTATCCGCCGCCATCTGTCTACAATGACCACCTATGTCATTCCCCGCCCGCTGCTTTCAGAAGCCAAGAAGCTGACTGGCATCAATCGTCCCGGCATCTATTATCTCATCAGCGAGACGGATGATAACAAGATTGCACAGATCTATGTGGGACAGACTCGCAACGGGGTCAGCAGACTGGATGACCACAATCGTTCTAAGAATTTCTGGAACAAAGCTATTATGTTTCTTGCCGACAATAAGACCTTTTCTTTGGATATGATCAGCGGCCTTGAAGCTTATGCAATCGGCAAAGCAATCGCTTCGAAACGCTACAAAGTAGAAAATACCGTCAATCCCAAATATGAGATTGATGAATATGATCTTCCTCTGATTGAGGAAGTGTATGAAGAAATCAAGTTTATCATGGCAACGCAAGGCTATAAAATGGAAAACACCAAAGCAACCTTGAACGATGCCAACACGCTGCACACCACACGTAACGGCGTTCATGCCCTTGGTGTGTATGATGGTGAAAAATTTGAAGTCCTCGAAGGTTCTGAAATTGATATGAGTCGCAAATGTCATTCAGAAAATATTGAGAGACAGCGGCAAACAGCCATTCAGAACGGTGACATCCTTCTTAACGGCAACAAGTACATACTGAATGTTTCCGTTCCGTTTACTTCTCCCAGCTCAGCTGCCATGTTCGTGCTCGGAGGAAGCACCAACGGATGGATTGAATGGAAAAACAAAGACGGAAAGACTCTGGACGAAATGTACCGAAAGTAAAGCGGGTAAATGATATTGAAAATAGAGCAAGGAGGTGTGGTACATGAGCAACGAAAGTGTTTATCTTCCCGGAAAAATCCGTGACCGCATACAGGACTTGATGAAATCCCGAAAGATCACACAGGCAGAGCTTGCTACGCGCATCGGCTGTTCGGAAAGTTCTTTGAGCCGTTTCATCAGCGGCAAGACGGACAAGCTGGGTGACGAAAATATCATTCGCATTGCCTGTGTGTTCAATGTCTCCACCGACTTCCTGCTTGGCGAGGTCGATACCCCTGACCGTCTGAATTATGATATTGCCGAGCTTGGCCTGTCGGTGCAGGCGGCGAGAAATCTGTATACTCACAAGGTGAATCCGCGGGTGGTCAATGCGCTGCTTGAAAATCCGGAGTTTGCCAACACCACAAATCTGATATCCGGTTACTTGGATGACGAACTTGCCAAGGGTTTTGCGGCACAGAATCAGCTGTACGCAACCGTCGCTGGTATGCTGAAAAGCCAACCGGAAGCGGTTGACGATGTAAAGAAATTGCAGACCCCGACATATCAGGCAGACCTTACTGCAATCCAACGCTCGTTCATGTCTGCTGTGCAAGCAGTAAAGAAAGAGGTCGGTAACGATCTGTCTGCCAACCGTGAATTGACCTCGCAAGCAGTGAAAAAGATATATGCCGAGTTGACCAAAGGGCAGAAAAAGCTAAATCGCAAAATCACCGCAGAGCAGATTGGTGAAGCGGTGGCACAGTCCGTTTCCCATCTGCCCGGTATTGACACAGAAGCGGTCAAGCAGATGTTCCTTGCAATGACCGGTACGTTACAAAACCATGAAAAGAGACCTGATAACCAATGAACAGCTCTGTGCGTTGGCCAAGCGGGGAGACGCCGATGCACAGAATCTGCTGATTGAAAACAATCTCCGCTTCATCAAAAAGGCAGCATACGAAGTGTGGAGCGCACAAGCGGAGTTGAACCGATCTCTGCAAATTTCACTTGACGATCTTGTGCAGGAAGGCTCGTTGGGCTTACTCGGCTGCATCGACAGCTACAATTCCAACAGCGGAAACCTATTTCTGACATACGCCGGTTCCGCAATACGGAACGCCATGATTGACTACGTCCGCTCACAGAATGTGCCCTTTGAGGCGAAGAACCTGAACAGCATTGTTCCTCTGGATGAGCTTGCAAAAGATGAGGTTCGGAGCAAGCACAGTTTTATTGCAGACCCCACTCTCCAAACTCCGGAACAGATATATCTGGCACAGGAACGGTACGATGATCTCCACCATGCTCTTGATATGATCGAGAACAGAGAGAAACAGTATTTGCGTTATCGCTTCGGCTTCGATGATGATACGGAGCATCCGCTGACGGAGACAGCGAAGCATTTCAATCTCTCCGTAAGCAGGGCAAAGAAAACCGAGGCGCAAGCCCCGGATAATGTGTGGCTGGAGCTGCCGTGGTGGTACGAACAGCATCGAACATTTCTGCTTGCATCCATCATTGAAGCATGGAGTGCAGTTTTGAAAATAATCGACGAAATGACGGATGAATAAGCGATGATTTTTGGGGATGCGTCGCTGCGGCGGGCTTTATATACCTTTTGCTCCCCCGGTGATACAGCATAGTTTCGGTCAACGACCTGCACTTTGCTGCATCGCCTACACCCGAAGAACGAATATCCGCAAGCCTCCCGTGCTTGCAAATATTCGTCCTTCTGCTGCCACAGGAAAAGGTCTGTCCGGTACGGTGACAGCCCCCTTCCAGCGTCAGCGGTCGCAAAAGGTATAACACACTAGACTTTGCAGAGCAAAATCGTGTGCCAACAGGGTGCTTCTCGCCCCTATTGGAAACCCTGAGCCAAAGGGATTGCGTCCCTCTGGACACCTACATTTTTCTTCACACGGCGGTACCCAAACTGAAAAAATGCAGTTTGCCACCGGTGCGAAGAAAATACAAAAGGAAGTATCTGCGCTGTGATTGTGAGAGCGCAAGTCTTCCTTTTGATGCTGACAATTTGAAATTGGATGAACAGCAATTTCAAATTATCAGCTTCTGCTGCGGCAGAAAGAATACGAAAGCAGCCATGGAGGTTGGTAGTGTCAAGAGATATGCGCAAAATTGATTATGGCTCTGGTAGAAATCTATTACAGGGGGCGGCTTAACCGCCCCTTGGTTACTTTTCAGCAGGCAGGGCGCAAATGGTCAAGGGCGGCGGTACGCCGCTCGTCTTGCCCTTGACCATTTGTGACCTGACTGCTATTATCCGACCTGCGGCTCTTGCTCCATGGTTTCCAGATGTTTCATGTTCATGTATTTCTTGCAGCCCCACTGGGTTCCGGCTACATGACGAAGCCGTGCGCAGACCAGCATCAGCGCCGAGTTCCCGTCAGGAAATGCTCCGACCACCCTTGTCCTGCGCCGGATCTCACGGTTCATCCGCTCGATTACATTGTTGGTTCGGATCTTCACCCAATGCTCAGAGGGAAAGTCACAGTAGGTCAGCGTTTCCTCGATACAAGCCTCAACCTTCTTCGCAGCCTCAGGCAGTTTCATGGTCTTCAGTCCAGAAACCACTGCGGCAGCCTTTTCCCGGGATGCCTTTTTGCTCTCCTGGGCGTGGATAGCTTTCGGCATTTTCGCCACATTTTTGACCTTGGATTTGGGCACAACGGAGAATATATTTCGGTAAAAATGCACCACACAGCGCTGGTATTTGGCGTCCGGAAAAACCTCCCCCACTGCCTCCAGCATCCCCAGGCACTTGTCTCCAACAATGAGCTTAACCCCTTCAAGGCCCCGTCCACGGAGCTGACCTTCAATGGATTCTTCGCGCTGGCTGTCTGAGGAATAGCGGGCGTAGATAACAGCGTTCATTCTTCATCACCCTCGTTGCCTTCGCCGTTTTCCAACGCAAGCTCTGTCAGTTCACGCAGCTTGTTTTGTAGAAGCGTCTTGTCGGGAAGACAAAGCCGATAATCTGCAACAAGTGTGGGCGACATACTGCGGCTTAAAGCATATTCGACAACCGCGTCATCCTTGCTGGCGCAAAGAATAACGCCTACACTTGGATTTTCATTTGGCTTCTTCACATCGCGGTCAAGTGCTTCGAGATAAAAATTGATCTGCCCGATGTGTTCCGGCTTGAATTTTCCGATTTTCAGTTCAATCGGGACAAGGCAGGAAAGCGCACGGTTATAAAACAGCAAGTCGATGAAGAAATCTGTATTGCCGACCTGAACACGGTACTCCTCACCGATAAAGGTAAAGTCCCGACCAAATTCAAGTATAAACTGCTTCAGATTTTCGATGATTGCTTTACGGAGATTCTTTTCAGAAAATTGCTCCGGCAAGTCCAGAAACTCAAGCACATAGGTATCGAGGATGCTTTCACGCACATCATGCGAAACGGATTCAGGCATCGGCTTCTTGGCAGAAATCATTGAACGCTCATAGTACGATGTGCCGATCTGACGCTCCAACTCGCGTTTGGAATAATGTTCCTTCGCACAGAGCGCCATGTAAAAATGCCGTTCATCTGCCGTCTTGGAGCCAGACATAATAAGCAGATGGTTTGTCCAGCTGATTTGTGTCACCAGTGGTGTCACAAATTCATCGTCCTTGTAGGTCTCGTAGAATTGCTTCATACGATAGAGACCGCGACGATTGAAACCTTTGATGTTGGGGTTCTCTTGCGCAATGTATGCGGCAACTTCGTCAATGATCTTATCGCCAAAGCTTGATGCAGAACAAAGCTCTGACAAATACGCACCGACGCTCCAATACATCTGAATAAGCTCTGCATTGACCGCTTTCATGGCGCGGCTGCGGGCATTATCGATGATATGGATGACCTCGTCAAACTGTCCCGGATTATGGGTTAATTCACTGCTCATGTCTTCGCCTCCCCCAGCATTTTCAGCATCGCTTCTTTCAGCTTTTCGTTCATCGGTGATTCCGGATCGAAGCACATCTCAACGAACTTTCTCAGTTCAGGATTGTTCGCGTCAACCGGAGGTTTTGCCTCATACAGCTTGCCGTGCGGGTCATCGCAGCGGGCAAAAATATAGTCCATTGAAACGTCAAAATAGTCCGCATACTTGCGCAGAAGCTCAACAGTCGGCGTTGCCTGACCGTTTTCATAGCGGTTGATGCTGGACTGCGTAGAGCCGATCACGTCGGCAAATTTTGATTGGGATAAACCAATGCCTTCCCGCAATGCGCGAAGACGCATACCTAGTTGTTTCATGTAATTCAACCTCCAATTCGGGTTAAGCATAGTATAATCAAAATCCGAGCAGATGTCAACCCGGATTTTGAAGATGGATTGTAAATTTATTATAGATTAGCTTTGAACTTTTATGGACAACGCAGATAACAGCCCTAAAAAATCTGCCACATATCTGCCATCGAGTATCTTGCTGGGTATATGTGATATGTAGTTAATATGGTTAACCCCCTCAATAGAATCATACTTACCTAATTCTTCATGTTTAAGCGTGGTTGTTAATATTACTTGGTTGTTAATAGACTTTGATATTTCTAACACAGTTTTTTCTTTTCCTGTTGATAGGTCCTCAGCGCGAAATGAATCGACTATGATCGGGCAGTTGTGTCTCAGAACTTGTTGTAAGGCAAAAAGCTTCACTAAATGAAACACGGTTGCCTCGCTTCCGGAATAGACCTCATTTCGCTGAGTAAAAAGGCTTGTATACGTAAGATTTCCATCCGGATCAATTTGATGGTATAGCTCGTTCATTTTGCCTAAAATTGCGGTCAGCAGAGAAACCCTCCGCGCCTGCGTTTCCTGAGACGAATTCTCGTTAGCTACAAGTTGGCTTTTCAGAGAAGTGATTTCATTTTCAATATCTTTGATTCTGCCCTCTGCGTCTGACGCGGAAAAAATGTCTTTTTTGTATGCGACTATAGATTCAAGAGAAACGTTTTCGTCTTCCATCAAAGACTGCATTTTTTCTTGCTCGGCACAGATTTCTGCGGACAAACGTTGAATCTCTTCCGCGTATGCAGCAATTTTCTCGGAGATTGAGTTGATTATCTCAGTTCTCATCTCTACTGTAGACACATCAAAGGAATATGATGTCTGAGATATTTCCCCAGTGCTAAATGAAATATTAGTAGAATTGCAGTCCATGCATCGCAATTCACCACATGAGATAGAACGATTCAATGATCGTAGCTCATTAATTGTATATTCCCATTTGCTCTTCCGAATAGTTGAAGCATTACGTAATTTCCGAAGCTCGGCAATTTTTGACTGAACCCTCTCTAAATTCGCAACCTTTTCGCCAAATGCCAAGCGATCGCTTTCCGCACTAAGATATGATACGGGAGCCTTCTTGGACTTCAATATTTTGTGTTGTTGCAAAAGCACTTTCTTTTCATCGGAAAGCTCAGATATTCGGTGCTTAATCTCGTCAATTCGTTCTTGCGAGAGCTGTTCGCCACCTAATCCTGCATACGCATAGAGCATTTCAATGTAGTCTTGCTTATTATAAAAACCATGATGTGCGATATTTGAAGTATCTTTCTTGTCCTGCCCAACAAAGTAAAGCTGCATAAATAGTACAGGATCAACAATCATTGAAAGCTGATTCTTTACTATAGCTGGAAGTGAAAAAATATGTTTTGACCAGTACCGCTTGAGTTCTGCAACATTATCAAAAATCAATATGGACGATCCTTGACTCAGGACAAATCCATTCCCAGAACGGCATATTTGATAATTTTTCCCGTGCTCTTCAAATTCAACATAATAATAGTATTTCTGATATTCGAAAGAAGTTGGAAAGGTCGGTTCATTCCCCAGCGCATACATCATAGACTGAATAACAATGGTTTTCCCTTTGTTATTGTCATCACTGGAAATAATATTCAGCCCTTCGGTGAATCGGCTTTCAATAAACGCTTCTTTTGAATTACCTACAGCAACCCTCAATATTTTCATTGTTGGATACCATCCTTTACAACGGAAATAAAATACTTTAGCGAAATGGCATCAAAATCCGGGCAACGCGAGACGCAATCTCCCAATACCTGAAGACGTACAAATAATTGTTGTACTGGTTCATCGGGATGCGTTATGATTAACTGATATGTGTTTTCAAAAAGGCACCAGAACCCATCGGCTGCATTTTTGTTGAACAGCGCCCTGCATAGACTACCTTGACAGTCTTCAAACATTTCACGTTGTCTCTCTGGTGGCCAAGAATTATAAATCGGGATAAAAGAGGTGGGAATACCCTGACTCAATGGATCTCTGCTAATAATACGTTGAAGTGTCATCAGTCTTATTTCATTATTAGTCAGATGGCGGCAATAATTCAGCGCTTCATCGGTAGTCTCAATAACGACACCCTCGACAACGGATATATTCTTTTTACTTGATTGTTTATCTCGTATTTCATTAAATATCGCATCCAGAACCTTGTCCTCGGGAACGATATTTGGATGCTGCTTTATAATTGCTCTTACATATTCACGTGGCTCTTTATCATCGTCAATCACAAATAGAACCGACTTCAAGAAAGCGTCAATATTTGTATCTGTAAGACTGGAATTATCTATATATTCCTTAGCATTACCTTCTTCAACAAGGCCCTCTTTAATCAGCTTAACTGCGGTATCTTTAGCGTTTTCAATTCCAAAGACTGTAAGTGATGGATCCTTCCTAAGCGCACCCGAAACACTACCCACGAAAAGGATATAGGTCTCAAATGTAAATTCGCTCATGTAATTTTTGAATAGCGTTACCAGTTCTCTACCTATAGCTTTGGGACCAACATTATGATTTCCTTTTGACTGTACGTCCCATAAACGTGTCGCCATGTTATTCATGCCGGTTAAATCGTTAAAGAAGTCAACAACGAAATAGTATATATCATCACTGTCTGATCTGAAGTTCATTAAATATAATAATGCTTTTGTTTCAGTTTCCGCGCCGGACTTCCGCAATTTTTCTGATGACTTTACAGTATATGACATAATTTATTTCACCTTCTTCTTAGATTTGCGGCTTGTCCAACACATACATCAGTTGGCTTGCCAGCATAATTTGCTCCATAGCCTCGCGCTTTTCATATTGAAGATTAGCATGAGCGGCCGGATTGCGATAGGCTGCCATGATTCCTTCAAACAGAGATTGGATTCCGCGTCGATAGTCCCTGCCGCTGGCAGTAGTTGTGTCACAGAATTTGAAAGCGCCGTTCTCGCTCATAAGTGCGCCAATCACATCACCAATCTTCGCGGGAACTGCTGCGCCGGTTTTTAACTCCAAAAACTTTTCACGCAGACGAGATTCTACTTCTTTGACCGCCTTTTCTGCTGCGGTTGAGTAGTGACCATCTACATATAACTCATGGGAGACATTCACAATCCGCGGATGAATTGCAGACCAGAACCGGGCAATGGAAGGTTCTGCTCCGATATGGCAAATAATTACCATCAGCTCACCAAAGGCAACAGGATTCACAAGTGCGGGGCTCATACCGTTTCCTTGAAAAAGAATGTTTGCAATACCAGGCAGCATAGCAGCGTAGAAAGGATACTCCGTTTGTGTTTCTTTTGCTATTACGCCGATCCACTGGTGAATGCGCTGAATTTTCTGAGGCGTATGGAGAAACTGCATATTTAAGGGCGTATTTGTATTGTCTATCCATTTTCGCAGCTCATACAGTTCGTTTTCATACGGCAGTTTCAAAACACGCACCTCCCTTACAGTTCCTTAACCATGCTGCGCTCCTTATATTCTCGTAGGTATTTCATAGTCGGCGCTTCTGTCGCAGTTCATTCCTGCATCTGCTTATAAAATTACAGTATGATTATAATTGTCATAGCGAATAAAGGCAAGAATTTTCCCGAAATGTTCAGGAAGTATTTTCAATTTCGATATGAAAGGAAGGCTTCTCCAATAATAAAATGAGCAATTCAGAGACAGGGCCGAATTGCTCATTTTCAAAAAGCTGTGAAGCATTCCATATAAGACAAGCTGCAGGCTGAAAAACAGAAAATCCGGAAAAAGTTCGGATATTTTTCGAAAATGACGGAACCGATTGAAAATCCAAGAAAAATATTTTTCTTGGAAATCCAAAAGCAAACGAAAAAGTCCTGAAAATGCCTTGCAAAAATATGCAAAATAGGACAATAAAACGGACTTTCAACACAGCATTCCAAACGGATTCTATACAGATTCCATAATAACCGAGGGGTGTGCAATTTCACGGAAGTGGGCAGACAACGAAAAGCTCGACGAGAACTGATTACGGTCCGTCGGGGGTATTTTTATGCCAATTTATATTGAATCAGCGCAGCCAGAATTTCTGCCAACGCCTTTTGATCGTTCACGGGTTGTTCTTGCAAAAGTGCATAGCACTGCGCGGGGAGATTGTCCTCCTGCTGCTCGATGCTGATATTTTCAAAGAGTCTGGAAAGAGAAACACCCAACGCCCCGGCGATTTTTGAAATGCTTTCAATCGTGGCGTTTTTTTCGCCGCGCTCCAACTGGCCGATATAGGTGTGGTGGACATCTGCCTTTTCGGCCAGATATTCCTGACTCCAACCCTTTTGGTTGCGATACGCGCGGATCCGATCTCCGATAATCTTTGCAATGCTCATGCCTGTTCACCTCTATCAATGACTATAAGTATTATTCGTCAATAGAAAACAGACTATTGATATTTTTATGCGCGGAATGTATACTATAAATATTAAATTTGGAATTTTGATGACTATAAACAAGAATCGTGCGGTGAGGGAACGGAATGAAGATCATCAACAATATTACGGAGAAGCTGTCAGACGAACTGAAACAGGATCTTCGTGCAGGCAGCAGGCTTTCTATCGCGGCTGCCTGCTTTTCAGTCTATGCCTTTGAAGAGCTCAAGACGCAGTTGCTCCAGATCGATGCGCTGCGCTTTATTTTTACGTCTCCGACCTTTTTGGCAGAGCAGCCAAAGCAGGAGCAGCGCGAGTTTTATATCCCGCGGCGCAACCGAGAAAAGGCGCTGCATGGCAGCGAGTTTGAAATTCGCCTGCGCAATGCGTTTACGCAGCGTGCCATCTCCAAAGAATGTGCCGACTGGATTCGGCAGAAGGCCGTCTTTAAGTCCAATAGCACAGACGAACAGATGCCGGGATTTCTGACGGTGGACGGCGACGCGCTCAGTGCCTACGCACCCATCAGCGGCTTTACGCGCGCCGAGCTTGGCTGTGAGCGCGGCGGCAATATGTTCAGCATGATCAACAAAATTGAAGCGCCGGAGAGCAAGGCATACTTAACGCTCTTTGACCAGCTCTGGGCAGACCGCAGAAAAATGAAGGATGTGACAGAGCAGGTACTCGAACGTATCACTACTGCATATCGGGAAAACAGCCCGGAGTTTCTGTATTTCTTCGCGCTCTACCACATTTTCAGCGATTTTCTGACCAATGTATCTGCCGATGATCTGCCGAACGATACCAACGGTTTCCGTGAGAGCAAGGTCTGGAACAAACTCTACACATTCCAGAAAGACGCGGTTCTCGCAATTATCAGTAAGCTGGAACAGTATAACGGCTGCATTTTGGCGGACAGCGTCGGCCTCGGCAAGACATTTACTGCGCTGGCCGTTATCAAATACTACGAAAACCGCAACCTGCGCGTGCTGGTGCTCTGCCCCAAGAAGCTTGCGGACAACTGGACGACCTACAAAGCGAACTACGTCAATAACCCCATCGCGGCAGATCGACTGCGGTATGACGTTTTATACCATACGGATCTATCACGTTCCGGCGGTTTCTCTGGCGGAACGGACCTCTCGAAGCTGAATTGGTCTGCGTATGACCTTGTGGTGATCGATGAATCGCACAATTTCCGCAATGGCGGCGACGCCGACAAGGAGGGCAAGGAAAACCGCTACACGCGGCTTATGAACAAGGTCATCCGTCCGGGCGCAAGGACGCGGGTACTGATGCTGTCGGCAACACCCGTGAATAACCGCTTTTACGACCTGCGCAACCAGCTCGCGCTGGCCTATGAGGGCAACAGCAGCGCGTGGGCAGACAAACTTTCCACGCACCGGAGCGTGGAAGAAATTTTCCGCAACGCGCAGAAAGCCTTTAACGCATGGAGTAATTCCGATGCGGAGCTGCGCACAACAGACCAGCTGATGCGGATGTTAGATTTTGATTTCTTTGAGATTCTGGACAGCGTCACGATTGCGCGTTCCAGAAGACACATTGAAAAATATTACAACATGAACGAGATCGGCCACTTCCCAACGCGCCTGCCGCCGATTTCCAAGCGGCCGCCGCTGACCGACCTGTCTGACGCGATTACATACGGTGAAATTTACGACCTGATTATCAGCCTGACGCTGAGCATTTACACGCCGTCCAACTACATTCTTCCCAGCCGGATGGCAAAGTACGCCGATCTGAACCATGAGGGCAAAAACAGCCTGACGCAGGCAGGGCGTGAACAGGGCATCCGCCGATTGATGAGCATTAACCTGCTCAAGCGGCTGGAAAGCTCGGTGCATTCGTTCCGCCTGACCTTGCAGCGCATTCAGAAGCTGATTGCGGACACGCTGAAAACGATCAACGCCTTTGATCCCAACCAGACGATGGAATTGCAGGATCTCACAGCCGGAAGCACGGACCTTGACGCGGATGATGCGGAAAATGATCTGCTGGCCGTCGGGAAGAAGGTGCATATTGCACTTGCAGATATGGACTATCTGACATGGCAGCAGGATTTACAGGCGGATTTGCAGATTCTGAACCTGCTCGTCGGCATGGTTGCTGATATTACGCCCCAGCACGACAGCAAGCTGCAAATGCTGCT
>ERZ779869.2387-NODE-2387-length-15609-cov-3.942909_pt1 | contig 15609 bp, 16 predicted proteins | sample MGYA00511557_ERZ779869 | MGnify/ENA primary metagenome ERZ779869 (study PRJEB29588, sample SAMEA2154620) | human gut metagenome | biome: human gut; feature: human-associated habitat; material: faeces | place: Denmark | collected 2008/2010 ...
TATCGGCTCGGAATGGAAGTTGCCCGAGCGGATGAGCCCCACCATCTGCCCGACGGTGAGCTGGTCCATGAACTCTTCCCACTTGCCGTCGCCGTAGTCGAGGCCTATCATATCGTAGAGCTTTAAGGCGGTGTCGTCGTAGGAGAGCACCTCGCTGCTCTGATCGGGCATATCTTCGGTGTACCACGGCATATCCTTGTCGTCGCCGGGAACTGCCACCGCGCCGGTGACGAACTCCTCGCTGACCGTTCTGTACGCGAGCTGTTCGGCGCCCGCAAGGCAGCCGAAGTTGGCAAAGTCGTCTTCGCGCGAAAGGTATTCGGTTATGTGCCCGCTTACGTCGTCGAACAGGTTGCCAACGGGGTTGCCCTCTTCGGTGGTATCGTATACGAACCCGCCCTCCGGAACGGTGTAGGTAAACTTATCGGTAGAAGGGTCTGCCCAGCAGTGGGCGTCGTCGCCGATATATACGGAAAAATGTTCAATTTGTAACGTTTTATTGTAAAATATAGTGCTTTTTAGCCGCTTTCGGCTGTTTTTGCTTTACCTAAGGTTGCGGATATTCGCCTGTCGTTGCTGTGTTACAAGGGTATACTTTATCGTTTCCCGATTTTGTATTCTTCGTGAAATGCCAAACGGCATTCAAATTATTAAATTGTATCAGACCGGACTACTTATTATCGGTCTTTTCGTACTCGGCTTTCAAAGATTCGTAGTTCTTTGTCTATCATTTGTTTGCTCCTTGTCTTAATCAATCAGTGCTTGCTGCGCGCCCTTCATTTCTGACTTTATAAAATTTGCCACTCCGTTACGGGTTACGTCCGAAAACGCGCAGGTGGCGTTAAGAGCGTCTTCATAAGCCTGATTTTCAGTCGTTCCGCAATGTAACGACAAATGCGCCGACATAAAACGTATAATCGTCATATACTCGTTCAGAACTTCCCTTCCGCGATCCGTAAGAACGATTTTCCTATCATTCTTCTCGATATATTCTTTTTCCCGCAACCTTTCAATCGCGTTATACGCACTCACCTTTGTTACGTGAAGACTGTTTGCTATATCGGTCTGTTTAACCGACTGCAGCTCTTTGGCAAGGTTGTTTGCCGCTATCAGATACCTTAATTCCGACGAACTCATATGTAACTCACCATCCGTTTTATTTGGTTAGCCCGCGCTAACCATTCCTGAAAAAATTTTGCGCCATGCTTACACAGAAGCGGTTAGTTAAGGCTAACTCTTGCGCAAAAATTAACGACCTTTTTCCAAAGCCATTTTTAATTATACTCATATATAGAAAAAAGTCAACCGAAAGTTAGCGGTTGACTAAAATTTTTTTGTATTTACACGTTAAAATGTTTTTTGATAGCCTCGAACGCTTCTTCGGTGATAACGTGTTCCACGCGGCAGGCGTTTTCTTCCGCCGCCTCGGGCGAAAGCCCCATCACTACAAGGGCTTGAGTCAGCGATTTATGCCGGGAAAAAATATTTTCGGCTTTATCCTTACCCGTTTCGGTAAGGTCTATAAGTCCGTCGGCATGCACAACTATAAAACCGTCTTTTTTCATTATTCCCACGGCGCGGGAAACGCTCGGCTTGGAATAACCGAGTTCTTCCGCTATATCTATCGCCCTTACACTACCCTTTTTCTTTTTTAATCTAAGTATCGTTTCGAGATACATTTCCTGCGATTCGTTGTCTACCATATTGCCCTCTTACGCTTTTTATACATTATATCACGTTACTTTGAAAAAAGCAATTGAAAATTCCGTCCGGGCTTTAAGTCGGATTTTTCTCCGAAGGACGGCACAATTATTTAATTTTCCACTTTCCGCTTGCCGATTGCAAATCCACCATACGAGCGTAAATGCCGTTTTTATTGTACAACTCATTAGGTTTTCCCTGCTCCGACACGACGCCGTCCGCCAAAACCACGATTTTATCAGCTCCCGCGACCGTTCTCATTCTGTGAGCTATCACAAGCACGGTTTTATCTTTTATAAGACGGGAAAGCGCCGATTGTATCATCGTTTCGTTTTCCACGTCTAAACTTGCCGTCGCCTCGTCGAGAAGAATAACGGGGGCGTCTTTCAGAAACGCGCGCGCGATCGAAATTCGCTGTCTCTCGCCGCCCGAAAGTTCGCATCCGTTTTCGCCGATATTAGTGTTCCATTTATCGGGAAGTTTTTCGGCAAACTCGTCCACGTTTGCAAGCCGAGCCGCCGACATAACTTCTTCGTCCGTCGCGCCCTTTTTGCCGAGACGGATATTTTCCATAATCGTGTTATCAAACAAAGTTACGTCCTGAAAAACGATAGAATAAAGACTCATCAATTTTTCGGGGTCGATTTCGGCAACGTCCATTCCGCCGACGGTAATTTTACCTTTCCGAATATCCCAAAACCTTGCGGCAAGCCTTGAAACCGTTGTTTTTCCGCCGCCCGAAGGACCGACAAGCGCGGTGACTTCACCTTGCTTTGCGGTGAATGAAACGTCTTTTAATACAACTTCGCCGCCCGGATACGCAAAGCCGACGTGATCGAAAACGACATCGTAACCGCTATTCGTAAGCGTGTCGTTTCCGGTCTGAACGGGATATTCCAGAATTTCGTTCATACGCGCAACGTTTGTTCGCATTGCGATGATTGCCGCAAGATTCTGAAGCGCCGCCTGCATCGGATCGTAAAGACGGGAAGCGACAAGCAAAAACATAAAGAAGGTTAAAACTCCGAGCGTTCCGTTTACGAGCAGAGCCGAACCAACCAAAGCCACGGTGGCTATGCCGAGTTTTAAAACCATTCCCGCGCCCGTTACGAACACGGCGGTAGTGAGTTCCGCTTTTATGTTACTCTTTTCAACGCCCTTAATCTTATTCTTTAATCCCGAAAGGTAGTTTCCTTCGGCGTTGTTTGCTTTAAGATCGCGTACCGTTTCGATATATTCCTGTATACCGTCCGCGCACGACATTTTTGCCGTCATAAATTTAACAAGCACTTTATCCTGTACCTTATAACTTAAAATGACGATAAGAACCGAAACGGGAATAACCCAAAGCGCGGCAAGAGCCATTCGCCAATCGAAAACGAAAAGCCCTGCGGCGATAAGAATAGTTGAAATCAACGAGCCGAACAGTCCCGGGATAAAATGCGAAGTACTCTTTTCTATCACTTCGCAGTCGGACATAATCGTACTCGTCAGGTCGGCAAGATCTCTTTTGCCGAAGAACGATAGAGGAAGTTTACGAAGTCTTTCGGCTAAACTAAGTCTTCTTTTTCCGCTTTCTTCGTAAGTGGTAAAATACGTGTTGTTATACTGGAACCATGTGGTTAAAAAGATAAGCGCAAAGCATATCACGCATCCGACGACGTAAAAAGTTATTCTTCCACCTTGCACTCCGCCGCCAAGCATATCGGAAACGAGAAAGTATAAAAGCGTGGTCGGCAACATAAACGCCATATTCTGAAACGCGCAGGCGATTATTCCTTTAATAATCCCCTTTGCTCCCTGCTTTGAAGAAGCCGTCTTTTTTTGTATCGTTTTAACGAGCGACATTGCTTTCACCCTCCTTTGCCACTTTCCATTCTACCGACGCGGCATATTCTTTCCACATTTCGGCAAACACCCCGTTCTTTTCGAGAAGTTCGTCGCGCCTGCCGCTTTCCGCTATAAGACCGTCTTTTATTACGTATATACAATCGGCGTTAGCCACAGTCGAAAGCCTATGAGCAATCATAATAACCGTTTTACCCTTTGAAAGTTCGGAAAACGCTTTCTGCACTTTGGCTTCGTTATCGGGGTCGGCAAAAGCCGTCGCTTCGTCGAGAATAATAACGGGCGCGTTTTTCAATACGGCGCGTGCTATTGCTATTCGCTGCCTCTCGCCGCCCGAAAGAAATACTCCCTTCGTACCAATAACCGTGTCCGCTCCGTCGGGGAGTTTTTGTATTATATCGTCGCACTGCGCAGTATGAAGAGCCGCCGCGACTTCTTCGTCCGTCGCGTCGGGTTTTCCGAGTTTTACGTTTTCGGCGATAGTCGCTTTAATAAGTTTTGAATCCTGAAAAACAAACGAAACGGCGTTCATCAGTTCCTCTTTCGGAATTTCCCGTATATCCGCGCCGCCGACCTTTATGCTTCCGCTTTTCACGTCGAAAAACCTTGCCATAAGCCCCGCAAGCGTGGATTTCCCTCCGCCCGACGGACCGACGAGAGCCACGGTCTGTCCCGCGCCTATATTCATCGATACGCCGCGAATCACTTCGTTTTTACCGTCGTAGGAAAAATGCACGTCGTTAAGTTCGACGGACGAATCGGCGGGATACTCAGGGGTTTCACTTTCACTCATGGGACTGACGGATAAAACGCCGTCGATGCGTTCAAGCGCGTCTTTGACAATCATATTGTTTTCGCTCATATACATCATTTTAGTCAAGGTAAGCGAAATAACGGGCGTAATCACGATATAAAAGATAAGATTGAGTAAAAATCCGTTCGTTACGCCGTCTGCCGTAAACCATAACGCCCCGGCAATCAAAAAGGCAAATACGCCGTTTATCGCGGCTGTGTAAAACATCATAGGCACGCGCATATCCTTCGTGTAAGCGACTACCCACTTCTGATATTCGTCTATCGTACTTTTGAATTTTTTGAACGAAAAAACCGACTGCCCGAACGTTTTAACTACCGGTATTCCGCGGACGTATTCAACCGCTTCGTTGGACATATTTTCAAGCGCGTTGTTATATTGTTTCATTTTTTCCGCCATATGCTTACCCGTCATCGATGACATTACAAGAAAGGCAAGCACAACGGGAATAAGGCTTAAAAGCCCCAATCGCCAATCGAAAACAAACAAAAGAACAAGAAGCCCGACGGGCGTTGCCAAAGCCGCATATTTATCGGGCAATTGATGCGCAAGATAAGTCTCCGTCGCACCTGTGGAATCGTTTATGATTTTTCTTAATTTTCCGCTGCCGAAACTATCCGCAAATCCGAGCGGAAGTTTTGCTATATGCTCCGTAACGGCCACGCGCATATTCATTGCGACTCTGAACGCCGCAAGATGCGAACACATAAGCGCGCTTATATATACAAGAAATGATACAATGGCAAAAATCATTGCCATAATCCCGTTATGCACAAGCCCGGTTGCCGATGAAAAATTCGGGGCAACGTCAAGCACTTCTTTTATTATCTTCCAGATATAAACAAAAGGAAGAAGCGCGATAAGCGCGCTTATCACCGCAAGCAACCACGAAGCGTAAGTAAAATACCTGTGCTTACCCGCATACCCCATAAGCCTTGAAATATTTGATTGTTTTTTCAATGTAAAACCTCCCTGGATTGGATTTTCTGGTTAGCAGCGTCTAACAATATAACATATAAAAAAGGAAATTCCTTTCCCTTTTTAACAAGTTTATTATTCGGGCAACGTCCAATCGGACGGAAGCCCTAAAATTTTATCCCAACCGGCGTTGAAAAAATACTGTAACTGTTTTATATATTGCCGCGCGTCGTCTTTTGAAAAGTCATGTCCCACCACTTCGAACATTCCGTTGAACATCGCGGTGGCAAGCATATGCGAAAGGTCCGCTCTTACCGACTTAACCTTTATCCCCGCAGCGTTCATGTCGTTTATAAAACGAACGGTATTTTCGGTTTCGATTTCGATAAGACTATCGATATACTTTTCGTATTCGCTGCCCTTGCTTTTACAGATGATAAGTTTGAACCCGTCGAAATCACCGTAAACGATATCCAGCATTTCGTCTATCCTTTTATCAACGTAAACGTGCATGTCTTTATATTGCGTTTCGGGCGATAAACCCGCAAAGTTTTCCTGCACTTCCGCATAATACGAATAAAGTTTTTCCGCCGAGGCTTTTACTATCGCTTTGAACAGTTCGCCCTTATCTGCAAATCTACCGTAAAGCATGCCGGTAGTATAACCCGCATTTTCGGCAACCTTGCGCATAGACGCGCCCTCGAATCCTTTTTCAAGAAATTCCGTTTTGGCACATTCCATTATCTTATCGATGGCTAAATCGTCTTTCTTTCTCATTGCCGAACTTCCTTTGTTTTAATAACGGTGTTATTATAACACTGTTATTTAATAAAGTCAAGCATTTTTTCTGCCTGATAAATTAAAAAGCGGCAAATTTGTCTTCGCCGCCGTTTAGATTATTTGGATTTAAATTATATTCGTTGAAGTTTTCATATGTTTGATTACCGCTTATTTCTTCGCAACAATGCACAGCCAGTGTTTTTTAGCATCTACAAAACTCTTAATATCACAAAATCCAACTTTTTCCAGCATTGTGCGAAGTTGCATTTCATTGTAAATTTTCATCCCGCCTATTTTTTTTGCCCATTTTTCATCCTTGGGATTTGTACCATCGCTCTCGTTGCATATAAGGAATGTACCGCCGTTTTTCATAACACGGTGAACCTCTGCAAAGCATTTTTCAAGATCTTCCCAAAAATATACCGTCTCAAACGCAGAAACACAATCAAAAGCCTCATCATCAAACGGCATAGACGATACATCGCCATAAACAATATCACACCTGCCTTGCTTGATTGCGATAGCATTTAGTTTTTTCGATTCCTCTACGCTGACTTTTGAATAATCTATCCCTGTCACATGCCCTGTTGAACATTTTTTTATCCAGTTGACAATATTTGCCCCACCGCCACAACCGATATCCAATACCTTAGAATCCAACTTTGTGTAAATTTTGGTAAAACCCCACTTTGCCAACTTACTATGACCGGTGTTCATCATTTTTACCATTATCCTCCCACCGAATCCTTGTGGCTTTCGTGTATTTTCAAAAAATCCCATATTTATCTCCTATTATTCGCTATACTGCGTTATTCTCTTTGTTTTTTATTTCTTTATTTTACTATGCCGATGACCGTTTTACGACCATACATATTGTTTGCATGCCCTATTATCCCAAGCCACGACATAATTTTTAGCATTACCGGATCCGTATATTACTCCTTTCGGCGTGTATGTCGTTATTTACAAACGACGGTAAAGCCGAATATTTTTTCTGTTCGAACGCCATTGCCTCCGGCTAATCATACCGAACGATTTCTGATTTTCTTCACGTTATTATTCATCAAATGTCTGCCTATAAGTCGATAAACGCACTTTTTTAATAAGTTCATCATCTGTCCATGTTCTCTCAGAAGAGAATCGGGATCGTCATATACTCCGAAATCTCGAACGATTCCCTCTTTTTGTATATAGGTATTGCAACAATTAAATTCGACCGGCGGATTTATAAAGTTTTTCGTCGCAACGCCGTAACCGATAAACGAACCGTCATTATTCGGCTTAAATATTTTTTGCAATGCGGAAAGGTATTTTTTATCGAGAATAAACCCTTCGAGGTTATACCATTCCCCGCAAACGTACGCTTCGACATAACTGTGGAAAATCTCGTCGGGCGCAAACTTATACACCAAACCCGTCATCGCACCTTTCTGCAGAATTTTATCTATCATAAAACCATGTATTCGGCAAGGAATACCCGAGGCACGAAGAAGAGCCATAAAAAGCGTTCCCTTGGTGTTGCACTGCCCGTAACCGTCTTTCAGCACCCGACTCGCCTTTACGCCGTCGTCAACGTTATATCCGAATAAAATCTCATCTTTAACGAAATTATAAATTGCTTTCACCCGTTCCGTTTCCGGTAAATTCTTCCACCCACGGCTTTCTACAAGCAGTTGAATTTGTTTAGATGAATAATCGAGTATTTTTGTTTCTCTTAAATAATTTGTAAAATTCGAGCAATTCATTATTTATCCTTTATGGTCGTAATGGCAATCGCAATATGCTCCGCCGCCCGCTAAGGTATATTCCCTTGTGAAAACCGTATTGTTAAGAGCCGCCATATCGTAGTCAAGCGTACACATTGCGGGTATATACTCTTTAAGTCCGAGTTTGGTCATGAGATAACAGATTCCGCAAGTGTAAAAAGTCGCGGTATACTGATTTATCGTCTTTCCGTCTTCAACGGCAAATCTCCACGAATAAGGGTTTTTAGCAGCCAAAATCTCGCTTTTTTCGGCTTGCTGTTTAAGTAATTCTCTACCCTTCTCGGTGTACGCCTTACTTTTCTTCGATGCGGCTTTCGTCAAGAAATTGTCGCACATCGCACCGCGGTAATAAATGCGCACTTCTTCCAATGTATACTTATTTTTTACCGAGAGCAAAATTGACGAAAGCAATGCGCAACTTAATATATTGATTAAAAATCTGTCGCCTTTTTCAAACTCTGTTACGTCTGCCAGAATTTCCTTGTATTTTTTATGCGCCTCTTTCATAACGGCCTTCGGGTCGGATTCTCTTAACGCTTCGGAAAGCTGTTTTTTAAATGTTCCTTTATAACCTGCCCACATTAACTTCTGAACGAAACCGTATTTCATTTGTTTATCCACTCCTTTATGGCTTTTGAAAGTCTTTTATCTATATCAATTCTCGTTTCCTTACATTCTTTCGGGAACTCTTTCGCCGCTTTGAACATAACTTTCAAAAGGATGTTCGCCCCGATAGGGAAAATGGTTTTAAAAAGGCTTTCGGGGAAAACAAAGTGTGAACCGTGCTTATATGTGACAAATTCTGCGTCACAATCGTGCGATTTTTCGGACAATCGCTTTTCCGCTCTTTTAACGTATTTTGCAGCGTTCCATAAACAATCGTCTTCCGAGCCTATCATAAGAAGTTTGCCCTTTATGTTTTCGATTTTTATAAATTCGTCTTCGGTGATGGGATGCGCCTCTTCCGAGTCGTCAAAAATCTTTTTAGAATCGATCATATTTCCCGACTTCTTTGTCTCCGATTTCACTACCTGCCAATACTCGGGGTGCTTATAACAAAACGGCATATACGGCAACGGCTTTCCACAATATGAAAACAGCGATTCCCCCTCGATAGGCCACTCTCTACAGCCGTCTTTTTTGCCTTGTTCAAATCCCTGCCATATAAAATCGCTTGCTGTCATCGCTATTGTAAGCGTAATGTCAGGAAAATACGACGCAGCGGTCAGCGCAAGCGTACCGGTGGTAGAGCCACCCACGATGCCTATTTTTTTGTTTCCGTTGTTTTTGAGCCACTCTATAGCTTTTTCGATCCTTTCGAGCGGATAATTATGGTGGCTGTAATTTTTCTTTCCCGGAGACATCGTAAGCACGTTTACGCCTTTCTTCATAAGCCATTTTACGCATGACTTCGCCATATAATCCTCCGCATCGTCACCGAGCATGGCAATTATCGCGCTGTTCGTCTCTTTTTTATTTTTCCAATACGCGCCGTAAAATCCGTCCGTTTTCACCTCGAAATGAATATGTTTCATTGCGCTTCTCCAAAATCTATTCTCACAATCTGCATCTTCATAAAACCATCGCCGAGCTTTGCCAGAAATCTGAAAAAGCCGCTTACCGACGGTGACTTTAAGTCGTTATATCCGAGCATATAACCGCGGCTCGATACGATTGTTTTATTGCTCCACGGTGTTATTTCTTTGACGGCGTCAGACACGGCGAAAAACGCGCCGACGTCTTTGATTTTTGCAACTTTAAGCCATGTTTTGCGAAGTAATTTTCCCGCTTTTTTGTTTGCCGCATCGAATACAAGTTTTCCGTTCGGAAACGCTTCCGCCATTTTTCGGACAAGCTTTTCCGCTTCGGCCAGCGCAATCGTGGGCGTGGCGAGCAGGCGATCGTCCAGTTCGACGGCTTTTTCAGCTTCCTTTCCGTCCGGAACCAGCTTATAAGCCAGCTTTTCCAGCAGCGAGGACATCGGAAGCAGAAGGATGGTACAAAGGACATTGAACGCTGAGTGTGCGATGGCGATCCCGAGGTAGGAAGCTGAAGCTTCGAGGATCGCCGGCCGGAACACGGCAGAAATGATGCTGAAAACAGACAGCCAAACAATTGTACCGATGACGTTAAAAGACAGGTGAACGACGGCGGCACGTTTGGCATTCTTATTGGTGCCGAGGGAGGAGAGCAACGCTGTCACGCAGGTGCCGATATTCTGGCCCATGATGATGGGGATCGCCGCGCCATAGCTGACCGCGCCGGTCGACGAGAGCGCCTGCAGGATACCGACCGAGGCGGACGAGGACTGCACGATGCCGGTCAGAATCGCACCGGCCAGCACACCGAGAATGGGATTGGAGAACATCAGGAAGAACTTTGTGAAGTTCGGGTCGTTGCGCAGGCCCGAGACCGAGCCGGACAGCGACTCCATGCCGAACATCAGCGTCGCAAACCCGAGCAGGATGAGGCCCGTGTCCTTTTTCTTGCCCTTGTCGGTCAGATACAGAATGATGCCGATCACGGCCAGCACCGGCGTGAACGACGACGGCTTCAGCAGCTGCAGAAACAGGCTGTCGCCGCTGATGCCGGACAGCGACAGCAGCCACGCCGTGACCGTCGTGCCGATGTTCGCGCCCATGATCACCGGGATCGACTGCCGCAGGCTCAGAAGCCCGGAGTTGACAAAGCCGACCACCATGACCGTCGTCGCCGACGACGACTGGATCACCGCCGTCACGGCGAGGCCCGTCAGCAGGCCGGAAAACCGTCCGCTCGTCAGCTTCGCCAGAATGGCCTTCAGCGAGCCGCCCGCCCGCTTTTCCAGCGCCGTCCCCATCACGCTCATGCCAAACAGGAACAGGCTCAGCGAGCCGAGCATGGTCAAAAAGTCAAAAATCGTCATTTCACAAAGATCCCTTTCCGTATTTCTCTTGTGTTCTGACGCTACTATAAATTTAAAATGTCAAAAGCGCGTGCATGCCCGTGTTAAATCTTCGTGAGATTTCTCCGCGGATGTTAAATCCATCGAAAATCCGTGTAAAACAGCGGCCAAAAAGGAAAGCCGGGCTTCCCCCCCTTTGATGGGGGAAGCCCGGGTTTGCTTATTTCGTCCGGCTGCAGCCGGTGCAGCTGTCTTCGGGTTTGATGCAGGGTTCGTTTTTGCCGGGGAAGAAGGCGTCCATCGGGAACTCGATCTGGCTGAAAACGTCGCAGGGGCTCTCGGTGCTCGCACCGCCGACCGGCGGGCAGGTCTTCGAGGGGACACAGTAGTCGAACGTCGGGATGAGCAGCTGCGTGTCGCGCTCGAGCCGGACGATGGAGAACTGCCCGATGGTGACGAGCAGGCGCTTGCACTCGCCGGTCAGAACCAGTGGCTCATCGAAGCAGTCCAGCAACGTCTCTGGGATGGCAGGTGAGGACTCGCTCTGGCAGCAGCAGTTGCAGGCCTCCATCACCCGTGAGCCAAGGATGATCGGATCGACCGTCTCTGCAATCGCGCGCGGCAGCGAGGCGGCTTGCAAAGACTTCTTGCAAAGACACGTCAAATCGTCACGGCTGGAGAAAATGCGAGCGCTCGTTTCCCCGCCGAACAGCACCAGCCGCTTTGAAAATACAGCAAGGCCTGTAACCGTGTTTGTGCGCCCTGCCGAGAGCGTCGCGTCGGCAATAACGCGATAATAGAACGTGACGTCTACCGTAAAGTAGCCGGAGGAGTAGGGGACGGGCTCCACTTGTACCTGGGTAAAGAGCAGTTCCACATACCGCGCTTTCGCGCTCGCCGCGCAGTCGAGCGTCTGCTGGGAGCCGACTGTTAAGTACACGCGCAGATCCTCAATGCAGTCCTTTGCGAGACAACTATCTGTGATTTTCCCCGTATGCACACAAACCGCTTCACGGATGCCGCGCAGATCACAGGTCTTGCCCGCCTGTGCAGGTTCAGACATTCGGATGACCTCCTAATATGATATCGTAAAGGTTCGCGTGGCCGAAACAGGGTCGTTCACGCTTCGCTTTCATAACAGTTTATGCAAAACCGCCCGTATGTGAAACACCACGCAGGGAAATTGGCCCCGAAATTGCGTGGACAAACGCGGAAATATGTGCTAAAATAAAAACAACTCTAAATTGGTGAGGTATGCCTGCACATGAAACTGGATATCATGGGGCTGCAATTTGATAATGTCACGATGGACGAGGCCGCCGCGCGCGCAGAGAAAATTCTTGCGGGCGAAAAGACCTGCTATGTCGTGACCCCGAATGCTGAGATTGCCTATGAGGCGCTGCACGACGAAAAACTGCGTGCGCTTATCAATGATGCCGATCTTGTTCTGCCGGACGGTGCGGGTGTCGTTCTGGCATCCAAACTGCTCAAAACACCACTTAAGCAAAAGGTTGCGGGTGTCGATTTTGCTGATCGCTTGCTTTCCGTTCTGGAAAAGACCGGCGGCGGTCTGTTCCTGCTCGGCAGCAAGCCCGGCATTGCGGAACTTGCTGCGCAAAAAATGACAGGAAAGCATCCGAAACTCCGCATCTGCGGCATGAACGACGGCTATTTCAAGGACGAAGCGCCGGTCATTGAGAAGATCAACGCTGCAAAGCCCGATGTGCTCTTTGTCTGCCTCGGTGCGCCGAAGCAGGAGATCTTCATGAAGACGCACTTAAAGGAACTGCATGTCAAACTCATGATCGGCCTCGGCGGCTCACTTGACAGCTTCGCGGGCACGGTCAAGCGTGCACCAAACTGGATGATTCGCTGCAATCTCGAGTGGCTTTACCGGCTTATCAAGGAGCCGAAGCGGTTCGGACGGATGCTCCGGCTGCCAAAATACCTGTTTGCTGTGCTTGGCAAACGGATAAGAGGGTAAGCAATATGGGAAAACTGATTGTGTTTGAGGGAACAGATGGAACGGGAAAGTCAACGCAGTTTGCGCTTCTGACAAAGCGGCTGCAAAGTGAGAATATCCCATTCCGCCGGCTGCAATTTCCGCAGTATCTGGAGCCGTCGTCAGCGCTCATCCGCATGTACCTGAACGGTGAGTTCGGCGAAAACCCGAACGATGTCAACGCCTACGCAGCTTCCACATTCTATGCCGTTGACCGTTACGCGTCCTATCAGCGCGTATGGAAAAAGGACTATGCTTCAGGCGGGCTAATTCTGTCCGATCGCTATACGACCTCCAACGCAGTCCATCAGGGCGGCAAACTGGAGGGAAAGGCACGAGAGGAATTCTTCTCGTGGCTCTATGATTTGGAATTTAACCGTATGGGTCTGCCAAAGCCGGATCTGGTTCTGTGGCTCGATATGCCGGTTGAGATTGCTGAGTCGCTCATGCGCAAGCGTGAGAGTGACACCGGCACGAAAGCCGATATTCACGAGCGAGACGACGGATATCTTCATAAATGCCGCGAGGTTGCGCAGCAGGCGGCGGACTATTTCGGCTGGACGCGCGTCTCGTGTGTTCGGGACGGAAGACTCCGCTCCATTGAGGACATACACGAGGAATTGTATGCGCATGTTCAATCATGTCTGGAGGAAATATAATACTATGGTATATATCATCTTGGGAAAAGGATTTGAGCCGATGGAAGCGGTCGCACCGTGCGATATTCTGCGGCGCGGCGGTGTAGAAGTCTGTTTCGCCGGGATTGGCGGAAAACTGATTGAGGGCGGCCACGGCATTTCGGTGCAGGCTGACTGTACCGTTGAGGAGATGAAACTGGCGGATGCCGATATGGTGGTCCTGCCGGGCGGCCTCGGCGGTGTACAGTCGATCCTTGCAAGTGAAACTTCGATGAACTTTATCCGCCTTGCGTATGAAAAAAACTGCTATGTCGCAGCTATCTGTGCTGCGCCGACTATTCTTGCGAGACTTCACATCACGGATGGACGCAAGGCAACCTGCTATCCCGGCATGGAAGACCAAATGGGCACAGCACAGATGATCCCCTGCGGTGCAGTACAGGACGGCAGTGTCATTACTGGCCGTGCGGCAGGTTCCGCTGATGAATTCGGCCTTGCCTGTCTGAGGGCGCTCAAGGGCGAGGAAACGGCCCGTCAGGTTGCTTCCGGCATTGTCTACCGCGCATAAGGGAGGAACACATGGCAGATTTGACCTCAAACAAGCAACCAGACAAGCAGACACCCGAAAACGGTGAGTTGGAAAAAAGTCTGGAGTCGCTTTCGCTTGACGAACTGCTTGCGTCCGTTAAGGATGATCTTGCACGCGTTGATGCGATGATGAACGATAAGAGCGAGGAAGAGCGTGCTCAAACGCAGGCCGAGGCTGAGTTGGGGCGAGAGACGGAGCCGCAGAAGCAGTCTCCCAATATGCCTCCGCTGTTTGAACCGAAGATCCCGGAGGAATACGCTGATCTGACCGTCGATCAGGAGACACCGGATCCGGAACCTGCTGACGAGAAAAGGCATGGCCGCCTGCCGTCCGGCATCCGGGTGCTGCTGTATGTATGCTGCGTGCTGGCCGCCTCAGTACTGCTCGCCGTGTTCGCGTGGCGCTGTGCCGACGATGTGCTGTCACTGACCAAGCAGGACGCAGAAGTTACCGTCACGATTGCCGATGGTGCAACGATCTCCCAGATTGCGAAAGAACTCAAGGACAAGGGGCTTGTCCGCTCGGAGACGCTCTTCAAGCTTTACTGCTGGGCTTCTCATGCTGAACGTACCATCGAACCAGGTACCTATTCGCTCAATAGCCGCTATGACTATCATGCGCTCGTCAGCAATATGGTCGAGGCCAGTCCGGACCGCTCTGTTGTGGAGATCACTATTCCTGAGGGCTACGAGTGTGAGGACATCTTCCGACTGTTGGAGGAAAACGGTGTCTGCTCGTATCAGGATCTCGCGAGCACTGCGGCAACCTATGAATTCGACTATGCCTTCCTGCAGGAGATTCCCTATGGAAGTGAAAACCGCCTTGAAGGCTATCTCTTCCCGGATACCTACCAGTTCTATATGGGAGATGACCCGGAGAACGTCATCGACCGGTTCCTGCGCAACTTTGACAACAAGTTTACCAGTGATCTCTATGATGCGCTGGACGCGCTGAACGACCGTCTTGCCCAGCGCATGCGGGAAAACGCGTTCACCGAGACGGAGATCGCGGACGCAAAGCTTTCGCTCTATGACCTTATCACGGTTGCATCCCTTGTTGAAAAGGAGACGGCCAGAACGTCTGAGAGCGCGACGATCGCGTCCGTCATCTACAACCGCCTGTGCAGCAAGCTTTATCCCTGTCTGGAGATCGACGCAACCATCCAGTATGCGCTTGCTGAACGTAAGGAGATCCTGTCCAATGCAGACAAGGGTGTCCTCAGCCCCTATAACACCTATACGAACGCGGGTCTGCCCGCAGGCCCGATCGCAAACCCTGGCATGAACTCCATCCGTGCCGCGCTCTATCCGGCGGAAACAGACTACTATTTCTACGCACTGGATACGACCGGTGTGCACCACTTCTCCGAAACGTACTATGAGCATCAGAACTTCCTGAATGAACTTGCGGGCAAGGAGGAAGAAGCAGATCAGCAGGCCGGTACGGACGATGAAAATGCAGAGCAAACCGGCGATGCTGCAGATACGGAGAATCAGACAGATGGATAGACGGAAACCGGAACTCTTGTGTCCGGCGGGGGACATGGAAAAGCTGCGCATGGCTGTCGCCTATGGTGCGGACGCGGTATATCTGGCTGGAACCAGCTTCGGCATGCGTTCGTTTACCGCAAACTTCACACCGGACGAACTGCCTCAGGCGATCCGGCTCC
>ERZ779869.2393-NODE-2393-length-15574-cov-6.944971_pt1 | contig 15574 bp, 12 predicted proteins | sample MGYA00511557_ERZ779869 | MGnify/ENA primary metagenome ERZ779869 (study PRJEB29588, sample SAMEA2154620) | human gut metagenome | biome: human gut; feature: human-associated habitat; material: faeces | place: Denmark | collected 2008/2010 ...
GCCAGCCAGCAGCCGAGGCGGCGCAGCAGCGTGTTCGGAACGGCGTACCGGTCGTCGAAGGTCGGATTCAGATACGCTTTCCCTCCGAACAGCGCGGAAGTTCCTCCACTTGCCAGACTCTCCCGCTGCACAAGCATCGGCCGCCGCCGCCAGTTTTCCGGAAATCCTTCCCAGACGCCGCCAAACTTCACTGCTTCGGCCAGCGTTTCGTGAAAACGGGCGAGGGCGAAGGCGGCGTTCCTCCTGCTGGCCCGGTCCAATCCGGAAGCGAACCGCTCCGGCAGAGCGCTCCACTCCCGGAGCATCCGGATGGAAAGTTGCATCTGAAGCGTCGGCAGATCCCACCAGAGCTCCATGCCGTCCCCGCGGAGCGTCGCCTCCAATCCGGGTTCGAGCAATGTACACGCAAGCTCCCGCCAGTGCTCATCGCCGGTCGCTTCGAACGCCGCCGCATAGACCATCGGCAGCCGGAGCATTTCGTGCGCGTCGCACTCCCACATCTTCGAAACCAGCGCGGGCCGGCCGTCGAGCCGCCGGAAGCTGAAATCGTTCTCCGGAACAATCACCCGTTCACACCAGACGGCATAGGCGGCGAGCAGGGCCGCACAGCGCTTCCGGAGTCTGGGTTCCGGCGCCATGGAGTGGATCACGCGCCATACGCCATAGACGGCGAGCGTCAGTTGGTCGCGCGAGGTATTGCTGTAACAGCACAACGGCGCCCGGACGGAAACGCCGCGGGCGGCGAACCCGGTCCGGCCGTGGATATAGGCGCAGCGTTCCAGCCCGGAAACCAGCCGGGAGGCGAAACCGCAATCGGGTTCGTAAATCCGGCAGAGTTCCAGCGCAAGGCCGCCGTTAAGAGAACAATCCTCCATGCCGGTTCCCCATCCGCAGGGGTTGGGGAAGTCCACGCCGATCTCCTCCGCCGTCGGCAGCAGCGCGAACCTTTCGGCGGGATCCGCCGAGGTCCGGTAGTCGTAAAAAAGTTCCGTTTCCGGACAGTAAAGATTCTTTTTGAGAATTGTCCAGAGGGCGGCAGCGTCGAAATTCATGATTCATCTCCTGTTTCCTCCGGTAATTATAATGAAAATTCATTTGAAAAACAATATATAATCACCTATTTTATATGGGAAATCAGCCAATTATATTTGAAAAACAAACATCATGCAGTCAATTGGGGAAATTGAATACGAAAAGATTCCGCCATTTTTTCACGACGGCGGTTTTTCCACGCTGACCAAGTACCGCCGTTCCTGCCGTCTCTATTTCTTTCCGGGGATTGACGAAAGCGTGGAACTGCTCTTCTGCCGCTGTCTTTTTGAAGTGCACTGGCTGAAGATCGCCCGTTACCAGCGCAGCGGCATCCTCGACCTCGATCTTGAATACGTGCGCGAGGGTTCGCTCGACGCGATTCAGGGGAACCGGTGTTACCGGATCATGCCGGGAGAGTTGTTTCTGATGCATCCCGGCATCGATGCCGAGATCCGGACGGGGCCGGAGGGGTTCTGCGTGAAGACTTCTCTCTCCATACACGGGCCGCTGCTCGCGGAGTTTTTGCATCGGAGCGGACTGGAACAGGTCGACCGGATCACTTCAATCGACCGGCCGCGTTTCGAACTGCTTCTGGAGCAATTCAAGGCGATGTCCGAAGAACCGCCCCCGGCCATCCGGCAGAGGAACGGGGGGCTCTCCTTTGAACTTCTCCGTTTCCTGCAATTTCCGGAACCGGAAGAACGGCTGCCCGATTCGATCAGTCGGATGGATCATTACATCCGGAATCATCTGGACGCTTCTTTGAGCTGCGCCCGGCTGGCGAAACAGGCGGGGTGTTCTCCGGCCCATCTGAACCGGCTTTTCCGGAAGTATTACGGGACTTCCCCTTACCGGCATATTGAACTGCTTCGGATGCGCCGCGCGGCCCGGTTTCTACTGGAGTTTCCCGATCTTTCGATCAAGGAAATCGCCGGACAGGTCGGTTATTCCGACGCCCTCAACTTTTCAACGGGGTTCAAAAAGATATTCGGAATCTCTCCGAGGCGGTATCGGCAGGAGCATTTTCGATGACGTGCGATTGGGGAAAACTCCGGTCGGAGCAGGAAACGTTCTGGCCGGCGGCACATAATTTACATTCAAAAAAGAGCTGCGGCGATTTTGCCGCAATTCATTAATTATATGGATTTAACGCAAAAACTATCGGCTGTGCCGGTTGTAGCTGAAGAACTTCAGCTTAAAGGCGAGGGAAGACTCTCCTCCGGCCAAGCCGGTGGTTTTGATCTTTTTATGGTGGTGGGAGATATCAACCAGGTGGAATCCAATCTCGTTCAAAATCTGTTGTAACTTGCAGTTTTTCTGCAGAAAATAACGAATTTTTCTTGATGTGCTGCAATTCATCCAACCGCCTTTAAATGGTAAAAAACGGCAATTTCGAACCGATTTATGGTAAGAAATGGCAATGCGAAATTGTCTGACTCCCATCTTGTGACATAGAGCCTTTTTGTTGCCATTTTCTACCAAAATACGGCTTCCAATTCTCAAACAATTGCTGTTAATATACCCTCTTCTCCCTTTTTTGCAACCATACTTTTTTTGAAATCGTACCTATTTCAGCTACAACAGGGAAGGTTCACTTTTCGAGTGATAAAACATGTTATAAACAAATAATTTGTGATAGAAACACCATTGCCATATGGTAATTCTTTCGGCAACGTCCTGAATCCCCGGAGCCGGGGAGAGAACCACTGGAAATCGTGGTTTATTGTGGTCTCCGAAAACAGATAACTTGGCTTTGTGTGAAAATCCCCGTTAATTTGACTAGGTGTAACAGGAAAAGTAAAGTTTGTCACTTCAGAATATATTTACCAAGTAGAGGGAAATCGTTACTGTATGATAATCGCACCCCCTGAGTAAAAACGTAAAAACAATCAGGTAATATCATGACTTTTATCTTGCCGTCATTGTTCCAGCATATGTTTAATTGTAAGAACAATTATCTTTTCACTTTTGTAAACAAAAATCGGCATCAGTTTTCAACAAATCATCAAAATAAGCGATCGTTTTGATCAATCCATCTCGAAGTTGTGTTGTTGGTTTCCAACCAAGTAATTCCTGTGCTTTGGAGATGTCCGGCTTTCGTTGTTTAGGGTCATCGGCTGGTAACGGCATGCGAATGATCTTTGATCTCGAATTGGTCAAATCTATCACATTTTCTGCCAGTTGCAGGATTGTGAATTCGCCAGGGTTACCGATATTAATGGGACCGGTAATCTCATTGCCAGTGTTCATCAATCGCATTATTCCGTCTATCAGGTCATCGCGATAACAGAAACTGCGGGTTTGGCTACCATCGCCATAAATGGTGATATTCTGATTTTGCAATGCCTGCAGAATGAAATTGCTGACAACGCGCCCATCGTTGGGATGCATCCGAGGACCATAGGTGTTGAAAATGCGAACAATTTTTATTGGTAGATTGCACTGCATCTTGTAACAATTGAACAAAGTTTCTGCACAACGTTTCCCTTCGTCATAACAGGATCTAACGCCAATTGGGTTGACGTTACCCCAGTAAGATTCAACTTGAGGATGGATGACCGGATCTCCATAGACCTCGCTGGTGGAAGCCTGCAGAATTTTTGCATGCAGTCGTTTTGCCAGTCCCAGCATATTGATCGCGCCGTGTACACAGGTTTTTACTGTTTGTACTGGATCGCGTTGGTAATGAATGGGAGATGCCGGACAGGCCAAATTGTAGATTTCATCACATTCCACGTACAGCGGAAACGTCACATCATGGCGGATCAGCTCAAATCTGGAATCATCCAGCAGATGATAGATATTACGTTTTGCTCCAGTATAGAAATTGTCTACACAGATAACTTCATTCCCCTGTTCCAGTAATTTTTCACAAAGCCAACTACCAAGAAAACCACTACCCCCAGTGACCAATATTCTTTTCATTGTTCTTCTCCATATTCTAAGATCATTTTTACAATTCGTTTAGCAGTATGTCCATCCCATAATTCTGGACGTTGCGGATTACGCTGTTCATGTAAAACCTTGCAATAGGCTGCCCGGATCTTTTTTACATCATTACCGACCAGCAGAGAGGCTCCTCCATATTCTTTGAGTGTTACTGGTCGTTCTGTATTCCAGCGCATAGTAAGGCAGGGGGTTCCCAGTACGCAACATTCCTCCTGCAGGCCGCCTGAATCAGTCAGCATCACTTTTGCTCCCATGTTCAAACGGAGCATATCATGATACCCCAGCGGATTTAGTAAAATAATATTGTCTTTAACCTTCTCCCACAGATTAAAAGCCTCCAGTTGTTTGCGGGCACGGGGATGAATCGGCCACAACAGTGGCATATCTTTTGCAACTTCATCCGTGAGAAAATCCGTCAAAGGCTTCAATGTCTCAATCTGATCGACATTACTGGGGCGGTGCATTGTCATTACTGCAAAATTATTGTCCAACAATTCCGGAAAATCGTGTGATTCGAGTAATTCCCGTTGGACAATTTCCTCAATGGAACGGGATGCCGCTTTTAACCGTTGTGCTTCCAAAGTATCAATCATGATGTTTCCAACGAAAGCGATTCTTTTGTCGGAAACACCTTCTGCTTTCAGATTGGCATTGGATATTCGATCCGGTGTCAGAAGGAGATCCGCAAGTCGGTCAGTTACCAACCGGTTAACTTCTTCGGGCATGTCAATGTCTCCTGAACGTAGCCCTGCTTCAATATGGGCGAGCTTGATATGCTCTTTTTTGGCAACGATCGAACAGGCACAGGTTGCATTGACGTCTCCCACCACGACGATCCAGTCGGGCCGTTCAATCTTAACAACTTTTTCAAATTCGATCATGGTTCTGCCAACCTGTTCAGCGTGGCTGCCTGAACCGATATTAAGGTGAATATCTGGTTCGGGGATTTCCAGATCTGTAAAAAAAGAATCCGACATCCGGACATCGTAATGTTGCCCCGTATGCACCAGAATATGCCTGACGTTTGGATATTCTGCCAAAGCTTTACAAAACGGCGCAATCTTCATGAAATTGGGCCGTGCTCCTACTACACTGATGATCTTCATTTTTTAATATTCTCCAATATCTTAAGATAATCTTTCGCTTGCGTATCGCGGTTGTATTTAGTCGCTATGTTGCGATAAGCATTTTCTCCAAGAGTACGACAGAGAGCAGGGGCCGCAGATAATTTTTCCAACGTATCAGCCATTTCCTTGGCATTTTCCGGTTCCATCGAAATCCCGGCTTCGGCTTTAAGCACTAAATTTTTGGAATATCCGTCAACTCCGATCAGAATCGGTCTGGCGCAGCCAGCGCTTTCAAAGATTTTGGATGGCATCACTGTCGCAAACAAATCTGTTTTTTTCAGATGTACCAGATTGATATTACTGGAGGCCACCCATAGCGGTATTTCTGCTTTCGGGCGACGTCCGGTGAAAACAACATTTTTCAGTTGCCGCACTTCTGCTGCTTTTTGTAAGGTTTCGCGTTGTGCGCCGTCACCAACCAGAACGATCACAATATCGTCGCGTTGTCGCTGCTTCAGGATTTCCGCAGCATCCAGTGCGGTTTTCAACCCACAGGCCATGCCAATCGTGCCGATATAGGAGCAGATGAATTTCCCCGTCAAATGATATTCCGCCAGCAATTTCTCATCCGCTTCTCGTGGATAAAAGAGTTTGGAGTCTACACCGTTCATCACCACAGAAATTTTTTCCTGGGGGACATTGCGCTCGATCAGTTTCTCGACATACCCTTGACCAACAGTTACAATGTGGTTGGCACTCCGGTACATGATCTTTTCCATAACTCCTATGGCTTTCAGCAGCGGAGACGGCAAGCCTGCATCAACAGCAGACATAGACTCCGGCCAGATGTCACGAATTTCCAGTACAAAGGGAATTAATCGAAACCAATGCAACAATACGCCTGCCCAGCCGCAGAAAAACTGCGGACTGGTAGCAATCATTACGTCCGGGCGTTTGAGCCACAATCCGTGCCATGTTGCCGAAAACATATAACTCACAAAATTGGCAATTCGCCGTATTGTCCCCTTATTGGCTGCAATGAAAGTCCAAACACGTACGACCCTGACACCATTAATGATTTCAATTTGCTTCCAGCGGTTGCGGTAGCCCGGATATACTATCCCGTCAGGTACATTGGGAACTCCAGTCAGAACTGTAACTTCATGACCATCTGCAACCCAGCGTTCCGCAAGTGCCGAGACCCGCGAGGCCGGAGCGTTGCCCTCCGGAAAATAGTAGTGAGATAAAAAAAGAATTTTCATATTTTTTTTATTGTAATAATATTACGATAATTTGTGCCGCGTTCAAAAGAAACAGCCATCTGGCTTCTTACACGTTTCCCAAATTCACAACTCCAGCTGTCCGGTAGTAACTGTGCACCCTTCATATGAATAGATATCTTTCCGTCAACGTGGATTTCATCAGGAGCAGCCATTTTTATGTGAGAATCCGGGGTGAAATGAAGTCTGTTTATGTATTCGTGAGTTCCGTTGCATTCATCTACAATTTCGACCCCTCCGGGAATTGTTCGCCAACATCGGCGGATTGGATCACCATACCCGTCATGTGATGCACAGAAACATTCTGGTCTGGCGACACGTTCGATAATACGTGAACGTCGTCCCACACGGTGAGCACCCCAAACCTCAGAGGAATCTTGACCGTCTATTTGTACCGTGTTGTGTGCCGCAGTACTTCGTTCATATTTCCTTTGTTCTCCTCGATAGCAACTGGTCCCTCCATCGCAGATTATTCGTCGATCATGGAAAAAGAGCTCAAAAGTCAATGCATCTGCATGTGCATGGCCAGGTTGATAGTCCGGACCGATTGGTGCTGCGTCAATCAGTAAAGTAAAGTCTCCGAAACACATGCGACAATAGCCGCTTTCTGGAAAATCGTGAAACAGCGTAGGCTCTGGAATGGTAAAGCCCATGCGCCTTGCGTATGATAATAAGTTACGCGGTTCTGGCGCAATGCCGAAAGCTGCGTCATTGAATAGCGCGATTCGCCCATCTGGTCCAGTCATTTGTACTAGGAATTCGACCATTTTTTGAATGTACTCAACTAGCTCTTTGTTTCGGGTTACTTGGTATACATCAAGCAGGTCTTCAAGAATAATCGAATGATACATCAGCGAGCGTTCAAAGTGGCCTCCATCAGTCAGAATCTGTTCGGGGAGTTGCTTTCTGTAGATTTTCCAACCCAGCTGTAACCACTGCTCAGCTTCACTTCCACAAAAGAAGACTCCACCAAGAATAAGTGCTTTGGCATTGGCCATCAGATGATTGCCCAGCAAATGGTACTCTGGGAAACAAGCGAGGTATCTCAGTTGCTCAGCTAAACTTTGAGCAGCTTCTCCTTTTACCCCGAACTTGATCCAATTTACTATTCGCAGCGATAAAGGATAAGGTTCCCATCCGTTTCCATGCCCTGGAGGATTTTCCTGGATCCAGCGTTTAATTAAAGCATCACCATTGGGGGGACAACTTCTTAAACAATCAAAATAGTGAAGATTATACAACCACAACTTATCTAGGGAGGGATCATTCCAGTCTGAAATCTGATGTACATCATTTAGAAACGTGAATGACGACGCCCCATCCCAACACGTTGGGAGAGGCAAAATGATTTTCCAGTTAATGTCTGCCAATTGTGGTGCTGGATCTAAATTCGGTTTGGGAAGGAAAAGATTTCGTTTCAACCGATTAGTAAATTGACATAACTTCAAATATCGGAGCGTATTATAATACCTGAGAAGTTGCATGGTTATCCTTCAACATCTTGGGTTTCATAACAAACAGATCATCAATGATTATATTTCCGCCACAAATAATATGCAAAGAAATATAACGAGTTTTCGGTTTGAGGCCGGTTATTTGTTCGATTCCCAAACAGGTATTTCTGAAAATAGCGGAGAATGTTATAATGCGCCGGGAACTGATTGCGCGATGTTTATCATCAAATTCCAGCAGTCGGATTGATAGCCATCCCAGAGGGTTACCTCGAAACAAACAGTGAATGAAGTATTCTTCTGCTGGAAGTTGTTCTCCTAGATAACGAAGAGTTAAAAAACCATTAACATCGACTTGTAAAGAATGTTTTCCTGCCAAAATATCATTGGTTGAATCTGTAATTTTAAAACTGCCAGTTTTTCGGTTGTGAACTAATGGCCATTCCCACCGATCTCTCTGAAGATAATAACCATTTTCGGCTTTTGCCAGAGAAATATTGTGAAACTTTTGAGCATAATCAGGCGGTGGTGAACTTCTAAGTTGTGGATTTTCAAAATCTTCTTTCCAAACAATTTCATAATTATCTTGTTGCTTGAATCGGTTACAAATCTTTTCTCCAAATACCTTCGAATTACGATTATCATCAAGATACAGAAAGAAACTTTCCTGCTCTTTGGAGATCGGTTTCACCTGCTTCGCAGAAGCAAGGACATCTTTCAATAATTTGTTGTCTTTGAAAAAAAAAAGGATGAGATCGTTGTTATAACGTGCATTCTGATAAATTTCACAAAGTGATTCTTTCGAACGAACCACTTGAAATTCTGGCAATCTAACATTTTGTGGCCATCCGTAAAATAGATATTGACTCATCCGTTTGCTGTCTGTGAGAATAATTGGTCTGGCGGCATTTTTCAATTCCCGGTAAAACAGTTCTCCGGTTTGCTGATATGAAAGAATGGACGGTATTGTTCTGGGACGAAACATTTTTATCACAAAACAGGGAATGCAAAATGTAAAGGTTATCACTAACAATACTCCAATCAAATGATTTATTCGACTTTTACTTGTAGTAAGCAGAGTTATGATACCACAGCTGAAAACAGAGAAAAGCGGCAACAAAATTACTGTATATCTGGATGATAGCAACGTGAAAAGAGAACGCCAGAATATACTAATAGTAATCATCAGAAAGATTAGAATATATCCATCAGAGAAGAATACTCCTCGGCAAAGAAAAAAGATTCCTAAGATAAAGGTCACAAAGAATATAATCGCCAGTGGGACGAGACAAATGTTGATGATTTGACCCAGCGTATTTACAATCTCCATAGAAGTCCCCTCAAACAATAATCTATGGGAAGTCTCATGAATAATTCCCACGCTACGATTGTTAGAACGAAGGAGCAGCCGCCTATGATGACGTGCAAGAGTAAAAGTGTCAGCTTTATATGCCTTCTCCATTTCAGCAACCAAACTCCGGCAACCAGCCAAAAAAGAAATTCTCCTGCTTCATATCGACACAAAAAAGCTGTACCTGCATAAAAGCTTGCTCCGACTAGCGCAATGATCGAAAGTTTCTTAAAATACTGCAGGAAAATTAAAATGCTCAACGCAAGAAATAATAGCATCAGAGATTCTCTTAATAGAGACGTACTTAACTCTACCAGTTCCGGATGGACTGCAATCATCGCTCCAGCCAGAAGGCAAAAAAATTTCTTTTGAGTCAGATGCCTGCAAATTTTGAATACGATCAAAATTAAAAAAGTGTCGGAAACGATATTCAGTAATCTGCCATAATATTCTGGTGCAAGGTTATTTCGCTTCATTGATGCCCAGATCCACAAAGGTATTGGAGGAAATGAGCCTGGAGAATTATCTCCATTTCTACTAAAATCATCAAGCATGTGAAGATAATAGATTGAATCTCTGGGAAGAACTGGATCTTGAATCCAGTAAGCGAATCGAATTGCTAGGGCCGCGAGGCAAATCACGCTCAAAATCCAGCCGGTATGATATTCTGAAAAACATATTATTGATTTCTCCCAAGCTTGGAATCGGTTGTTATCAAGCAGATTTCCTTTAGGTGAGTCAAACATATTTAGTGGATCAAACCTTAGATATTGTGAGCAATCTGATTTATTTTATATTGACCCATTTGCCAGACTTAAAGCTTTCTATACAAGCAAAACTGGCTAATGTGGTATTCTTGATGGACTCAAAGGAAATCAATGCAGCTCCGCCATGAATAAGTCTCTCATTTAAAAGCGCAAACTGTGCGCGATGTCCTTTGTCTATTCGAGAACGGAGAGAGGAGAACTTACTGAAGCCATATCCCGTCAGTTTTCTCCAATTATCAAGAATTAACACAGAGTTTTGAGAGAAAACTTCAATTCGTTCTTTTGCATAGGATTTGGACCCATTTGCAAAATAATTGATTACAGCATTTGTCCCATTCTCATAACGAAGTAAAATACTGGCATTATCAGTGTTCTCCAAAAAGTCGGGTCCAAGCGCATTCATGCATACGGAAGAAACTTGGCTATCGGCCAGATAAGAGCAAAGATCAATAAAATGACAAGCTTCGCCAACGATTCTTCCCCCGCCGATTTGGAGATCATGTACCCACACTTCCGGGGGAATGAATCCGGCATTTATCGTTGCGACAATATTTTTCGGTCCATTCCCAAGAAGCTGTTTCATTTTAACTGCGAAAGGAGAAAATCTGCGATTGAATCCAACTGTGAGTGTTACTTTCCCTTGAGTAGCAAAGTATTCTTTTTCAATTTCTTCCAGTTCAATGGGATTGAGGCACAGTGGCTTTTCAACAAAAACGTTTTTCCCAGCGCGTAGGGCCATTTTAACGAAATAACTGTGCAGGTTATGACGTGTTGATATCACAACCATGCCAATTTCCGGATCGTTCAAAATTTCAGTGGAATCACTGACTGCAAATTCCGCACCAGCTTTCTTGGCTAAATTTTTGGCGGTTAATCCATGTGCGCTTGAGACTGATTTGATTTTTGCATTTGCTTTTTTTAAGCAGGGGACAATGGTTGATGAAGCAAAATTACCGGCTCCAATGAGACCAAATTTACAAGCCTGACCGGAAAATGTACCATCCATGACTGGGACTTTTCGAAGAATTGGAACATTCTCATTATATTTCAATAATGATGCGATTGTTCCAGGTCTTTGCATGTTTCCATAAATTTGAAGGTAATTGTCGAGCTCAACAATCTCCGTAATCAGTGGTTTGACTGATAACTTCCCTGTTGAAATAGTTTGTAAAATCGTCTCAAAATTCCGATTTTCCGTCCAACGGACATAGGCAAGAGGGTAATCATGTCCTTTGTTTTCATATTCTTCATCATAACGGCCTGCTCCGTATGAACAGGATACCCGGAAAGACAGTTCTTTTTTGTAAAAATCATCCCGTTGCAGGTGGAGTCCGATTACACCGACCAAAACAATTCGACCGCGTTTCCGTGACATCATACAAGCTTGGTGTATAATTTCATTACTCTTGGATGACGCAGTGATCAATACTCCATCAACTCCACTTTTGTTGGTCAACTGTTCAACAAATTGAACAGGGTCTCCATCATTTCCAGGATTGAACCCGATGATACCTAACTGGTTTGCCAACTTCACCTTGTTCGAATCAAAATCAATTCCAACTACTCTACAGCCATTGGCGATTAGCAGTTGTGCTGCCATCAACCCTATCAGGCCAAGTCCAACCACCACAATCGTTTCTCCCAACTGCGGTTCGAGATTGCGAATTCCCTGCAATGCGATGGCACCGATGACAGTAAATGCCGCCTCATCATCATCAACATTGTCTGGAATTGTTGTGACGAGATTCTTCGGGACGCAAACAAATTCAGCATGATTGCCATTGGATACCACCCTGTCACCCACGTGGAATTCGGAAATTCCTTTCCCAACTTCTTCAACGCGGCCGACGTTACAGTAACCTAAGGGTAATGGTTGGCCAAGTTTATTGAATACACTCTCTAGGGTAGGCATCAGACCATCGGTTTTAATCTTGTCCAATACCTGCTTAACTTTTTCCGGTTGCTGACGTGCTTTGTCAATCAAGTTTGCTTTTCCGAATTCGACGAGCATTCGCTCCGTACCAAGTGAAACCAAGGTTCGGGTTGTGCGGATTAACACGTGACCGGGCTTAACTTGTGGGACGGGCACTTCTTCGAGAATGGTCGCTCCATTCTTCAGGTCTTGTACAATTTGTTTCATATTCTTCCTGGTTAACTATTTATTTTTATCAACGATTGACTTATTATCTATTGTAAAAAAGTTATTACCAATTTTTTTATGCATTGGATGATTTTGATTGAACGTTTGAGAATTTACGCTTTCCTGTTCTTCCTCCAGTCAGAACCCCGAATATTCGTGGACAAAAGTGCTCAAATAGAATTCCCCCAATGATCAAAAAAATAAAGGTAAATAATGGAGAAAATATATAGCCAATCCATAATGAAAGTTGCCCGACTGGAATTTTGATCAGCGTTTTTTTAAAAATACCCATGAGGGGTTCATGATAGAGGTAAATGAAGAATGAATAAGCAAAAAGCTTGGATGGGAGGCTCCGACTGAGTTTTTCATCAATTATTCTATCATACAGAAACCATGCACTGATGTAGAGAAAAATTCCTGTATGAGGTAGAAGTAATTTCCAATATAACCGACATCCAACTAGCATTGTTGTTAGTAAAAGTAAAACATATAATTTGGGGGGGGATAGCTGAATACGGTCTATTGAAATATTTTTGATTGAGAAGAATGCACCTACACAAAAGCAAAAAAGATCAAATAGAATTGGAACAAAAAAAGATCCCAAAAATAAGAGGGGGAAACAATACACCGCGCCATTGAACTTTTGCAGCATAAAATAAATCAGTGGACTCAAACAGAAAATTATCATAAGGTTTTGCAGAAACCATAAATGATAGGCTGCAGGCCTCAAAAACAAATAACTAATTATTTCAAAGAGATTTGCATTTTCAAGCACTTTGATGGGATCGGCATTGATATAGCCTGTTACCAAAGGTAACTTCTTTAATAATACTATAACTATGAAAAAAAATAAATTAGTCAATACAAACGGAATGAACAGAGAAAAAAAGGACTTTGGAATTTATCCAGGAAATATCGTTTACTCCATTTGAAATTTATAAAAAAGCAATAACCAGAAATAGAAAAAAAAGTGGACGAAATATCGATGTAAAAGCACTTATTATTAATTGAAATGCATGAAAACTTGAAATATGTTCGGTATTGGGGTATCCTGAATGTATAATGAGTACACAGTAAATTCAAAAAAAAGAAAAAACAAATTTTCTTACTCAAATAATCTGATATAATCATAAAAAAAGTAACTGCCCATAGGGGATGGTTGAATTTACAGTAATTATGGTTTGAAAATGGGCTGATACTGACTCAAACTCCACATGGTATATATCCTGAACAGTCTTTGTTGGATCGATGTATTTCATTCAGGTTAAGATACTTTCAATCTGAGCTTCCCCGCCTGAGTCAGAATAGGATTGGGGATTATCTCCATTTTAAAGTCAACATTAACATTTTTCAAGTCGAATAGTTCATCGATTCCCATATTTAACAGCTCGGAAGATACGACTAGCAACGTTGCTTCCCCTGGCTCCTCCTGGCGGATCTGGATGTGTGTTGCAAAATCGAAAACATGATGGTGTCTGCCAAAGATTAGCGAAGTAAGGGGAATTTGCTTGCCGTTTTTATCCACAATGAAATCCCCATTTCGTCCTTCTGCAATGGCGAATTCCAACAGAATCCCAGATGCTGTTACTTGTATCGGTGCGATTCGATCCTCTGTATCGTAGCGAATCAAAGGCATTTCAAAATTATGAAAAGATGTCCCCAGTAGATGTCCGTTTTGCTCTTCTGCATAACCATATGTTGGCATTGGTACGTAATGATTGTCAAAATTTCTGTCATAAGCGAGAATGCACATCTCAGAATGCCCATACCATGAAATGCTTTTTCGCAAATACGTTGCAAATTTTTCTTTCATATAAGGAAGGGGAAACTCGGAATGAAGAAGAACGCCCTTGATTGGAGAAAATATCTCAGTAAGTTCTTTAGGGGAGTAAATTTTTTCTGCCTCGCAGATAAAATTGTATACTGCAGATGGATAACCATGAATGAATGAAACTTCATGACTTCGAATCAATTTTAAAAATTGATCCGAAAATACTGATAAAGGGTTATAGGTATTCAATAGAAATTCATGGTGGACTGGATTGTAAACGATATTTTTCTTCCCAAAATTTTTCCCTCGCATAGACAGAGTAAGCTTCCGATAGTCGTAATCGACTAGTTTCCAAATCCAATGCATATGTGCCCATTCTCGGGCCCAACATTGCTTGTCCGCAAAAAAAGTAAATGGTGAGCCAGTTGTTCCCCCTGTATTCAATTTATAAGTTCCAGAAAATTCTTTAATATGCTTCTTGAAAAATGCCTTAGTTGTGACCGGTAGTTTTTTGATATCTTCAATACTTGTAATTTTATAGTTAGCTAATCCAGCATCATGATATAGTTTTCGGTAACAATCAAAATGTGTGCAGGCATATTCGTAAACTCGACTGAATTGTGCAAGGGTATATTGCTCTCGTTCCTCTTCACTCCAAGACTCGCTACTGTTAGCCAACTTGGAATATTTTATATACTCGGAACCTAATCTCCACGAGAAAGGAATTGCCGCTAATACATTTCCCACAGGATAAGGTAGATATTCCACTAATTGTTTTATTCTCATTCTGAGTGCCATTTCCCCTCCTGAAAAAATATATTATAAAATAATGTATAAATTAATAGATTTAAGGACTCTGAGCATGTAAAGACAATGAGCTTTAATCTTATAAACTCTGATTCCTAAGCTGACAAATTTCTTTGAGATCAAATCAAACAGAGCTATCTTTCCTATTACCAATACGTTGAAAAAACAAATTCTTTCTGGTAGAAACTAGAGAATTGTTATTCGTTTTTCCTGTTTTTTGAATATTTAGGCGGCTCAAAAGTTTAAATATTTGTATCTGCTTTGAACTCATTGGATCTGAGAAATCGATATAGCTTTCCTCATAAAAATCCCTTTCTTGATGAGAAAAGGAAAAATTTGCAAGGGAGTAATAAACCGGTTATTCTTTATTATTTTTCGTTCCGAAAATTGATATAAACGTTTTCTTACGATGTCGTCTGTTTCTGCTTTGCAATATGTGCATACCACAAGAATGATTGTTGACAAACGAAAACAAGAGGTAGTGTCCGTAATTTTGCGCACATTTGCTTCTGCATGATTACAGATGACAAACGTGACTTGGTGCAGCCGAAGCAACTGACCGACCTGAGAGCTCCGGAGGAGCAGGTCGGTTGCGTAGGCGGAGCCTCCCGCCTTTTTACCTTATACCGCCTTCGTAAAGTTTGCAAATGCTCATATACTGACGTGTCCCCCATTTTGTTGTGGAAATATGTCTGAGTCTGACCCCGACCAGCATCATGGCAGAGTACCAATCTGGAAAGCTGCTTACTACCCGGGTTCGGCGACGAATCTCTTTCATGATGCATTCGAGACCGTTATTGGTCTGTAATCGGCTCCAGTGTTCATACGTGAAGTCCATATAAAACAACGTCTCCTCCACGCTGGTTTCTACAAAACTTGCGATCCGTTTCAGTTTGATGCTTCTTATTGCTCCCACAGTTTAATACTTGTAGTTCATCCGGCGTATTTGACAGACTCCT
>ERZ779869.2397-NODE-2397-length-15550-cov-3.399484_pt1 | contig 15550 bp, 13 predicted proteins | sample MGYA00511557_ERZ779869 | MGnify/ENA primary metagenome ERZ779869 (study PRJEB29588, sample SAMEA2154620) | human gut metagenome | biome: human gut; feature: human-associated habitat; material: faeces | place: Denmark | collected 2008/2010 ...
CGCCGTATATTTCATTTTCTCCGTTTCCGCCATAGAGATGATCGTCGCCTGTACCGCCTAATATATAATCCTTATCGTTTCCGCCATAAATATAATCATCACCCTCCTGGCCGTACATTATATTTTCACCGTTTCCGCCGTAAATATGGTCTCCGTCATCTCCTCCTTCTATATAATCTTCATCTTCACCTCCATATATATAGTCCTCACCGTTTCTGCCATACAAATAATTTTTACCGTCGCCGCCCTCTATATGGTCGTCTCCGTTTCCGCCGTCAATATAATCGTTCCCTTCGCCGCCATAAAGCCAATCCTTATCTTCTTCACCGAATATTACATCATCACCGTTATCGCCGTATATTTCATCTTCTCCATTTCCTCCGTATATACTGTCGTTTCCATCATCGCCATGTAATTCGTCGTCATCGTCTCCGCCTGAAATATAATCGCAGCCGTTTCCGCCGTAAATAATGTCATTTCCGCCTTCGCCGCTAAGATAATCGCCTATCATAATACCGTTTTCAACAAATATTTTATTGCTTTCTAGCGATGTAGGATCGTCTCCTCCATACATAATGTCATCGCCTTCGCCGCCGAACATTACATCGCTGCTGACTCCGCCATACATGGTGTCTTTTCCGTTGCCGCCATACATATAGTTTGGTCCGGATGTTGATCCTAAGTCCATAATGTTACCTGATCCGTCAAATTCCGGTAAATCGCTTATATTAGGAAGTACAACTTCTCCTGACGGAAGCGGCTCGATATATTCATCGCCATACATAGTATCATTTCCGTCGCCGCCGTAAATATAGTCGATACCATTACCGCCGATTAATAAATCGTCGCCTTCTTCGCCGAATATGTAATCGTTATCGTCGCCGCCGTCAATAACATCTCCGAAAATGCTTGCTTCCGTTCCGCCGGACTCTATGTTCTCGCCTGTACCGCCGTATAGATAATCATTTCCTTTGCCGCCTTCAATATGGTCTTTTCCAAAACCTCCGTAAATAATATCATCGCCTTCGTCTCCGTAAAGGAAGTCATTATCATTTCCTCCGTCGATAAAATCATTTCCTCCGGCCCCATGAATTTCGTCATCACCGCTGTAACCATAGATCATATTTCCGGCGTCATTATCCTGCCAGTAATTTATTCCCCACTCGTCTTCTATCTTTTTAACATATCCTGACCCTTCCGGAGCGCTGTTAACACTGATACTTACACTCAAATTATTTCCGTCCAACGGCTTCCAGAAATTATTAATGAATTCATCATTTGTCATTATCTCCTGTACTGCAACAAACGTAAAAGCGGTAATGACTCCAACCGCGGCAATTGCGGCAACCGTCCCGACAGGGCCTGACGCTATACCCACGCCTAATATATACGTTGATAACTCTCCGGAAGCCCAAACCAATGCATTTTCCATAGCGAATCTGGTAAGCTCCGTTCTTGCCGTTTCCTTTGCTCCTTCAACACCCTGTAATTCATACGCACTGTATATTGAATCAACTGTATTTAAGAAATCAAGAATTGTAAACAAAGCGTCAACATATGGGATTACCTTTTTTAAGCCCTTTGACAATTCAGTTGTCGCAGAAGAAAAATCAAGAATAGCATTAGAAATTTTTTCATTTCCGCTTAATTTTCCTTCCAAAAGCTTTAGTATCCGCTTATCAAAGAAGCCGAGCGTATCTTCTGTTTTACCTACGGCTTTAAGATAATTTGCTCGAACGTCGCTTATTTGTTCAACCGGTATTGAATCAAGGTTTTTTATAAATTTATTATATTCTAATTCCAACTGGCGAACCTTAAGCTTTTCAAGATTATCTAAGCTATCATATTCAGGAAATACCGCTCTCAATTCGTCTTCCGGTATATAATTTCTTATATCTCCTATGGTTGTTTCAAATACTGAGTCAGACACATGATTTCTAACAGAAACTACTTTACCATTTATATCAAAGTATACAGTTGCATTTGTTAATGTGTCTACTCCTGTTGTTTTTAACCTATATTCTCCAACTCTGAATTCATCAAGTATGGATTGAGATACCGACTCATTAAGAAATGAATATTTTGAAAATAGTTCAGAATCAGATACAAAAGCTCTTTCTGCATAACGCCCTACATTAATATAATCGGGTGAAATATTTGTTTTAAATATACTTTCATATTTTGTTCCTTCAAATGATAAAATCTCAAAACCATTAGTATTTCGATATACTTTGGCGTCCATTATATCAATAACCGACTGTTCTTTAAGAATGTTAAATCTATCAGTAGACGTCATTGACAATAACTTTGATTTTTCAATTCCATTTATAGATTTAACATCTTCCATTTTTAAAAGGCGTTCTATTTCTGTTACATTTAATGTACTGTCTATTCTTGCATTGTCAGCTATTATTAAATAAACATCACCTTTTGCATTATTCAGCATAAAATTATCTGACACTAAATCATTCAATGACAATGTGTCACCAAAGCTGTATTTTGAGCGAGTGTCACCATTCCATGCGCCTCCAAGAATAATTTGATCACTATCATTAACAGCTTTTTTTTAAGCCGCTTTAAATTCAGCATCATTTAATATATTTTCAGCACTGTTATTTATAAAGCAAAATTGCCCATTGCTGTTTTGAACTATATTATCTATTGTATTGAATATACCTGTTTTATAATCCTGACCGATTCTTCCCGCATATCCTATCACTATACCACCATTGGAAACTTTATAATCCAATTTTAGCATTTGCTCATTAAGCTTCTCAGCAAATTTTACTATATCTGCTTTTGTTGCATTTGGATTTTTATTTGTCCAATCCTCAATCCAATCAATAATATCAGATTTCGTTAAATATTCATCAGCCATTTAATCTTTCCTCCTCTACAAAAACTGGTTCTGGTAATTTATCGATAATAATACCTCGTTGATTGTCTGCATTAGTAGTTTCTTTTATTATTTCAATTAACTCTTCTTTTTTGTCTTTTAAATTATTTGAAGCTTTAATACTTTCTATTAACCAGTGATTCTTATCAATATACCCTCTTATCTCAGTAGTTATAATTATTTTATTGTTTTTCCAAATTAATCCATAAACACTAGGCCTTTCCAATGCACCTCCACCTAAATATGTAAAATAGATGTCTCGTTTTCTATCAACCGTCCATGTTGTAAATCTGCCTGCCTTGACTGGTTCATTATCAAATACAAAACCAAATGAATCAAACAAAGCCTTATCTGCTCCTTTAACGTCTTCTTTTACAAATGCCATAATAAAACCTCCTAATATTTAAATATATTTATATTTTACAACTTTTACTACAAATTGTCAAGTTTACAAATATTTATTTAACAAAGATCGCTTTATTTAACATCAATTTTTTTGATATCAAATAAAATGGCCCTTTAATACCGCTTAATTTTCCTTCCAAAAGCTTTAGTATCCGCTTATCAAAGAAGCCGAGTCCCCCTTTTCTGTAGCGGTAATCTGCTTACCCTTACGCCGTACATAGCCTTTGGCGACAAGTCCCTCGATGGTTGCGGCTCTTGTTACCGGAGTACCAAGACCTTTCTTTTCAGAATCGTCGGCGTAGTTTTCCTGCCCTGCGTGTTCCATTGCCGAAAGCAAGGTATCTTCCGTAAAAGGCTTTGGCGGACTTGTGAAACGCTCGCTCTTGCTTGGCCTTACGAAAAACTGCTGTTCCTCGGAAACAGGCGGCAAAGTCTTTGCGTTTTCCTTGTCCTCAGAAGTTTTCGCAGCAAACTGATTCCAACCTGATTCAATTACGGATTTGCCGTTTGCTGAAAACTCTGTATGATTGCATATAGCGATAATCTTCACCGATTCATATTTATGGGGTATAGCCGAAGTGTAAAGCAGACGATTTGCGATAAAGTCAAGAATGTTCTTTTCGGCAGCGGGCAGAATATTCAAATCAACATTCCCGATATTTACCGTAGGGATAATGGCATGATGTCCCGTAACCTCGCTGTTATCGATACAGCGTGAAATATCGGGATTTTTAACGCTGCCGAACGGAAAAATGCTGCCGATCAGGCGCGCTCCATATCATCGCTGAGGTACTGCGAGTCGGTACGGAGATATGTTACGATTTTGGCTTCATACAGCGATTGAACGCAGTCTAAAGTCTGCTGTGCAGTGTAGCCATAGATCTTATTGGCGTCACGCTGTAATGTGGTCAAATCGTAAAGTTTAGGCGGATTTACGGTTTTTACCTCACGCTTAACGGAAGATATGACAGCCGTATTTCCGTTGCAGGCTGAAACAAGCGTATCAGCGACATTTTCATCATCAATTCTTGCAGATGACAGCTTGAAATCTCCGCAGTCAAGATCGGCGGTAAAATACTTTTGTCGGATAAAGTTTTTGACTTCATAATCACGTTCACAATCATGGCAAGAGTAGGCATCTGCACTCTGCCGAGGTCAAGCCTGTCATGATAACGGCATGAAAAAAGTCTGGAACCGTTCATACCAACAAGCCAGTCTGCCTTTGTTCTTGAAAATCCTGCGGAAAAGAGGTTGTCGTAGTCAGATAAGGACTTCATTTTACTAAGCGCCGAGCGTATTGCACTTTCTTCAAGAGAGGATACCCAAAGCCTTTTCACAGGCTTATTACTGCCAATCATGTTGTAGACGTAGCGGAATATCATTTCTCCTTCTCTGTCTGCGTCGGTAGCACAAATTAACTCCGTCACATCATTTCTGCTCGTCAAGGCTTTCAGTACCTCAAATTGTTCTTTCGTATTTTCCGCAATCTTGAAAAGCCATTTTTCAGGAATCATAGGTAGCTGAGAAAAGCTCCATTTATCCAGCCAGCCGATGCCGTAATCATTTGGGTATTTCAGACCTACAAGATGCCCGAAACACCATGAAACAAGATATCCGTTTCCTTCGGCGTATCCTTTTTTTGATGTGTTAGCGCCGACCACCGGACTGATTGCACGTCCGACTGATGGCTTTTCGGCGACGATTAAAATTGATAAAAAAATTTCTCCTTTTTATTTAATTTTTAAATACAATATATTATACTTGGCTTTTAAGGTCATTTGTAATATAATATATATGAAGAACTCAGGAGGTGTGAAATATGCTTTATGAATACTTGGTTACTGCTTTCGGATTCAATGAGCCTATCTTTACAAGCGATATTCAGTTTGAAGACTACTCTAAAATCTGGATTGCAAAAGAGCTTTCCAAGTTATGCGAGAAAAAACAACTTATTCGATATGAAAGAGGCATTTACTATATTCCTAAAAAACGCCGTTTGATGAAAGCGTTTTGAATCCGAACAAAGTGATTGAACGAAAATACCTATCAGATAAAGGCAAAAAAATCGGATTTTATACGGGTATTACCGCTTTGCAGCAAGCCGGATTATCAACACAGATTTCAAATGTTCCTGAAATTCAAACAAATAACGAAATTTCCAAGCTGCGCAGAGTTAAGGTGGGCAGTCAGGAAATCATACTCCGCAAAGCAAGAACTAAAATTAATAATGAAAATATTGCTGTTTTGCAATTTCTCGAAATAATGAACAGTACGGCAGCAAGCTATTTCGATGATGTCAGAAAAGCAATACTGAAAGAATGGATCAGAAAAAGGAATATAACAAGGCAGCTTGTAACAGAGTACGCTCCTGTTTTTCCTGACCGGACAATGCGTAATCTTGTAGAAAGCGGTGTGATTTACTATGTTGCATGATGACAAACAGACTTTTGAACAGTTTATCCTTAAAACATCGGACTATCTTGGAGTAACAGCGGAAATTATTGAAAAAGATTATTTTGTTACACTGTTTCTGAATGCTATGATATAATTAAACGATTTTCTGAAGAATCGGAAAATAAGCCTTCTGAAAGCAAAAGAAAACAGATAAAGGCTTCTATAATTAAAGTAATAGATAATCTGCACTTTAATCTTATAAACGCTGACAATGTCCGCAGCCGCAGGGAATATAACCGATATGTAATTGACTATCCGTCATCGCTTTCAGCTTCATATCTTAAAGAACATCTAATAGTGGAAACCGCTGTTTATCAGAGGGCATATCCGACCAAAAAAATGACAGCAGACAGTCTTATCTACAGATTCATTTCTCAAAATGGATATGATGATTTTATTATCCGGAATAATTTACAGCCGTTTGAATTGAATGTACAGACTACTGAGCGTACAATGATAGATAAACTGTTTGCATTGGCTGATTATTACCTGCTTGGAACAACTTCCGAGCATTCAAGGCATATCTATGATATTTTCAAGCTGTCGGAAATTGTTGATATAGATGAAACTCTCAAAGATTTAGCAGTATCAGTTGCCAATGAAAGAAAACCTCATAAAATGTCCCTTTCCGTTCAGGACGGCGCTGATATTAAAAATATACTCAAAGAGATTATTTCAAAAAATATTTATAAAGAAAAATGGAAAATATAATTTGAGAATCCGCAGGATGCTCGAAGCAGTATATACGAACTATCAGGGAGATAAAACTACTCCCGACTTCAAGAATATGGAAGTTTACCTCAAAAGGGTATGGTTCTCCAATGGTATTCACCACCACTACGGTACAGAGAAATTTGTGCCCAACTTCTCGCAGGATTTTCTGAAACAGGCCGTGCTTGGCATTGACGCCCAATTGCTTCCGTTATCAGACGGACAGACTGCCGAACAACTTTGCGCTGAACTGTTCCCCGTGATTTTCGACCCGGCTATCATGTCGAAGCGGGTGAATCAGGCTGACGGTGAAGACCTTGTGCTGACCTCCGCCTGCAACTACTACGACGGAGTGACGCAGAAGGAAGCCGAAGACTTCTACAATGCAATGAAAGACCCGAAGGACGAGACTCCGGTGTCGTATGGCTTGAACAGTCGTCTGGTGAAAGAGAATGGAAAGTTGGAGGAAAAGGTATGGAAAGTAGGCGGACTTTATACGCAGGCGATTGAGAAGATTGTCTACTGGTTGAAGAAAGCGGAAACTGTTGCTGAGAATGAGGCGCAGAAAGCGGTTATCAGCAAGTTGATCCGGTTCTATGAAACGGGTAACTTGAAGGACTTTGACGAGTATGCAATTCTTTGGGTGAAGGACCTTGATTCGCGGATTGACTTTGTGAACGGGTTTACCGAAAGTTATGGCGACCCGCTGGGCATGAAAGCTAGTTGGGAATCGTTGGTTAATTTCAAGGATATCGAATCTACTCACCGCACGGAAATTATCAGCAGTAATGCCCAGTGGTTTGAAGACCATTCTCCGGTGGACAAAGCTTTCAAGAAAGATGAAGTGAAAGGTGTATCGGCTAAAGTAATCACTGCCGCTATCCTTGCCGGTGATCTTTATCCGGCGACAGCGATTGGTATCAACCTTCCGAATGCTAACTGGATTCGTGCGCATCACGGATCTAAATCCGTGACTATCGGAAATATTACCGATGCTTATAACAAAGCTGCTCATGGCAATGGATTCAACGAAGAATTTGTATACAGCGACGCGGAAATAAAACTGATTGATACTTATGCCGATCTGACGGACGAGCTTCATACGGATTTGCACGAATGCCTTGGACACGGTTCCGGCAAATTGCTTCCGGGAGTGGACCCTGATGCTTTGAAGGCTTATGGTTCTACGATCGAAGAAGCCCGTGCCGATTTGTTCGGACTTTATTATGTAGCCGACCCGAAACTGGTGGAACTGAAACTCCTTTCTTCTCCCGATGCTTATAAGGCTCAATATTATACTTATTTAATGAACGGGTTAATGACACAGTTGGTACGCATCGAACCGGGAAATACTGTTGAGGAGGCCCATATGCGTAACCGTCAGTTGATTGCCCGTTGGGTGTTTGAGAAAGGTGCTGCCGATAAAGTGGTCGAAATGGTGAAGAAAGACGGAAAGACGTATGTCGTAATCAATGACTACCAGAAAGTGCGTGAACTTTTCGGCGAACTGCTGGCTGAAATCCAACGTATCAAGTCGACCGGTGACTTTGAGGGTGCGCGTGCATTGGTAGAAAATTATGCTGTGAAAGTAGACCCGGTTCTTCACGCTGAAGTATTGGAACGTTACAAGAAACTGAATCTGGCTCCTTACAAAGGTTTTGTGAATCCGAAATACGAACTGGTGACGGATGATAATGGAAATATTACGGATGTCACTGTGGATTATAGTGAAGGTTATGTAGAGCAAATGTTGCGTTACAGCAAGGATTACTCTCCATTGCCTTCGGTAAACAACTAATCGGAATATGGATATTAAAGAACAATTAAAAGATATCAAAACACAGCTCCGTCTCTCTATGAACGGGGCTGTGTCCCAAAGTATGCGTGAGAAAGGGCTGCTCTACAAACTCAATTTCGGTGTAGAACTGCCCCGTATCAAGATGATTGCCGAAGGCTATGAGAAGAATCATAACCTGGCGCAAGCCTTGTGGAAAGAAAATATTCGCGAGTGTAAGATCATGGCTGCCATGCTTCAACCGATTGATACCTTTTATCCGGAGATTGCGGACATCTGGGTAGAGGATATTCAAAATATCGAAATAGCCGAGTTGACTTGCATGAATCTTTTTCAGCATTTGCCGTATGCCCCTGCCAAATCTCTTCACTGGATTGCGGATGAACAGGAATATGTGCAAACCTGTGGTTTCCTGACTGCCGCCCGTCTCCTGATGAAGAAAGGCGATATGACGGAACGGGCCTCAGGCGAATTGCTCGACCAGGCAATCTGTGCAGTTCATTCCGAGAGTTATCACGTGCGCAATGCGGCGTTGCTGGTGATCCGCAAGTATATGCAGCATAACGAGGAACACGCTTTTCAGGTGTGCCGGTTGGTAGAAGGAATGGCCGATTCTGAGGTAGAAGCGGAACAGATACTTTATAATATGGTGAAAGAAGAGGCTGCAGATTTATAATATAATAAGACTATGATTGTATAAGGTGATAGGGGGACGGACTTGACCATAACTTTATCACCTTATTATTTAATAACAGATAACATTGTATTTTCTTTTAGAGGAATTTCTTTTGCTTTCCGCAAAAAAGGCTTAACTTTGTTCGCGCTAATTTTGGCTGATAATGGAAACTCAAAATGTGAAAGATACAGTAAGGCAGATATTCACGGAATATCTCACGGCGAACGGGCATCGTAAGACTCCTGAACGCTACGCCATACTCGATACTATCTATTCTATTGACGGCCATTTCGATATAGATATGCTCTATTCGCGGATGATGGACCAGGAGAATTTCCGGGTGAGCCGGGCGACTCTCTACAATACTATTATCCTTCTTATCAATGCGCGGCTGGTTATCAAGCACCAGTTCGGCACTTCCTCCCAATACGAAAAATCATATAATCGTGAGACACATCATCACCAGATATGTACTCAGTGCGGTAAAGTGACCGAGTTTCAGAACGAGGAGTTGCAGCATGCCATTGAAAATACAAAATTAAGCCGCTTTCAACTTTCGCATTACTCCTTATATATATATGGTATATGCAGCAAGTGCGACAGAGCTAACAAACGGAAAAAAGTAAATAACAACAATAAAAAAGAAAAATGAAAGTAGATGTTCTATTAGGATTACAATGGGGCGACGAAGGTAAAGGAAAAGTAGTCGACGTATTAACACCTAAGTACGATGTGGTTGCTCGTTTCCAGGGCGGCCCGAATGCCGGTCACACACTTGAGTTTGAAGGACAGAAGTATGTGCTTCGTTCTATCCCTTCCGGTATTTTTCAGGGAAACAAGGTAAACATCATCGGTAATGGTGTGGTACTTGACCCGGCACTGTTTAAGGCAGAAGCAGAAGCGCTTGAAGCATCAGGGCATCCGCTGAAAGAACGTTTGCACATCTCAAAGAAAGCGCATCTCATTCTTCCGACACACCGTATCCTGGACGCTGCTTACGAAGCTGCCAAAGGAGATGCCAAAGTGGGAACTACCGGTAAGGGGATCGGTCCTACATATACGGATAAAGTAAGCCGTAACGGTGTCCGTGTAGGTGATATCCTTCATAATTTCGATCAGAAATACGCTGCTGCAAAGGCTCGTCACGAACAAATCCTGAAAAGCCTGAACTACGAATATGATCTTGCTGAACTGGAAAAGGCATGGTTGGAAGGTATCGAATATCTGAAACAGTTCCATTTTGTAGATAGCGAACATGAAGTAAACAATCTGTTGAAGGACGGAAAGAGTGTTCTTTGTGAAGGTGCACAAGGTACTATGCTTGATATCGACTTCGGTTCGTATCCGTTTGTTACTTCTTCCAATACAGTTTGTGCCGGTGCCTGCACCGGATTGGGCGTAGCTCCCAACCGTATCGGAGAAGTTTACGGTATCTTCAAAGCATATTGTACTCGCGTAGGAGCAGGTCCTTTCCCGACTGAACTGTTTGATGAAACAGGAGACAAGATGTGTACGCTGGGACATGAGTTCGGTTCGGTTACAGGTCGTAAGCGTCGTTGCGGTTGGATTGACCTCGTTGCGTTGAAATATTCCGTTATGATAAACGGGGTTACCAAATTGATTATGATGAAGAGCGATGTGCTCGATACTTTCGAAACAATCAAGGCTTGTGTTGCTTACAAAGTTAACGATGAGGAAATTGATTACTTCCCATACGACATCACTGAAGGGGTGGAACCTGTATATGCAGAACTTCCGGGCTGGCAGACGGACATGACGAAGATGCAGAGCGAAGATGAATTCCCCGAAGAATTCAACGCATATCTGACTTTCCTCGAAGAACAACTTGGCGTACAAATCAAGATTGTATCCGTAGGACCGGACAGAGCGCAGACTATCGAACGTTATACGGAAGAATAACATTTGTTCTATTATATTTTGGGAAGGCGGAGATTGGACAAACTCCGCCTTTCTTGTTCAAATCTTTGTTGCTTAGTATGGACACAAATAATAAATGCCTTATGAAAACACGTTTTATTTCTTTTCTTTTATTACTCGCCATGAGTTGTGGGGCTTTTGCCCAGTCTTCCTATCAGCCGACAGAAGAAAACTTGAAAGCACGGGAAGAGTTTCAGGATAATAAGTTTGGTATTTTCCTTCATTGGGGACTGTATGCAATGCTTGCTACCGGTGAATGGACTATGACAAACATAAATCTGAATTATAAAGAGTATGCCAAACTGGCAGGTGGATTTTATCCATCCAAGTTTGATGCGGATAAGTGGGTGCAGTCTATCAAGGCTTCGGGAGCCAGATATATCTGTTTCACGACTCGTCACCACGAGGGTTTCTCGATGTTTGATACCAAATATTCGGATTATAATGTGGTGAAAGCTACTCCTTTCAAAAGAGACATTGTGAAGGAGCTTGCTGCTGCCTGTGCCAAACATGGAATCAAACTTCATTTCTACTATTCGCATCTCGACTGGGTGCGTGAAGACTATCCCTGGGGACGAACAGGGCGTGGAACGGGGCGGCCGGATTCAAAAGGAAACTGGAAAAGCTATTATCAATTTATGAATAACCAGTTGACGGAATTGCTTACGAACTACGGTCCCGTAGGTGCTATCTGGTTCGACGGCTGGTGGGATCAGGATCAGAATAAAGACTTTGATTGGGAATTGCCCGAACAGTATGCTTTGATTCATAAGCTCCAACCGGGGTGTCTGGTCGGAAATAATCATCATCAGACGCCTTTTGCCGGTGAGGATATTCAGATCTTCGAACGTGATCTGCCGGGTGAGAATACGGCAGGGCTCTCCGGACAGGATGTAAGTCCCCTGCCGCTGGAAACTTGTGAAACGATGAATGGGATGTGGGGGTATAAGATTACCGACCAAAACTATAAGTCTACCAAAACATTGATTCATTATCTGGTGAAGGCTGCCGGCAAGAATGCCAATTTTCTGATGAACATCGGTCCTCAACCTGACGGAGAACTTCCTGCAGTGGCAGTACAACGTTTGCAAGAGATGGGCGAGTGGATGAAACAATACGGAGAGACAATCTATGGAACACGTGGCGGTGTGGTTGCGCCTCACGATTGGGGAGTGACTACACAGAAAGGGAACAAACTCTATGTGCATATTCTGGATTTGAAAGATAAAGCATTATTCCTGCCTTTGACAGATAAGAAAGTGAAGAAGGCGGTTGTATTTAAAGATCAGTCTCCGGTTCGCCTTACCAAAACGAAAGCGGGCGTTCTGCTGGAATTTGCGGAAGTCCCGAAAGATATTGACTATGTGGTAGAACTTACGATTGACTAATTTTTAGCTAATTCTTCATAAAAGCACGGGGAAACTATTCTGACATTGATAGTTTCCCCGTATTTTTGGCAAACAATTTGTTTATAGATATAGAGTAATAATTAAAACGAAAAGTATATGATGTCTTATTGGGTATTATTTATTGGAATTGCCGTAGTAAGTTGGCTGGTGCAGATGAATTTGCAGAACAAATTCAAGAAGTACTCCAAGATCCCTACCGGCAATGGCATGACAGGACGCGACGTGGCTTTGAAGATGTTGCATGACAATGGAATTTATGATGTACAAGTAACACATACTCCGGGACGATTGACCGACCACTACAATCCTGCAAATAAAACAGTGAATTTGAGTGAAGGTGTGTATGAAAGTAACAGTATCATGGCGGCTGCCGTAGCTGCACACGAATGTGGGCACGCTGTTCAGCACGCACGTATGTATGCGCCGTTGAAAATGCGTAGCGCATTGGTCCCGGTAGTGAGCTTTGCGTCTTCTATCATGACATGGGTATTGTTGGGAGGTATTTTATTGCTGAATACATTCCCTCAGTTATTGTTGGCAGGTATTATATTGTTTGCCATGACTACATTGTTCAGCTTTATCACCTTGCCGGTGGAAATCAATGCAAGTAAGCGTGCACTCGTTTGGCTGAGTTCATCCGGGATCACCAACTCGTATAATCACAGACAAGCTGAAGATGCACTTCGTTCCGCTGCATACACTTATGTAGTAGCTGCGTTGGGTTCATTGGCTACGTTGATTTACTACATTATGATCTTCATGGGTAGAAGAGACTAAAAACTTCTCCATAAAATATAAAAGAGTGCCTTCTTAGTCCGCATTAGGATTCTGGAAGGCACTCTTTTGTTTGTCATACGTTATCATATATTCGGGTTTTGCACAACTTAGGGTAGAATGTTGACGATTTTTTCAGATATATGCAAGTGTTGCTCGGAAATTTGCAGTAAATTTGCGCAATTAAAATACTAAACAGTAATTATATCATGGCAGCAAAACCAAGTATTCCTAAAGGAACTCGTGACTTTTCGCCGGTAGAAATGGCGAAGCGTAATTATATATTCAATACGATTCGTGACGTATATCATCTTTATGGTTTCCAGCAGATAGAAACTCCATCTATGGAAATGCTTTCTACACTCATGGGAAAGTATGGAGATGAAGGCGACAAACTTCTTTTTAAGATTCAGAACTCGGGAGATTATTTTTCCGGCATCACAGATGAAGAGTTATTGAGTCGTAATGCTGTTAAGCTGGCAAGCAAATTCTGTGAGAAAGGTTTGCGCTATGACTTAACGGTGCCTTTTGCCCGTTACGTGGTGATGCACCGCGATGAAATAACTTTCCCGTTCAAGCGTTATCAGATACAGCCGGTATGGCGTGCAGACCGTCCGCAGAAAGGACGTTACCGTGAGTTCTATCAATGCGACGCCGATGTTGTCGGCAGTGATTCACTGCTGAATGAAGTAGAACTGATGCAGATTGTCGATACTGTATTCAGCCGTTTCAACATCCGTGTGTGTATTAAGATTAATAACCGCAAGATTCTTTCCGGTATCGCTGAGATTATCGGTGAAGCGGATAAGATTGTAGATATCACAGTGGCTATTGACAAACTGGATAAGATTGGTCTGGAGAACGTCAATGCGGAACTGAAAGAGAAAGGGATCAGTGATGAGGCGATTGCCAAATTGCAGCCGATCATTCTGCTGAGCGGAACCAATACTGAAAAGCTGGCTACACTAAAGAGCGTGCTGGCAGCCAGTGAAACAGGCATGAAAGGAGTCGAAGAAAGCGAATTTATTCTGGGCACACTGGAAACAATGGGCTTGAAAAATGAGATCGAACTTGACTTGACGCTGGCTCGCGGATTGAATTATTATACCGGTGCTATCTTCGAAGTGAAAGCGCTGGACGTGCAGATCGGCAGTATCACCGGTGGTGGTCGCTATGACAACCTGACAGGAGTATTCGGTATGGCCGGTGTGTCGGGAGTCGGCATTTCTTTTGGTGCAGACCGTATCTTCGATGTATTGAATCAACTGGAACTTTATCCGAAGGAAGCAGTGAACGGTACGGAATTGATGTTCGTAAACTTTGGTGATAAAGAAGCTGCTTTCTCTATGAGTATGCTGGCAAAAGTTCGTGCGGCAGGTATCCGTGCGGAAATCTTCCCGGATGCGGCAAAGATGAAGAAGCAGATGAGCTATGCCAATGCCAAGAGTGTTCCGTTCGTAGCTATCGTAGGAGAGAACGAAATGAACGAAGGCAAAGCAATGCTGAAGAATATGGAAACCGGCGAACAGAATCTTGTTTCGGTGGAAGAACTGATAGCTGCTTTACGCAACTAAAAGCAGGGTATAGAGTAAGAATATCCGCTTTTCCGGTGAAGTACTTGACAAATGACTTTTTATGTTGTATCTTTGAGAAAAGAAAAAGTATAAGCAACATGAAAATAGTAAGAAATAATCATACATAAATCATAAATAAGACTATTAATAACATTAGTGTTATTAATATTTTTTAAATCAAGTAAATCATACAATTCAGTAGAATGAGTATCTAAGATTCCAAGAGTCATTGCATCTTCAATATCACGACATACATAAGAAATTTTATCTGAAATCTTAACTACACAGCCTTCCCAAGTATAAGGAGCAAACTGATTTAGCATAGTATAATCCTTTAAATCGATAAAATTAGTTCTAGGTTTAAGTGAATTTTCATCAATTTCACCACAATGAGAAATAATACCATCTCTAACACCATAAGTTAAATTCATGTTTTGTTTACAATTATTAGAATCCTCTAATAATTCAATAGAATCAACAAAATCCAAACCATTTTTTTCATGCCAAAAAGTAATACCTAAATCACGCATAGAGATTGTAGACAAAATCCTTTCCCCAGAATGGCCAAAGGGACTATGGCCTAAGTCATGAGCAACAGCGATAGCATGTGTTAGATTTGTATTTAACCCTAAATATTGTGCAATGGTATGACTAATAGAAGCAACATGAGTCACATGCTCAATTCTTGTACAAATATGGTCATTATCAGGAGAAAAAAATACTTGAGTTTTATGCTTTAAGCGTCTATATGCAGTCGAATGAATTACACGAGTGTAATCACGTTCAAAAATATCCCTTAAATCTGTGTTTCTTTGATATAAAGGTTTAGAACGAGAAATTATATTTTCCCAATTTGGATTATTAGGATTAGCTGAATATTCAGAAAATTTTTTTATATAATTCATAATATCATCCTTT
>ERZ779869.2401-NODE-2401-length-15535-cov-11.989147_pt1 | contig 15535 bp, 16 predicted proteins | sample MGYA00511557_ERZ779869 | MGnify/ENA primary metagenome ERZ779869 (study PRJEB29588, sample SAMEA2154620) | human gut metagenome | biome: human gut; feature: human-associated habitat; material: faeces | place: Denmark | collected 2008/2010 ...
GCCGCGCGGCGGTTATTTCCTTTCCTTTAATACGCTGCCGGGATGCGCAAAAAAAGTTGTTGAAATGTGCGGAGAATACGGAGTGAAATTTACGCCGGCGGGGGCGTCCTTTCCGCACGGCTACGACCCCGAGGATAAAAATATTCGCCTTGCGCCGTCATTTGCGACGGTTGAAGAAATAACGCAGGCAATAAAGGTTTTGTGCCTTTGCACAAAGCTTGCGGCAATAGAAAAGCTTATGAAGGAGAGAACTTAAAATGGCGGAATTACTTGAAACGGTTATGACGGCGGTATTTGATATTGCACTGCTTTTCCTGGTTATTTACTCGGCAAAGGGCAGGGCGGCAAACAGCGGCACGCGGCTTGTGGCGCTTACCTTCAGTGCGGGCTTCCTGCTCGGTATTTTGTCTAAGTGCATTGCGGGCGGCGGTTACGCCGTAATGACCCTTTCGGCGCTCGGGTTTATGCTTTCTTATATGCTTTTTGTTTTCAGTATTCCCGAAAAGAGGAAGCACAATGAAAAGCGGTAAGCCATTTAGGGGGCAGATGTCCGACAGCTTCAGAGCGGCGGTGTTTATAATACTTTCGGGCGGATTTCAGGACCCATATCCCTACCCCTGCCGCGGCGAGGTTTTCGCAAATGCCCAAACGGGAAACATTGTGCTTTTAAGCACGGCGCTTTACGGGCGCGAGTGGCAAACGGTTTTAAAATATCTCGTTCCCGTGCTTTCATTTTTGGTGGGCACGGCGGTTGCCGAGTTTATTCACATAAAGCTGAAATGCTATGAAAAGCTGCACTGGCGGCAGAAGCTCTGGACAGCAGCTGCTACTGCGATGTGCTGCGGCGCTATCTTGCCCCGGAAGGACTGCTGTGCCCGCTGCCCAACGGCGCACTTTTGCAGACAGACGGCGGCTTTTTGTTCAACGACGAAGATCTTGCCACGCAGGAAGCTTTCCGTGCCGCTTATTCCCGCATCGCGAATGGTGCCGTGCTGTGCAGCCTGCTGCTGCCCCTGCTGTGGATCGAAAGCGTTGCGGATGGCTGCCTGCGTTTTCAGTTCGAATGCCTTGCGCCGAACGATTTTCGGCGCACAGAGCATGGCACGACCCCGGCCAACAGCACTCGGCAGGTCAGGCTGCCGGAAGAAAAGCAGGCACAGCTGGCCGAAGTGTTCCGGCACCGGGCCGAGAGTTTGGGTCTGCGTGCACCCGAGGGCGCACAGCTGGCGGCTGTGGACACCGGCATCTGCCGTACAGAAAACGGCGAGGAGATGCACTGCCTGTATCTGCACTGCAAGCTGCCCTCCGCTGAGACCGGTTACAGCATCCTGCTTGGGCGGGCATCGAATGCCGATCAGAACCTTCTCCGTGATGCACAGCAGATTCTGGATACGCTGGCCGGGTAGCGCGAAATATGAACTTTCTGTGAAGTTTTTTGCAAGAAGTCATCCTTCTGTGTCGGATTTCGTTCATGAGGGTGAACGAACCACCCCGGAGAACCAAGGAGGCGAACCGACATGAAGCATGACCGCAGACAAACGCCCCGCGAGGCCGTCGATTTGAACAACATCGACGATGATGCGCAGGGCACTGCACCACAGGAACAGAACCGGCTCCGCATCGCGCTGGGCCATACAGCAGCGGGGGTCCTGCTGCGCTGGCTGAGCTGCCTTCTTTTGTTTTGCGTTTTGTGTCTCGCCGCCCTTTTCCTTCCGGTCGCGGAAGGCTTTGTGCAGCTGCTGCAAGCGCTGGCAGCGTTCCCCGCCATGCTGCCGCTGCTGCGGGATGCCGGGATCGGCTTTGTATACCTGACAGCTATTCTGGCGGGCTGCGGCGTGGCCGGAAAGCTCTTCTGCCGGCTCTGGAAGAGCCACTGTCTGGACAGGCTGCTGGACGGCCTTATCGCCCTGCGTTTTTTGGATATCCATTCGATCGATAAAAACGAGCAGTTCCCGGAGCCAGACAAAGGCAAGCCGAAGCCCAAACCTGCTGCCCCGCCGGAAGAAAAGGATGCCATTCCTTCCGACCTGAATGGTCTGCTGGACGACCTGTTTAAGGCCGCCCCTTCCGCGCAGCCGCAGGACGTGGACGAACCACCCACCCGCATCCAGAAAGGAGCATGAGGAGATCATGACGGACAAAGAAAAAATCAGCTGGCGGCAGCAGGCCAAGCTCTGGGTCTTGCAGGGCATCCTTCTGGTTGCTGCGGGCATCAGCCTGTTCAGCACGATGGCGGGTTTTCATACCGTGTTTTTTCCAAGCTCGGCGATGGTGGCGGTGCTGGCCAGCCTGCTCGTGCAGGGTATCGAGCTGGTCTGTGCGGAGCGCTTCCATCTCGCCGGCTGCGCCGCGTTCTTGCTCTCTGTGGCATTCAGTGCTATGAGCTTTATCAACATCGGCACACCGACCTCTGTATACATGCGCCACGCCATGACCACATTAAACAGCGCCTACTCCACTCAGCTGTTGCCCGATGTGCAGTCCGCTATTTCTTCCGACATGGGCAGCCTATACAGCACGATTTCCGGTGAACTGACAGCCCTGCGCACCGAAGCACAGGTCATGCAGGAACAGAACACTGCCAACAACATGCTGACCGAAGGGGATTACGACCTCATCCGCAGCCGCTATAACGATGCCCAGAAGAAGCAGACCGAATACTTTGAACTCGACCAACTAATTGGATTGCTCCAAAATAACGACCTTGAGCGAGCCTATGCCCTGATGGATGCCATTGAAGCAGAAGCGGGAAGTGGCGCCACTTTGAAGAAACTGAAGGCCGACGTCCGCTCCCTCCGCATCCGGTTGCAGGCTCTCAACGCAGATGCCGCCACCACCGCAGAAGAGACGGCTCACGCCATCCAATTACTCCTTGCACAGGCCAGTGTTGATACATCGGCATTGTCCGAGCAAATCAACAAGCTCATTACCGCCGCTCTGAACGCCGGGCTCAAAACCGACCCGCTCCCATTGCGGGACCACCTTGAACGCTATCTTCAGCTTGCAGAGCTCAACCGGACGATCTCCGAACGCGTCTCTGCGGAAGCTGCATTGCTGGAAAACGTGGAGCAGGCTGCTGCCGGCCCGGATGCCGATGCCGCATGGCAGCAGGTGAAGGCGCTGTGGAGCCACGAACTCAGCAGTCTCCGCACGGCGCTGGCCGGGTCGGTGCTGTCCACCCGGACGAAGCACATGGAGACGATCGATGAGCTTACCAGACAGATACTGGAAGGCGACCGCACCCTCGTGCAGAAGGCAATCACAATGCTGTGGTATAACCACGACCTCACCTCCTTTGCCGGCTGTGGGCTCGCTTTTCTGTTGGATGGAATTTCTGTCTACTGTGTCCAATCCGCCCTTGAAATCCGCCGACAGATCGCCCAGAGCCGCGCTTCTTCCGCCAAGGCTGAAAGTGCCGCCTGACAGCCGTAATTCAAAAAAGAGGAGTGATCGAGAATGAAACTCGTGTTGTTCGTTGTATGTATCGTTGCTACCCTGCTCATTGTCTTCGTATTGCTGGTGATGCTGTACCATACCAATAGCCAAAGCAACCTCCAGCGCAAAAGCGCACAGTTCAAAAAGGATGTCGAAAACCGGCTTCAATATGCCGTGCATTTGGGTGATGATACGTTCATTATTGACAAACAGGACAAGCTGCTGGTTTATCAAAAAAGTGGCAAAAACCCCGAAAAGTTCCTGCCTCCACAGGTCATCGGACTTCCATCTGAGGGCGGCGACTTCATCTCGATCATTCCCTTCGGCGGACTGCCCAGCGAAGGCTGCTGTAGTAATTATCTGACTTTGCGGGAGAACGGTTATAACGCCAAGTTTATCTCCCATGACGCACCCCTTTTAATTTATCGCAGCCAAAAAGACGGTCACTATTACTTGAAGCTGAACGGAAACAACCAAAATGCCAGTCGTTTTCAGGGGAAGGTCATCGAGGATGAGATCGCACTGGATCAAGTGCTCACCAAGGACCCCAGTCACGCCAAGCTCTTTGCGCTGTGTGGCAGCCCGCTGGCCTTCGTGCTGCTGCCCGGCGATGAACCGGAGACAGAGCCGCAGAAGGCAGACCTCAACAACATTGAAACCGAGCCCCCCAAACGCTCCATGGGGGACAAAATCCAAGACCTGTTCCATCAGGCCGATGCAGCACCGAAAAAGCAGTCCCGCCCGACATTCAAAAACTGATCTGCCGCCGAGAGGAGGAAGGCCGCATGTTCCGTCATAAGCATAAGCACCCTGCATTCAAAGCCCTGCGCGACACGGTGGCCTTTGTCGTTCTCTGCGCTGCGCTGGAATGGTACGTCTCCCACACAGACGGCGCAGAAGCCGCTGCGGCTTTCCGCACCGTATGGCCCACTCTGGCCGTTTGCTGCGCCGGCGGCGGGGCCTTGCTGGTTTACTGGGCCGGTGCCGCAGCCCCCCTTCCGCTGCGTGTGTCCGCCCTCTTCAGTGCCATGGGCATGGCCTTGCAGGTAAGCCTGCACCCCGCAAATGCAAATGAACTGAAGATTTTTTGCCTGCTGTCCTTTGTGGGCTGCCTCTGCACCGCCCTTGTTTTTGCACTGCTGCGCGTGATGCCGCAGACCGTTGTCTATACTTTTTGCATTATAGCAAGCGTTGTTTCCTTCCTGTTTTTACGCGTCTTTTCGAAACCAATCAATAGCACATACGCGTGGGTGTCTGTTGCTGGACACAGTTTCCAATTGACAGAGGCACTCAAGCTGATCCTTGTCATCGGCTTTTCTGCCGCCGTCACCAATGATGCCTGGAACGAAGGGGTCCGCTTCCGCGCCGCACTGCTGCTGCTCGCCGTATACGCCGGAGGATTTTTTGTACTAAACGAGCTAGGCACGCTGCTTGTCTGTCTTCTGGATTGCGGGGTCATGGCGCTGCTTTATTGTTCGATAAAGCACACGCTTTCCCTCGTTGCGTTTGGTGCTCTAACTGGTGGGATAGGATATGCGTTTTTAAAGCTGTGCAACGGGATGCAAAACCCGGCAGGGCCTTTCCGGCTTGGGCAGCTGGTATACCGCAAACTAGCAGTCCGGCTGCACTATTTTGGAATCAGCGATTTCTCCACACTCTCGTCAAAAGAGGTCAGCAGCTCCGCATACCAAGCGTATACCACATGGCGCTCGTTGCTTCTGGCTCGTCCCATGGGGGCCTCGCCCTACCGGGTCAGCACACCGGTAGCAGATTCCGATTTGATTTTGGCAACACTGGCGAATAGGGGCGGCTGGATTTGTCTGCTGCTGGCTCTTTTCGGAACGTTTCTGCTTATTATAGCAAGCCTGTTGCTCAGCACCCGCTGCGGTGGGTGGCTGAGCTGCGTGGGCACCGGCGCAGGCTGTTCTGTCGGGTTAGCCGGGCTTGTTAATTTATTCTCTACAGCCAGCCTGCTCCTCATCGGCGTGCAATTTCCCTTTCTGGGCGCAGGGGGCAGCAGCTTCATCTGCTCTTGGGCCGCGATCACCCTGTTGCTGTGCAGCACGATCCCTACACGGCAGGGCAGCCGGGAGCTGCTCGCTGCATCACAAATCACGAAGGAGGATGTATCATGATGAACCGCCGTCTTTTCCTCAGGCTGCTTTTGGCCCTCTCGGCGGCAGTTGGGATGTCCGGGTCCGTTTTGCTGCTGCTCGAGCGTCTGGGGCTTCTGGACAGTGCCCAGCGGCCTCAGATCGAAGCGCAGCGCGCCGAATTTGAGAAAGCCGCCCGGAAAGCAAACACCATCGAGGGCGCGATCGTCTCCCGCGATGGCATCCCTTTTACAAGCGCTTCGGAGCCCGGAAAGCCCGCACTGGTGACCGCACTCTGCTACAGTTCTCTTGTTGGCTACAGGACTTCCACTTCCTCTTCCGGTCTGCGCCGTGAATTTGGTGATACACTCTATTACGCACGGGAAGAGGGGGGCGGCACCGCAGACAGTCTGGTCATGACCATTTGCGCAGAGCTCCAGCAGATCGCATACGATCTGGTAAAGGGGCAGGGAAGAGGCGTGTGCTGCGTAGCGAATGCCCGGACCGGCGAAGTCTATGCATTGGCGTCCTGCCACGGGGACGTGGAATTTGACGCAAATCATTTTTCGCAGAACTTTTCGTTATATACAGAGACAGAAGGCTATCTTCTCCCCCCATGGCTGGATGTGAACCCGCCGGGCTCCGTAGCAAAGATCTTGACAAGTGCCGCCGCTGTGGAAGCCGGCGTGGATCTGACGTATGAGGACAGCACAGGGGAGTACAAAGGAATCCGCACTGCCTCGCGAGCTCCGGGCGGTTCTCTGGATTTGTACAAGGCAGCCAGAACGAGTAACAATCCGTATTTTGCGGTACTCGCGGACAGAATGAGCCTTAGCGATTTGCTCCGTGCACAGGAAGCCTTTGGCATCAACCAGAATTTTTTACGTCTTGGCACCTCCGTTCTCCCGGCAGAGAGCACCCTGACCGCCAACTCTGCCCGCAGTGAAGCACGGCTCCAAGCCATCGGGCAGGGCGGTCTCTCGGTCTCACCGCTGACATCTATGGCATGGCTAGGTACAGTGGCCACGGGCCAATTGACGACCCTCCGCATTGCAGACCATTTTGAGCACACCCTGCCTGATGGAAGCACGGAGGAGACCCCTCTGCCGGAAGCATACGAGGTCGAGCACCGCAGCCTGAACCTCCGTCCCGAAACGCTTACGACATTGCAGAGTGTTTTTGAGGACGTTGCCAGCTCCTACGGGTTGGCCCTTTCAGGAAACGCCCGCGTATTCGGCAAAACCGGAACGGCGCAGGTAGGCACTTCCGGGCTTTACACCATCTATCTGGCGTTTTCTCTGGTCTACCCGGACGGCAACGCCTATGAATCAGTTCTAATGCTTGAGAACACCAGTAACATGAGTAATGTACTGAAGCCGCTGGCAAAACAATTGCTTGCCGCCATCGACCGTCTGCACCCCGCGTGGGAGGAAACAACATGAAAATTAAAATCAGTGCCTGCACCGCCAAAGGTTCCCACATCGAAAATCAAGACTGCCTTTGTGCCACCGGCCTTTGCCCGGAACAGACAAGCTTCTGGGCTGACCGGAAGGAAGTGGAAGTTCCCTTTCTTTATGCCGCGGTCTCTGACGGTATCGGCAGCGGCGCAGGGAGCCAGTACCTTTCGCAGCTTGCCTGCGAAACATTTGCCAAGGCCGTTGAGGCTGTCCCCCCTGTTTCTCTCTACGACATTCCGGGCGGCGGCGAACTCCATGCTGACCTGCCTTATTGCGGGGTCCTGAAAGCCGCCCATACCGTATACGACGCTTTGCAGACCCTCCACGCAGAAGGCGGCTGTACACTGACCGGCTGCTGCCTGACTGCCCCTGCTCCAAACCCGGACCCGGATATCCAGCCGCACACACACTTTTCGATGGCCTCGGTCGGCGATAGTGCCTGTTTCTGGTATCGACCGCACCGGCAGGTGGGCGAACCGGTTCAGCTCCTTAATTACCCGCAGAACCTATTTTATAGCCGAAAGAAAGCGGGGCTTGCGACCAGCGTTTTCGAAAAGCGGATTTTACAGGCCTACCTTGGAATGGCGGCGGAAAAGCTGGAGCGGTCACGGTGTATCCAGATCGTTAATATAGACGATGTGTGGCCGGGCGACCGATTTTTGCTTTGCAGCGACGGCGTTTATGGGCAGCTGCCGGAAGCACTGCTCAAAAAGCTGCTGGGGATGCGGTGGGTCTCCGCAAACACATTAGTAAACGCCGCCACGTTCGTCCCGCACAGCGATAATGCCACCGCTGTGCTGATTGATATCTTGTAAAAAAGCAGGGGGAAGTTTTATGGAGATCGTCTATAACAAGACGGAAGCAGAGGAGCGCACCTTTGTTCAGAAACTCGTGGACACGGCCTGGCCTGCCCTCCGCCCTGTGGTCGGGCAGGTTCTCGGGCGGGGTGGTCAGGCGGCTGTATACAAACTGGCGTTTGCCGATGGGCGCAGCGAAGCGCTGAAGGTGATCGACACCTCCGTCTATCGGGACCCCGCCCGCCGGAAGGACGCCAACCGCCGGGGACGTTCAGAGATTTATTACCATCAGCAACTGACTGCCAAGACCGACACCGTGGTCAGGCTTTTCGATACCGCTTCCATCCCTCTCAGCCGCGAACGCGGTCAGGACGCCCCCATGTGCTTCCTTCTGCGGATGGAACTGCTCACACCCCTTGACCCCAAAAATCTGGTCGCACTGGACCCGGCAAACCGGGAGAAAGCCGTTCTGCAAATCATGCGAGACGTTTTAGAAGGACTGTGCCAGACCGAGGACGCAGGAATTGTACATAGGGACGTCAAATGTGGAAACATCCTCCTGCGGCACGATCCAGCCACCGGCCAGAGCCGCTTTGTGCTCAGTGATTTTGGCTTGGCAAGACCATTCCATACACGAATCGACCGAAGTTTCTTCACCGTCTGCGGTTCCAGCGACCACATAGCCCCCGAGATCATTCGGCGCGGAAAGCTTATTGCCGGCAGATCAGACATTTACAGCGCCGGTGTGATGCTGTTCCACCTGTTGTTCCCACAGAACGACGACTATTTTGATCCCGCTCTCTTCCGGCAGAAGTCCGCCGATTTTCCCTTCAGCCCGGAGATCAAAAACCTGCTTTTCAGCCTGACCGAAGTTTCCCCCGCCAGCCGGCCATCCCCAGCCGTTGCACTGATCGAGGTAAACCGGCTTTTGATGCAGCGCGATGCGGAATATTTCCGCTGCATCCGACAGCAGCTCCTTTCCGATCTTGCTCAGAGCCGCCAGCCCGCTCCCGAATTAATAGCCGCCATGCCGGAAAGCGAAGCAACACACCTGCTCCGCGCCTGTTCCGCAGCACTGGCCGATAACACACACCAGATGGCGGAGGAGCTCCTTCGCGGTGCTGCCGCACAAAATAACAGCGGCTGTGCGCTGTACTATCTTGCCGTACTTTTTTTCCAGAATCGCTCGTGCCGCCAAAAAGCGGCAGAACTTTTTCGTCTTTCTGCCAGTCGCGGGTACCTTCCCGCATGCAGCGCTCTAAAGGGTGAAAAAATCGATTCCGCATCATTTCTGAGCAGCATATTACTTGCCGTATAGGCATCAAATTTTAACGGCTCAACGGCTTCCCGGATGATCGGGCAGGCCGAACAGGCTCATCATGCAAACAACGAAAAACAGGGCGTTCCCCGATGGGGAACGCCCTGTTGTACATATCGCTATTGTCTGTGGTCTTTGGCAGGGTGCGTCCTATTCAGGGGCGCACCCTGTTTTTGTTTTGCCTTTAATCTTCTAACCAATGACTCCCGGTTACGGTTTTCAAGTATTTCTCCGGGTCACCATTCAGAATCAAATCCGCATAGCCCAGCGGGTCATTGTAGATGAGATAATCCAGTTCTGACCTCTGCGCCATGGTCACATCCAGTGCATCCGCGATTCTGGTGCAGTCGATGGAGATCATTCTCCCATCCCGGAGCAGCAGCTCCACACAGCCGGTGTCCATAAGCTGGTGGGCATCTGTTGTTCTGGTTTATAATTCACTGATGGTTGCAGTAATGGGCTGCATGAGGATTCGCCTGACCGGGTTATATACTGCCAGCACCACAGCCGCCAGCACGACTACGACAATCACGGCAAGACAGCCCCACGGCACCTGCCACGCTGCACCGAAATAATGGGTGATGAGCAGGATATACAGCTTCCGATTCAGCACAAGACCCAGCGCAATGCCCACCACAAGACCGGACACCGCATAGGTGCCAGCTTCGGCAGAGATCATGCGTTTCAGCTGTGCATCATCCATCCCGATGGCACGCAGGATGCCATACTGCTTCATTCGTGCCGACACGCTCATGGAAATGCTGTTGACGATGTTCAGAATGGTGATTCCTGCAATCACGATGAGAAACGCATAGACCACCAGATGGAACGCCCAGTAGGTGCTTTGTATCATCCGATTTCCTTCGATTCGGTTGGAAAAAACAACCTGCTTGTTTAACGTGTCGCTCAGCAGGGTGTGTATTTGTGCAATGGCTGCGTCTGCTGTGGTATCTTTTAGTTGAATATCGATCACCGCATAGCGGTTTTGCCCGGTCAGCTGATGGAAGGTTTCTTCGGTGCAGATAACAATCGGGGAATCGGTACTACTGAACGGGCTGTCGTTCAATACACCCACGACTGTGAGCTTTGCATCCTCCAGCTGAATGGTATCACCCACGGTCAGGGAGTTGCTTTTGTCGAATACCGTCAGCACAGGGTATGTGCCATCCTCCGGCTCCTGCGGAAGGGTTCCGCCAATCAGGTCTTTTTTCGCCCAGCCAAACTGTATCGTATCGTATGAAATCAGGTCGATGGACCCCTGTTTTCCCTGATATTCCGCCGGGAGCGGGCAAAACATCCGCCCGAATGCGTGTTTGACTTCCGGCAGAGCTTCCAGCTGCTCCACCAGCACCGGGTCAAGGACATTTTGCCCGGATGTTTCAGCCACCGATAAGTCCGGTGCGTAGGACTGCAACGGATTCAGCGCAAATCCAACCCATCGAAGCAAAACCGAAAAGCTCAAAAACAGGAGAATGCTTAACGCAAAGGAACCTGTCATCAGAAGCAAGTTCTTTTTGGACGAGGTTGCATGGCTCACGCCCAAAGAAAGCTCTGCACGACTTCCAAACAACCGAGCATGACACGGAGAATCCGCTGCATTTTCCACCGCATTCCCAGTTGCTGCTGTGATCGGAGAAGCTTTTGCCGCCCGCCGTGCCGGAGAAGATGCCGCGAACCAAACCGTGATAAGTCCCAGCGCGGAACCACAGATAATACCGACCGGGCTGATGCCAAGCACTGGTAAAGAGCTGAACTCCTCGCCGATAAATCCACGCAGAAAGGAACACAATCCCCATGTGGAAACGATTCCCAGCACACATCCTGCTGGAACAGCAGTTTTACACCAGAAAAGAGCTTCCAGCCGGACAAGCATCCGAACCTGATTTTTTCCTGCCCCAAGACAACGCAGCATTCCATAATAGCTGGTACGCTGCGCTACATTGCTGTTGATGCTGCCTGTGATCATAAAAATTCCGGCAAGGACGACCATGCCAGCCAACACAGCCGCTACCGCATATAAGCCTACAATATAATCGTTGTTGCTGCTTGCGTTCAACGCCATCAGGTAAGTATTTTCGGAGATTTTTTCTTCTGAAATTCCGTACTTGTTTTCGATGTTCACAATGGACTGCCGCAAATTGGTACGTGGCTTGAACTGGATGAAATACTGTGTTTCAAAGGATTCTTCTACCTGTGCGGCAATCTGAGAAAATGTACTGCGGTTCATCACCAGCACAACAGCATCATACTGGTTCGCATCGGAGGTATCCTCATTGAAACCTGCGACAGTAAGCGAAATGGTCTGTCCATCCGGGAGCGTCAGCGGAATCGCTGTACCGACCGTAACATCCAGCCAATCCCGGATGTTTGCTGTCACGAGCACTTCGCCATCCGCCGGGGCAGTGCTGCACTGCATTCCCGGAAAGATTTGAAGGATTGCATCATCTGCTCCTACCAGTGCGGCACGTTTATCTCCGGCAAAGTAGTTTTCCGTAAGGGAAGCGTTGATGTCGCTATACGCCGAAAATGCAGCAACATCCTCCTGTGCGGCAAGCTCTGCGGCTGTTTCAGGGGAGATGTCCTTTACCATGATATGCCAGTTTCCGTTTTTGTTCAGCTGGTTTGAGGTTTCCATCCGAATCGCCATATCTGCCATACTGAACACCGCCGTGACCAGAAACACCGCAAGGACGATGCACAAAATCGTCATGCGGTTCTGCCGTCTGCGTACCTTGGCAGAAATCGGGATCAGGCTCAGATAGCTTTTCATTTCTGTGCTGCTCATTCCCGGCACCTCCCAAAATCGGTCAGGCAGCCGTCCGATACCTGCAACACCCGGTCTGCCGTCTGCGCAATGCTGCGGTTGTGGGTGATCATCAGGATGGTCTGCTCGTATTTCCGGGATGTTTCTTTTAGCAGGGCAATGACCTCGCTGGTGTTCTGGGTGTCCAGATTGCCGGTCGGCTCATCCGCCAAAATCAGTGAAGGGCGGGTCATCAGGGCGCGGCCGATGGCTACCCGTTGCTGCTGCCCACCGGAAAGCTGGCTTGGCAGATGCTTCCGACGGTCTTTCAGATTCAGCACGGTCAGCAGTTCTTCCAGATATGCCCTGTCCGGCTTTTGGTAGTCCAGCAGCACCGGGAACAGGATGTTCTGTTCTACGGTCAGTTCCGGGATGAGGTTGAATGCCTGAAAGATAAAACCGATATTGCGGCGGCGGAAGATCGTCAGCTCCCGGTCTTTCATGGCAAAAACATCCTTGCCATCAATCAGCACCTTGCCGGAAGTCGGCGTATCCAGTCCGCCAATCAGGTTGAGCAGGGTGCTTTTGCCGGAGCCGGATTCGCCAACGACCGCCACATATTCGCCTTTCGGCACTGAAAAGCTAACATCTTTCAGCGCATGGACAGCGGTTTCTCCGCTGCCGTAGGTCTTGCAGAGATGGTTGACTTCTAATAGTTCCATAGTGTATCCCTCACTTTGCAGGTTCCTTCGATTCAGACGGATGATCTCTGTCTGTGCAGAAAAGGATAACACGTCAACCTTACTGCAAGCCTACACTCAGCCTACAATTTTGTAGGAATCGGAAAATTCAGAGTAAAGGTCGTGCCCTTTCCCAGCTCGCTGTCTACTTCAATGGTGCCGTGATGGGCTTCCACAACGGCTTTTGCCAGCGGCAGACCCAGCCCGATGCCCTGTGTATCCTGTGAAAAGCGGCTGCGATAAAACCGTTTGAAGATATGGTACAAATCTTCCGGGTGGATGCCGCTGCCGTTGTCGCGCACTTTGATCTGAACCATGGACGGCAGTGCATTCCACTCTACCTGAATCGTATCTCCGCTCTTTGTGTGGTCAAGGGCATTCTTTACAAGATTGTCCACAGCTTCCTGCATCCAGTCACGGTCGCACCAAAGTGTAACCGCCTCTGAGCCGGACAGAACAAGCTTTTTCTGTTCCTGCTCTGCACGATAGTTATACTGCCGCGCGATGTCCTGCACCATTTCAGCAACATTTTCGTTTTTCTTCTCCAAGACGACCGAACCGGCATCCAGCCGGGTGATTTTGAGCAGATTCTGCACCAGCGTTTCGATGCGGTCCAACTCCTGTTCGGACAGGTCTGCAAACTCTTTGACCTCCGACGGCGAAACAGCTTCGTCCTGAAGCAGACCGTTGTAGATATTCAACGCCGCCAGCGGTGTTTTGAGCTGGTGCGAAATATCTGCAATGGTATTTTTCAAAAAACGCTTCTCCCGCTGCTCGTTGTCTGCGTGTGCGCTCAGAACTGCCGCCAATGCATTAACGGAGTGAAACAGACGGTAAAATTCTCCCTCCCGGTCGCAGTCCAGTCGTGCATCCGGGTTGCCATCCAGACAGCTTTGGATTTGCTGGACTGCCTGTTCCAGAAGCGCGCTCTGCCTTTGGAAATAGCGAAAAAGCACGCCCCAGAGACAGCCGCCCAGCAGCAGAAAAACCAACAGTAATGTGAAAGAGAATGCGTGCGTCGTATGCCATACGATGCCCTGCGTGAGCGCCAATGCCACCGCCCAGACCGCCAGCACTGTCCGGAACAAAATCCGGATTTCCCGGTTTGCGAATACTTTCATACGGCACCTTTACCCATTCCATTTATAGCCCATGCCGCGGACAGTCAGCAGCATCTGCGGTTTGCCGGGGTCGTCCTCAATCTTCATCCGCAGCCGCCGGATGTACACTGTTAAGGCACTGCTGTCAATGTAATCCCCATCGCAGTCCCACAGTGCATCCAGAATTTGTTCCTTGGATAGCACGGCATTCGGATGCTGCATAAAGAAGCAGAGCAGCTTGTACTCTGCGCCGGTCAGTTCCAGCAAGATTCCGTTTTTGTATGCCTGCCCCTGCAACAGCCGGACGGTGATGCTGCCCGATTCCAGTACGGGTTCTCCTGCGCTGGACGCATTTGCACGGCGAAGCAGTGCATTGACCCGCGACAACAGGACACCCAGCTTGAACGGCTTGGTCAGGTAATCATCCCCGCCCAGTTCCAGCCCCATGATGATATTCATTTCCTCATCCGAAGCGGTCAGGAACAGAATCGGCACGTTGGATGTGCGCCGCACCTTCTGGCAGAAATCGAAGCCAGAGCCATCCGGCAGGGAAACATCCAGCACCAGCAGGTCATATTTTCTGTCTGACCACAGCACCTCGGCTTCTGCCAGCGTCCGGGCTGTATCCAGTGCAAAGCCCTGTTTCTTGAATGCAAAGGTCAGCCCACTGATCAGGCTCAGATCATCTTCCAAAAGGAACAGTTTTCTCATGATTCCCTCTCTTTTCCGCGTTTTGTGTGTCCTACAGGTTCAAAAGCATTATAAGTTTTTTCTGCGAACATTACAATGTGCGAAACGGAAATTGTTTCTTGCCGTGTGTTAAATATAAGTCCTACTATCACCGCTTTACTGCAATAAAATTTGCAAAACCATCTTGACGCGCTCCGCAATCCATGATACCCTTTATCGCAAATCCCACCAAATTTGTAGAAAAGTACAGAATGGCGAGGATTTATTCCCTATGAAGATTTTTTACCGCCCTGCAACACACCCGATTCATTTTGCCGCCGTTTCACCCGACAAAATTTTTCGCTTGACTTGCAGGGCGGTTCTTTTCTTTTATGGGACAGGAACTGCAAACCTTTCACCAAACCATGACAAGGAGGCGACCCGAAGCGTGATCTATCGAGACAATTTGTTTCTCAACGCCAGATTCCAAGAGGCTGTCCAAGCTGCCCATGACCAAGATTGGCAAACCTCTGAAAAATATTCCTTCTACGATGCCAAGATGATGGAAGACCTGCTGTACAAATGTGAGCACCTGATGCCGCTTGAGATCAAATGTCGGTACGCCTTACAACATTATTACAGTCACGGCGATCATTCTCCCATCATTCGGAAGTATGTCCGCCGAGCCAAAATCATTCGTCCTGACAACTGGCGCGATGCTCTGCCGGAGAGCGTAAGAGACATTGAGATATTTACCGTATATCGCGGCGGCATCGGCAGCATTGAGCGCGCACCGCTTTCTATTTCATGGTCGCTCTCTTACGATGTTGCTGAATGGTTTGCACACCGCAGTGAACTCTTTTACCGCTGCCCCTGCCATGTATATCAAGGAACAATTCACGCCGACAAGGTGATTGCATATCTTCCAGAGCGCAGTGAATTTGAAATTATCCAGCATCGGAATGTCAAAGACGTGCAGGAAATCACGCCGCTGAGAGGGTACAGTCCTCCATTCAATGCCTTCAAATCATCAAAAAAATGGGTTCACGATGAAGAGGAAAGCAACCGCTATTTCAATGAATGGTATCGATCGCAGAACAGCTGATTTCTGCGCGGTTTTAGATGATAAGTCCTACTATCACTGCTTTACTGCAATAAAACTTGCAAAACCATCTTGACGTGC
>ERZ779869.2402-NODE-2402-length-15529-cov-2.813946_pt1 | contig 15529 bp, 10 predicted proteins | sample MGYA00511557_ERZ779869 | MGnify/ENA primary metagenome ERZ779869 (study PRJEB29588, sample SAMEA2154620) | human gut metagenome | biome: human gut; feature: human-associated habitat; material: faeces | place: Denmark | collected 2008/2010 ...
GGTTTTTTACCGCCATAAAGTAAATCCACTCTGCTGCCTCTTCCACAGACATCCATCGTTTCAGAGGTGTGAGTTCCATGATCTGATCCCAGAGCTTTTCATCCTCCATCACCGGCCGGTTCAGTTCAGTCATAACCCCACCGAAATCCAGACTGTTGCATGTGGCCTGATAAGGTGCTATCCTCATGGCCACGTTTTTCGTGTAGGCAAGGACTCCTCCTTTACTTGCCGCATATTCCGGAAATTCAGAACCTGTATGCCCGCTTGCTGATCCGATCATAATAACAGAATAAATCTTAGGATGAATGCCGTAATGTTCTGTAACAGAAATCGTCCCTTTCAGATTTACATCAATATCATCGCCATTCTGAACCCCTGCATTATTGATCAGAATATCTACCTGTCCGATTTCCGGATAAGAGCTTTTGTCTCTGATATCCAGACAGAAATGCGTATATTTCGGATGTTGGATCGAGGATATATTTTTATCAAATCCATAGACTTCATGATTTTCTTTCAGGAAAAATTCTGCACAGCCTTTCCCAATCCCGGATGCTGTGCCTGTGATCAGGACTTTCATCAAGCAAAATTCTCCTTCATACTTTTACGCAACGCTGTAATAAGAACTGCTGCTACTGCAATACACAGAACCCTGTCAATGTAGTCTGTGATAAACTGAACCACAAAACAGCTTCCTACCATTCCAAGAGGTGTTTTTGCCAGAAGCTGTACAAGAACAGTGGATCCGGAAGAAGTGATTCCTCCAAATAAAAACGCCGTAATACAGGAACTGATTATGGTAGATGGAAGTGTGATCACAAGAGCAGCCGGAAATATCTGCCACTTTTTCGGCTGGAATTTTCTGTACACGAGACCTGTCACAAAACCAAGAAGAATTCCTACCGGAGCATAATACAGAGAATAAATATCTACAGTCATTCCCATCAGCAGGCCGCTGAGCAGATTAGGCAACATTCCATAAAAAGGACCCAGAACAGCAGCCACAAATACGGTTCCGATACTGTCCAGGTAAATTGGAAGCTTCAGAAATAATGCAATCTGTCCTCCGACCAGATTAATGCAGATTGCAAATGCAACGATGCAGATTTTATATGTTGATACTCTATATGTTGATGTTTTTTTCATGACTTACTTCTCCTCACTTATAATACATTTTCCAAAATATCCAGACTCTCAGGTTCTACTTCCAGTACTCTCGAAAGCATCATTTCGAAAAAACGATATGTATCTACCTGTGTCAGTACTTTTGCATTCGGTTCTTTCCGGTAAAAATTCATCGAATCGACAACCGACTGCCCCAGTGATATCCCTTCTGTCTCAATCTGGACAAAGGATTCAAATCCTTCACAGATCGAAGGATCAATAAAATATGCTACAGCAAGAGGATCATTGATCACACATCCGACGATGTGTTCCCATTGCCAGTGAAAATCAAAATAAAACTTTGTGATCTTCTTAATAAATGCACCTCTTTTTGCATTTATCCGGCACATATACTCAAGAATCGTTGGTGTCAGAACAATTTCTCTCGTCACATCCAGACCGATCATATGGATCTTCCGTCCATTCTGATACATTGCATCATATACTTTCGCTGCCGCATCCGGATCACACCAGTAATTGTATTCCGCTACCGGCGAACAATTTCCATGGCTTTTGAACGTTCCGCCCATAGACACGAATTCTTCGATCTGATCAAACGCAACTCTGTCTTGTTCGAGCAATGTTGCAAGATTCGTCATCGGTCCAAGTGCTATTACGGAAATGTGTCCTTCTTTCAGCTTTGATGCAAGGAATTCCACTGCTCCCATCTCCTGACGGAATCCTTCTACTTCTGGTAAAAAGCTTTCACCAAGTCCATCTTCTCCATGCGTGTCAAGTGCGTTGACATACTCCCGGCGCAGCGGTTTTTCTACGCCTATATAGACAGGAACATCTAACCTTCCCATATGCTTCAGCACTTTTTTCGCATTTCCGAATCCCATCTCTACCGGACAGTTCCCGCATACAATGGTGATTCCAACTATCTCGAGTTCTTCCGACTGCAATGCCAGCATGATAGCCAGGCTATCATCGATACCCGGATCACAGTCAATAATTACTTTTCTTTTTTTCATTTTTCTTTCCCTTTCTCAATCTTCTACAGGCCCTACCACTGGCAGCTCCTTACGAATACACTGCAATTCAAAAGGCAAAAAAATACTTTTGCTTACAGAACCCCCATAAACAAAAGTAATCATACATGTTATGTACTTTGCCTAGTTTTTTATACTGGGAGGTTTGCGAACCAGTTCAAAGTCATATTGTAGCATGTTTGCATAATCATGACAATATATTTATCCTTCCGGCCTTTACATTCCGGCTTTGTATATTTAATTACCGGATGCCAACGGGGACAGTAAAAAAAGCCATTTTTTCACGTCCCCGTGGTTCCAGAGTTATGGCAAAAATCCCTTACTCGTCTTCACGATCACTTTATCAAATACCATAAACATCGACGGCAGTACAAAGATAACCACGATCATACTGATGATCGCACCTCTCGCCATCAGGATACACAGTGAACTGATCATATCAATATTCGAATACAATCCGACACCGATCGTTGCTGCGAAGAAGCTCAGTGCACTTACCATGATCGACTGTGCCGATGCGCGGTGTGCAGTTGTGATCGCATCATATTTTTCTGCTCCGTGATTGCGTTCTCTCTTATATCTTGTCGTCATAAGGATCGCATAATCTACGGTAGATCCAAGCTGGATCGTGCCGATAACAATCGATGCAACGAATGGCAGCTTCGTTCCTGTATAATATGGAATTCCCATATTTACAAAGATAGCAAATTCAATCACGCCAACCAGAATGATTGGAAGTGAAATGGACTTGAACAGTATTAATATGATCACAAAGATGATACCGATCGATACCACACTGACCGTCTTAAAATCTGTATCTGTAATGTCGATCAGATCTGCCGTCAGCGGTCCTTCACCGATCAGCATACCGCCTTTGTCATATTTGTGCAGAATCTTATTCAGTTCTTTAATCTGGACATTCAGTTCATCCGATGCAACCTTATACTCAGAATTGACCAGAAGCAGCTGATACTTATCATTCTTCAGCATCTCGGTTACGGAATCCGGGATCATACTCTGCGGGATTGCCGGTCCGATCAGCGCGTCCAGGCCGAGTGCCCATTTGACACCATCCACATCATCCATCTTGTTGATCATCTTTGCCACATCTGCGGATTCAACCGAACTGTCCACGAGGATCATGTGTGTCGTGTTCATGTCATAATCTTCCTTCAGTTTTTCATTTGCAATGATACTCGGAAGATCCTTTGGAAGCGTCTCATCCAGATTGTAATAAACGGATGTATGATTATTTCCATAGATTGCCGGGAATAAAAGTACAAGGAAAATGATCACATAGATCATATACCGCTTTGTAACTTTATCCGATATCCTTCCGATGTCCGGAAGAAACGGCTTATGCATGGTCTTCGTGATCCATTTATCACAGCACAGGATCATGGATGGAAGGATTGTCACACAGGCGATCACGCCGAGGACGACACCTTTTACCATAACCACACCGATGTCCATACCAAGCGTAAATGTCATGAAGCACAATGCGATAAATCCGGCTACCGTTGTAACGGAACTTCCGATTACGGATGAAAATGTCTGGGATATCGCATGTGCCATTGCACGCTCTTTGTCTCCGTTATATCTTGCCTGCTGCTCCTCATAACTGTGCATCAGGAAAATGGAATAATCAAGTGTAACGCCAAGCTGCAGTACCGCCGCCAACGCTTTCGTAATATAGGAAATCTCTCCTAGGAAATAGTTACTTCCCAGATTATAAATGATCGCCATTCCGATACTCAGCATAAAAAGTAACGGGATAAAATACGAATCCATCGTAAGTCCTAATACGATCACCGCCAGAACAACTGCGATCAGTACATATAACGGTGTCTCTTTCTCAGCCAGGTTCTTCGTATCCGTAACAATTGCAGACATACCACTTAAGAAACACTGCTTTCCGGCCAGTTTACGGATCTCCCCGATTGCTTCCATCGTTCCGTCGGAAGAAGTACCCTCATCAAAAAAGATTGCCATCATCGTGCCCGTATCTGAATTGAATACTTCGTAGACATCTTTCGGCATCATGCTCTTCGGCATGCTGATATCTGCAAGTGAATCGTACCACAGAACCTTCTGCACATGATCTACTTTTTCGATCTTTGCTTTCAATGCCGATACATCTTTATCTTCCATTCCGTCCACGATAAACATTGAAAAAGCACCGGTTCCAAAGTCTTTTACCAGGATATCCTGACCCTGCATCGTCTCAATGTCTTCCGGTAAATATGTCAGCACATCATAATTGACTCTTGTATTCACATATCCAAGTCCCGCCGGAATCAAGAGTAAGATACTGATGATCAGTATCGGAATTCTGAACTTCACTACCTTTTTACCAAATGCAACCATATTCATAACCGCCCCTCCTTTTATGACCATTTCTTTACATCCTTTTTTATTTCTTCTTACTCTTATCAGCATTTTTGACCATTGGTCATTTTTGTACCTAATTGCAATATACATCAAAAAAGACCAACAGTCAATACAATTTTTGACTATTGGTCATTTTTCATTCTTATATTTCCAGCATTCCAAGTCTTGCCAGAACTTTCAGATCCATGTTCTTTACATTGTCTCCGAACTGGATACGGATGTGCTCACCTTCCATGTCTACAACGACGCCCTCACCGAATTTCTTATGCTTTACAATCATGCCTTCACCAAGTGCATCCGCAAGTTCCTGATAGCTTTTTCCAGGTTGCTTCTGAGATCCATGCCCGGTGCCATATCCATGATACATTCCATTTCCCTTTATGCCATATGTTCCCGCCGGACTATAATCTCCCCATTTTTTTATTCCTACATATTCTTTTTGCTGATTCTCCCTCAGATTCCTCTTTCCCAGCAACTCACTGCAGAATTTGGACGGCTTATTCGTCGTAAATACATTCAGCTGATTCTTTGCTCTGGTCACACCTACATAGAAGAGTCTTCTTTCTTCCTCATAAGTTTCAAGTTCTTCCTTTGATGCCGTCCGCGGATTTGCCAGTACTTTTTCCGGCAATATCCCATCCATAACATCCAGAAGATAGACCGTATCATATTCCAGTCCTTTACTTGCATGCATGGTAGACAGAATAAACGGGCAATCCTTATCTGATACTTTTTCCTGAATGATCGTTCTCAGTTCTTCCAGTCGTTCCAGTAATTTTTCCGGAGATTCTACCCTGCTTCCGATCAACTTGACCGTCTCCAGCTTGTTGGCATTCATGCCCATTTTCTTCAGATAATCCTGATATCCCATATATGTCAGGATCTGATTGACAGCCTCATCCCCCGGCATATTTAAGATACGTACCATCTGCCGTTTCAGATTACGGATATTATCTTCCTGATATTTCTCCAGATTGCCGTATTTTAATGCCGCATCCAGCACCTCCATATCTTTCTCCTGACTGATCTGTGCATATCTTAATGCATCTTTCTTGTTAAAGAACAATTTCAGCCGGTAATAGATCTGCATGAACAGTTCCGTATCTTTTGGATCCATTGCAAACCGGATGATATTCTGTACATCCAGAACCGTCCGGTGGGTAAAAAAGGAAAGGTCTGCATTCCGCATGCGATACGGAATATTCTTTCTTTCCAGCAGATCGATCAGTGGAATCGCACACTCATTATCCCTGTACAGAACTGCTGTCTCCGTCACCGAAGCATCTGCCCTGCCCCTATGTTCCTCCGATCCGCTCATGCCGGCCATTCCGGTCGTACATTCCTGTGCAGCTTTCATCAGATACACATACTGTGCTTTCCTCGATTTTAGAGAAATTTCCCGGATATCCGCTCCGGCTTCTCTTGCCGCTCTCATATGCTTCTCATGTCGGAGTGTATTCTTCTGAATGAATTTATCTGCCGCTTCTACAATCTTTGCATTTGAGCGGAAATTTTCTTCCATCAGAAGGACTTTTGCTCCCGAATGCTTCTTTTCAAATGACAGCAATGCCTCCGGATATGCCGCCCGGAATCCATAGATACTCTGGTCTTCATCTCCAACCATAAAAAGATTGCCTGTTCCGGCTGCCAGCAGCGCAATAATCGCATGCTGGATCTTTGATGTATCCTGCGCTTCATCCACACATATATATGGATATCTATTTTGAAAATATGCAAGCACACCCGGATCTTTTCGCAGAATATTATAGGCATACAACATCTGATCGTCATAATCCATCAGCTTCTGTTCTCGCATCTGCCTACAGTATTCACGGTAGATTCCTGCAATCCGAATATCTGACTCTTCCTCTAATTTTTGAAGTTCTTCTTCGTTCAGCATCATATTTTTTATATATGTGATCAACGTTCTTACATTCTTAAGATCACTCTCCGTCGGATATCCCATGCCATGATCCTGACAGATTCTGATCAGCATCCCCGTCGTTGCCTTTTCATCCTTCACAAGTTCAAACGGTGTCTTTCCGATCCGTCTTCCGTAATACTGGATAATCCTTGCGCAGATTCCGTTGATTGTCCGAAATTCCAGTCTCTTTGCCATATCCTCGCCAAAACGGACTGCAAATCTTTCGGACATATCTTTTGTCGCTGCCACCGTATATGTAACCGTAAGTATGCTCTCCGGAGGAATATTCTTACAGTAGATCATATAACCAAGACGTGTCACCAGTACCGTGGTCTTTCCTGATCCGGGTACGGCAAGAAGCAGTACCGGCCCTTTTGTGCTCTGTACTGCTTCTTTTTGCTGTTGATTTAATTTTACCGAAAATGTTGTTTCAAATTCTTTCCATTCCATACTTCTTTTTTATGTTAATTTGTGAATCCACTTATAGCTCCTAAACCGTAAAAATACCGGAATCCCCTTGAACAACTGATCTGACTGCACTGCAACCACAACCAGTTCCACCGGAAGTTTCCATACAAATGCCGCAAGAAAAGAAAGCGGCATAACGATTCCCCAAGTAGAGATCATATTCATATACATAGAGAATCTGGTATCTCCACCACCTTGAATTACACCTACCGATACCGGCATCTGATAAGACATTCCCACCATAACAACACTCATGATCATAATAAAATGATTTGCCAATACTGCTGCCGTATCCGTTAATTTATACATAGACAAAAGTGGTCCTCTTAGTACAAATAACAAAGAAGCGAGTACTATACCGATCAGAACATCGATCACAGAAAGTGTCCTTCCATCGGATTTTACCCTTTCTATATCTCCCTCTCCGATATCTTTCCCGATCACAACGGCCGATGCCGATGATATAGCGATTACAATGACCTTCAGATACTGGAAAAATGTGCTGGATACAGAATTTGCGGCAATTGCATCCGCAGACAAATGCCCCAGAATCGCCGTCTGCATCGGTACCGAGATTGCCCAGATCATCCCTGAGCACATGATCGGAAACGCAACTTTGAAAAATGCTCCCCATATCTTTCTGTTCTCCGGCAGAAATATAATTCTGAACAAATTAATGTCAAATAATCTGACTTTCGTATCTATCTTCCATATATATACTACGATGATCAGAAGCTCCAGCATCCTTGCTGTCAGTGTTCCGACTGCAGCTCCTTGGATTCCCATCTCCGGGAATCCAAAATGTCCAAAGATCAGTGTGTAATTAATACAACCGTTCGTGATCAACGACACTACCGATATAACAAACGAAATCTTCACTGTCTCCACACTTCTAAGCATGGCGATCAGCAGATTACTTATCATGAACAGTAAAAATGTCCATTTCAGAAGTCCAAGATACGCCTTTCCTTCGGCAATAATCTCCGGTGATGTCGTAAATATTCTCAAGAGCTGCTCCGGAATACGGGTGCATGCTGTCACGACTATTACTCCGATCAGGACACTAAGCGCCAGTGCCACTCCCGTCATCTTACGAATCGCTCCTGTCTCCTGCTTTCCCCAGTACTGAGAACATATCGCTACCAGTGCATTTCCGATGGAAAGTGCCAGCTGATTCACAATAAAGAAGATCTGATTTACCGTCGCCGCACCGGACAGCGCATTCTGACTGTAACTTCCAAGCATAATATTATCTAACATATTCACGCTGTATGCCACCAGATTCTGAAGTGCTACGACCAGCATCAACCGGAAAAATGTCTTATAAAATTTTTTATCTCTTGTAAAAAATGTTGTTCTTGTAGTTTTCATTTATTTTAACAGATTTCTTACCATTTCTGCATCAAATGTAACAGACTTCACATGATCTACCTCGATCTGATACAGGGCATTTGCCGCAATATGCTCAGCTGCCTGCTCCAGATCACGGATTCCGGATGTATTCGAATATAATTCGATCACTTCGTCCAGGCCTTCTTCACTCATGATGCACTCATCTTCCTTAAGGCTCATTCGCTTTAATACCTTCGGAAGTGCGAATTTGGAAAAGATCACTTTCTTCTCTTCCGGTGTATAATCCGGGATATCGATCACGGCGAAACGTGACATCAACGGTGCACTGATCTGAGACTTGTCATTAGCAGTCGCGATCGGGTATACACCTACCGTCGGGATCATACACTCGATATAGTTGTCTGTAAATCCAAGGTTATCCAGTAATGTCAGAAGTACATCGGCCGGATTGCCATTGCCTTTACCGGATGCTGCTTTATCCAGCTCGTTGATGATAAATACCAGATTCGATTCTCCGGCCATGGCAAATGCATCCATGATGATACCCGTCTTTGCATTGGCATAGATACGGGAACTTCCGGTTAACTGTTCCGGATCATTGATCGAACTCATATCCAGTGTTGTCCAAGGAAGCTTCAGGATACGTGCTACCGCATAGGCAATCTGGGATTTACCGGTTCCTGCAGGTCCTACTAACAGAAGTCCGTAAGCCGGTAATGTATGGGTACGGTTGATCTGGATGATCGTCTCGATGATTCTCTGTTTTACACGTTCCATTCCGTAAAGTTCTTCGTCAAGGATACGACGCGCTTCATCCGGATCGATTGCTTCAAAATAATTGCTCTTCCACTGTACATTCATCATAATGGAAAGTGCTCTCTGTGCATGGCGTCTTTCCTCTGGTGATACTTCGTGCGAACGTGCCACCGCAAGGTTACGTCTTGCCCACAGACGGATATTATCCGGAAGTGTTCTTCCCGCACAGTTCATGAAGTCCGTGATGCTCTGAAGACTGGTCAGCTTCATGTCATCTCCTGCCTCGTCTTCATCTTCGTCGTCCACCTCTTCTGCCGGTGCATTGCTTGCAAGCAGACGCTCGATCATAAACTGAAGGAATCCGTCTTCTGCAGATAATTTCGTACCGCCGCCAAATGCGATCTCGCGGATCTTATATACCGCATATCCTTCTTCTGTATTCTCCCCAGAGAGACGTACATTAATATGATTCTCTCCAAGCCATTTTAACAGGCTTACGAATCTTGCATCGATTTTTAAGATGTCTGCACTTACGGTTCCGTCTTCCTGCTGGAATTCGAAAGAGGTTCTCTTAATCGGGTTCGTAAATACACCGCAGGAATGATGATCCCACTGGCAGATCTTATTATCGAGAACCATCATTGGTTTCTCGGCTGTTGCTTCATTTTCATTCGAACGGATGACTGTATATGTACATTCCGCTGGTTTCTTTTCATCTGGTGTTGAATTAAAATCAAAAACTGGCATTGGTTTCTCCTTTTTGTATCTTTACTTTCTTTAATATCATTCTGTATTTTTATGTTCTTGCATATTCTTACATATTTCTTGTATATTCCATGCATACTATATTAGTTTATCATTCTTCCGGATTCTTTCCAAGTCTGATTTTTTCCATTTTTCTCACGAATTCCTCATCCGCATGGTCAAACAGATAATTCCTGTCACTCACTCGTTGCTTTTCATTATCCTCTTCGATCAGCTTTCTGGTATATTCGATCTCCTCGAGAAAATCTCTGGAAGAAATACGGGTTCCACCCTGTCCCATCGTGATCACCTGCTCTACTCCGTCAGACGTCACAACTGTTACATGATACTTTCTTCCTATATGATGAACAACCTTTTCGATGTACTGATCGGCTGTCTCTGCTTCTTTTGTATATACAACATGGATATTGTGGTATTTCTGGATCTCAAGCGCATAACCCTCTACCTTGTATGCATCGAACACAAGAATCAGAACGCATTTCTTATATCCCTGATAATTACACAGGATGTCCATCAGCTTATCCCGTGCCGCCTCAATACTGACTTTCGCCAGTTCTTTCAGCTCTTCCCATGCGAAAATGACATTGTATCCGTCAACCAGCAGATATTCCTGCATGGCTTCTTCTTTTTTAAGTTGCTTTTTGGCATACTCACTTTCATAAGTTTTCGGTGTCAGTCCGCCTTTTCTTTCTACTTTTCCATATGTCCGGATAAATATCTCTTCCAACTCTTTTTCTTCCGCTTTGGAATAGACTTTCGGAGTTCTTGCTGCTCTTGGCATCTGACGGGCTGCCTGCTCCGACTGTCTCTTTGCTTCTTCTAATGCACGTTCCTTTTCTAACTGATTCTCCAGATGCATATATTCCGGTACCTTGTCCCATGAAACGTTAAATCCTGCACCATGGGAACAGAATACGGAACCGGTCGGGTTCTCAATGTCGCGTTCCGGATCATAACCAATCTCTTCGATCACTGCTTCTGCATTCTGGCAAGGTTCATAACCGCGGAATGTACAGGTCAGATGTCCCTGTCCTCTTGTGTAGGAATTCACTTCCATCTGATAATCCCGCATATCTGCAACCGGTGCATAGCCTTCGATCGTCGTCATCTCTCCTTCTGTCTGCGGCGTACCGGCCTCCCCATTCATCCGCTGGATATCTGTAAGTGCCCGTCCGATCATTCCTGACGGGACCTCCAGCTGGAAATCATAATACGGTTCCAACAGTACACTCTCTGCCTGCATCAGTCCCTGACGCACCGCACGGTAAGTTGCCTGCCGGAAATCTCCTCCCTCGGTATGTTTCAGATGCGCCCTTCCTGCCGTCAATGTAATCTTCATATCTGTGATCACAGAACCGGTCAGCACACCTCTATGTTCTTTCTCCAGAAGATGGGTAAGGATCAGACGCTGCCAGTTTTTATCTAGCATATCTTCACTGCAGTCTGTTCCAATCACAATACCGCTGTCTCTTTCTCCCGGTTCCATCTTCAGATGTACTTCCGCATAATGCCGGAGCGGCTCAAAATGTCCCACACCTTCCACGGTATTCTGTATAGTCTCTTTATATACGATATTACCGGTGTCAAATTCTACTTCTACGCCGAACCTGTCTTTGATCAGGCTTTTTAATATCTCAATCTGGACTGCTCCCATGAGTTTTGCATGAATCTCTCCCAGTTCTTCATTCCACACGATCTTAAGCATCGGATCTTCTTCTTCGAGTATCCGTAAGTTTCCAAGCATTTTGTGAACGTCACAGCCTTCCGGGAGTTCGATTTTGTAACTTAAGACAGGTTCCAGTGCCGGTGCTTCGGAATCGCATTCTATGCCGAGGCCTTCCCCCGGATAAGTGTAATTCAGTCCGGTTACCGCACAGATCCTGCCGGAGCCTGCTTCCTGTACCATCTCGTATTTTTCTCCAGAATAGATCCGGATCTGGTTGACCTTTTCTTCCCAGCCGTTCATAACTGTCTCGGATGTATCTTGTGTACGGTCAGATTCGTTCTTGCTCTGCTGCCTTCCTGTCGTTCCCGTCAATGTATCTTTTACCTTCAGAGTTCCGGATGTCACTTTCAGATGCGTCAGTCGGCCGCCGGATGGGTCTCTCGATATCTTGAAAACTTTTGCACCAAAATCACATGTACCAGTGTCTGTATTATTTATCTGCTCATTTCGTCCTATATAAGCAGACATCCCGTCCATAAATTCCTGCACACCTTCAATCTTTAGCGCCGAACCGAAATAACACGGATACACCTTTCTGCTTCCGATCATCTCCGCGATCGTATCCTCTTCCACTTTCTCCGATTCCAGATACTCTTCCATCGCTTTCTCATCACACATGGCAATGCTGTCATATGTTTCTTCTGACATTTCCGAAAAATCAATGCATCCTTCATCCAGTCGGTTCTGCAGATCTGCCAGTACCTTTGCCTTATCTGTTCCCACCTGATCCATCTTATTGATGAATATGAACGTCGGTATCTGATATCTTTTCAGCAGGCTCCAGAGCGTGCGTGTATGTCCCTGCACCCCGTCAGCTCCGTTGATCACCAGGATCGCATAATCCAGTACCTGCAAGGTACGCTCCATTTCTGCGGAGAAATCCACATGCCCCGGTGTATCCAGAAGCGTTATCCCCAGATTGCCCATTTTTAATTCTGCCTGTTTGGAAAAGATCGTGATTCCTCTTTCCCGTTCCAGTTCGTATGTATCTAAGAATGCATCTTTATGGTCGACTCTTCCAAGCTTTCTAATCTGCCCGCTTAAGTAGAGCATGCATTCCGATAATGTCGTTTTCCCGGCATCCACATGCGCCAGAATTCCAATTGTAATATGTCTCATAATTTCGTTCCTTACTGCCTTTTATTTTTTCTTTCTTTTGTCTTTTCTCTGCTTCATATTTTCACTGATTTTCCGCTTATTATCTGTCGTTATCAGTCACTATTACCATTACTTATCAGTATTCTTTTTTACGATATTGTTATTATACAACATAATTTATATTTTGTACTTTTTTTCGAAATTTTGCAATTTACTATTGTTTTTTTCCGCAAAATCTGTTTGACTATTAGTGAAGACATATTAAAAAAAATAATAAATAAGCGAGGTATTGTTATGAAACCAATAAAAGAAGGTAAAGTCCGTGAAATTTATGATAACGGAGACAGCCTGATTATGGTTGCCACTGATCGTATCAGTTGTTTTGACGTAATTCTTAAGAACGTTGTTTCCAAGAAAGGAACCGTTCTGACACAGATGTCTAAATTCTGGTTCGACCTGACAAAAGACATTCTTCCAAACCACATGATCTCTACTGATGTGAAAGATATGCCTGAATTCTTCCAGAAACCAGAATATGACGGAAACAGCATGATGTGCAAAAAGCTCGAGATGCTTCCAATCGAATGTATCGTACGTGGTTACATTACAGGAAGCGGATGGAAGAGCTATAAAGAAAATGGTACTGTATGCGGTATCAAACTTCCGGAAGGATTAAAAGAATCCGACAAGCTTCCAGAGCCAATCTACACACCATCCACAAAAGCTGAGATCGGAGATCATGACGAAAATATTTCTTATGAGCAGAGTATTGCCCACCTTGAGAAATATTTCCCTGGCAAAGGCGAAGAATACGCAGCCAAACTTCGTGACTGTACAATCGCTCTCTATAAAAAATGTGCAGACTACGCATTAAGCCGTGGTATTATCATCGCCGATACAAAATTCGAATTCGGTCTTGATGAGAATGGTAACATGGTGATCGGTGATGAGATGCTTACACCTGACAGTTCTCGTTTCTGGCCAGTAGAAGGTTATGAACCGGGACATGGACAGCCATCATTCGACAAACAGTTTGCACGTGACTGGCTGACTTCTCACCCGGATAACGACTGGACTCTTCCGGATGACGTAGTTCAGAAAACAATCGACAAATATCTTCAGTGCTACAAGATGATCACAGGCGAAGAACTTGCTTAATTTTCCTGTATCCAGAGAATCAAACTCCTTGCGATTCTCTCAGATATCTGATTAGGTAGCGATACATACTCCCGTCGGCAACTGTCTCATTGACAGTTTCTGACGGGAGTTTTATTATATTTACAGAACTTGCCATCGACAACGTCTCTTGTATATTTGGATATCTACAGGATCTGCCGATGACAGTTTTTACATTTTTATACAAAATTCTATAGAAAGAAGTGGCTTTATATATGCAAAAAACATATTTTTACCGTGGACTTTTCTATCTCATGGGACTTCTTATTCTCGCTCTGGGAATCACGCTGAACACAAAAACCGGCCTCGGTGTATCTCCTATCATCTCAGTGTCATTCAGTATCTCTACGATCTGGCATTTTAATTTTGGAAATACTACACTGGTTCTTTATGCTCTTTTTGTTGTCGTAGAGATGATCCTACATACGATCCGAAGTCTCCATGCCAGACAATCGGAAGGTCTTCCTCTGGAACACGCTAATCAGATGAACCTGAAACTGGTCCTTTTTATGGACATTTTACAATTCCCGCTAAGCCTGATTTTCACCCGGTTCCTGAATATATTTTCCGGTATGATCCCTGATCTTTGGACAACTTATCCGGATTCTTTTGCCGGAAGTTTTCCCGGAAGGATCCTCTTTCTGATCATTGCCATCATTCTGACAGGCGTCGGTGCCGCCATGTCTTTGAACATGCGTATCATCCCCAATCCCGGAGATGGAATTGTTCAGGCAATCTCCGATTTCATCCACAAAAGCGTAGGATTTACCAAAAATTGTTTCGACCTTTTTAATATCTGTCTGACAATCTCTGTTGGTCTTATCTTTGCGCATCACCTGGTAGGCATCGGAATCGGAACGGTCCTTGCCGTGATCGGGGTCGGACGTGCTATCGCCGCATTTAATCATTTCTTCAAACAGCCGATGGCAGTACTTTCCGGTATGAACGAATCTTAATGATCTCTTAATCCGGGTTCACAGCTATTTCTTCATCTTTGGCTCAAAGATCAGGGACGCCAGATAGCCAAAGATGAGAGCCGCTGATATACCTACTGCACTGGCTTTAAATCCTCCCATAAAGATTCCGATAAATCCTTCTTTTTCTACGGCTTCTTTTACACCTTTCCACAGAAGATTTCCAAACCCCAGTAACGGTACACTGGCTCCTGCTCCCGCATAATCCTGAAACGGTTCATACCAGCCAAGTGCACTGATCACCGCACCGGTGACCACCAGAAGCACCATGATGCGTCCCGGCATCATCTTCGTTTTTTCCATTAATATCTGCACCAAAGCACAGATCAGGCCGCCCACCCAGAAAGCATTGATATAATCCATTCTCTGCATTTCCCCCTTACTATCTGTTTAAGGACAGTCTCTGCACTTTTTCTTAAAATTATGCATTCTTTATTTATGCATTCTTTTTGCCAAAACGAAACCATTCCGGCGGAAGCTGTACCAGGATCACCGCCGCAAATACGATAACGCAGCCTGCCATCTGCCTGGCTGTCAGTGTCTGATCAGTAGTCAGAAATCCGATCTTATAGGCGATCCATCCGGAGATCGTGGCAATGACGGATTCCAGGCTCATGATCAGTGCCGCCACCGTAGGATTCAGTCCTTTCTGGCCTACGATCTGTAAGGTATAACCCACACCACAGCTTAAAACACCGGCATATAACAGGGCTCCCAGGCCTTCCTGCAGCTGACCGAAGGT
>ERZ779869.2416-NODE-2416-length-15487-cov-2.798665_pt1 | contig 15487 bp, 8 predicted proteins | sample MGYA00511557_ERZ779869 | MGnify/ENA primary metagenome ERZ779869 (study PRJEB29588, sample SAMEA2154620) | human gut metagenome | biome: human gut; feature: human-associated habitat; material: faeces | place: Denmark | collected 2008/2010 ...
AAAAAATATAATAAAAATATATCACAAGATGTAAAACACTTTTTTAAATTTTTGCCTAAAAACGACAAACAAATTACAAGGCTTGTACTAAAATACTAGCATACAGTTAAAGGTACAAAAGTTAAAAAGGTAAGAGGTGGTAAAGATGTTTCAAAATATATTAAAAAACACAGAAGAAGTTTTTGATGACGAGGTTGATTTTGCTACGCAAAGCAAAAATGAAAAGATAATTGGAATATTAAAGCAAAATTTTAGTATTCCAAACATCATTATTTATGCCCTAGCATTTATGATGTCTTTGCTAGGAGGGCAGAATAGCCCAGTATTTACAAGTGCTGCACCATTTGGTTATGCCATTACGGCAGCTAGTTTTGGAGCAGGCGTTCCAGCACTAATTGTATGCTTAGTAACATTAGTTGGAACAGCAATAAAGTTTGGCGGAAGTGGTCTTTTATTTTACATATTAACACTGTTAATATTTGTAGCGTTAGTGCTAATAAAAAGACCAATTGAGCAAGAAGAAAGCAATGAAAAATTAAAAGTTGGAATGCAAATGACTGTTGCAGTATTCATTGTTCAGATGATTAAGCTTTTATTTAAAGGTTTTCTAGTTTATGATTTATTGTATACATTAATGATAACAATAACTACAGCAATTTTATATAAAGTTTTTGTAAATTCATTAATTGTATTCAAAGAGATAAAAATAAAAAAAGTATTTTCAATAGAAGAGGTAATGGGAGCAAGTTTAATGCTTGCATTAGCCGTAAATTGTTTAGGAAACTTTAGCATATTTGGTTTCTCAATTAGAAATATATTGTGCATTTTGATAGTACTGGTAATGGGCTGGAAGAATGGAGTACTAGTGGGTGGAACTACTGGAATAACAATAGGAACGGTAGTCGGAATATTATCAGGTCAACAACCTGTAATGTTAGCTGCATATGCGATATCTGGAATGATTGCAGGGCTATTAAATAGACTTGGCAGAGTCGGGGTTATAGTTGGATTCATAATAGGAAATGTAGTATTATCATATGTTGCAAATGGAAACACAGTAGAGGTAATAAAATTTCAAGAGATATTAATTGCAGCTCTTGGACTTCTTGCAATTCCAAAATCATATAAAATCGAAATAAGTGATTTAGTTGGAAATACTAAAATGCTTCCAGAAACAACTACAAGAACTTTGGAAGAAAATAAAGAGACTATAAATAAGCTTACAAATATGTCTAACACAATTTCTGCAATGGCAAGAGAGTATGAAAATGCTGCTGCCACAATTGTTACAGACGAAGAGCTAGAAAAGCAAGAAAAGGCTAACCAAGAACTATTTGAAGATGAATTATATAACAATTTGGAAGGCAAAGAAGAAAATCTATTATATGAAGACATCTATAATAATAACGAAAATATTTTAGATGAAATTTTTGAGCAACTTATGGCAAGAGAAGTTATTACAAGAAAAGATATAGTAAAAATATTCGCAAGCCATAACAATTACATAATGGGATTTAGTGCAGATTCTAAGGAAGACGACTATGTTGCTCAAAACGATATTGATGAGATTGTAAGAGCCATAAATTCTGCATATAGAGTTAGCAAGTTAAACTTTATATGGAAAAAGAAACTAGACGAGAACAAAAAAACAATGTCAAGCCAATTAAATGGAGTATCTGAAGCCCTATCAAACTTGGCAAATCAAATTACAAAAGATGAAGATGATATATACAAAACTCAAAAAGAGCAAGTAAAAAAATTGCTAGAGGAAAAAGAAATAGAATTAAAAGACATTACTGTGAAACAAGAAGATAGTAGTAGATACATAATAACGTTATACACAGGTGTGTGCGATTCTGTGGATGGAAAAGAGTGTGGAGTTAAAAAAATTGCGCGAATTTTAGCAAAAGTATTTAACGAAAAAATGGTTTTACAAAAACAGAAATGTGGGCTAAGAGCAAACGACAATACTTGTATGTACACATTTACATCAGAAGATGAATTTACAATGCAAGTAGGACTTGCAAAAGCCAAGAAGTTTGACTCTATAATATCTGGTGATACAACCTTGCAAACAAGGCTAGAAGATGGCAAATATTTGCTTGCAATAAGCGATGGAATGGGCTCTGGACCAGATGCGAGAAAGAGTAGCAAAATTGCAATAAAAACACTAGAAAGACTGCTACAATCTGGCTTCAACAACGATACAGCTCTAAAGTTAGTAAACACAACAATATCTGCAAATACAGACGAGGACATGTATGCAACACTGGATGTAAGCATACTAGACTTGTATAAAGGCAATATGAAATTTATAAAAAATGGAGCTTGCCCAACATTTGTAAAAAGAGGAGGAAATGTAGAAACATTAAAATCAGTTTCGTTACCAACAGGAATACTAAACAATATAGATTTAGTAGAATATAACTACGACCTTCAAGACGGAGATATAGTTGTAATGTGTAGTGATGGAATATTAGATTCTAATGTTGAATATAAAAATAAAGAATTATGGGTAAAATATGTGCTTGAAGATATCGAAACTACAAATAGTCAAAAAATTGCTGATTTAATTTTAAATGAAGCAGTAGACAATAGCTACGGAATAGCGAAAGATGACATGAGTGTAATAACTTGTAAATTTATAAAATCAGAAAATTTGTAAAAATATATTGAAAAGTTAAATTTAATAGGATATACTTTATTTATAGATAAACATTAGAGGAGGATTATTATGGTAGAAACAGGAGAAAATAGAGCAAAAAAGCTTTTAGGATTACATGCTAAAAAACAAGAATTAGAAGAATTAAAAATAAAAGATGAGGCACTTACGGCTAAACTTGAAGAATTAAAACAAGAAAGTCAAAGAGGAGAATAAGTATGGAAAATAACACTCAAGAAAAAGATTTAATAGAAAGAAACGAAAGTACTATATTTGGAAAAATAAAAAACTTTTTTAGAAATTTATTTAAAAAGAAGGAAATAAATGAAATTTCAGATGAAAAAAAAGTAGGCATCAATGAAGAGAAAAAACAAGAATTTAAAGAATATGTAAAAAAGACAGAAGATGAAGATACACAACTTTTAGATTTACAAAGAAGATATCGCAAAGGTGAGATCGGCGATAATGATTTGACTGAAGAACAAATTGAAGCATTATGTGATTTGTATGACAGGCAAATTATTAGTCTAAAGAAGTCAATAGAAGCTAAACAACAACAAATTACTGAATATAAAAAGGCAAATGGAATATCGTAGAATAAGAATCACAGATAAATGAATCATATCATTTATTTGTGATTTTTTGTCAAAAATATAATCTCTAATACTTGTAACAAAGAAAATTTTATGATATATTATACTCGTGATAAAATATAATCTGAAAGGAAGAAAACTAATGGGTAGAGGAAAGCGATATGAGACAAGTGGAAAACTGAATTATCAAAAAGTAATAGCAGTAATATTAGCATTAGCAGTAATCATCATGTTCATATTTATTATAAAAAATATTTTTAAAGAGCAAAAGAAAATTTCTAAAGATTATGATTATTTTACATTATATGCAGAAAACAAATGGGGAGTAATCAATCAGGATGGAGAAGAAGTAATTCAACCATCATATCAAGAAATGATAGTTATTCCAAATAAAGAAAAGGCTGTTTTTATATGCACATATAATGTAAATGAAGAAGCCGGAACATATCAAACAAAAGCAATAAATAATAAAAATGAAGAAATCCTAACAGGATATGACCAAATAGAAGCATTAGTTAATATTGATAAAAATGAGAATGTATGGTATGAAGAAAATGTATTAAGAGTAAAAAAAGAAAATAAATATGGCTTAATAGATTTAAATGGAAAAGAATTATTACCAATAGAATATGACGAAATTACAGTATTAGCTGGAATAGAAAATAGTCTTATTATAAAAAAAGATGGAAGAGAAGGACTTGTAAATGATAATGGTAGTATTATAATTGAACCTAAATACACAGAAATAAAAAATTTAGGAGATACATATAAAGAGGGATATATAACAATTACCGGTATCAATACACGTGCCTATACAGGAGCCTATCCGGGTGACGGGCTCGATGATAAGGTTGAAACTCTGCGTATTCTGGCTTTCAATAAGACAAGTCGCATCTGCGAAAGTAATACTTTTTATTATGGAGATGTGCTGGGCGGAAATACGCTACGGCATCCGATTAATAAGGGTGAATATGATTTTGTCTTTTTGGCCAATGAACCTCATAATACAATTGTGAAGGCGGTTCTTGACAATATAACTGATTATGATGCACTAAAGTCAATATCCTATCCGGCGGAGTTCTTCGATTCGGAACGGGTTATACCTATGATTGCGGAAAATAATAGTATAAAAGTGCTGGCTGATGGAAACTTGGAGGTAAATGGTGTTGCATCTACCAAGTTGACAGTAGGACTCAGACGCTTGGCGGCACGTGTGGATGTGGTTTTGAAATCGAAAGTCGATTTTGGTGATGCCAGTTCGAGTGAATTTGAAGGAATTACTTTTTCTAATATACCGGATAGAGTGCCTTTGGTATATGGCTTGCCTAGTGATTGGTTACCCAGTTCCTGGGCGTATGCCGATCCGGTTCTTCCTTATGGTGGAACGGCCATAACCAGAAATGTGGAACGTAAACTCACATTAGCTGATAATGCCGACTGTTTTAAAATAGATCCCACTTTATTGACCACTGAGGATAAAAATAACGATTTAGTCTGGGCTGTTAAAGTTAAAAAAGTAATTCTGCCATCTAGCTTCTTTTCATCGAAGTCCGACGAGACGAATGCGATAAATTTTACTGTTAACCTGATTGACAAGTATAGTCCTTCCTGCAAATTGAAGATTCTGTCCGACCCGGATTATACATTACCGGCAAATGCGAAACTTGATTTGACAGGTATCATAAGAGAACCTTTAGAAGTAAATATACAGCCTTCTCCGTGGATTGACGATGGAGATGATTGGGAAATATCAGGCGTCCGTGTTCTGAATGTATCGCATATACAGGCTAAGATGACGGATATGAACGGAGTCCGGATTTCTTTCTGGTCCAATATGCCGGTAGTGAAGGTGTTGGGCACAGTAAAGAAAGAAGGTGAAGCGAATGAAAGAGCGACTAATACAGTCTTTAACTGTTTGGCAGTAGATGATAATAATCCTGATCCTTATCGTTTCTTTTATGATTCGGCTTCGGGCAGCGGATATATGGATTTACTGGTTGACGGAACAAATACCACCGGTTTTGGTACGCATGACAGGACCGAGAATATGAGTGGTACATATACATTGACATTATCTGCAGCAGAGGATACTAATGGTAAGAATGCATTGCAGAGGAAGATAAAGGTTACCGTCACACAAGAAGGTTTGCGATTTGTTCACAATCCTACGGCAAATCAACATGGTTTGTTCAATGCAGCATTTTTTAAACATAACCAGAAAGGAGAACGTATTATAACAGGACAGCATCGATTGGATCAAACATGGTCTGTTAGTGTACCTGTTGCCTATCAAAACTGGCTTGTTGTGAGCGCGACTCCCAGCTTTGATCCGAATATTGGAACAGAATCACCAGGTGATGCGGAACATTATCCGGTAACTCTCAATCCGTATAGGGGAGAAGATGGTACTAGTATCTCAGGTCTCACCGGTCGTATATATTTCCGTATTGGCGTTAAGGAAAATGCCGATTTTGTACCAACTAAAGAATCCGATCCTAAATTTGGATATATCAATTTGTCATATTATCCGGGATGGCGGACAACAATGAAAATTTATATTCGTCAGGGCGAAGCCGGTGCTTATATATATGCGCCGGGGGATGCTATTCCGAGAACTGTATGGGGAGCGTGGAATGGAGGTACGGATATTACTACACATGTGAGAGAAGATATGCGTCTTTTATCGACGAATGCCCGTAGGGGAGCAGCTAAGTTCTCTGCTTTAAACCTGACAAGCGAGAGGTTAGCAGGGAATACGAATCCGGATTATGAGAATGTGAACGTAAAAGGTGCTCGTTTTGTAGACTTCCCTTCGCAGGCGGGTGCATTCTTTCAGTGGGCGGTCGATTTGAAAGGCACTACTTCCGGGATGACTGATTATTACCGCAGAGCTTTTAATCCCTCGAAGTCATATCTTGTTTCAGGATTCCCTTGGGGATATGGGGAATTTCCGATCATGTGGGATGGAGATGTCAGTGCTAATATTCCTGCATATAAAGAACAGTTTGAAGTTTGCCCTCCGGGATATCGTCGTCCGACGGATGGCTATACGGATAAAATATCTTATAATGGATATTATGATTATTTGCCGGATGAGGGTACTACGGGTACTGCCACGAATTATAAAGATCAAATAGAGTATTCAGAATTAAGGGTTTCTTTATTTAATGTACCTTTTGCAGGAAATGCGGCTTCAAGTGCAGACTACGCTACAGCTTTTACTACTCCTTTTGGTGGAACTGGTAATACAGGTCCTGGGACATATCCTTACGGAGCAAACAAAGATATGCTTGCCCGGAAACAACTAAAAGGAACAACTTATACATTTTATTCGGACGGATTTTTCGACAGACGTCCGATAAAAGAGGCTTCGAATGGAAACTATGGCGTATCATTAGGAAATAGTAATGTTGCTTATCAGGGAGTATTGTATTTTAATCCCGATTCCGGAACGAATGCATCTGTCTTTTTTCCGTCAGCCGGTCGTCTGAATAACACGAGTGGTGCTTTGGAAAGTAGGGGTAGTACCGGATACTATTGGTCGGCAAGTGTAGGTCCTCCTTATATGAGATCAGAATTGCAGAATCCACCTTATGACAGGAGAATACGTTATGGAGCCTGGTCGCTTGAGTCTGCATATAATTCTCATAATTTCAGATTGTCATATCAAGGTTTTGCTCAAAGTATACGTTGTGTGAAAGAATAAGAACTTTTCGGCTTACGATAAAAATACCGGAATATCATCCGTTGAGGGGTTGGCTTTTTAGTCAACCCCTTATTTGTGCGTACTCTCTAACAACAAAACTGCTGTTTTAAGAAGAAATCTTTATTTACTCTAATAAGATTCTAATAGGATTCTAACTATTCTCTAACAGGCTCTCCGAAGGGAGCCGTCTATCTTTGTGCCCGGAAATCCGGTTACTAACTTAACTTATCTTTAATTATGATGATGAAGAGAGAGTTACACACATTTATTATTGGCAGTGTGTTGTTTTTTACCGCATGCGGGGATAAACAGGAATCAGAGCAAAAAAGTGGCTATCGTATACCAGGGGACACGGTCTATATTGCAGATCCTCTTTTACTTGAAAAAATCAAAGTATCAGTGTCTGAACTGAAACCCTATTCCAAGAAGGTGATAACGTCCGGTGTGGTGCGTCCCATTCCTCCCCGTTATGCTTATGTTGCTCCTCCATTTGCAGGGAGAGTCACAAAATCTTATGTGCGTATCGGACAGTCGGTACGTCAGGGAACACCTTTATTTGAAATCAGTTCCCCCGACTTTACTTCTGCACAAAAGGAATACTTTCAGGCACTTTCGTCCAGGGAACTTGCTAAAAAAGATTTGAAACGCAAAGAAGATCTGATAAGGAATGGTGTCAGTTCGCAAAGAGAACTGGAAGAAGCCCAGAATGCTTTATTGATAGCAGATAAGGAGTTTGAAAACGCCTCTGCCGCATTGCGGGTATATCAGGTGGACAATCTGGCGGAAATGATATTGGGGCAACCGATGATTGTTCGTTCTCCTATTCCCGGGGAAGTGATAAAGGATAATATCGTAACAGGGCAATATCTGAAAGATGATACCGAACCGATAGCTATTGTTGCCGACCTGTCTAAGGTATGGATTGCGGCTCAGGTAAAGGAGAAAGATATCCGGTTTATAAATGAAGGCAGTAGTCTGGGTATTGAAATTTCGGCATTGCCCGGTACGGTTATTAAAGGCAATGTGTATCATGTAGAGGAGGAGGTAGACGAGGAAACCCGGTCCATTCAGGTACTTTCGGTCTGTGATAATTTGAACGGACATCTGAAGCTGGGGATGTACACTACTGTCCACTTTCTGAGTGTTCCGGTCAGACAAATTCAAATCCCGGAGAAAGCGTTACTGCAGGGAGAAAAGGATAGCTATGTATTTGTGCGGATTGCTCCGTTGGTTTTCGTACGGACGTCGGTGACAGTGGAGACAACAGAAAACGGAATAGCGGTGATCAGCGAAGGATTGCGTCCCGGAGATAAGATAATCAGTGAAGGAGGATATTATTTAAAGTAAGAAATTATGAAGAAGGAATTAATGCTTTCAATTATACAAAAAAGATGGGTAATGCTTTGCCTGTTTGTGATGATGTGTATCTTTGGATATTACTCATGGAAACAGCTTTCGATAGAAGCATATCCGGATATTGCAGATGTCACTTCCCAGGTGGTCACTCAAGTTCCCGGACTGGCTGCGGAGGAAGTGGAACAGCAGATAACCATTCCTTTGGAACGCGCTATTAATGGGCTGCCCGGTATGCACGTCATGCGGAGTAAGAGTACATTCGGGCTGTCAATGATTACCATTGTCTTTAAGGACGGGACAGAGGACTACTGGAGCCGCCAGCGCGTACAGGAAAGATTGAATGAAGTAGAACTGCCTTATGGAGCTGTTCCGGGACTTGATCCGCTGACATCTCCCGTAGGAGAAGTGTACCGTTATATCATAGAAAGTGACCAGCACTCATTACGCGAATTAACCGACCTTCAGAACTGGGTAATTATTCCCCGTATCAAGGAAGTGTCGGGAGTGGCTGATGTAACCAATTTCGGTGGGATCACTACTCAGTTCCAGGTTGAAGTAGATCCGTCCAAACTGGAACAATATAATTTATCTCTCAGCCAGGTTGTTGAAGCCATTGAGAATAACAATGCCAATGTGGGGGGAAGCGTGTTGAATCGTGGTGACTTGGGTTATGTGGTACGGGGAATTGGATTAATCGGAAATTTGGACGATTTGGGACATATTGTAGTGAGTACTACTTCCGGAGTTCCTGTCTTTCTGAATGATATAGGTTCTTTGAAGTATGGAAATCTTGAAAGAAAGGGAGTGCTGGGATATACGGACCGTACCCGCAACTACTCTGAGAGTCTGGAAGGAATTGTACTCCTTCTGAAACATGAGAATCCGTCTAAAGTACTGGAAGATATTCATGTGGCAGTTGATGAGTTAAATAATGAGACATTGCCGGAAGGAGTGAGGATACATACTTTTCTGGATCGTACCAACTTGGTGGATACTACTTTGAGTACCGTATCCCATACCTTGCTGATGGGTATGGCTTTGGTGGTTCTTGTGCTTATTCTGTTTCTAGGCAACTGGCGTGGTGCATTATTGGTATCTATAACGATTCCTGTGTCATTGCTTATCGCTTTTATTCTTATGCATCTGACGGATATTCCGGCTAACCTTCTGTCGCTTGGTGCTATTGATTTCGGTATTATTGTGGACGGCGCTATCGTTATGCTGGAAACGATCCTTAAGAAACGTGAGGATAATCCCAAACAATATCTCGAAGAAAAAAGCATGGCGCAACGCACCAAAGAAGTGGGTCGGCCTATTCTTTTCTCAACCATTGTCATTATTACGGCATACCTTCCGCTGTTTGCCTTTGAACGTGTTGAACGCAAACTTTTTACTCCAATGGCATTTACGATGAGCTATGCAATGATTGGAGCACTGTTGGTTGCGCTCTTATTGATTCCGGGACTTGCCTATGCAATCTATCGTAAACCACATAAAATATATAAGAATAAATGGCTGGACAGACTAAAGGATAAATACATTCGTACCATTACAGGATTTCTGGAAGCTCCCTTAAAAGCCATCATTCCATCAGGACTGATTCTGACAGCGGGGATCGTGTTGAGTGTTGTCGTAGGAAAAGACTTCCTTCCGGAGCTGGATGAAGGTTCGATATGGTTACAGGTTAATCTGCCACCCGGAATTTCCGTAGAAAAGTCACGGGAGTTATCTGATACTTTGCGTGCCCGTACGATGAAGTATTCCGAAGTAACTTATATTATGGTACAGGCGGGAAGGAATGACGACGGAACTGATCCGTTCACCCCTTCACATTTTGAAGTGTCCATCGGTATTAAGCCTTATGATGAATGGCCGAAAGGAAAAACTAAAAAGGATTTGATTCATGAACTGGAAGAAGAATATAAGTTACTTCCCGGTTTTAAAGTAGGATTTAGCCAACCTATGATAGACGGGGTGATGGATAAGATAGCCGGGGCCCATAGTGAACTGGTGGTGAAAGTATATGGCGAAGATTTTCGTGAAACACGTCGTATTGCCGAAGAAATAACCAGGGCATTAGGAACTGTGCGAGGGGCTGTTGATCTGGATATTGATCAGGAACCACCCTTGCCACAGTTACAGATCAGTATGAATCGTGATGCCATAGCCCGTTACGGATTAAATGTATCCGATGTAGCGGATCTGATTGAAGTGGCTGTCGGAGGTAAAGCTATCGCACACCTTTATCAGGGTGCCCGCCAGTATGGCATCACCTGTAAGTATAAAGAGGAAGCGCGGAATACTCCGGAGAAAATAGCCGGACTTATGTTGACTTCTTCCACCGGTGCAAAGATACCTCTTTCTCAGGTTGCCGATGTCAGATTGAGTGTCGGCGAAAGTACGATTACCAGGGAAATGAACAGACGCCATTTGACGGTAAAGCTGAATTTGCGCGGTCGTGACCTGACATCTTTTCTGAATGAAGCCCAGAATACGATCAATGAGAAAGTACATTATGACAAGAATAAATATACCATCAAATGGGGAGGGGCCTTCGAAAATCAAAAACGGGCTTATACACGTCTTGCTGTCATTATACCGCTGACACTGACAGGGATGTTTATACTGCTTTATGTCACGTTCGGGAAGTTCCGGCAGGCAGGACTGGTATTGGCTATTGTTCCTCTGGCACTTTTCGGAGGTATGCTTGCTCTTAATGTGCGTGGTATGACGCTGAATGTATCTTCTGCCGTAGGATTTATAGCGATGTTCGGGCTTTCCATACAAAATGGAATTATCATGGTATCGCAGGTCAATGGGCTGCGCAGGGGAGGAATGGAACTCCGGAAATCGGTCATAGAAGGGGCACGCCAGCGTTTCCGACCTATTCTGATGACTTCGGTCACTACGATACTCGGACTTTTCCCGGCTTCGTTGGCAACTGGAATCGGTAGTGATGTACAGCGTCCGCTGGCAACAGTGATTGTGTATGGATTGATGTTTTCAACCCTTATCTCTATGTTTCTGCTTCCGGCTTTCTATTATCTGGTTGAGAACAATGTTTTAAATAAAAAGAAGAACGATGAAAAAGAATATACGATATAATATAGTGCTCTTGCTGTTAATGGTGGAAGCCGTACTCATTCCGACTTTTGCGCAAATGCCTGAAATAAAGCAGGGGCAGTCTATTTCTTTCGAAGAATATCTGAATCGGGTAGGGAAAAAGAACCTGAGTTATTTAGCCGAAAAACTCAATGTGAGTATTGCTGATGCGGAAGTAATTGCCCGGAAAATCTTTCCGGATCCGGAGTTGGAATTTGAAGCAGGTAATGAGACTTTCTCGTTGGGAGTTTCCTATTCATTAGAAATGGGAAATAAAAGGGGAGCACGTATTAAGTTGGCGCGGACTCAGGCAGAATTGGAGAAACTGTTCCTGCAACAGGGCTTTCAGGATTTGAGGGCGGAGGCTGCCGACCTTTTTCTAGAAGCAATTCTTCAGCGCGAATTACTTGAAGTACAGAAAAGTTCTTATGAGTATATGTATCAGCTGAGTCAGTCAGATAGTTTACGTTATGTTTCGGGAGAGATTACGGAGAATGATGTCCGGCAGTCAAAACTGGAAGCTGTCACCTTGCTTAATACTGTTTACAGTCAGGAGGCGGCTTATCATTCCGCTTTGGTTTTGTTGAATAAACACATGGGGATGAGTGCTGATACGCTTCATATCCCTTTGGGAAATTGGGAAGAGCTAAGCAGGGACTTTGCTCTGTCTGATTTGGTCAAAGCGGGACTGGATAATCGCATCGACCTGCTTGTTGCTCAAAAAAGTACTGAAGTTACTACCCGGGAATATAAACTGACGAGAGCGGAACGCAGACCCGATATCGGAGTATCTGTTTCTTATGAAAGAAACTGGAACGGCTTTCTTCCTCCGTCCCGTTCTGCTACTGCCGGTGTATCTGTTCCTCTGACATTCTCGAATATAAATAAAGGAGCTGTAAAAGCTGCAAAGTTTCGGATTGCCCAATCGGAGATAATGGAAAGAGATATGGAATTGCAGATACAGGCAGAGATAACCCAGGCCTGGTTCAACTATGAGGCTGAAAAGAAAAAGATAGCTCAATATAAAGCCGGTGTACTTGAAGACTCGCAGAAGGTGCTCGACGGAATGGTATATAAATACAAACGGGGAGAAACGAGTATTCTTGATGTACTGGTTGCCCAGCGTACTTATAATGAAGTGCAACAGGAGTATCTGGAAACAATGAAAGGATATGCCGCTTCACTAGTAGCATTGGAAAGAGCTTGTGGTATATGGGATATATGCTTTTGACAGTTAAATATCCGGCTTTACTATTGTGAATTGCAGCAAAGCCGGATATTTGTATGGTTACCAGTCAGCGGTTTCACGCTTTATGTTAAATCATTGTGCGATATTCCTCCTGTTTTTTCTTAGGGAGTTTTTTTGATCACTTCTTCCACAGAGTGGTCAATAAGTTCTTTGATAAGTTTGTCACTCAGGTTTATTTACTTATCTGTTTTCCGAACTTTAATCCGTACTACTGTGTCATTTTGACGAGACTGGACAATGTTTTATTACTTTCGATTGTGTATCTTTGCTGTAGTTAAAATGGACAACCGGAATTTATATACTAATAAACAGAATATTATGGAAGCGAAGTATATCACTCTGACTAAAGAGAATATCGAAAAAGAACATATTTGCTGTGCTTTCTCCGATAAGAAATGTAAGGATAGCTATGAGTTGAAAAAGACATGGCTGAAAAATGAGTTTGAGAATGGCTATGTTTTCAGACGGCTTGACGAACGTGCAAAAGTATTTATAGAATATGGACCTGCCGAAAAAGCTTGGGTTCCGGTTAATGCACCTAACTATTTAATGATAAACTGTTTTTGGGTTTCAGGAAAATATAAAGGATGCGGGCATGGCAAAGCACTATTGCAGTCTGCTGTCGAGGATGCCAAAGCACAGGGTAGGGATGGCTTGGTGACTGTGGTCGGTACCTCTAAATTTCATTTTATGGGTGATGCGAAATGGTTATTACGTCAGGGGTTTGAGACGATAGAAAAACTACCCTATGGTTTCAGTCTTTTGGCTTTGAAGATAAATCCGGCAGCTCCTGATCCGTCATTCAATGGAACAGTATCAAGTGGAGAATGTGAGGAAAAAGAAGGTGTAGTCGTTTATTATACACATCGTTGTCCGTTTGCAGAGTTTCATGTCCGTAATTCTTTAGTGAGTGTGACTGAGAACAAAGGTATTCCATTGAAGATAGTCAGATTGGAAACGATGGCACAAGCACAAAATGCACCTACACCTGCTACTATCTTTTCTCTTTTCTATAAAGGAAAGTTTGTAACGACGGATTTGAGTGCATGTATGGAGCAACGGTTTGATAAAGCGTTGGGATTATAATCTTTCTTATTACAGTATGTGTTTCTCTTTTTTGATTTTCTGTTTTTGTGCTGTTTTGCTCTGATGAGTGTGGCGGGTTAATAATTGTCTGGTGTTTATTTAGACTGGTCGGTTCGATTTTTCATGTGCTGCTCTGATCTTATGCAGATTCATTAATAGAATCGGCAGTTTATTTATATGTTGAGATGTTTTGTTTTATGTATGTGACATATGCTTGATTTTTAGTATTTTATTGTATGTGGTTGGTGGGGAAAACTTGATAGCTCCTGACTTTTATAATCACTAACTTTTCTTATTTTAGTTCATTCAAATATGTTCAATTCTTGCATTTTATGAAACTATGTTTTACTTTTGGGGAGTAAAATCATTGGGATTATAATGAAAAGTATTCGCTCGGTTATTTGTTTTTGTTTGTTTTTGTTTGTGTTTAACCAGCTCCTTTTCGCCGACAAAACTATAGAGAATGATTCGCTATATACCAGTGAGTATATAAGTCGAATTTATATGGCAGAACCTGAACGGGCTTTAAGTTTGTTGGATGGAGCTGAAAGTAAGAAGACTATCCCTCTGCGTATTATACATGAATTACGCAGCAGGGTTTATCGTAATATGTATATGACTAAACTGGCTTTTTTGTATGCCAAAAAGTCTTATTTGCTGGATTCCGTTTCTCAGAAAGATCCTAAGCACTTGTTGACCATGACTGTCGACCTGGCAGAATTAGCAGTGCTTATGAGTGACCATAAAGAGAGTATGAGGTATGCTCTTGATGGTATCAAGCTAGCACAAAAAGAAAAGGATAAAGGGGCTGAAAGTAAGCTGTTGTTTTGCATTGGTGAAAATAAATGGCAATTGTCTTTCAAAGAGGAGGCATATGACTATTTTGACAAAGCTATCAAATTGCTTCAAGGTACAAGTTCCAAATTGGAAATGGCTATGCTTTCATACTTTTATGGGATGAAAATGGATTATCTGCTCAATGATTCCCGTAGTAAAGAAGCATTGGAGGTTGGGTTGAAGCGCGAAAAGCTACTTAAAGATATAGCTAAATTACCGGAAAAAACAAAAGGCTTTCTTGATCTGCAATATACTTACTTGTATGCAAAAATGTCGTATATCTGCTATCTGGAAGGAAAGTATGATCAGGCGGAAAAATATTATCAACAATATTTGTCAACAGAGAATTCACAGACACCGGATGGAAAAACCTATGCGATACCTTATCTGCTAGTGTCTAAACAATATCAGAAAGTCGTTGATCAATGTCAGGATTTTAAGAAATTGATGCAAGAGCAGGATACTGTCAACTTGCAGTATATTAGTATCCTTCAGAAAGAGGTGAAAGCTTATAAAGGCTTGAAGGATTTTGAAAAAGTAGCAGCATTACGTGAGTCTATTATTTCTATTATTGATGGTATTAACAGCAAGGATAAACAGAATGCGGCTTTGGAATTAAATGCTATTCATAAAGCTGACGAGCAGGAAGAATATATTGCCGAACAGACTTTACAGTTAAGAATCAGAAACATATCACTTGCTTTTTTGGGATGTGTCACTTGTCTCATTTTATTTGTGCTATGGCGGATTTGGCGTCATACGATTATTGTTAAATATAAAAACAAAATGCTGGCAAAGTTTATCAATGAGAAACTGGCTGGAAAAGTAGAGAACAAACAATTATTCATAGATGGAGATGCGGAAGATCCGATAGCTGTTCCATTGGACTTGGAACC
>ERZ779869.2428-NODE-2428-length-15401-cov-3.371302_pt1 | contig 15401 bp, 10 predicted proteins | sample MGYA00511557_ERZ779869 | MGnify/ENA primary metagenome ERZ779869 (study PRJEB29588, sample SAMEA2154620) | human gut metagenome | biome: human gut; feature: human-associated habitat; material: faeces | place: Denmark | collected 2008/2010 ...
TTAGAAAATGAGTATAAAGTTTTTATCCGTAATACTGAGTTTTCTTCTTATGTCAATTGCCATAAGTTCGTGTCTTGACTCAGATGAAAATTATGAATATAGTTCCGACGCGACGATACGTGCCTTTGGTATTGATACTATAACAAAAGGCGTATATTATAAGTTTACGATTGACCAGTTGAAAAGAGAAATTTATAATGTAGACTCGCTTCCTATGGGTGCTGATTCCATCATAAAACGTATCACGCCATACGCCAATAATATACCAGCTATGATATACAACGCTATTGCCCATCCGGTAGCCCAGAACGGAGGCAAGATCGTGATCTGCAAGCTCGTGATCTCCTTGCTCCAAATCCGGTCGTTATTCATCGCCTTTACCTTGAAAGTGTAAGTTCCCGGGTTCAAGTTCGTATAGGTAATACGACGTTCCAAGGCGCTTACGGTAGTCCATTCCGAGTCGAAGCCCTCCATCTTAAAAGCATATTTATTCTTCAAAGGAAGGAAATAGCAACAAGAAGAGATGGTAAAGGAGAAATTACGTTCCGTATAATTCAGTTTCAATTGCTTGGTACAGGTGATATCTTTATCCAAAATCACATGCCCGTCATACGCCTCTCTCGCCGTTATCGGGACATTATTCACCATAAGTCCGGTTATCACCGCCGGTGGAGCATAGCTATTATAACGTATCCGGGCAGGATCAACGAAGGTAAGACCGTTTGTCCCGCCAAACGCCAACTCACCCGTTTCCAGTCCGCAAGCGCTATTCACGTTAAACACACGTCCTTGAACGCCCTCATTCTCATCATAGCTATTCCAATCGAACGTATAATTATTATCCGTATCCCGATTCGGAACGATATTCAATAAGCCGTTCTTCGTTCCCACCCAAACCGTATGATATTTATCCTCCAAGATAGACATGATGCTGTTATCCGGTAATCCGGAAGAATGGTTCAACCGATACATCTTATCATTCAACCTATCATATATATGTAGCCCATGATTACTCCCGATCCATACCCATTGGCGGCTATCACAAAATACGACATTGATGATTTGATCCTCAAACACGGAACGTCCATCCTTCGTGCCGTTAAAAGAAGTAACAGCCCCCATCTCCGGGTTGATCCAGTTCACTCCTAAAGAAGTTCCAACGACAATATTCCCCTTCTCATCCCCGGAAAGGCTATATACGATATCCGAGTTAATCGCATTCTCCTTATCCCCCATGCGATAATACGTCCATTTCCCGGTAGATTGATCCAAGCAATCCAGGCCGCCTTCCAACGTACCGATCCACAAACGATTCTTGGCATCGACATACAAACTATACACGCTATTATTGGATAAGCCGTCCTTACTGCCCGGGATATCCCGATAATGCTTGAAACGTTTCCCGTCAAAACCGGTCAACCCCTCCATATAAGTACCCAGCCATAACTTGCCATCCAAATCTTTCGCCATACTAATCACGACATCGCCGGAGATAGCGTTCTCGCTTTCCCGCCCCGCCCGGTAGCGGACATACTCCCCGGTTTCCCGATCGTAACGTAATAGGCCGTTTCCGCTAGTACCGATCCACAGATCCCCTTCTTTATCTTCTACGATACAATTAAAGTCATTGTTAAAGATATCCCGCATCAACTCCAAAGGGTACCGGATAGTCTGGAATTTAAAAATGCTCTCATGATAATAGTTGATGCCGTTTTTATAAGTGCCGGCCCACATAATCCCCGTATCATCCCGATACAAGCAGATCACGCTATTCTGGCTCAAACTCGTTTGGTTAAACGGGTTATTTCGTATATAACGCATCCGGTCCAGACGTTTATCCAAGATATTGATACCGCCATGATCGGTAGCGATCCAGATATTACCGTTCATATCCTCCGCCACGTCACGCACCATTATAGAGGATAAAGCGACCGGGGGTTCGGTCGTATAATGTTTCCACTCCTTGCTTTTGGGATTTAGGCGAAAGAGACCTCTACTATATCCGGGATTTAAGAAAAACCACAGATCCCCGTCACTATCGGCGAACACATAGAATAACTGGGCATTCGCATATTGAGTCAGATACTCATCCCGATAGACAGGTTCTCCGGATGCCTTATCGATCCCCTCTACCACTCCCGAGGTATGGACTACATATAGACGATCGCCCACGTCACTCATATCACAAACCCGGCCATCCTCTTTATTTAGCGGATACGAATAAATTTTTCCCCTCGCTTGATCATAACGGCAAAATTCATTCGTATAGGTAGCGAAATAGAGTTGTTTATCATTGTCGACAAATATCTTAGCGGGAGGATTCTCTAGACGTAAGCTATCTAATATTTCCTTCTCCGGAATAAAACGGTCATTACCGGGCTCATATACGCAAAGTTGGTTCGTATTATAGGTAATCCAAATACGCCCATCGGCGGTTTCTTGAAGCTCGGAGACATGCTCCTCCCTAAAAGGCAACCCGCTTTCCTTGTATTTATAATGCTTAAACTCATACCCATCAAAACGGTTCACCCCAGAAGTGGTACCCAACCACATAAACCCCTTCCGGTCTTTCAGGATACAAGTGATCTCATTGGAAGACAGACCGTCCTGTACTCCCAGACGGTTGAAAAGAATATCTTCCGCCGCAAGTCCGGACCCCAATATTCCCCAAGACAGGATCATTATGATACAGAGTAGAGTTTTCGTTTTCATACTTAGCAAATATAGATATTTCCCGAGAACGAACCAAACCAACCGGTATCTAATTCTGCTGCAATGCGGGTTGCAGTAAACATACACGTAAAGTATCCATATATAAGAACATGATTATTAAAAATTATCCCGTACATTTGTCTTTCGATTGGAATTGAAACGAATAAGGCGCAATGATTGTTGTAAGAGATTTTGACAGACTGAAAGGAAAGGAACTGGTAGCTACGATCGGATTTTTCGATGGTGTGCATCTAGGACACCGTTTTTTAATCGACGAGATGAAAGAGATAGCCAAAGCACGTAACCTGCCATCGGCCGTAATCACCTTCCCGGAACATCCCCGGGCCGTATTGCATGCGGATTACCAACCGAAGCTATTAAATTCTTTCGAGGAAAAGTTACAGCAATTAGAGACTACCGGAGTAGATTATTGCATCGTATTGGATTTTACGATCGAGCTATCCCGGCTCTCGGCCAAGGAATTCATTACCTCTATTTTAGCGAAGAGCCTGCATGTAAAGACCTTATTGATCGGATATGACCTTCGTTTCGGGCACGATCGGACGGATGGCTTCGAGCAATATGTCGTTTATGGCACCGAATGTGGTATCGAGGTGCTGAAGGCATCTCCCTATGACGAAGGGAATACGGCCGTCAGCTCTTCCGAGATCCGGAAATTACTTCAAGCCGGAAATGTAGCGGAAGCCGCTTATTTACTGACCTATCCCTATCAATTGCTGGGCCATATCGTCAGCGGCTATAAAGTAGGACGCACGCTAGGATTTCCCACGGCGAATATACGGGTAGATGAGCCTTTTAAAGTCATTCCGGGTATTGGCGTATATGCCGTATGGGTAACGTTTGACGGGAAAACATACATGGGAATGCTAAATATAGGTGTCCGCCCGACGATTGACAATGGTCCGAATCGAACAATTGAAGTGAATATCCTTCACTTCCACTCGAATATATATGATAAATTCATCCGGCTTACTTTTGTAAAACGGACACGCCCCGAACTGAAGTTCTCCAGCATTGACGAGCTAATAGTCCAACTCCACAAAGATGCAGAAGAAACCGAAGCGATTCTTCTTGCCAGCAAAGCAAGAAGTAACCAACAGGAAGAACTAAGAAAATAATACATCAACCGAATAACAACTTAAAATAGATTCTTATGCAAAAGTCATTTATGAGTATTTCTCTGGTGGTAATAGCAATTTCTATGTTAGCTATGTTTATATGCAGCTTCTTCGCTACTAAATAAAAAAGTAAAATATGAAGACGGCTATCAAACTTGTATTAATAGACCTTGTCATTGCGCAAATTGTTGCCCCTGTCCTGATTATGATTCCTTGTACTATCTATTTGTTAGTAACCACAGGAAATTTGGATAAGGCTGTTCTGACGCAAACAATTATAATTCCGGCGCAATTGGCCGGTCAGATAATGATGGGTATCTATCTGTGGAAGGCCGGCTACATCAGCACAAAGAAAGAGACCTGGTCACTTGTGTCCGCTCCTTATCTTTTAGGTAGTGCAGTGGCAATCCTTACCAGTGGATTTGTTGTTTCTTCATTAATGAGTTTGCTGGATTGGATACCTAATATCATGGAGCAATCTTTCGATATCCTCCAATCCGGCTGGGGAGGGATTCTTGCAATAGCAATCGTAGGCCCTGTACTTGAAGAATTATTGTTCCGGGGAGCAATCACCAAAGCTTTGCTCCAACAATATAATCCGACCAAAGCAATTCTTATTTCGGCACTTCTATTCGGTGTCTTTCATATAAATCCCGCACAGATACTTCCGGCATTTCTGATCGGTATCCTGTTGGCATGGACTTATTATAAAACGGGTAGTCTGATACCTTGTATATTCATGCATATATTAAATAACTCCTTATCAGTATATCTCAGTATCAAATATCCCGAAGCGGAGAATATGGATGACCTGATTAGCGGTACACCGTATCTTATTATTCTTATCGGTGCAATTGTCATACTGGCAGGAGTCATTCCATATATGCAACGCATGACCTCTAATAAGTAGAGGTCATATCTTCAGGAACACAAATATAAAAGTCTGCTCTTCCTTTATTTTCTTCATCTAATTGGTCTATACTTTCCTGACGGACTGAACAGACAGTTTTAATCGTTGTCCCCGGACGATATTGAAGCAGATAAGGAATTATTCCTCCTTTAAAATCAGAATGGTAGTTCCCGTTAAAATGCAGGAATTTATCCTTTATATTATGAGCTATAAACCAGCCCATTGTTGCATCTTTGATAGCTTGCGCCTGTGCCAAATATTCCTGATTGCCTTTACTCTTACCCATCATCTGCATTAATGCAAAAGCACCACCTTCTTCTTCCTTGTAGGTAAACTGAATAGGAAGAGGCGGCAAGTATCGCTTTGCTTCATTAGATAATGAATCCAAATACTGTAAGCCATTATCTTTTACAACATTAGCATAGCGTCGTGGTACGTTAGTTGCAATAAATGGAATTTTATTCTCTTTTGCGAAAAAGACAAATGGAGCATAATCCGTACTATAATTATCCCACAACCGGGCTTCTGCCTCAAATCTGTCATAAGAAATCGCGCGACTCATGTATTCATCCAAAATCAGCTGATTATCCGCCTCAAGCATTTCAGCTCCCAACATCAGTTTTTCCTTATGAATAGCATATAGCGAACGGGTTATTTCATATTCCAGCCAATGAGTAATACAACAATTATGAATCTCGCCTATAAACACGACATCCGGTTGTGCCAACGCTTCAATAAGCTCATCATAGCCTATCTCCTTGCCTTCGGCATTAAACAATGTATATGCTCTCTTGTATCCTTTCTGAGCAAAGGCCGCTACTCCTATAGAACACAAAAGCAATAACCCACAAAATCTTGAGAAAAATAAATTATTCATATTTTTGATGTTTTCCAATATATAACAATACAAATTTATCGGGATTCGTAAAATGCTTAAATGCTTTCTGAATATCCACAGTGGATATGCTATCGAGACATTGTTCATATCGCTCAAAATCAGCGACAGACTCACCATTCTTCAGCAAATTCACAAGATTAGTACGCCATTCGGCAGAAGCCTCATCCGAAAGCACTTTTCGTTTTGTAACCCAAAAAGACTTTTTCAAAGTTTCCAATTCCTCTTCGCTCACTTTACTTGTACGAAGCTCATTTATAATCTGCTTTATAAGCTCCTCCACCTTCTTCGTATTTACGAAATCAACAGAGGCCGACAAATCAAAATAAAAGACTTGTTGTGGCAGCCCATTATAAAATAAAGAAGCGTATGGAGAATAGACTATATTCTCTCCTTCACGCAAAACACTTAACAAGCGGTTTTGCAAGATATCACGCATCAATTTCAGTGTAAGGCTATTTTTCAAGGAAGGCTGATAATTTCCACAGAAAACATAATCAAAGATAGTCTGCGTATCATTATCATTCGGAAATTCTTCTATGTAAGTTTTCTTAGGGAGCTTAAACGCTTTGTTGGGATAAGACACTGTATTTACTTTCGGCATACGTCCGAACGTCGCAGTTAACAATTCTTTGATGCTATCCGTATCAAACTTTCCTGTTACTACGAATGTCATTTGCGACGGATTGCTGTATAATGAACAATAATAATCTGCAATCTTATCCAGATCCAATCTTTCCAGATCCATTTTTGTTAGAGCCGGACGAGGTACCGTATTTCCCATTAGAGAATCCAGGCGGTTTGTCAACATACGATCAGAAGCACGTTTCATCATTTGTTCCAATACACTTTCCTTCCCGAAACGCTCCATTTCATCTTTACGAATCTCATCAAAATCCTCATAGCAAAGCTCCGGACGACACATCTTCTCGTACATCAAATTAAAGAGTTCTCGTGCTTTGGCAGCAGGAGACATTCCCATAATATCATGCCAATAATTACTGATAGCAATATTCATAGATATTTCTTCCTGTTGCATAAAAGAAGATAGAGTATCATAAGGAATACAAGCTACCCCTCCCATTTCCATATAACCTCCTGTCCCTTCATATAAAGGATAATCTTTATCTGATAAATCTGCTGTCCCTCCTCTTCCAAAAGCTGTCACAAAAATGGATTGACTTTCATCATTTGTCGGACGGAGAAGAATACGTAAGTCATTTTTCAGAATTACTTCTGTTATGTTAAGGTCTGCGTATTTCTTCTCACTAACTATATCTGAGGCCTTAAAAGGATAACTCTCAACCAGGCAAGCAGGTGTCACTACTCTTTCTTCTTTCACATCTTTACGTACATACGTAAAATCTTTCAACGGGTTCTTAATACCTTCATCCCATGCCTGAACAACTTCTTCTTTTTTAAGAGAATTTTGTTTACCTGCATTATTACGATAAGCCACCAATAAGGTTTGATCTTTGTATGAAAGCCACTCACGCAAAAGTTGTTGCAAAGTAGCGCTATCAGTCGCCCGTATCTTGTCCGCCAACTGTTTCATTTCACTATCTGACTGAATATAACGGTCGTCGGATATCACATAATCAACAAAATCATCACACCATTTAGAAGATAATTGAGTTGAGTTATCTACTTTCAAACGCCTCAGATGCTCATTAATAGCATCCTCCACTTCTTCCTGCTTAAAGCCGTTTTTCTGAATAGACTCCATTTCATTAGACAGTTCGGATACTTGTTGCAAGAGATTTGCCTTATCTACCCCGGAAAAAGCAAAAACAAAATGATTCTTATCAGAAAGAAACCATGCATCAGAAACATTGCACCGGATATTCTGGTATTTCAACCGGTTACTGATAGCACGTATCAATAAAGATCCGAGTTCCTTCTGATAAATACTGCCGATTGTATTACCAATCACACAAGGATGAGGAATCATCAGCTCCAACTCTGAACTACGCTCCAGATCATCCCCAATTTCATATAACTCAACTCCCGGGTCATAAGTCAATGGATAAGTACGATAGCCTTTGACTTCTTTACGAGGAATAGATGAAAACATTTCCTTGATTTGTTTTTCAATAGATTCCGGATCTACATTACCAACCACAACTACGGTAGCCATCTGCGGAGAATACCATTTTTTATAGAATTCAATCAACGTCTTACGGTCAATACTACGAATATCCTCGGAACTTCCCAACGGCATACGCTCCGTGAAATGGTTCTTTCCGATTTTTAATGCATAAAAATCATCCCCCAAGTCATATCCGCGCAATTCTTCCAAAATAACGCCCCGTTCCTTCTTCGTCCGCTCTTCTTCGAAAGTGATTCCGCTCAGCCAATCTTTCAAAATCAATAAAGTTTTGCTACTAACTTTATGGTCAGTTTTATCCATAGGCACTGTCAACATAAAGATCGTACGATCATATCCGGTTACCGCATTTATATCACGTCCAAACTTCATGCCCAAAGTTTCCAGATAGTCTACCATTCCCCTGCCAGGAAAATGTTTACTACCGGCAAACGACATATGCTCCAGAAAATGGGCGGCTCCTTTTTGCTCTTCCGACTCTTGAACAGAACCGATACGCATCACTAACCGGAATTCTGTTGTGTGAATCGGCGCCTCGTTAGGAAGGATTAAATAATGTAACCCATTAGCCAAGGTCCCTTCAACTGTATTAGGAGGTAAATTTACTTTTTTCTCCAAATGAGAAGCTTTCTGTTGTGCAAGCATATTCACGGGAAGTCCTCCTAATAGAACTGCCAAGAATAGAAAAACTTTAAACTTTGTCTGCTTAAACATGAATGGTCGTTTTATATATTATATTTATTCATTTAATGTATAAGTCACGCGAATCTGAGTATACCCTAACGAATTAACATGATCCCAAGGGAATTGAAAACTAAAGGTTTTCTCATTAAACATTCCTTTCGGTTCAATCCAGTCTGAAGGTTCATTCTCCCAATTGTCTTCATCAATAGACGAATACACTAAACAAACTGGATTTAAAGTTATTCCTTCCTCTATCAAATCACTAACACTCGCTTCCACCATATTATCTCCCTCCTGAACTAAAATCGTACCACCTTCGTCAGCCATTTTCTTCCAACGCTCCCAAGCGGTAAAAGAATATTCAAAAGGCAATGATTCTATTTCTTCATCCCAAAGATTTAAAGTCGGGCCTACGAATGAAAAAGTACCTTCATCCGGCAATAATTCCAAATTATCAAGAACTACACTAAATACTTCCTTACTCATGTCATAGCCAATCGCCTCCATCATAGAGACATATTTACTTCCTTCAAAAATCCAAAATTCATTCTCCACCGTTTCTTTTCTGTATATTTCCCACAAAAATGAAGTTATTCCCATTGGATTATCAATCATCTTAAGTATCGGACGATCTGCAGTAGCATTCTCACTCAATGTTATCATACTCTTTCCTTCAAAGGAGCGAGTCTCCGTATCACTAAATACTCCAACCTCATCTGCTGGGAAAGTCACCTCTACGCGACAGCTTACTTCACCCATAAAGCGATTAAGATTAAGCCTGTACTTCTCCATATAGCCATGAACAAACTCAATCTGTTGTTCGGTCAAGTCCGGCAAGGTTGGATTTGGCCTTACAGTCAGTTTCAATTCATTCCATGGTTGCATACGTTCGTCTGTATAATCCTTTACCTTTAAAGTTATCATCCTTTGGTTATTCAGCAAACTCTGACGATTGGAAAGTACCTTGAAACGCGCCGTCTTCTCTCCCGCCTTTATTTGTACTGCCCCATTTTCCAAGCGCAAAATATCATCTGCATTATCCAACAATTCGAAATTAATTACAGCATCATTTTCTACGGAAGTAGCCAGAAGTACATCAACAGTAATTGCACGTTCATCACTTTCCGAAAGTGCAGGATCATCGGAAGTACTCATTTGTATATAATTGCGTCCCTTATAAGTATAATCAATGTTGTTACTACAAGCTATAACAATCCAGGACAGACAAATCAAAAATATGAATAAAGAATAATATTTGTATTTCATAATCTTCTTTGTTTTTAAGATAGAAAAATTATCTATTCAGAGGCCACCCCTCATTTTGAGTCATATTCTCATTATATTTATATTCAGAACGAGGAATAGGAAAACACCAGCGATAATCGCTACTCTCAATTTTTACATCTTCACTGCTCCCCCATTTCGCTAACCGGGAAAGGCTTCCAGAATGTAAACGTTTCAAATCAAAATACAGTATACCTTCACCCGCAAATTCTTTCATTTTTTCCAGATGAATAGCCTGCAGCAGTGCATTACCTGTCAGTCCCTCATCAAGAGTCGTGGCTTGACAAGCTGCCAAATATTCATTCAATTTCCGAATTGCGACATCTTCTTTACCCACCATCCGACTATAAGCCTCGGTAGCTATGAAATAAGCTCCGGCATAACGCATTATATTTATATATTGTATACTTTCTGAATCCTTATTTACTTTATTATATTTACCTAGCAAATTCCTTTGTTCTCCTTCCATTTCAAAAGGATAAACATTGTATGTCTTCCGTATATCTTCCTCCCCATAAACAATCTGAGGATTCAAAGCGAAATAATCACCACTTGTTTCATTAAACTGAATGTCCGCATAATAACTCTTTGCTGTATAAAACGCAAAGATACGCTCCTTGCAAGAAGCAGTTTCCCACAAACGTTTATATCCCGCAACAGTAAACATATCATCTGTTGCCTGCTCTAATATTTTCTCTGCATAAATCGCAGCCTGTCCATATTGTCCTGCATATAATTCCAGTTCAGCAAGCAAATAATAAACCGCTGTTTGAGATAACCACCCATTTTTTTCCGGAGCATTCTCCGTATCGGCCGCCTCTGTCAACAATGTACGGATAGCAGATACACAATCTTCAATAGAAGAACGTTTTGGAAATTCAAGTCCCAAACGTTCTTTCAAAACAATGCCATCAGCTTGCGGATCTTTGTCATAAGCTGGTGCAAACAACCTTAGCAAATTGAAATAACAAAGAGCCTTCAATGCTTTGCACTCACTTATTATAGCTGCTTTTGCACTCTCCTCCGAAGCATTCTCCAATACGATATTATCCACCCGTTCAAGCAAAGTATTGCAAGAAGCAATTGTATTATAATATTCCAGCCAGATAGTCTCCGCAAAAGAAGTTATAGAGTTATCCTGCCACAAATAAAGATTCTTCTGACTCATATCCTTTCCTGTAATAGACGTTTGACAAAAGTCATCACCTAAGATAGAAAGTTCATATTCATAGTGCGGATATAGTAAATAAGCAGATGTCAGGAGCGAACGGGCCGTGGAAACATTAGTAATAGCATCAGGATCCGAATACTGGTCAGCAGGAGGAATATCAAGTGAACAAGACGATACTCCCGCTAAAATTCCTGATATGGCAGTAAATATATAGATGAATTTCTTTATCATAATCATTATTCTTTAAAAAGTCAGACTCATATTGAATGTATAAATAGGCTGCATACTACCCGCCAATGTACCACTTTCCGGATCCGATTCCTTATATGAGGTCCACGTAAACAAATTAGAACCCTGAAAAGCAAGCGTCGCATACTTTACAAACGGTAATGTCTTTCTTAAGAAATGAGGTGGCACTCGGTAACGAAGAGAAACCATAGAGAGCTTCAAATAATCACTCTTACCTACTGTCAACGAGTTCGGGTATTGGCTTAAATTGTCTTCTGCTACAGCAGATGTGTAAAAAGGAGTCGGATAAACTTTACCTTCATCTCCCGGTTTAAACCACATTTTATCTGTTTGTCCAGCAACAGCATTTTTATTTGAATCATCTTTATCACGCACATACGAATAGTTAAATTGGTGGATACCACCGTGTACATAATAGAAATCCATATCCAAATCGAATGATTTATAAGAAAGCGATAGTCCAAAACTTCCGCTATATGGAGGCGTAGAATGACCCAATGCTACCACATCTTCAGCAGTCAATGCTTCACTTGCTTGTTTTTCCTTATTACCTTTCACCAGAAAAACAGGATAACCAGTCAAAGGATTAATCCCCAGAGAAGAAGGTCCGTAAATCATATCATACGACTTACCCACCTCATAATCAGGAAGCAATGCTTCTTCAGAGGTATATATTCTATCAGCATAATAAAGATCAATAACTTTGTTACGGTTATAAGCTATATTCCCCCGCAAACTAAGCAACCAATCGTTTGTATCCAACACTTTCATATTCACTCCAAATTCGAAACCTCTATTCTCAAGTATTCCTATATTACGTTTCAATGTAGTATATCCAGTAGAAGACGGAATCGGAACATCCAACAACGCTTGTTCGGTACGACGGTTGTACCAACTCGCCTCTAAAGTGATACGATCAAACATACCTATATTAATTCCTGCATCAATAGACTTAGTCTGTTCCGGTTTCAGATCTTTATTATAAAGCCCCATTAAGTCAAGTGGACGCTGGTCTTCATAACTGTTAGTAGAATAAGCAAAAGTGGCTACTGTTGAAGAGACAGAGACGCCATTCAAATTGGCAGTATATCCATAAGAAGCTTTTAGGTTCAGACGGGTTAAAACGGGGTTATCCGACAGAAATTCATAATAACTAGGAGTCCAACCAATCCCCACTGCCCAAGCACTGTTCCAGCGTTTGTCGGAAGGCAAAATAGAGGAAGCGTCAGTCTTATAAGTACCATAAAGGTCATAAATATTATCAAAAGTATACCCGACAACAGCACCAAATCCCAACTGGGCATTTTTATCTTTCAACGCCCCCACTTCAGCTTTACGCGTTCCTTGAATAGATTGATTGATAGCAGCCGCAGATTTTATAGTTCCAACCCCATAACCGGTAATAGAAACATTATCCAACTGCGTCAGGTAATAATCTATATTAGCACCTAACGTCAGATTATGTTTCCCTGCATATACATTATTATAAGTCACACGAACATTAGTAGAAACATTGGTTGTCGTATTCTTTGATTTTGAATAAATACCACGTTGAATCTCAGGAACTCCCGTTGTCATTTCCGAATATGCAGTAGAAGGAGTAAATTGTTCTGTCTCGTCCAGCAAAAAATCCAGGCCGGCCACTGCCGCCACATCCAGTCCAGGTAATGGGTTCAAAATCAAACTGCCACTAATACCGGCTGTCTTTGCCGCATCTTCCTGACTGTACTGATTCATCAAATCATTGTAGGTACGTCCCGGATAAGAAACTAATTCGCCACTATCTTTTGTTTCATAAGGATTCAGTTCATAAACCAGTTGAGTAGGGTCCGAGGTTGTACCATTCGGTGTATTTGTCTTAGCATATCCCCCATTTACACTTAGCAATGCATAACCGATATGTCCCAATTTCTGGTCCATATTCATGCGCAAACTCATACGCCGTTTATCATTACCCGGCAAACGCCCTCCCTGTTGAGTATAGTTAGCAGAAACATAATAGGTTGTCTCTTCACTTCCTCCACGAATACTGACATTATGTTTCTGATAAAGACTATTCCGGATAAGTTCATGGAACCAGTCGGTATTAATATTCTTCAATTCATCCAGTTTTTGTTGTCCTGCCGCTATCAGTTGTGGCAAATTCGGATCATCAGCATGATATTTATTATAATAATCTGCACTATATCGGTAACCGGGAGTTTCTACATTTTGCAAACGACGTTCCAGTTCCAGCTTTTCTACAGAATTCATCATAGAAATTCCCCGACGGCCACGAGTAGTTATACCCATATCCAAAGTATAGGTAACCATTGTTTGTCCGCTAATTCCACGCTGGGAAGTTATTTCCAGTACCCCATTAGCAGCTTTTATACCATATAAAGCACAAGCAGCCGCATCTTTAAGTACCTTGATTTCTTTAATATCTTGAGGGTTCAGATTATAAAAAGTTTCCGAGCTTATGACCTTTCCATCCATTACATACAGTGGCTCATTGGTTGTGTTTCCCCTTCGTAAAGAGGAATTTCCCCTGATGCGTATCTCAGGAGCAGAACCCAGTTCTCCTGTATTTGTTACAATCAGCCCCGGTACAGATCCCTGCAAAGCCAAGCCCATATCAATCATCGGCTTACTATTAATACGCCGCATATCGACTTCTTGCACTACACCGGAACGAGCACGAATATCTATCTCGTTAATATTGGCTTTAGCAGTCACAACAACCTCATCCATATTATTAGTGTCGTCCGCCAAAGTTACTTCCAGCTTAGTCTGACCTTTATAAGTGATAGTTTTACGCCGCATACCAATAAACGAAAATTCAATTGATACACCTTGCTCCCATTTACCTGCTAGCACAAACTCTCCTTTTTCATTGGAGACTGTCCCATAAGGAGTATTTTTTACTTTAATGTTTACACCAGCCAAAGGCAAGTTCTGAGAATCATATACGTGTCCGGTTATTCGGTTTTCCCTCACTTGAGCTTGTACTAACATATAGAAAACCATACAAAACCAGAACAGGATTACTCTTTTCACATAATTTTTCATAAGCTCGCGTTTTATTCACTTTTTTGCAAAAAAATAAATAAAAAAGCAAAGTATCAAACGAAACTTATTATATTATATATTTTTAAACTTTGGTCAAATAGACAGATTCCTTACTTTTTTCTAAATAAAACAACAGAAAAACTAGCAAAAAACTTCCATAAACCTATGTACAAGCTTTCCTGAATAAAATCTATAATTTTATAAAATTTTCACAAGATCAACAAGCATATCATAAAAAAGGGAAGTTCTCACTTCCCCTCTTTTGCTTTGAATGCCAATGCATACATTCGTATTTGTTTGACCATGGACAACAACCCATTGCTACGTGTAGGTGACAGATGTTCTTTCAACCCTATCTTATCTATAAAATAAAGATCAGTATTCAAGATTTCATCAGGAGTGTGTCCTGAAAGGACTTTTATCAGCAAGGCAATAATTCCTTTTACAATCAAAGCATCACTTTCCGCCTTAAAAACAATCTTACCGTCTACCTCGTCCGCTTGAAGCCATACTCTGCTTTGACATCCTTCAATCAGATTCTGTTCCGTCTTATATTTTTCTTCAAGTGGTTCCTGCTCATTTCCGAGATCAATAAGTAATTGATAACGGTCCATCCAATCGTCGAAGTCACTGAATTCCGCAATCACTTCATCTTGTAGTTCATTAATTGACATTATAGTAATTATTTAATTAGACAATATACCAATGTGCGAATAGCAGATGCCGTATTTAAAACCGGCATACCAATCTATCAACACCTTATTATATTATTTCTCAATTCTATTATTTCTCATTGTAAATCACTTCCAATACCGTCTGACCGACTGCTTTCAACGTATTCTTATCAATATGTTCCATATTGTCATTGACAGTATGCCATGTCGGGGTAAAATCACCTTCCTGATTGTAGGGAATGATATCGATCGTTTTAATACGTGCCAGACGATTTATGAACAGATGGTCGTCTGTTACAAATCCTCCGTTTCCATCCATGAAAGTCTTTCCGTAACCCGCTTTCTTTGCCGCTTTCCAAACCTTCTTATTTATGTCCGGAGCAAATTCTTCCGAATACCCTTCTTTCATAAACACACTGCCTTCACCTCCTACCATATCGAGCAGGATACCAAAACGTGCATTATATCCTTGTACATGAGGATTACGTGCCCAATACTGCGATCCCAGACACCAGAATTCCTCCT
>ERZ779869.2430-NODE-2430-length-15396-cov-11.961737_pt1 | contig 15396 bp, 13 predicted proteins | sample MGYA00511557_ERZ779869 | MGnify/ENA primary metagenome ERZ779869 (study PRJEB29588, sample SAMEA2154620) | human gut metagenome | biome: human gut; feature: human-associated habitat; material: faeces | place: Denmark | collected 2008/2010 ...
GGCGCGCTTCCCGCTCTCGCCGCACTCCAGCCTCTATCCGACGGAGATGGCGTCGACGCTCGCTTCGCCTGACCTCGCCGCTGCGCTCGAAAGCGCGGGCGTGACGGAAAGCCGCCCCCGCACGGTGACGATCCTGGTCAGCGAGAGCGACTCGTTCAAGGTCTCCATCGCCGACTATCTGAGCCGCACGCTCTCGACCGACGTTCTGACGGTCAGCGTGCGCTCACTCCCGTGGAGCGACTATCTGACCGCGCTGCAAAACGGGAATTTTGACCTGTATCTCGGCGAGGTGCGCCTGACGGCGAACTGGGACATTTCGTCCCTCGCGCGCACCGGCGGCGCGCTGAACTACGGCCGCTACGCGGACGAGCAGTGCAACACGCTGCTCGATGCGTTCTCGCTCAATGAGACGGATCAGACAGCCCGCGCGCTGTACCGCTACCTTGCCCAGAGCGCGCCTATCGCGCCCATCGCATTCAAGACCGCGTCGGTCCTGACGCCGAGCGGCCTTCTCGACGGGCTGAACCCCACCGTCTCCTCCCCGTTCTACGGGATCGAGGGCTGGACGGTGCACTTTGACAAGGGATGAGGGCGTAACAAGCGGGATTTGTAGTTGATAAAGGATATCGTGGTTGCGGCATTGGCGGAGAAATATTGGAAAAGACGATACAGCTTGTTTATCGTGACTTTGGTAAGCGCCCCATTGTCTTAGGATGTCATAAGGATAATATTCAGGCAGAACGCTTTTATTTACGACACGGGTTTAAGAAAATGGATGTTATGGAAGGAAATGACTACCTACTATTATTTAAGATTCACCAATTGATAACGTTCAGTTTGCCGCAGCGCTCCCTCTAACCCTGCGCTTTCCCCCATAACAACAAAAAAACGCTCCTCCGCATTCGCGGAGGAGCGTTTGCTTTTCTCGCTTAATACTGCCGCACCACGGCAACGACGCGGCCCAAGATCGTGCACTCGCGGCCGTCGATGGGCTGGTAGTCGGGGTTCGCGGGCATGAGCCAGACCTCGCTGCCCTTGCGCTTGAGCGTTTTGACCGTCGCCTCGTCACCAAGCAGCGCGACCACGATCTGCCCGTTCTGCGCGAGGTTCTGGCGGTGGACGACGACAAGGTCGTCCGGCAGGATGCCGACGCCGAGCATCGACTCGCCGCGCACACGCAGGGCGAAATACTCGTCATCGTGCCCGCCGGTGTCGAACGTCAGGTAGTCCTCGATGCACTCCTGCGCCAAAATCGGGTTACCGGCGGCAACATTGCCGAGGATCGGCACCTGACGGCGGCGCGGGGCAAGCTCGTCGATCTCGACGGGCTGCGGCGCAACGGGAACGGCCTGCAGCTGCTTTTTGAGCGTGATGGCACGGCCCTTGCCCGCGCTCTTCTCAATGAGCCCCATCTCCTGCAGGTGCTTGATATGGAAGTGGACCGTGGAGGGTGACTTGAGTCCCAGCGCCTCACCGACTTCGCGCACAGAGGGGGCATAGCCGTGTTCGGCGATGCTCTCTGCTATATAATCGTATACGCGCTGCTGCATTCTGGACAGTTTTTCCATCTTGTGCGCCCCTTCCAACATTTGTTCGAATTTATGATACCACATTTTTCCCGAAATGCAACATCTGTTTTAGGATTTTATGTCAATTTCGCGGCTTTTTTCTGCCGCGAAATTTTTGATCTTTTTTGCGTCCGGCTATTGACAAATGCCGCTTGATGTATTATTGTACTAATCACTTAATACAGTGATACACAAGGAGGATCACTATGGACTGGAACTTCCGCAATGACCAGCCGATCTACTCCCAGCTGACACAGCGGTTGACGGAGGCCATCGTCTCCGGCATCTACGCGCCGGGAGAAAAGCTCCCCTCCGTGCGAGAGCTTGCGGTGGAAGCGGGCGTCAACCCCAACACGGTCCAACGCGCGCTATCCGAGCTCGAACGCGACGGTCTGGTGTTTTCCCAGCGCACGGCGGGACGGTTCGTCACGGAAAATGAAAACATGATCACAAATGCCAAGCTCCGCATTGCGGACGAGCGCGTGGGAGAATTTCTCCACTCGATGAAAACGCTCGGCTGCACGAGAGACGAAGTCATAGCTCTCATTCAGGGAGCTAAGGAGGAGGAAGAATGAGTATTTTTGAATGCAAGGCGCTCACGAAAAATTACGGCGCCAAAACGGTGCTCGACAGCATCGATCTCACGATCGAACCCGGGCGCATCGTGGGCCTGCTCGGCCCCAACGGCAGCGGCAAGACGACGCTCATCAAGCTTGCCAACGGCCTTCTGACGCCGACGTCGGGCGAAATTCTGATCGCAGGCAAGGCCCCCTGCCGCGCAACGAAGGCCATTGTCTCGTACCTGCCCGACCGAAACACGCTGCCCGGCTGGATGACGATCGCGCAGGCGCTTGACTACTACGGTGACTTTTATTCGGACTTCCGCCGCGGCGTGGCCGAAGCGATGCTGATGAACCTCGGCCTTGACCGCACACAGAAGATCAAGACGCTCTCCAAAGGCATGCGCGAGAAGACACAGCTCATCCTGACGATGAGCCGCGACGCCAAGCTCTATCTCCTTGACGAGCCCATCGGCGGTGTGGACCCCGCGACGCGCGACTACATCCTGCGCACGATCATCGGCAACTACAGCGAGGACGCAGCGGTTATCATCTCCACGCACCTGATCGCCGACGTCGAGCAGATCCTTGACGAGGTCGTGTTCCTGCGCGAGGGGCAGGTCATGCTCCACGAGAGCGTGGAGACCATTCGAGATGAAAAGGGCAAGAGCGTTGACGAGCTCTTCCGGGAGGTATTCAGATGCTGAGCAAACTGATCAAACATGAATTCCGTGCAACGAGCCGCATCATGTGGCCGGTCTTTCTTGGAATGCTGGCACTGACGGCGCTGATGCGTTTTTCTCAGTTGCTCCTGAACGGCGGGCACATTCCCTGGCTCTTACAGCTCATCGGCGTACTGCTGGTCATCGGCTTTGTGATGGGCCTCTTTGCGCTGGCGTTTGCGCCGCTGGTGCTCTCCGCCGTCCGCTGGCGCGACCATGTGCTCAAGGACGAGGGCTATCTCACGCTGACGCTGCCGGTGAGCCTCCATCAGCTGCTCATCTCCAAGCTCATCGTTTCCGCCGTGTGGTATGCTGCGGCGTTCATCGTGGGACTTCTCTCGCTGCTGATTGCTGCCTCCGGCTGGAGCACTTTCCAGTATGTCCCCGATTTTTTCAATGATGTTTTCACAGCGTTCTTCGGAATGGAGGCCTCGCTGCGCAGTCACGCGCTGCTGATCGTCTTTGAGCTTTTCTGCAATTTCGTCTTTGCCGTTTCTGCCGCCGAGCTCGTGGTCTACGCCGCCTTCTCCATCGGTTACAGCTTCAATAAGCGCAAGGAGCTGTGGACGGTCATCCTGATTCTCGTGTTCTTCCAGCTTGCGCAGTTCACCGCCATCGCCATGATCGGCCGGTTCATCCATACATGGATCTCACTGGACGCCAACACCCTGCCCACAGGCATCGAGCTGCTGCTCCTCTGGGGCATGCTCGGCGAACTTCTCTTCTGCGCGATCGGCTACGCCGTGACGTGGTACTTCACGACGAAAAAACTGAATCTCGAGTAACGCGTTTTCGAAAAAGCAGCCGCGAAAGGTCTCCGCTTTTCCGGCTGCTTTTTTGCGCCCTTCTTTCGGCAAAATTTCCCCAGGGGCAAAAATTATGTCAACCGTCAGCTTCTAACTCACTCGTTTGAAAGGAGTCATCTCATGCAAATCCTGACTGTTTCCGGTCTTCAAAAGACCTACACCACGCGCTTTGGCGGCAGCAAGGTCCAGGCGCTCAAAAATGTCAACTTCACCGTCGAATCCGGCGAGTATGTCGCCATCATGGGCGAGAGCGGCAGCGGCAAAACGACGCTTCTCAATATCCTCGCCGCGCTCGACAAGCCCACCGGCGGCACAGTGCTGCTCGGCGGCAAGAACCTCTCCGAGATCCCCGAGGAGACCGCCGCAGCCTTCCGTCGCGACAATCTGGGCTTTGTGTTTCAGGACTTCAGCCTGCTCGACACGTTCTCGCTCGAGGACAACATCTGCCTGCCGCTCGTGCTCGCGGGCAAGTCGCGCACGGAGATGCGCGACCGGCTCTCACCGCTCGCCTACGACCTCGGCATCGAGACGCTGCTCAAAAAGTACCCCTACGAGGTCTCCGGCGGACAGAAGCAGCGCGCCGCCGTCGCCCGCGCGCTCATCACCCGCCCGCAGATCTTGCTGGCCGACGAGCCGACCGGTGCGCTCGACTCCCGCTCGACCGACGAGCTCTTGAAGCTCTTCGGCGAGATCAACACCTCTGGTCAGACCATCGTGATGGTCACGCACTCTGTGCGCGCGGCGAGCTGCGCCTCGCGCGTGCTGTTCCTGCGCGACGGCGAGGTCTCGCTCGAGTTAAAGCGCGGCAAGGACACGGATTCCCAGTTCTACCAGCGTATCACCGATGCGCTCACGCAGCAGCAGACGGGAGGCGAATGCGCATGAAGCCCACCTTTTACCCCCGCCTTGCGTGGATGGGTATCAAAAAGAACGCAAGGCTCTATGTGCCCTATCTTCTCTCCTGCGCGTTCATGGCAGCGATGCTGTATGTCATTGCGTACCTCGCCGTCACCCCCGCGCTCTATACGGTCAATGGCAAGGTGAACGGCTCCGGCACCTCTGCGGTCGCGATGACGATGAGCCTCGGCTCGTTCGTCGTATCGGTGTTCATCGCGCTGTTTCTCTTCTACACGAACAGCTTTCTCCTGCGCCGCCGCAAGAAGGAATTCGGCCTTTACAGCGTGCTCGGCATGGACCGCGGCGCACTCAGCGCCATTCTCTTCTGGGAGACACTTCTGGCCGCGGCGTTCACGCTGATCGCGGGGCTTGGCCTCGGCCTGCTGCTCTCCTATGTCTCGCAGTCCGCACTGCTGCGGCTTTTATCTCTCCCCGCCGCGGCCTTCACCGTGAGCCTTGCCGCCATCAAGCAGTGCGCCATCACGTTCATCGCCATCTTCGCGCTGCTCTATGTGCGCGGTGTGCTGTCGCTGCGCCACGCACAGGGCGCGGCGCTTTTGAAGAGCGAAAACGTCGGCGAAAAGCCGCCGAAGTCGCAATGGCTACTCGTCATCCCCGGCCTTGCGCTGCTGCTCGGCGCGTACTACATCGCCGCGACCATCAACGACCCCATACAGGCGATGCTGCTCTTCTTCCTCGCGGTCATCATGGTCATTCTATCGACGTATCTTCTCTTCATCTCCGGCAGCGTGACGCTCTGCAAAACACTCCAGAAGGATGAAAACTTCTACTACAAAAAGCGCAACTTTGTTTCCCTCTCGTCGCTCACCTACCGCATGAAGCGAAACGGCGCGGGCCTCGCCTCCATTTGCATTCTCTCGACGATGGTGCTGGTGATGCTTGCCTCGACGGCGAGCCTCTATTTTGGCGCGGAGGACGCGATCAACACGCTTGCCGTCCAGAATCACTGGCATCCCACGGAAATGGCGGACGTCCGTGCGGAGTTTTTCTCGCTCTACGGCAGTCTCTTCTTCCTCGGCATTCTTTTAAGTGTGCTGTTTCTGTTCGCAACGCTCCTGATGCTCTACTACAAACAGGTCGTGGAGGGGTATGAGGATGCCTCGCGCTTTGCCATCATGCAGCGCGTGGGCATGACCAAGCGCGACATCCGTGAGAGCGTGAACGCGCAAATGCTGCTCATTTTCCTGCTGCCGCTTGCCGCGGCGGCGCTGCACCTCGCCTTCGCCCAGCCGATGGTCTGGCAGATCATGCAGCTGTTCGGCATCCAGAACCTCACGCTGTTTCTCGGCGTGACCGGCGCGGCGCTGCTTCTTTTCGCACTGCTCTACTGCGCGATGTACCGCCTGACGTCGAATGCGTATTTCCGCATCGTCAGCACTGGCGGCGCCGCAGCGTGACGCGCTTTACTATATAGAGAACGGGACGGAAATGTTCATTTCCGCCCCGTTCTTCTTTTTCTCTTTTTACACCAGCAGACCGTATTTTTCGACCAGCGGCGCAAGGGCATCTTCGGTGAGATTTCCCTCGTACAAGGCTCTTCCCTGATAGGCGCGCAGGCCCACTTCCAAAAGCTCCGCGTCGTCGCAGATAAGGCACAGCGGCTTTCTAAGCATGTACTGGTAGTCCGCCAGCGCGTCGACGTCCGCCCAGGACGCGAGCTTCAGCGCGACCATCGGCCATTCGTCATCCATCGCGTCGGAGAGCTTGTCCTCCAAATCGCCGTCCGCGGTCAGCACCGCGCCGTGCGTCGCATCGGCGGGCAGGAAGAAGGCTTCCTTCTCCGTTGCCGCGGGAAGAAGGCCGAGGCATTCCGGTGCGGGGCGAACGTATTCCGCGTCCTTGAGCGCTGCTTTCAGCGCGGCGATGTGCTCCTCCGTCGTGCCGCAGCAGCCGCCGAAGAGGGCCACACCTGCCTTGAGCATCTCGGGCACCAGCGCGGCAAATTCCTCCGTCGGGCAGTTGTACACGGCCTCGCCGTTCACGATCTCCGGCATGCCGGCGTTGGGCTTGGCGATCAGCGGCACGCGCGCGTATTTATGCAGACGTTGGAGCTGCGGCAACATCTGCTCGGGGCCTGCCGAGCAGTTCAGGCCGAATGCGCTCACGCCCATGCCCTCCATCACGGAAAGCGCCGCGACCACGTCCGTACCGGAGAGGATCTTGCCGCTCTCATCGCAGGTAAAGGACACAAGGATGGGCTTTTTGCTCATGCTGCGGATCGCCAGAACCGCCGCACGCGCATCGGTCAGCGTCATCATCGTCTCAATGACGTAGAGGTCGACGCCCGCCTGCTCAAGGCCCGCCGCCTGCTCGGTGTAAATGTCGACGAGCTCTTCAAACGACGCATCGCCGAGGGGGGCTAAAAAGCGGCCCGTGGGCGCGATATCGCCCGCGACCCATGCTTTTCCGTCCGCCGCCTGCTTTGAGAGCTGCGCGAGCGCTTTGTTCATCTCCTCCGTGCGGTTGAAGATGCCGCGCTCTTCGAGCTTCTGGCGGTTGCCGCCGAACGTCGGCGCGTAGAGCACATTCGAGCCGCTCGCCACATACTTGCGCTGAATTTCAAGGATGCTCTCGGGATGCTCGAGCACCCATTGCTCGGCGCTCATGTCGCCGGTGAAGCCGCGCTTTTGGAGCTCGGTGCCGGTCGCGCCGTCCAAAATCACGGGAAACTGCATTTCCATAGGGTTTTCCTCCATTAAAAATTCCTGTTCGGAACGATTTTCAAAATGTCAAACTGTCGGTGAACGCGCGGGAAAAGTCGTCGCGCCCGGAAAGCTCGAGATAGCGGCACTTTTCGGGAATCTCCGCGAGCTTTCGCCAGTTTTCCCCGTCAAGCGCCAGCATCGAAGCGCCCGCGAGCGCCGCGTTGCCAAGGGGTCTGATTTTACTAAGGCACGCGCGCGGCAGCATGCCGATGCGCACTACATTCTCGGGCGAGAGATAGTTGCCGAACCCGCCCGCGAGCTCCACACTCGCAATGTCGTCCGCCGTCACGCCGTACAGCGCCGCCAGCGCCGGCAGCGCGGCAATGTCCGGCAGCCCCGCGCCGGACTCCCATTTGCTGACAGTTTTGTTGGACACACCTAATATATCCGCCACCTGCTGCTGTGTCATGTCCCGCCCCCTGCGGAGTGATGCCAGATAGGTGCCTGTCTTTTCCATATCCATTGTCGCGGCCTCCTTTTTTCTTGTTGTTCCCAGTATAGCATATAGCGGATTTTTGTCCATCCCCCGCCCGCTGACTTTGTCTACGGAGCGTAGACAAGGCTGTTTCCACGGAAAAGTGCCCCGTTCTCCGATTTTTTTCTTGACACGGACGGTGGCCTATGGTAATATGTACAAGCTGACGATTTGAGTGGAGGGCGCACGCGGGTGTAGCACAATGGCCAGGGCACCAGCCTTCCAAGCTGGGGATGCGGGTTCGATTCCCGTCACCCGCTCCAACTTGACAGATACGCGCCAGTAGCTCAGTTGGATAGAGCAACTGCCTTCTAAGCAGTAGGCCAGGGGTTCGAGTCCCTTCTGGCGTGCCATTTCCCCTTACGGGCGTCAGCGCTTCCCGTGCGGATGTATATGGTGGGTGTAGCTCAGTTGGTTAGAGCACCGGATTGTGGTTCCGGGTGTCGAGGGTTCGAGTCCCTTTACCCACCCCACAAAAAGAAATGAGGGATCGGGAGTGTCCCGGTCCCTCATCCCTTTCCACACAGGGGTGTCGCCAAGTGGTAAGGCAAGGGACTTTGACTCCCTCATCCGCTGGTTCGAGTCCAGCCATCCCTGCCAGCTCTTTCCGGACGACACCGTCCTTACGATAACTGCATACGCTTCGTTAGCTCAGTAGGTAGAGCACCTGCCTTTTAAGCAGGGTGTCCGGGGTTCGAATCCCCGACGAGGCACCAAAAGAGGAAGACACCTTTTGGTATCTTCCTCTTTTGCTGTCTTGCCTCCGGAGAGTCGAAGCTTATACCCCCTTGCGGGGTAAATCCCCGACGAGGCACCAGAAACAAAGCCACCCCTAAGGGGTGGCTTTGTTTCTGGTGCAGCACTTTTGCTTCGCAAAAGTGGTCGCCTGCGGGCGGGTGACTGAACGCGAGCGGGGGAACCCGCTAAGGTTCCCCCCTCACACTCCCCCTTCCTTGCGATAGGCAGGGGTGAGGGAACAAAACCTGTGGGCAGTCACAAAAGAGGAAGACACCTTTTGGTATCTTCCTCTTTTGCTGTCTTGCCTCCGGGGAGTCGAAGTTTATACCCCCTTCCCGCAGAAAGCGCCGCGGGGCTATTTTCTCTCCGCCGCCAGCTTCAGCAGGGTCTCTTTATCGTTAGGCGTTCCGTCCAGCACGGCGTTCAGCAGATACTGCAGCGCATCACCGACCTCTCGCCCCCGCAGCCCCAGCGCCATCAGGTCGCCGCCCTTCACCGTCAGGTCCTTCAGTGAAAAGCACTGCCGCTTCGCCAGCAGCGTGTTCAGAAGATCCTCCGCCTGCTGTATATCCGCCAGACGGCAGCGATCCTCCGGGCTTTGGGCGGCGTTGTCGGCCCGCTTCACCTCCAGCAGCTGCCGAAACGTCTCCTCTCCCAGCTGCGACACGGCGCGGGCAATAGCCTTCTCCGTCCGGGCAATATCCCGGTCGTGCCAGCGCACCAGTGTCACGATGCGTTCGGCCGTGCGGTTGTCCATCCGCAGGCGGCGGCAGATATCCGCCGCCAGGTCCGCCGAGATGGCCGGGTGACCATAAAAATGCCCCACGCCCTGCTCGTCCCGGGTAAAGCACGCCGGCTTGCCGATATCATGGAGCAGCATAGTCCAGCGCAGGACCACCTCCGCCGGGACGGCGGCCACTGCGTGGGCGCTGTGCCCCCACACGTCGTAGATATGATGGCGATTGTGCTGCTCGAAGCCCACGCAGGGCGCGATCTCCGGCAGGAAGATCGCCAGCACGTCCGGCCAGTTCAACAGCACCGGCAGCACGTGACTGCCGCACAGCAGTTTATCCATCTCTGTCAGGATACGCTCCGGCGCGATACAGCGCAGCAGCGGCGCCTTCACCCGCAGCGCTGCATCAGTCCGCGGCTCGACCGAAAATCCCAGTACGGCGGCAAAGCGCAGCGTCCGCAGGATACGCAGCGCATCCTCCTCAAAGCGTCGTTCCGGCTCTCCCACACACCGCAGGATACCCGCCTCCAGATCCTCCCGCCCGCCATACAGATCGGTGATATGCCAGCGCAGGTCCATCGCCATGGCGTTCACCGTCAGGTCACGGCGGCAGAGATCCTCCTCCAGCCTGTCGGAGAAAAACACCTGATCCGGCCGGCGATGGTCCGTATAGGTCCCATCCGCCCGGAAGGTGGTCACCTCAATGTGCATCTCCCCCGCCCGGACCGTGACCGTCCCGTGCTTCAGCCCGGTGGGGATGGCATAGCCGTCAAACAGTGCAAGCACCTGCTCCGGCCGCGCGGCGGTGGTCACGTCCCAATCTCCCGGTGTGCGGCCCAGCAGCGTGTCCCGCACGCAGCCGCCCACGGCATAGGCGGCGAAGCCCGCATCCTCCAGCCGTTCCAGCACATATTGCACCGCCTGCGGCAGCATGGCTTCGCCTCCCCTCACGTTTTTTCATCCTCCGCCGCCAAATACCGGCAAAAAAGCCGGTTGCATGGGCGGAAACGTTGTATTATAATAGTACAGTAATTTTTCTGTTCCTGTCAAGGAGGCAGCAAATATGTTTCATCCTACTGAGGACTTTCACAAGTATATCCACCCCGGCAAGCGCGTACACCTTGCCGGCATCGGCGGCGTGAGTATGTGCGCGCTGGCGGAGGTATTGCAGGGCATGGGCGTGACGGTGCAGGGCTCGGACATGAGCGAGAGCGACACGGTGAAGCACCTGCGCTCTGTGGGGATCCCCGTGGCCATCGGCCACTCGGCGGAGAACCTGAAAAACTGCGACGCGGTCATCCGCACCGCCGCCATTCACGACAGCAATCCCGAGATCGCCGGCGCCGTGGCCCGGGGCATCCCGGTCTATGAGCGTGCCCAGGCCTGGGGCGCCATCATGCAGGGCTATCGCAACGCCCTGTGCGTCTCCGGCACCCACGGGAAGACCACCACCACCTCCATGGCCACCCACATCTTCATGGCGGCTCAGGCAGACCCCACGGTGATGATCGGCGGCACGCTGCCGCTGCTGCACTCCGGCTATCGGGTGGGCAGGGGCGACACCATCATTCTGGAGAGCTGTGAATACTGCAACTCCTTCCTGAACTTCTTTCCCACCGTGGCAGTGATCCTTAACGTCCACGCCGATCATCTGGACTTCTTCAAGGACCTGGCCGATATCGAGCACTCCTTCCACGACTTTGCCGCTCTGGTGCCGGAGCGCGGCTTTATCATCGCCAACGCCGATGACGAGGGCGCCCGCGAGGCCGTCAAGGGCCTGACGCATCCGGTGTTCACCTTCAGTGTCAGGGATCGCAGCGCCGACTGCTATGCCGACAACGTCTCCTTCTTTGACGGCTACGGCGACTTCGACGTGGTCATCAACGGCCTGACCTACGCCCATGTGTCCCTGCACGTCCCCGGCGCCCACAATATTTCCAACGCCCTGGCGGCGGCCAGCGCCGCCTATGTTCTCGGCCTTCCCGGCGAGGCGGTAACGGCGGGTCTGGCGTCCTTCACCGGCGCCGGACGGCGCTTTGAGCACAAGGGCACCTTCCGCGGCGCGGAGGTCTATGACGACTATGCCCACCATCCCGACGAGGTGCGGGCGCTGCTGAGTGCCGCGCAGGCGCTGCCCCACAAACGGCTCATCCTGGCCTTCCAGCCCCACACCTACACCCGTACCGCCGCGCTGTTCGACGACTTTGTGGAGGTACTGCGCCTGCCGGACCGCGTAGTGCTGGCGGAGATCTACGCCGCCCGGGAAAAGAACGACATCGGCATCTCCTCCCGGGACCTGGCCGCCCGCATCCCCGGCGCCGTCTACTGCGCCACGCTGGAGCAGACGGCGGACGAGCTGGAAAAGCTGGCCCAGCCCGGCGATATGATCATCACCGTGGGCGCAGGCGACATCTACCGCGCCGGAGAGCTGCTGCTGAAACGAGGTGACGCACAGTGACCATCTCCCCCGTATCCCATAACACCCGTCCGGAGGGCGAGCTGCCGCCCCAGGAGAGCGCGGCCTTCGACCTGCTGGACAAGCTGGGTATCGAATACGACCGCGTCAGCCATGACGCCGCCTTCAACATGGAGCTGTGCGCCGAGGTCAGCCGCGTACTGGACGTGTCCGTATGCAAGAACCTGTTTCTGTGCAATCGGCAGAAAACCGCGTTCTATCTGCTGTGTATGCCGCCGGACAAGCCCTTCCACACTAAGGACCTCAGCGCGCAGATCGGCTCCTCCCGCCTGAGCTTCGCCCCGGAGGAGAGCCTGTGGGAGCTGCTGCGCTGCCACCCGGGCTCCGCCACCATTTTGGGCCTGGCCAACGATACGGAGCACCGTGTCCGGCTGCTCATCGACCGCGAGGTCTATGACGCGCCCTTTTTCTCCTGCCACCCGTGCATCTGCACCAGTACACTGAAGCTGAAGACCGCCGACGTGCTGGAAAAGCTGCTGCCCCACACCGGCCACACGCCTGTTATCGTTGATTTGTGAGAAATACTGTCTGCCGTTCCCGGCAGGCAGTATTTTTTCATATATATCACAAAAAGCCCTTGCGCTTGGAAACGTTTTCGGTTATACTTACCGTATTCCCACCGTCAGGCGGCACTCCACTTCATGCCGCCGGACGGCAAAAGATAAGGAGGAATACCCGCTGTGGCTGGCGGTGCGGCAGTGTGGAGACCTGTCGTAAGGCACTGAGGGCAATGCCCGTGCGAGGCCGTCTTTTGCGGAGGCAGGACGGTTACAGTCAAAAATGTATGGCAAAGGTCATTCTGAAGGACCTGAAGAAGGTCTACCCCAACACCGAGAAGAAAAAGAAGGTCAAGAAGGGCGAGGAGCCCCAGGAGAAGAAGAGCAATCTTCAGATCACCGATGAGGGCGTTGTGGCTGTCCAGCAGTTCAGTCTGGAGATCGCCGACAAGGAGTTCATCGTGCTGGTGGGCCCCTCCGGCTGCGGCAAGTCCACCACCCTGCGTATGATCGCCGGTTTGGAGGATATCACCTCCGGCGAGCTGTGGATCGGCGACAAGCTGATGAACGACGTGGAGCCCAAGGATCGGGACATCGCCATGGTGTTCCAGAACTACGCCCTGTACCCCCACATGACCGTGTATGAGAACATGGCCTTTTCCCTGAAGCTGAAGAAGGTCCCCAAGGACGAGATCGATAAGAAGGTCCGTCAGGCGGCGGAAATTCTGGACATCACCCAGTACCTCGACCGCAAGCCCAAGGCCCTGTCCGGCGGCCAGCGCCAGCGTGTGGCCATCGGCCGCGCCATTGTCCGCGACCCCGCCGTGTTCCTGATGGACGAACCCCTGTCCAACCTGGACGCCAAGCTCCGCAACCAGATGCGCGCCGAGATCATCAAGCTGCGCCAGCGGATCAACACCACGTTTATCTACGTCACCCATGACCAGACCGAGGCCATGACCCTGGGCGACCGCATCGTCATCATGAAGGATGGCTTCATCCAGCAGATCGGCACGCCCCAGGAGGTCTTCGACCACCCGGCCAATCTGTTCGTGGCCGGCTTTATCGGCACGCCCCAGATGAACTTCTTTGACGCGAAGCTGGTGAAGAACAGCGACGGCAAATACGCCGTGGCTATCGACGGCATCAACGTGGAACTGGCCGAGGATAAGCAGGCCCGGCTCAGCGCTAAAAATGTACCGGAACAGGACGTGACGCTGGGCGTTCGCCCCGATCACATCATGCTCTGCGCCGACGGCGTCAAGGGTACCGTGGATGTCAGTGAGCTGATGGGCTCCTCTGTGCATCTGCATATCTCTACCCACGGCCATGATGTGGTGGTCATCGTCCCCACCAACGGCAACGCCGCCCACTTCCCCATGGGCAGCGAGGTCAACATGATCTTCGGCGGCAATGTGGCTCATGTGTTCAGCAAGGAGACGGAAAAGAACCTGGAGTGGTAACACCCTCATATAGAAGGACAGCGCCCCGCATGGGGCGCTGTCCTTTCGGGGCCGGCGTCCTGCCGTGGAGCGCAGCGGAACAAATGCCCTTGGGGTACGATGTCCCTCCCCTGTCATTGCGAGCCAGCGCTCACGCTGGCGTGGGGCTTCGTCCCCCGACAAAAAAGAAATCCCTTTCGGGATTTCTTTTTTGCGTTCTCAAGATTTCTTCTTACTCACATATACCATCCCGGTCAGAGACAGCGCCGCACTCACGGCGTACATTCCCACGCCCGCATCTATGGTCTTGGGGGAGCCGGTCTTGCCCTTGTCCTTCACGGTAGTCGTAGAGTTGTAGTAGTAACGCGGCGTTTCCTCTACTGTCGGATACTTGTGCTCCGGCAGAAGCGGTGTGCCGTTCGGGTTGAAGCGGTAGTCGCCGTCGTTCTGGGTGAGCTTGTCGTAAAATTCCTGGGTTTTCATGGAATCAATGGCTTCTGCGGTGCCAGCGGCAAAAGTGGAAGTGCCACAGGAAGCAACATTTTCCGTTGCGGTATAGTAGTTGTTCTCAAAAACAGGTGTGCCGGATTCAACCTTGCCAACAAGTCCGCCTAAACGCTTATAAGGTGTAGTGGCAGTATATTGAGATAGATCCATTTCACCAGCGAAATAGCAATGTCTGATTTCTGTGCCTGCCCAAACAGTACCTGCAATGCCGCCGAAATCTGTAGTTCCATTGCCAAGAGGAACCATTTTCCCTGTGGAATAACAATTGATAATCTTTGAGTCTTGATACAACTCCCCAACAATTCCTCCGGTATGGGGTGTCCAAGAAGTCATATCGCCTGTATTAGCACAATACTGTACGGTACTGTTTTGAGCAAGACCTACGATACCGCCCATCCAAAATCGGGAGGTGTCCTTCATTACTGAAAAATTCCTCTCGTTTTGGCAGTATTCAATTGTGCTATCTATCGCATATCCGCACAAGGCCACAGTACCGTTAATATATTTGTCTGTATCCGTGAACGACACATCTGAGACGCAGTCAGTAATTTTACTGCCTGCTGCAACGCCCGCTACCGTTCCAAAATAGACATACCCTGAATTGGACACATCCAGCTTGCCTTGAATTGTCAAACCGGAAATTTCAGCGTCATAAACCTCACTGAAAAATCCGAAAGACGGATACTCTGTCTTTCCATAGTTTTCGGAAAAATCTAAATTGGAAATCGTATGCCCGTTTCCGTAAAATTTGCCGCTGAAGTAGTGCAGCAGAGTTCCATCAGCAGCAAATACGCTGCCAATTGGTGTCCACGCAATATCTGTTAAATCCAAATCTTCTTCAAGCGATACAACAGCATCTGTTTCATCGTCATATTCGCCATTGTCCACAGCTTTTGCAAATTGCAAAAGATCATCAACCGTTCTAATGGCTGTCTTTCCCGCCGCAAAAGCAGAAATGGGCACCATCGCCAAACACAGCACCAACGCAAAAAATATACCCACTACGCACTTCTTCATTGTACACGCCTCCTTTTATTCTCCCATAGCATACAGGCGGCATCATTCCGTGGGTACCCACGGAATGACGGGAGCTCCCGTCGCCGCACATATCAACGCTGCTGGTCATATTATACCTGTATTTCTACCAAATGTAAATCCAAAACTTGTGCGCCTTTGGCGGAAAATAAAATGGGAGAGACGGCTCACAGCAGCTTCTCCAATTCGCTCTCGCCATAGACCTTGATGCCGT
>ERZ779869.2437-NODE-2437-length-15381-cov-3.924312_pt1 | contig 15381 bp, 18 predicted proteins | sample MGYA00511557_ERZ779869 | MGnify/ENA primary metagenome ERZ779869 (study PRJEB29588, sample SAMEA2154620) | human gut metagenome | biome: human gut; feature: human-associated habitat; material: faeces | place: Denmark | collected 2008/2010 ...
AGGAAAAGCGGCTGCCGTTTCCGACAGCCGCCCTTGGGTTAATCATTTGAATTTACTTTTCACTACGTCTTTTCTTTCTGTCATAAACGGTTGTGAAGATTCCTGCGCCTCCGCTGACAAACAGCAGAGCAACCCACAGGAGCATATTGCTGTTGTCGCCGGTTTTCGGTGAAGTGGTATTGCCGGGTTTATTCTCCGCAGGTTTTGTCGGATCTGTAGGCTGTGTTGCAGAGCCAGTAGCCGGAATCTCAACGGCCGCTTTCTTGTAGCCGCAGATCGTGCATTCCTCGTGCTTGGAGCCTTTTTCGGTGGCAGTCGCTTCTTTGTCGATAACCCATTTGAAGGAGTGTGCCGTTGTATTTGTCTTATCGCCGCAGGAGCACTCGTGCCAATGGTTGGTGGAATCGTATTTCCAATCCGTACCGTAGCTGTGTGTATGTCCGTCTGCGGCAGGCGTCATAGTAAGGTCGGTTTCGACCCAGAAGCTCTGAGTGTCACCCTCATCGCCTATGCGAGTGTACTCCACTTCCCGGCCGTTGATCTTTAGCTTGGCATCGGGGGAGATGTCGGCGGTATAGGCAGTCACATATACGCCGTAGTGATAGGTCTTTCCGGCCTCAAAAGCGGTGATCTTGTTAGTATAAATCTCGCCGCCCCACTCCGGCTCTGTGGAAACAATGCCGGTATTCTCATCTAAGCTCCACCACTCGCAACGGAATGCATACTGATCGTTTTCAGGCACCGTTCCGGTAAAGACAGGTTTATCGCCGTCCTTAAAGGCCAAGGTTGCATTATTGATTTCTATAACTTCAATTTCCTTTGGCTCAACCGGCTTGGTCGGTGTAATTGTTGCAATACCAGTAACATACACAGATTGTCCGTCCAGATTCACACTAATATTTTGCTGCTCAACCGTCCAACCATTTACAGTTACTGTCAGTCCCGAATCTGTTGCTGCGAAAGTCCGTCCGTTTTTCGCTTTCAGCAGAATTGAATATCTATAGGATTTCCCTTCCTCAAACGAAGTAAACCTGTCCAAGAAGAGTTCATTAGGATAATAGTGTTCATCCGAGTACCATAAAGCATGCTGCTCGTCTTCCCAACTTTCATAAGCAATCTCATAGTTTGCACCAATATCTTTAGTCACAGCAGTAGCCTTTGGTGTATCTCCCGCATCATAAGAAAGTGTAGTGCCAATCACTTCAACATCTTTTATTACGGTATCGTCTGCCCCGTCGCTTGCTATGACAGGCAGCAAAAATTCCCACGCAGTAAAGGTTTTCCCATTATCAGACACGCTTGTATTTGCCGTTTGTGCGGTATATGTTTTTCCCTCACAAATAAAAGTCACATTATCAGAAAATACATATCCCTCTTTCGCCCTTAACACAATGCTATACCAGTATTCTCCACCGGCAATCGGGTTACGGGGAGTATCTGTGCTTTTAATAACGTCTGTTATCGGGGTACTTTCACCATAAGTGGACTTCTCCCACGCTTCTTCCACGATTTCCACTTTTCCGCTGCAAGCAGAATTGTTGGGATTTACTTCCGCTGTAAACGCAACGGGCTTTGTGGAATCAAGGTTTTTCCAAACATTACCGATGTCAACTGTGGTGATAACCTCATCGGTGCTGGCGGCAGGAAGATCGATTGAGTAAGGACTGTAAATACGCAGTTCCGTACTCATCTCTCTTATTTCAAGATTCGCTTTGAAAGCCACCTTATCAAACTTATGACCGCCTGCGGAAACACTTGTATCTTCGCTGATAAAGTAGCCGCTATTTGTTTTAAGTACAATATTATAGGTATAATGGTGTCCTGCTTCAAACTGTGTAATCTGCTTGTCTGCTGCAAGAGACGCCATTTTACTCGAATCAGAATACCAATACCGTCCTGTACTTGTCCAGACACTGCCTTCTGTTTTTTGTTCTATTTCCATCCAATACTCATAGGCAACAGAACATTCTCCCTCTGTCACCGTCGCTGCTGCCTGCGGTGCATCGCCAGCTTTATAGTCCGGTTTGGTGTAGGTGACACTAATTTTGTCAATGTAGTTGCCCCCTGCCGCAAACGCAGTTATCGGCACAATGGTCAGCGCCATGCAGAGTACGAGCAGGATACTCAGCAGCTTCCTGCTGTGTCTTTTTTGATTCTTCATAATGATTCCTCCATTTTCTAAGCCTTGCAAACAGACTCCTGTAATTTTGATCTTCTCAGCAAAGCATTCGCCAGCACTGTCTTATTTTCCAGATATTGTGATATCCGGTCGGCAACAGCAGTAACGGCTCGCTTCACTTGTTTCGCATAAATACCGACTTTATTATGGGAAAAAGAGGAAAAAAAGTATATAAGGGAGCTCCGCCAATCTGTCAACATGGGGTGGCGGAGTTCCGCCATTCTTCAAAATCAAGGCAAAAAGGTGATTTTTATCAAAAAAGGCATAAAAAATCCGCCCTCTGTTTCCAGAAGGCGGCTCGATGAATGCCGACATCAAAAGATCATTTGTTGTAAAGGTTGAGCAATCCCACACGGGATTTTACGCCGGTCTTTTCGTAAATGGCGGAAATATGGCGTTCCAAAGTCCGTCTGGAAACATACAATTTTTCCGCAATCATCTGAATGCTATCCTCCGTATTGACCAGACAGTTAAACACTTCGCTCTCTCTTTCCGTGAACGAAAACACTTCCGAGAATTTCCGCAGCCTTTCTTTCTCATCAACCACATCGGCGGCATTTGTAATGAGCTGCTCCATAAAAGTTTTCTTTTGAAAGGTGTATATGACCGCCACGACGCTGACTGTCACAAACAAAACCAGCACAAGAATAATAACTGCAAGATTACTGTCAGAAGATAAAAGGGTTAAAACAAAGTTAGCGATCACAGCGGCAGCGATATTATTTACCGCCCGTCCCATACCTGCCCAAAGTTCCGGGATTCTCATATGGCGGGATATTTCCATAAAACCGGAAGTAAAGAACACGGCAAAAAATCCCGCTGACAGATAGAATACAATCAGCCCCGCCATAAATGGTCCGGCAAATTTCAGTATAGCGACGCAAATGGTGGACAGCACCATTATGCAGTACATCACTATCCCCATATATTTTCGGTTTTTTATATCAAAGATAAAGCCTGCCGCCAGACCGCTTAAAGCAAGCAGGATTCTCGGCCATTGCCCGATGTCCGTTGCTCCGCCGGCGTGGACAAGCGTTACCGCATTGTCAAGGGTACTGAACATACAAGTCATGCTTCATAGTGTCTGTCACCAATGTGTTCTATCCAATGTCAAAACTCTAAACTATCCGCGTTCAAAAGGAAATATTTCATTCCCATGATGACAAATCCCTCATCATTTCTCCAAGGTCTTTTGCTGCCATTTACAATGACAACCTTCTTAAAAGAGTCCGGGATATTACGCAGAGAATTGAACTCCTGATTCTGCTTTTCTTCTGAAGTCATGTCATAAGCAACCTGGATGTAGTATCTCTGATTGCCTTGGTTAACTACAAAATCAACTTCCAGCTGCTTACGGACACGCTTGCCCTCTTTATCTTTATCAAAGATCTGCACAACACCCACATCAACATTGTAGCCACGAATCAGAAGCTCGTTATAAACGATGTTCTCCATGATGTGAGTAGGTTCCTGCTGTCTGAAATTCAAACGGGCATTTCTCAGGCCTAGATCAGTAAAGTAGTATTTCAGATTTGCACCAATATACTTTCTGCCCTTAATATCGTATCGGTTTGCTTTAGAAATCAAAAACGCATCTGCCAAATAGTCAATATGATTGGAAATCGTTTTATTTGTATAACTCATCTGACGCTCACTGGCAAAGGTATTAGCAATCTTTGAAGGGTTGGTCGGTGCGCCGATTGCAGATGCAAGCACATCAACCAGAATGCCAATTTCATCCACATTTTGGATCTTGTTTCTTTCAATTACATCCTTCAGATAAACATTTGCAAAGATGTTTTTCAGGTAATCTGCCTTCTGTCGTTCACTCTGTAAACTTACGACCTGCGGCAATCCTCCATAGATCATGTAGTCATCCCAGGCATCGTCGTAATCACCTTCATAGACAGAATAAAACTCTGCAAAAGAGAGGGGATAGATTCTGATCTCATCACCTCTGCCACGGAACTCAGTCACAATGTCGCTGGACAGAAACTTAGAATTGCTTCCGGTGACATACACATCAATGTTGCTCATGCGTAACAAACTGTTCAGCACTTCCTCAAATCGTGGCATAAACTGTACTTCATCCAGAAGAAGATAATACTTATCATCATCCTTCATGGCATCTTTGATGTACTTAAAGCACAGCTTGGGATCTCTTAATTCCTCATTCTCAATACCATCCAAGGCAATCTCAATAATATGATCGGTATCAACACCATTCTCTTGTAAATATCTCTTGAAAATGTTAAACAATAAAAAAGATTTGCCGCATCTACGAATGCCGGTAATCACCTTTATCATTCCGTTATCTTTTCGCATGGTCAACTGCTGTAGATAAGCATCTCTTTTAATTTCTATCATTATATTCCTCAATTCTGTGCTTCTGCACACTTTTTAGTAATGATATTCTATCATAGAACAATCTGAGCTTCAATATCTATTCCCTTAATTTAAAAATCTTTCTCTCACACCCTGTATTTTCCCCCTCCATGCGTCTAATATTACTTTCTGTGTTTGTAACTATTCAGAACTCCTGATAGACTCCATCATACCGAACCTTTGGATATTTCATCAACGAAGTCCTTCAGGATAAGATTGAAAACATTTTTAACGATATCAATCAAGCAACAAAAAGATGCGAAATAGAACTGCCGCACAGATTCAAAAAGAGAATCTCTATGGGGTAGGGGAAGTACGCCTTTTCAGCGTAGGATTCCAGCAATTTATATACAATATAAGCAAAAAGAGGGATGCAAAAAAACTCAATCGAGTTTTTTCACATCCCCTTTTTGTATATATCATGATATGTTTAATCTCTGGCTTCGATTGCCTCGAGGTCTTCGTCTTCGTGGACGACACGTTCGATATGCATCGCCAGATATCCGACTTCAGCATCGCTGATTGTGCAGCACAGGTTTTTTCCGACCTGATCGCAGATGGTCTGTGCCAGCTGAAATGCCTGTGGAAATTTGACTTCCATGTAGTCGTTTAAGTTTAACTTCAATTCCTCGTGCTGCAGTGCTCGTGCGACCATGTTACGGATGTGGTTCATCAGTCGGTTGTACGACAAAGACATGACATCAATTGGTCGGTTGACAACCTGCTCAACGTGGGAAATGCATTCGCGCACGGCACGTGCAATCTGCATTGCCAGGGAAACGTTTTCGTCTTTGATTGCGGAATGAATGTGAAGGGAAATGTATCCGACTTCATTGTCATCAATGGTGATTCCCAAACGCTCTTTTAAAATCGGACGGACACATTCCGCAGTCTTGTATTCCAGGTGGAAGAGGACGCGGATATCATCCGTGAGTGGGTTGCTGATTTGTTCGTGATTCTGGATGCGCTTTACAGCATATTCCAAATGATCAGCCATAGGGAAGAGGACTGCACGGTCAATGTTTTGGAACACTTTTTCCGCTTCGTCCAGTATTTCATTTGCAATCTCAAGGTAAATGGGCTGGATGGAAGTTGCGAGCTCTTTTGCATTTCCACGATTGGAAGTTGCCTGTAGCGAGTAGACGGTATCGCCGTCACGTACTTCGAATCGCTCGCTGACTTTTTTGCCGAATCCGATCCCCTTTCCCATCACCAGGTATTCCTGGTTGTCATCGGCGTGAATGCCAATTACCGTATTATGATTGAGAACTTTACTAATTCGATACATAATCTTATCCCCATGTGTGACCAATTTTGTTACTAATGATTAATCTGATTTTAACATTAACAACTACGAATAACAATCTTTATTTTGTTTTATTCATAGATGTTTTATTCATAGATGTCAATTGCAAATAATGCCTCGCCAGCTTTGATTTGTCCGTCTTTTAAGAGGCGAACCTTCTGGTTGTCTTCCAATTCTGTACAGAGGACTGGTGAAGCGAGTGATGGAGCATTTTCTTTGAGATAATCCAGATTCAAGCTGAGGAGTGGCTCGCCCTTCTTTACCTTCTGTCCGTTTTCAACGAATACTTCAAATCCTTCTCCGTTCAGTGCAACGGTGTCGATTCCCATGTGAATCAAAAGGCTTACGCCGCTATCTGTCAAGAATCCAATTGCATGCTTTGTCTCGAATACAAAACATACTTCGCCATCTTCCGGAGCTCTTACAACAGAATCTTCCGGTGTGACAACGGCACCGTCACCCATCATTTTTCCAGCAAATGCTTCGTCTGGAGTGGTAGATAAGTCAGCAGCCAGACCTGTGATTGGGCTTGAGATAACGATTGTCTCAACAACAGTTGCTTCTGCCGAGCTTGTGTTGGCATTTTCTGCAACGCCAGCATTTGCACCACCGTCAACATTTGTATCAACACCAACGTGTGCAGTTGCATCGACATCATTTCCGCCAGCTGTGAATTCTTCGTCTGGTGCAGTCTCGAGGTAATCTTCGAGGTTTGATTTGATGACTGATACGCGAGGTCCGTAGATAATCTGAACGCCATTTCCTTTGTGTACTACGCCGGATGCACCAGTTGATTTTAACAGTGCATCGTCTACGCATTCTGCTTTGTGAACGGTACAACGAAGTCTTGTTGCACAGCAGTCTACGTCGGAAATATTTTTCTTGCCGCCAAGTCCCTGACAGATAGTCTGAGAAAGTGCATCTTCTGAGGAAGCTTCGGAACCGTTATCGCCGTTCTTGCGAGCTTCCACGTCGCTTCTGCGGTATAATTTTACCTCTTCACTGTCGTCACGGCCAGGTGTTTTTAAATCGAATCTCTTGATTAAGAATCCGAACAGTAAGTAGTATACGATAAAGTAGCCGATACCTACGATTACAATCCAGATCCAGTTTGTTTTTGCATTTCCCTGTAAGATACCGAATAAGAACATGTCGATCAGTCCGCCGGAGAATGTCATACCAACACCTACGTTAAAGAGGTGCATGAGCATATATGCAAGACCGGCAAATACGCAGTGGATACCGTAAAGCATTGGTGCCACAAAGATAAATGTGAATTCAAGTGGTTCTGTAATACCTGTCAGCATAGAAGTAAGAGCAGCGGAAAGTAAGAGTCCGGCAACCGCTTTTTTCTTCTCTGGTTTTGCTGTTTTGTACATGGCAAGGGCTGCTCCCGGAAGACCGAAGATCATCAATGGAAATTTACCTGACATGAAGCGGGTTGCGGATACTGCAAAATGTTCTACTGTCGGGTCAGCGAGCTGTGCAAAGAAGATGTTCTGTGCACCTTCGATGAGAGTGCCGCCGACTTCCATTGTTCCACCAAGTGCAGTCTGCCAGAATGGAAGGTAGAATACGTGATGAAGACCGAATGGAAGTAATAGTCTTTCGAGGAAACCATATACCCATGTTCCTGCATAGCCTGAATTAAGTACAAGATCTCCAAGTGCGTAGATCCCTGTCTGGATGACTGGCCAGATAAAGAACATCAGGATACCAACGCCGGTATATACAAGCGAAGAGATAATTGGTACGAATCTTGTTCCACCGAAGAACGATAATACCTGTGGCAGTTCGATTTTGTAGAAACGGTTGTGCAGCGAAGAAACACCGAGTCCGACGATGATACCGCCGAATACACCCATCTGAAGAGATGTGATGCCGACAACAGACGTAGTTGCACCTTCCAGCATGTTTTCTGTTCCACCGTTGATGGTGATCATCGCACTGATAGAAGCGTGCATAATGAAAAATGCGATGGCAGCAGAGAGAGCCGCAACTTCTTTTTCTTTCTTAGCCATACCGATGGCAACACCCATCGCGAAAATAATCGGCAGGTTTGCGAATACAATGTTACCGGCTTCGCTCATGACCTGGAAGATGGCATATGGAATGGTGCCAGGTCCCATGACATTTAACAGTCCGTAAGTTTCAAGCATTGTTTCGTTGGTAAATGAGCCACCAAATCCGAGCAGAAGACCTGCTACCGGGAGAATGGCGATTGGAAGCATGAATGATCTTCCCACGCGCTGAAGCACGCCAAAAATTTTGTCTTTCATAATTGTTCTCCTTTTCGTTATGAATTTACGAGTATGAATGTTTATGAATATTTGCGGTAATCTGTAAAAACAGTCAGGCATTCTCTTTATAGTCTTGACAAAGAAGCAGGCTTCTAGACGCATTCTCTGTACGCTTAGCAACAGAAAAAGAGGCACTAACCGCATAAACATCCAAAAAGTTCATGCATAGTTAATGCCTCGTTCGTTCTTAACAAGTAACATACTATATCACTTCTGACATAATAGCATCGCACGGCAAGCTTTGTCAAGCCGTTTTTCTCCATTTTATTCCTCACCGCTGATAATTTTTTATATTCTGCGCCCCGCTACTCGCCCCAAATATGAATTAAAAATATGCCGGATTTCCCATAAAATCCTACATGGCATTTTCTTTTCGTTCTCGGGAGTTTGACAGTAAATTTTAAAACTAAGTGAAACTCATAAAAGTTCTGACTTTGTGACCCTGGCATCTTATTTATTCTATCGTAACGCTGGCAGTGTCTCTGCCTGCAAATTTCGGAGCCATTTTTACCCGACTGTTCTTTATATAAAAGGTTGTTCTAAAGCACATTTGCACCAAAAGGCATAAAAGATAAACGTGCCATTTTAAAGAATTGTTTTCCAAACGGGATTCCTACAATCGTGATACACCACATACACCCTAAGACAATATTTCCAAGAGCCATTCCCCATCCAAAGAAAAGAATCCAAATTAAATTCACAAGAAATGAGAATGTTCCGTTCCCATATACAACTTCTTTTCCAAAAGGCCAAAATGCTAAGGATGCAAATTTGAAGCATTGTAAGCCAACAGGAATTCCAACAATTGTGACACACCATATACATCCTGCAATGATCCATGCAAGACCTCCGATTATCCCACCACAAAGAAACCAGAGTATATTTCCTAATAATTTCATCTAATCCACTCCCCCACTACTTTATAACTTCAGTGCCAAGAAATCTAAATTTTTAAGGATAATCTATTCCTCCATTTGGAGTATGACATCTTCGCAAACGCTTCACGCCCTTAATAAATCCTCGTATACATCCATATCCCATCCCAAATACGATATAAAGCGTTGATAATACGCCATTTTCATAACGATCCAGCCTTTTAATAGCTCCCCAAGGAGCATCTGTTGAAGTACTTTTATTGTAAGCGAACTCTCCATTCTCAATCAGATAGTAACCACTGACATCTTTACTTGCAACTCTCTTATCAAAGAATTCATTCTGATCAATAAGTCCATATTGAGCCGATATCGTAAGCGGTAACTCTGAGACTAAATCTTGATTTTTTCTTGTAACACGATCGACTAAATCACCTAACTTACGCTGTTCCCAATCGTTTGAACTCAATTCAATACAAAATTTGAACTTACGCTGAATCTCTGTAGTCGTTCACTTTTTCAAAATATCTTCTACTTTTTAATCCAACAATTCACCTGCTTCATATGAACATTTTATATAATCCGGATTACTATAAAATACATTTGAATTAAAATCTGATATTTCATCACTAATGAATGAATTATATACAGTCTTAATAGCTTCTACTACATTCGCATACAAACCCATAACATTCAATATTAACGTTTGGTATACTCTTCCAATTGAAGTTACTGTTGGAACACTATATTTGCAAGTTGTAATATTATCAAAATTTCCCTCTGTAATTTGATATTCTTCAATCCATTCATCACATACCTGTTCAAAAGAAAGACAGTGATTTACACCAGCCGTTCTTAATTGATGCACTAAATCTTCATCTGTCATTTTCCCAACTACATCTTTCACTTTATTATGAGTTTCTCTTGCAACAAACTCAATCATCGAACATACATAAAACAAATCATCTTTATTCCACTGCGTCGTCATCCACGTTTTCACTCCTTTCATACGTCAAACATTCTAAGGCTCTCATACTATGAAAACTAATCTGATGTGACGGATGTTTAAACTTTGCATATTCCCAGAATACAGCTTTACTTATATTTCCACTTAAATAATCATTTACAAAATTCCAGATTGTATCATCTGCCATTGGGCCTTCCACAATATCATACTCGTGTATCTTTCCAACCCGGCATTCTGCAATAAAATCTAACCACTCATCACACATCTGATCAAATTTCTTTATTTTTAATTGTTTATTTTCTGTATATGAATATACATTAATTATTCTCCTGCTTTCTTTCCTGTTTCAGAAGCAAACTGTCCGATCAAATATTCATAGACATTTCCAAGTATTTCCGCATCTGAATTTAACAGATCTGCTTTATCAATTTCTTTTATAAGACTTGCAACTGTGTCACTCTGTTTTTGGTCGCCTGCACCTAATCGATTGGAATACAGATCAATATCGGTAAACAAATCTGCGAAGATTGGATCACTCTGCTCTATATTATTAAATCCTTTCTGCAACTGCTCACGGTTGAAAGAATTATTTCTTGCAGCATCAGCAAAATAAGTGTATGTAAGTTCTGGCTCCACTCCATAATACGCTAATCAAATCCTTGCTATTTTCTATTTCTGCCATCTTTGTTTACCCTCCATTTTCTATGAATAATGTTCAATCAATCTTTTAATTTCACTTCTCATTTGCTCCACCACATCATCCGGTCCAACAATCTTTATACCGTCCCCCAATGAAAATACCCATCCAAGGAACTGTCTGCTGACATGCACATTTACATTCACAGTAAAGTGTTCATCATCTGTCGGAAACAAAATCACATTTTTCCCAAAACGGTCAATGATGACACCTACCAGGTTGTTTTTTAGCAGTAATTTTACCGTCTGTTCTTTTCCTCCGAACATTCCAAAGCTTTTCTTTGCATAATCAGCCATGTCAAGCTTATTAAAGAACTTTTTTCCTTCCCGGTTCTCACTTGAAAATCGGATATGAAGCATTTTATCTACTCGGTAATGTTTAATCTTCTCCGCATCCGAATCGTAGCCTACCAGATAATAGTTTTCATCGTCCCACGAAAGTCCCCATGGACTAATATGATACCAGGCTCCATTATGTCTGAGTTCCATTTCTTTTTTTACATTCCACTGATAATATTGGAACTTTATTTTCTTATTTTCTGAAATTGCATTATGAATAGCATCTACTGTGTAGTAGATGCTCTCATTCATTGTCTTTATTCTTCCAGACACATATACCTGACGCTGCAGTTTCTGTGCCTCATATTCACTAACCATTTTTTCCAGCTTCTTAATCAACGTATTCGATTTCTTTTCTGTGATGAATTTGGAAGACTGAATTGCATCTACCAGAAGTTTCAACTCAGGTAGTTCAAACGTGCGACTGACCACATGATAATGATAACGGTTTCCAATCGGTTCTCCTTCCACTTCAATGCCAAGAACACTTAGATCACGAAGATCCGTATAGATACTTTTTCGGTCAGCTGTGATATTGTATTCCGCCAAACTTTCCATGATTTCTGGCATTGTAATATAATGCTCTTCATCTGTTTTTTCCAGCATAATCTGTGCCAGTCGGTACAGCTTAAATTTCTGATTTGTTCCCTTCGGCATGATGCACTTCTCCCTTCTGCCAACATATTTTAAGTATATCATAGGTGGGAGATATATTGTGCATCTTTTTACATAAATCTTTTTGTTGTAAATCTAGTTTTATACAAATGTAGGTTCGTTTTTCATTAATTATCATGAAAGAACTTAACTACAGCAGCAATTATGATGATAATTCCAATCCAAAAGAAGAATTGAAATGCTCCTCCAAGTTCTGAAGCAAAATCGTTCAAAAAAGCAAATACCAGAAGAATGATCACAATCAATCCTCCACAACCCAATTTTCCATCTTTCATAAGATCTACTCCTTCAAAGCTGCACTTCCTATATTCTAAGAAATACAGTATATCTTTAATCCTTAACTATTTCTTCCACCAGCGACATATATTCAGGAAGTTGATTCATAAAGGGTTGTAATGTTTTTCTGACCAAACCACGTCAAAATATGAATTCTCTTTAATGTAGTCGGCAAATACCCGACAAACTTTTTCAATTTCGCCGTCCTGTTCTTTTGTATACATTTTATTCTTATTTCTCCAACTTTTCTTCAATTCTGCTTTTACGATAATCTAGAATATCACTGAACAAAAGTAATCCCTCTGTTATGGCTATCATGACCATTCCTGCCTTTACTAAGATTTTCGCTTTCGGATCATCGGACGCTTTTGCTTCTTTAGCGATACCACCAAGTATTCCGATCAACCCAATATTCACCAGTCTCTGCATATTTCTGTTTATTGCTTTATTTTCATAATAGATTTTTCTTAACATCTCTTTATTTTTCATCGTTCATTGTCTCCTTCATTTCGTTTTTAAGGCTCTTCTTACAAACCTTACATATTGTTCCAGCCGGTGTTACCAGCTCAACTTTCGCATAAGCAGTCTTCCCGATCTTGTCATACAAACGACCGGCACTCATAGAATCGCCGATAACGGTGTATGAACTATTTGCTACATATCCGATTTTTCCAAGACCTTCATAAGTAACTTTGATTGCTTCTTTGTCATACTCATTATCTGGTTCTTTCTCTAGTCGGATCTTCGTTCCTTTTTTGAGAAAATCATTTCCAAAATAATGTTTTGTTCCTGTCAGTGTGATAAATACTTTTGCCATGATACGCCCTCCTTTAGCTACTTTTATTTGATGGTTATAGTGTAGATTAATAGGTGGGATATAAAAACCCCCACATATATTGTGGTGACCATTATAAAAAAACACAAAATAAGACCCAGAAGATCTGTCACAGTCATTTTGTGTTTCCTGGCATAATCACAGATACGCTTATACATAGGATCTTCCACCCGGATACTTAATACTTTCTTTTTTACATTTTCCGACTTCGGTCTTCCTATTTTCGCCATATCTGTTCTTATTCCTCCACATCCATATTATAATTTTCGTATGACAAGAAGTCAATCCCTATTTTTCGTCCTTCCACGATTTTCTTCTGTTCCCTACGCAATCCGAAATGTCTCCAGATATTTTTCAAAAATCTCACAGTTTACAAGAGCAACCTTGTCAATCTTATACACTGCTTTAGCTTCTTTCGCCAACTCCTGGAATTTCGTCAGTCCAATGCTATAAAGCTCTGCACCCTCTTGATAGCGTACAAATTTCTTTGCTATTTTCTTTGTTTTCTCTACATCTTTACGTGCATATCCCATACACCGCACCTCCTTTTGGACATGAAAAAAGCAGCTACCCTATTTTTCATAGACTAACTGCTCGTGTTTTAGTTCCATATTCTGTTTTAATTTACTGAAACGTCTTCTGTTTGACTTAACTGTTTATGAACATCACGTCCACCATACATAATTCGCACTACATATACCGTTTCAGTTTCATCATCTGTTTTGTAAAATACCAGATAATTATCCACCGGAAAGAATCGAAGTCCTCTGCTGTGCCACGGTTCTTCCTCATAGAGCCGATTTCTGTTCGGCATAGTATCCAGCTTCCGAATTGCCGTCATAATCCGCTCTGTCTGTCCTGCAGCATTCTCTGGAGCTAACAGTTCCTCTGAAATATATCTGAAAATATTTCGCAGATCTTTCTTTGCTCCTGCTGTATACATCACTTTATATTTCATATACCAAATTCCTGTTTCATTTCTGCTTCAACTTCATCTGCTGAATACACTCTGCCAGCCTTAATATCTTCCATGCCTTTTTCTATTTCTGCATTGAACTGTTCCTTTGTCAGAGAGCCATATGCCACAGGCTCCTCATAAGCTGGAAGTTTCATCTCAAAAGGAATTCCTCTCTGGAGTACAATCTGTCTCAGAAACATTCCTACCGCATTGGACATTGGAATTCCAAGTCTATCAAGCACCTGCTCTGCCTGTTCTTTCACTTCAGGTTCGACACGTGCAAATACATTTGCTGTTCTTGCCATAGATATCGCCTCCTCTTTTTTCTTCATTATATTTCGTTTGATTGCAAATTGCAAGCAGTTCGCAATCTTTTTTATCATTAATACGCTGGCAGGTGGCAGACGGCAGAGAGGTTATCTATAAAACTCTGTATTTTTGTAAGCACTCTGCCACTATCAATCTTTTAGTATGATACGCTTTTCTTGTTTTTAATTAATCCGATATTTCGGATACAAAAAGACCACTTCTGTATTTTTACAAAAATGGTCTCTCGTACCCTACTATTTAATTACTTTGCGCTAATCAATAATGGAAAATGACTCTGCCGTCATTAATTTTTTCCTTTTACCATTATCTTCAATTTCCCCAATCACTTCGACATGACTACCCGATTCATGCGCCTCTATTGCCTTATTATAATCATCTTTAGCCAATTGTACACTTACTGTTTTTTTGCTATCGTTCTCATCTAAATATACTATCGTTACCTTTCCATTTGTTCTTTTGGAGGCATCCGGTATAGATTCTAGCTTTTTTACTCTTCCAACAATTTTGGTATGAGTATTTATAGTTTCTCTTAATTTTTCTATAGCCATGGTTATCGGTTGATAATAATCATGTGTTAAAGTAATTCTGTCCTGATCACAACGATTTGTTTTAACAACAGGAGACCATTGTGCAATAAACTCTACTGCCGTATCCTGCTCTGAGATATTCATTCCTGTTAGGGCTTCATAAAAATTAGCACTTATCATCGCCCCTTCATCTTCAGAAATCAATTTATCAATTTCCCCATTGTCTATATTTGCTTTAATATTTGAAACATTTGACATAATTCGTTTTGTCACCTTGCGTGTTAGCGAATTTGCACATTGTTCTTCATCAGAAAAAATACTTAATTGTCTATATTCTTCCGATTCATCTAATTCAGCAAAAGGGCATACTACAGAAATAACATAGCTACCAATTTCTGTTTGACCAAATTTGCAATTATTTATAAATTGAGAAACCGCTTCTTCTGGTCTTCCTTGATGAATATGCTTCGGATGAAGAACATCTAGAGCCGTTGCTGCTATCAGCTTTTTAGCATTTTCAAATAAATTAATCGCATCATCAAAAAATATACTACCAGCTTCAACGTCTTTTTTCTGCAATCTAATTTTCAATATATCTGTATTAGGGTTTAATAAATATAACATCAACTGTTCTGTTGATTGTCCTTCTAAAAATGCAATTTGTTCAATTGCATCAAACATTGCTTTTTTATAATCCGCCAATGTTTTATCAATTGGTATTATTTATTGTGACATA
>ERZ779869.2440-NODE-2440-length-15370-cov-7.535815_pt1 | contig 15370 bp, 17 predicted proteins | sample MGYA00511557_ERZ779869 | MGnify/ENA primary metagenome ERZ779869 (study PRJEB29588, sample SAMEA2154620) | human gut metagenome | biome: human gut; feature: human-associated habitat; material: faeces | place: Denmark | collected 2008/2010 ...
GAGTTTGTTGTAAATATAAATGTACCATATGACATTCCTAGTATAACTGTTAAAGTTATACCTAATATTAAAGAAGTTCTTTTTATTCTTTTAAACATAGTTACTCCTCCTCAAAAAATTTGTTAATTGGTACATTTAATGTTTTACTTATCATGTATAAATTATAAATACTTATTCCCATTGGGTTGTTCTCACTTTCCAAAGCACCAATAAGCGGAGTCTTCGCCCCAATTTTCTCAGCCAGTTTTGCTTGAGTAAGTTTATTTTTATTATAAGCATTATATATTAATCTATACTTTCTTACGTTTTTTCCTACTAATTTTTTTAACTCTTCATTCGTCATTTTTAATACCTCCAATACTATTTAACTATTTAATTATATCACATAATAGCCTATTAGACTATATGAAAATGTAGGATTTTTGAGAAAATTATTATAGGAGTTGAAATAATGATAAAAACTGTAATTAAGCATGACGACGAATACTATTATGATGTAATTAGAAGAAATTTAAAAAGAATACGAATAGAAAAGAAAGTCACTCAAGATATGCTTGGAGAAATGACTGACCTATCTAGACAATATATTTGTGACATAGAAAATAAAAACAGAAATAAACACATTACTATCTCCGCTTTAGGTAGAATTGCTGATGCTTTAGATATACCAATTAGTAAACTCTTTGAAGATTATTGATTATAGTTGTCATATTATTGACATAACTTAATTGATAATTTTTTTTATTTGTAATATAATTAAAATGCAGGGAGGGATTTTTTAAATGGATTTTAGAAAAACTAAAAAATATACACCTAATAAGGAGAAAAATGTAACTGAAGTAGTAAACGACCCAAATCATGAGTATATGTTTTATGATATTAAAAGTGATATAGAAAAAATCACTAACTTTAAAAGAGTACTTATTAATTCATGGTTAGAAAGTGATAGTTTAACTTTTTATAAGTTAATAGCTAGTGACGACAAATGGTTTTATAAAAGTGGGTTATACAATAACACAGAAAAACTTTTTGAACTTGCATTAATTAGAACGAAATTAAATAGTGACGAAACAAAAGCATTTATTAAAAGCTTTATACTTGATAATAATGCTAGTCATTATAAAATTGTAAAGGAAGACAACGAAGTACACTATATTTACACACCTAGTACTATTGATAAAAATGGTAAAACTTATATAGTTAAACCAGTTATTGAAATAGTTGAATCACTTTATTCACTAATTATGTTAATGAATAGAAAGTTTGATTTAATCACTAATATCAAAGATGTTAACACTTTTAAAGACTACTTTAAAGTAAGTGATGTACCTTATGCAGTAAAAAATGAATACTACCTAGAAGGTAAACTTAAAAATGGTGAAATAACTGTAGAAGAATATAAAAGTCTTTTAAGTAGTTATCAAACTGAAGAAAAAGTAGTTAAAATATTAAAAAAGAATTAGAGTAATTTATCTAATTCCTTTTTTATGTTCTCATCAGTTGTAGTTTCTCTTATTACAGTAAGTACATTATATATTTTATTTAAATGTAATGTACTTTCATACTTCTTTAATTTATTAGTAACTTGTAATATAGTCTTACTTATAATTTGCTTGCTTACATTTAACTCATCACTTGCTTCTTGAAGAGTTAAATCTTCAAAATAATAATTTTGAAAATACTCTCTTTGTTTATCAGTTAATAAATCTTTATAAATATCATACAAATCCATTAAATAATCTCTTTCACTCATTTTATCATATCCTTATATAAGAAATAACTTATTAATGTCTTAGGGTCTGTTACTATTCTTTTATTAATAAGACTTTCTATCTCTTCCAAAGTATAGAAGTTAACCTCGTCTACGTCATCCTCTTCTTTAGGTTTATTATTTCTTGTTTTTACTTTAATTAAAAATATATGCATTTCTCCATCAGACATATTTTCTATTATTTTATAAGTAAGAACTGGTTTATCAGTTATACTTATTATATCTTCTTTAGCTATTCCACACTCTTCTTCTAACTCTTCTATAATTATCTCTTTTGGTGATATACCCTTATCTAAAGTCCCAGCAGGTACTTCTAATGTTTCCATTCCAATTATAGGTCTATACTGTGTAACTAAAGCCATCTTTCCCTCTTCATTTATTACTATTCCACAAGAAGACCCTCTTAAATGAACTTTAGTGTATTCTATAACTTTCCCATCTTTCTCTTTTCTTACATCATATATTTTTACATAACCATCATATATTAGCTTTTCTTCTACCATTACTTCCACTCCTTAAATAGCCCATAAATATAACTTTCTATATCAAAAGGTATTAAGTCACTTTCTTTTTCTCCAAAGCCTACAAACTTAACAGGTAACCCTACAGTATCTTTAATTGAAAGCACAATTCCACCTTTTGCCGTTCCATCAAGTTTTGTTAGCACAAGCCCGGTAATATCGCATATACTTTTAAAACTAACTGCTTGACTTATTCCATTTTGTCCGGTTGATGCATCTATCACAAGCAGTGTCTCATCTACACTTCTTTCAGTAACTTTTTCTATTACTCTTTTAATTTTCTCAAGTTCTTTCATTAAGTTTTCCTTGTTCTGTAGTCTACCAGCAGTATCTATTAAAGCAACATCTGCTTTTATTTCTTCAGCTTTCTTAAGCCCGTCAAACACTACACTCGCTGGGTCTGTTTCTTCTGTTCCGTAAAATGGTACTCCTATTCTACTAGCCCATTCCTTTAATTGATCCACTGCGCCTGCCCTATAGGTATCTGCTGCTATTAATATAACTTTCTTTTGTTCACTCTTCATTTTACTTGCTAGTTTTGCTATAGTAGTAGTCTTTCCTACTCCATTAACTCCCACAAAAAGTATCGTAGTAAGCCCATCTTTATTATAATTAATCTTACTTGTTAACTGCTGTCCATTAACATATATTAAGAACAACTCATCTACTATAACTTCCTTTAAATAATTAAAATCAGTAATATTTTCTTCCTTCACTCTCTTTTTAAGTTTATCCATAAATTTAAAAGTAGTCTTAGTTCCCAAGTCAGCCATTATTAGAATTTCTTCTAACTCTTCATAAAATGCATCATCTACTTTAGTATATTTTATCCCAAGAAGGTTAAGCTTATTAACAAAGTCTTCCCTAGTTTTAGATAAACCCTTATCATATTTTTCTATATTATCTTTATTATCATTTTTAATTAAATTTTTAAGTTTATCAAATATTCCCATTTTATAGCCTCCACACCAATTATATCATGAGTTTATGGTTAATGCTAGACATTTTAAGACTTTTGTAGTATAATTAATATCACTTATAGATTTCTTTTTAGAAATAAATTGGAGGAAAAATTATGAAAACACAAGAAAGTGAGACTTTTGTGTTCGCTTTAGGCGGGCTCGGAGAAGTCGGTAAAAATATGTATGCAATTATGCATGAAGATGAAATTATCGTAATAGATGCTGGAGTTATGTTTCCAGAAGATAACTTGCCTGGTATAGACTATGTACTAGCTGATTATACATTTTTAAAGGAAAACGAAAGCAAAGTTAAAGCTTTACTAATCACACATGGACATGAAGATCATATTGGTGGTATACCTTATTTATTAACAGACGTTAACATACCAGTTATATATGCTCCTAAAGTAGCAGTTGAACTTATTAAAAATAAACTAACTGATAGAAATGTAAACTATTCTAACATAGTTATGTTTGATGAGAGTACTAAACCAAAGTTCAAGAATTTTGAAATTGAATTTTTTAGAACTACTCACTCAATTCCTGATAGTTACGGAATAAGCATTATGACACCAAATGGTAGAATTGTTACAACTGGTGACTTTAAATTTGACTTGACACCAATAGGACCGATGGCTAATTTAAGTAAAATGGCACGCCTAGGAGACGCTGGAGTAAAACTTCTACTTAGTGACTCCACTAACGCAATGGTGCCTGGTTTCTCTACCAGCGAAAGTGATGTAGACGAAGCCTTAAGTGACATCTTTAGAAGATGTAAAGGTAGAATAATATTAGCAACGTTCGCATCTAACATCTATAGACTTGTTCACATAATTGATACTTGTACTAAAAATAATAGAAAAGTTGCTGTATTTGGTAGAAGTATGGTTAACAGTATGGAAATAGCTAAAAGCTGTGGACTTATCAAAGACAAAAGCGTATTTGTTACAACTGACGAAGCTAACAGAATGAAACCAGAGAATATTTGCTTACTTTGTACAGGTAGCCAAGGAGAACCTTTAGCTGCATTATCTAGAATCGCTAACGGAGTAGACAATAACATCAAACTTATGCCTAGTGACACTATTATATTCTCTAGTAGTGCAATACCAGGAAACGCAATGAGTATAAATAGAGTTATCAACAAGCTTTACCTAAAAGGGGCCACTGTCTTTACTAGTAAAGATGACATAAACGTTCACACAAGCGGACATGCTAAACAAGACGAACTAAAACTACTATTTAGACTATTCAAGCCTGAATACTTTATGCCAGTACACGGAGAATACAGAATGCTTAAAACAAGTACAGACCTTGCTATAGAATGCGGTATACCTAAAGATCATACATTTATCTGTAAAAATGGAGATATACTAGCCCTAAGCAAAGATGGCGTAAGACGTGCAAAATCTATACCAATTAATGACATATATGTTGATGGTAAACGTATAGGAGACGTTGGTTCTTCTATAATAAGAGATAGAAAAATAATGAGTACTGATGGAGTACTAGTATTAATTCTAAACATAGACAAAAAGAAAAATGAACTTTTAATCGAGCCTAATGTTACTACAAGAGGTTTTGTAGTAGTTAACGATAACCAAGAACTATTAAGTAACATTCAAAATAAAGTTAAAAGTATTGTTAATAGTGAATTAAATAAGCCTAATTACACTATTACTGATCTTAAAAACAGAGTTATATTAGAATTAAAAACATATATTATAGAAACAACTGGAAGAAGACCTATAATCATGCCTGTTATTTTTGAAATTTAAAAAGCTGCTAATTTCATTTTAGCAACTTTTTTATATTATTTTAATAAACATATAAGCTATACCTATACCAAAACCTATTAAGAAAGCAACAAGAAGCAATAAAGAAAACTTACTAACAAAGCCATTCCACTTATTATATTCTTTACTTTTCTCATTAGTACTCCCCAGTGGATTAACTCTAACTAGCTTGCTACCAGTACTCTTTCCACCCAAATTATTTTCTAAATTCTCTAAATATTCAGAAATAACTCTTTTTTTACTCGTGTTCTTAGTATATGTTAACTCAATTAACTTTGTAACTATATCCATTACTTCCTCTTTAGAAGATGCCCCCATTAAAAATGCATTATCTATGCTCTTCTTTATAGTGTTAACTAAATTAATCTGGCTTGCTATAACTTGATTAGTAGTTGCTAGTTCCATCTTCACTCTTCTTAATAAGTAACTCTTCAAGTAAGGCTCAGTATTACTACTAGATAACTCTTCAATTCTACTAAAAGATTCCTCATCTTGCTTAGTTCCTTCTTTAGCAATATCGTCTAGTTCTTTAGTTAAATGTTCATTTAAATAGTAGTTTACTTCTTCAATACTCTCAAACTTAGGAATTCTATCAAATATACATTCTAGTAACTTAGAAGCATAACTTGTTTGCACACATAACGCTTTAGACTGTCTTATCTGATAATTCAAGTTAAGCCTTTGATTTTGAAGCCTAGCTACAATAGGATTATAATCTTTATTTACAAAGTTAAACTTCATATTTAACATACTTAATAATACTTGTCTTTTTAAATAAAACTCATTATATACTTTGGGATCATGAGCATCTAACCCAAATAAAACTTTCGTATTAATTTGACTAACTTGCTGCCAAAAAGGAATTATTTCACTTCCAAGTTCTAAAGAATACTTTACATTTAATTCTAGTGGTATATTATACTCTTTAGCTTTTGTAGCAATTATCTTACCAGCACGAATAGTGTTCTCGTCAAACACCCTCATATCTTCTTCACTACTAATACTATTTCTTTTTCTTATAAATATATCAGGATGCGCAATTATATCAAAAATTCCACTTTCAATACCCTTAACAACCATATCAGCATAAATAAGAGGATAATCTTTATTATTAACTTCCACCCCTTCAAAAAAGTGTTCCCCCATTATCATATAGTCAACTTTAGACCTTAATTCTCCTAAAAACTCTTCAATTTCAGGATAATACTCAGCTTCAAAGCCAGAAAGAATACACATATCAGGATTATCTTTCTTTAAAGCATTAATACTACTTATATACTCTTCTACTTCACTATATACCATTCTAGACTTTATATCAGGTAATTTTATAGGATTAAAAGGCACATGATCTGTAAACCCAACTGTAGAAATACCATTTAATCTTGCATAATAAACATACTCTGCATCTTCATAATTCCCAGCATGCGAGCATCTTTTAGTATGTGTATGATAATTAAAATTTTGATAACTTTCATTCATATAAATTACCTTCTTCTACTATAATAAGTATACCAATAAAGACAAATTTTTTCAAGAAGAAATAGTTCACTATCTCAATTTTCAGCACTTTACTGTTTCTATTTTCAAAAAAAGATAAACACCATTATTAAATGTTTATCTATCTATATGCCTTCTTTAGATTAGTATTTGTGTATTTACTAGTTAAAATTACATCTTTATATATTTCATCATTAATTAACCCTATGTTATAAAAATACCATATATGATAAGCATTAGATGCTCCATTTTTAATAAACTTTTTTATTTCTGGATCAGTTAACACTATATTATTTGTATACTCATTTAACTCTTTAAATCTACCCTTATCAAAATACACTTTTGCTTGAAGTGGTGCTTCTAATTTGTCACACATATAAGCAAACTTACTTTCTTTAGTACTGTGTTCATTAAATTCTATCATTAAATTATATAACTCTTCTCTATTAGAAAGCATACTTACTACATTCTTAAATGCTTTGTGCTCAATACTTGCTTTTTCTTCTACCGTAACATTATCAAAAGGTGTTATATCTCCAATTAATATTTCTCCAAACTCATGCACTAATAACATTTTTAAAACTTTATCTATATTAACATCTAAATTATAATGTTTATTAATCGCTTGTGCTAACTTCATAGTACTATAAACATGATCACTCACTGTTTCTACTTTACCACTGACATCAAAGTGCTTACTATCCCAGCCACTTCTTTTCTTTTCATGTAAAACCATATTATGTTTAAAAAACTTTATTACATTTTTACACTTACTTTCACTTCTACTTCCAAACAACTTCTTAGTTTTTTCATAAACTTCTTCAATATTAGAAGTCCTACTTAACTCTTTAGACAAAGCATACTCCATTATCTCATACTTAAGCATAAGTATATCATTTTTGCTGTCATAGTCTTGTACCTCTAATAATATCTTCTTTAATAAATCACTAAAGTCATTACTTAATTTAAACTCACTATCCATAGCTAAAGCAATAACCATAGTGCCATACAAATGTGTTGACATAGTAGTTTTTTCACTAGACATATCTGTTTTCCTTATATTAAAAAGCATATACTCTTCAAGAACTTTTTGCGCTTTTGTTTTCATAAATAACCTCCAAACTCTATTATACATCATATATAAGAAAAACACCACACTTTTTGTGTGATGTTTCTAACACCCACTTGTTGTTTCTTCTATTGTGTATGGGTTATTTGCCGAGCCATCTCCACCAGCCCATATAACACAAGATTTCAAACTTATGACTGGACGCACACCGTACATGCCGTTGACAGAGATGCGGTTCAAGTTGCCAGGGACGGACGAACCGTACACGTAGAACACGCAAGCGTAGCTGCCATACCAATAGAAAGGAGACAACAACCACCACCAGGTTGAGCCTGTTGAACTATAAGATGCATCTGTACTACTAGAACTTGTTGTTAATGTTCCTTCCTTCGCATTCCTAAAATACCATGCATTTGCATTACGGTTTCCCCATATTCCACCTGCAAATGATACTTCATCTGCTGTCATTAATGCTATTGGATGTGTTAGTTTCCCGTTCCCTGTACTACTATCTACTGTGAATTTGTCTTCTGTTGTTGAACAGTCATAACTTGGTGTTTTATTTGTATCTAGTCTTGTTCTTGCTCCAAAGTATGTATTATCTGATGTACTTCTATCGTTACAATACACTGCTGTTGTACTTAAGTATTTTGTATAACCTTTTGCTTCTAAGTTGCTTGTATACCAGTTATCTATTGTTTTCTTTATTGCACTGTTATTTGTATTTTCTCTAGCATTTGCAACACTTCCTAAATTTCCATACATATAACTTACATATGCTATATTATCAGCACTACTATTAAATGCTGATTGTCCTATATATGCATCAGTCGCTGTTGTACTTGTTCCGTGGTAAAGAAGTCTTACACTACCATCAGAGTTTGTTCTTATTATTCTCCAGTACAAGTCTTGATTATTTTCATTCTTTCCAAACTTTACCCAGTTTGTTGTTGCGTTTCCAGCAAAATAATATACTGTTTTATTATCTTCTTTAGCCGTATAAAGTACTTGGTCTGTGCTATCAAATGCTGCACTGAATGTTGTTCTATTTGTTGTTGCTATTCCCCTATCTGATAATAACTTAGCATATAATGTTGCCTTTTTAAATGTTATACTACAACTTTTTGCACTTGTTACATTACTTATTGTATATGTACTTCCTGATAGTGTTCCGCCACATGTATGACTTTCTAGCTCTAATATATATCCACTGTTTGGCGTTACAGTAAAACTTGCACTTCCACCATAACCAACTGTTATATTTGATGGACTTACTGTACCATTTGTTGCTGTTAAGCTAACGCTATATCCATTTCCAAAATCTATTGTACAATAGTCTGGTGTATGTATATTCTTTAGTTTTATTGAAAAATCTGTATTGTCCCACGTTGCTGTTGTTCCATTTTTACAGGTTACATTTTTTACTACATTTGTCTTAAGTAAGTCTGCATATGTTTTATTTGTTGTTTGTCCATTTAATGTATAAGAAACTAAGTTTATATCACTTGATGGACTTATGATGTATGGGTCACTCACTGTTCCACTTCCTGTTACTTGTACTCCAGTTTGTAAATATATTGTAGGTTTTAGTCCACTTGTACTACTTGTGTTTGTTATTCCACTACTTGTTACTTCTTTTATTCCACTTGAACTATTTATATAATATTTTTCAGTAGTTGCTAAGTATGAGTTTACTCCACCTATTTGATTATATTCATAATCTGTTAAAAGTCCAATATTACTATATGTGCTTTCTGCACAAGTACTAGTAAAACAATTAAATTTATTTGTTTGTTGTACTAATACATCTTTGTCTTCTAATGTGTTATAGAAACTTGTTAAGTCTGTTGTTAGTGTTGATGTACTTGTTGAAGTTGTACTTTGACTTATTAGTTTAGGTAATGTTTGATCGTCTATTTGGTAACTTCCTATTATTCTCCATAGGTTCTTTGTTTTGTCGTCATTTTCTGGATATTGCACATAGTTTTTGATGTTCTCTCCACCATACAAGCAAGTGTTAGAAGTACTAGTTAAACAACTTGTATCACTTTCTATTATGTCTACTAGTCTATTTCCTATGTTTGTTGCTACTTCTGTGTATGGTCCACTTACTGTTATATATCCATCAGTTAGTTCTATATTTGCATATGAGTTAAATGAGTATCCACCATATACTTGAAAGTTTACTATTGAAGGTGTTGAGATATCTGTATTATCTATAACTACTCTTATCTTCTTTGAATAAGTGTTACTGTCTATTCCTTTTATTACTCCTTGTGTGTTCCATGGTGTTCTATCTGAGTACTGTACTTTAGCATTTGTTCTAGTTTTATATGCTAAAGTATATTTACTATCTATTTCGTTTACACTTGTTAAAGTAATATTTAAATATACTTTAGTACTAGCTGGTACTGTTACACTTGTACCGTTAATTGTAGACTTATTACTACCGTCTTCTTGTATATCTATACTATAGTTTAACTTACTTATTAATAACTCACTACTTCTATATTTATCTGTACTAAATATAAATGCTCCATAAGATAAACCTATTACTAAACAAGTCATTAATAGTACTCCATATATCATTCCTTTTTTATTCTTCATATACTTTATTCCTCCTCAAAAAACTTTTCTATTGGTACATTTAGTACTTTGCTTATCATATACAAATTATATATACTTACTCCCATGTTGTTGTTTTCACTCTCTAGAGCACCTATAAGAGGTGTCTTTGCACCAATCTTTTCAGCTAAGCCTTTCTGAGTAAGTTTTTCTTTGTTATAAGCATTATATATAAGTCTATACTTTCTTACATTTCTTCCTACTAACTTTTTTAATTCTTCATTTGTCATCATTCTACCTCTTTCTACATTCGTATGAGTGTATCTATTTTAATTCTACACGTTTTTGAATGTAAAGTCAATACAATTAATTGAATGTATGTGAAAATATAATTGGTGATATAAAATGAATGTTAAAAGATTAAAAGATTTAAGAGAAGATAAAGACAAGTCACAAAGTGATATTGCTAAAATTTTAAAAATTACACAGCAACAATACTCTTTGTATGAAACTGGTCTTAGACTAATACCTATTGACAAACTTTGTATTTTAGCTGACTACTACAAAACTAGTACTGACTACATTTTAGGAAGAACTAATACAAAGTAATTAAAAAAGCTTAAAGTTTTGTCTTTTAAGCTTTTCTTTTATTTTTTATAACAAAATTATTTAACACTATAAACACTAACATGAATACTAACGTCATCATTATATTTGTAATAAATGGCTTTAAAGTTGTTAAGTTTATCACTTCAAGTGAAGTAACCAAATTATTTGAATTATTATAGTAATACGCTGGGAATATGTGTGATATACTCACCACTTTTTCAGGTAAATACATACTTGGAATAAATGCTCCACACAAGAACGCACTACCTAAAGCAACTACGTTAACAATTCCCCCAATTGCGTCTTTATTATTAACAAGTGAACTTATTAGTAAAGCAAAAGTTAATGCTTGTAAAGTAAATACAAGTGTGTTTAATGATAGTAGTAGTCCTCTTGTGTTTAATACGCTTTTACCAAGTAATATAATAGCTAACAAACTAAATAAAGCCCACACTATTAAAGCATATAGTAAGCTCGACTTTAATATCAAGCCACTATGTTTTTTATAGTTCATACTACTTACTACAATTCTTTTATTTACTGTTTTCTCTTTGAAACTTGTTAACACTAAAGTTATTATAAATATTACTACTGCAAGTATTGAATAACTAGCAAAATTAAAGTATCTACTTACCGTAGAAAGAGATTTTGTATCTACTTTAGAAGTTAACACTACTTCGCTTTTATCTTTTAATGTATCATTTATATAGTTAGTTAACTTAGCTTGGTCAGTTGTAAGTTTTAAGTAAGTATTTTGTAAATTTAGATAATCAGTTAACATCATTTCTTCCAAACTTGACGTATAATCATTAGTACTCTTTATATCAATAGTCGGGTTCATCCCTTTAAGTACGTCATTTGTATAGTTTTTTGGAATGTAAACAACATAACTAACATCTCTATAAAAAAGTGCATCATTAATCTTTTCTTCATCATTTTCTATATCAACTACTCTAGAGTTTTCACTCAAGTAACTTATTAGATTATTTGTAAGAACACTCTTTTGATCATTATTTACTATCGCTATATTAGGTAGAGTACTTGTAAAAGTAGTTGTAGTATCATTACTAGCTAAATTTATTCCACCAAAAGAAATAAGCATCACAGTATAAAGTATAATTGTACCCTTATATTTATTTACTATTTTCCAAAATGTTTTAAATACTGTCATATCTATTCCTCCTTAGTTTGATTACACTTAATCCCATTAACAAGCCTGAAATAATTAAAAGTAACACTAAGTTAGTAAAATATCTAGAATATGTATCATAGTAATAAAGTGAATAATAAGCATCCGTTATTAAACTAGTTGGATTTATTTTGTTAATAACTGGTAAGTTTTTGTCAATAACATACTTCATTGTAATACCGTACATTCCTGAAAAGAAACTCATAATCATAGTTGTACCTATAAGTATACCAGTTTTAGCGTTTTCTCCTACTTTTAATAAAGAAATCACTAATCCAATTGCAAGTCCTGCTAAAGCACCTACTAAAGTAATAAGAATTACTAATGGTAAATTAGAGCCAAAGTCTGCTTTTAACACAAATATAGTATAAGATAGTACTATAAACAAACCTATTACTTCAATTATATAACTAGCTAATAAATTAGTGAATATCAAAGTTGATTTCTTAATACAAGATATACTAGTTCTCTTACCAACAGTAGATATATTTGGTTGATGTTTATTACTTATAAACATAGATATTAATCCACCATACAAAGCACTCATTGCTAGAAGTGTATAAAATTCAATATTAGTATAACTTAAGTTCTCATTTGAAATATTGTTTAGTTTAGTTTTAACTGCACTAGTTATCTCATATGGGTTTCTTCCATCTTTAATAAAATTCTCATATACTTTATTATTTCTTATAACTTCATCTACTACATATTTTAGTATAGTTTCATTAACACCACTCTTATTTACATACACGTTTACTTTACCATTAATTACTTCAATATAACCTGATATATCATTACTTTCAAGTAACTTACTAGCACTATCTTTATCAACATACTTAGTATTAAATAACTTATCTTCATTAGTTTCATCACTCAAATACTTTATTGTCTCTTTCAAAGTTACATCATTATTGAATTCAGTGTCATTTACTATAGCTATATCAATAATTTTTAAAGTCTCACTGTTTTCAATATTTGAAAAAGCCATTTTAAATAAAGTCCCTAATAATATTGGAAATACAAACGTCCAAAATATTAAACTCTTATTTTTTAGAAGAATTTTTAAAGAATATTTTAAATTATGTTTAAACATTAGTCTCTTAATTCCTTTCCAGTAAGCTCTAAAAACACATCATTAAGTGTTGGTCTTTCACTGAATATTCTATTATATTTTATCTTATTTTCTTTTAAATAGCTTATTAATTCTTCTAAATTATTTTTACCCTTATTATATTTTATAGTTAGTAAGTTATTATTATATGTTAATTCAAATACTGATCTTTTTCCCATTAATTCCTTTATATGTTTTTCTTTAATTTCATTAGTTTCAACAGTTATCTTTTCTTCTATTTTAGCAAGACTTTTTAATGTATCACAGTCACCCTGTGCTATTATTTTTCCCTTGTCTAGTATTAATATTTCATCACATAGTATTTCTGCTTCTTCCATGTAGTGAGTTGTATAAAGTATAGTAGCTCCTTTATCCCTTAAAGCTTTTATCCCATCTAGTATATTATTTCTACTTTGCGGGTCAACTGCAACTGTAGGCTCATCTAAAAAGATTAGTTTTGGTTTGTGACTTATTCCACAAGCAATATTAAGTCGCCTTAAAAGCCCGCCGCTTAATTCTTTAGGATAATGTTTTGTATACTCTTCTAAGTGTACTAGTTTAATTGCATCCATGACGTACTCTTTTCTCTTCTCTTTATCTGTTATATATAACCCACAAAAATAATCAATATTATCATAAACAGTAAGCTCATCAAACACACCAACTTCTTGAAATATTACACCTATCTCTTTTTTAATATCATACTTATCTGGTGACATAACTTTTCCAAAAATTTTAATAGTACCACTTTCTATTTTAAGTAAAGATAGTATACTATTAATTGTTGTAGATTTACCACTCCCATTAGGGCCCAATAGTCCTAATATTACTCCTTTCTTTACATTAAAACTCAAATTATCTACTGCAATAAAATCTTTATATTTTTTAGTTAAATTTTCTACTTCTATTACATTCTCCATTATTTACCTTCCTTTTCTATAAGCATAAGTGCTCTAAATTCATTTGTTAATAACTCTTTTATTTCTTCATCTGTAAAATTAATCGTTTTTGTAACACATAAACAAGCTATACCATGAGTATATATCCACATTCTAAAGTGAAAGTCATTTGCTTGTTTAATATCTAAATTAGTTTTATTAACAACTATCTTAGAATATTCTGTAAAACTTTGATTTTCTTCTTTAATAAAGTTAGTTACACTTAAATCAGACATAAACATTAACTTAAATAAATTATTTTCTTCTCTTGCAAATTTAATATAGTTTATACCAGTACTCAAATAAACTTTATCTTTATATTTAATATCACTAGTTAAATAGTTATAAAAATACTCTTCTACTTTTTTAAATAAATGTTTATTTAGATCTTCTACATCCTTAAATTGATAATATATTGGCCTTATTGAACAATTCAAGTATTTTGCTATCTCTCTATTACTTAATTTAGAAAAACCTTTTTCTTTAGTTATATTAAACGCTGCATCAATAATCATTTCTTTAGTAATACTAACTATTTTTGACACTTATACACTTCCTTTCACTTTAATTGTATCACATGATACAATTAATGTAAATAAAAAGAACTAACAAATAGTTCTTTTATAAAATTAATACTTAAACATTTTGACCTGTTGGACCCTGTGGAATAGTTAAATTAAGTATATAATTAGGTGCTGTTCCTGTAATAGAAGCAGCCGCTTGCGTACCTGGGTCTCCCGTTGTTACTGTTCCAATTGATATTGTAGGCGTCTCAGCGTCAGCCCCTGCTGCTCCTGCTTCACCTTGAGGCCCTGTTGGGCCTGTTGGACCTGTTGGACCTGTTGGACCTGTTGGACCAGCTGCTCCAATTTCACCTTGAGGGCCTGTGATTCCTGCTTCACCTTGAGGACCTGTTGCTCCAGTTGGGCCTGTTGGACCTGTTGGACCTGCTGCTCCCACTTCACCTTGAGGGCCTGCGATTCCTGCTTCACCTTGAGGACCTGTTGCTCCTGTTGGACCTGTTGGACCTGTTGGTCCTGTTGGACCTGTTGCACCTGTTGCACCTGTTAGACCGGTTGGGCCTGTTGCACCTGTTGGGCCTGTTGGTCCTGTTGGACCTGTTGCACCTGTTAGACCGGTTGGGCCTGTTGCACCTGTTGGGCCTGTTGCTCCTGTTGCTCCTGTTGGACCTGTTGCTCCTGTTGCACCTCTAGGTATTGTAAAATTTAAAATAGCATCTTGTGCTGTACCTGTATTTGTAACTGTAGCATTTGTTCCAGCTGCACCTGTTGAAGTAGTACCAATGCTCGCCGCCGTCTTCCGGATCATCTTCATCCTCATC
>ERZ779869.2444-NODE-2444-length-15357-cov-4.892628_pt1 | contig 15357 bp, 14 predicted proteins | sample MGYA00511557_ERZ779869 | MGnify/ENA primary metagenome ERZ779869 (study PRJEB29588, sample SAMEA2154620) | human gut metagenome | biome: human gut; feature: human-associated habitat; material: faeces | place: Denmark | collected 2008/2010 ...
GCAGCGGCTAGCCGAGCTGCTACGGCACGCGGTTGAAAAGAGTGTAATAAAACTTGACGACCTGTACGGGACTGAAGACGAAGTGATCGCCCGAATCACAGCCGACGACGGGCTGCACGCCGAGTGGGCGGCCTACCGCGCTCTGCATCGGATGCTCCGCCCCGACGAGGCCGTGCCCGATGCCGCGTGGCGTGTGATACCGGCAAAGAAGCGCTGCATAGACCCGCTCGTCGCTGGCAAGGGGCGGCTATCAGAAATCGACGCGGATTTTGCCGCGGCGCTTTCCTCCTTTATCGGCCAGCCGCTGGACGCGCCGGTGTGCGCAATATGATATGATAGTAAAACAGGCAGAGCCTTGAGGCTCTGCCCGTTTGATATTCTGTTGTGCCCGTTTCACTCACGCGGCAGCTTTGCCGTAACTATCGCCATCAAGCACAGCCCGAGGCACATGAGCTTGAACACTCTGCGATCCGTGAGACACATAGCGTTATTTATAAACATATCTATTATGAGAACCACCGCGACGGCGATCGCAAGGCCGATCGTCACATGCCGGATAATAAGCGCAACTTTCTGCATACTCCGCTTCACTCCTTTGGTATGTATATGATATCGCACACGGGTCGTCCGCCGCTGGCGGGCGAATTCACAAGCGAGCTGCCGCAGTCCCACGCCATCACGGACGAGCGGCCTCCGTCCAGATTGTATGCCGCCGCGCAGCCCAGCTCCTCAAACAGGGCGGAGAGCTGCGACATGGTGTACCCGCGGGAGCCTTCCGTGCCGCGGCCGTTGACAATCACGATGCAGTAGTGCCCCGGCTCGTAATAGCCGATGGCTGTTCGCGGGTTCTCCTCGGCGACGGTCGTGTCAAACGACGTCTTTCTCCCGCCGTCCGCATCAAGCAGCGCGGGGCCGAATGACCACACGTTCCATATCCCCTTCGCCGCCTCCTCGCTCACCGCGAATTCATCCGCCGCGAATGTCTTCATCTCGCCGTTATTGTACAGAACCAGCACGTCCCCAAAGCTCTTGTCCCTGACGAACATACCGTCGCGCACTATTGGCCCTCTTATGCGGCCGAATGAGAAGTCGCCGTTTACCGCAAGTATCGCGTTCTGCTTTGCAGCCATGGTCAGCACCGGCTCATAGCCCCTTGCGGGTATCGCCGTGCGGATATACTCCGGCGAGCGGACGTATATATCCGCGACGTAATAAACCACCAGCCGGTCGGTCGAGTTGTCCTCGTGCCGCGACAGCTCTATGCTTATATTTTCGCTCCTGTACGAGCTGTCCGTCTGCTCGACACCGCTCGTCAGGAATTTTTCGTCATGAGTGTTCAGCCATACCGGCTGCTCATCGCGTACAGGCGCATCCGCCACGCTCGAGACCGGCACGGCGGAGGCCATATCCGCCTCAAGCTTGCCGAACAGATACGCGCGGCCATGGTGTATATATGCAAACACGAGGAGGATGACTGCCGCTATCAGGATATCCGCAAGCACGCCGATAAGCTCTGTCACCCATTTCGGCCGATTTCCGGCGCGGACATTTTGTCCGGACTCGCGCATATGCATCTCCCTCCCTTTCTTTCTATTTCACATTAAGATAGCATAAAACACCCTCTTTAATCAAGTGTAAAACAAAGTTAAATAGATTTTAAACTGGCCGGTACGGAGTTTTTCCTGCGGTATTAGAGCGATGAGCAGGAAAATACCCGTCGGTTAAATAAATCTAACCATTATTTTGGGAGGTAATGTTATGCTGTTCAAAACGCTTGGTGATAAATCCGCTCCCGCTGTGCTGTTCTTCCACGCCATGGGCGTGACTGGCGAGAGCAGCGGGTCTGTGGCCTCAGCGCTTGCCGGCCGCTTCTTCTGCGTCATGCCGACGTCCACAGTGTACTGCGCCGGTCAGACCTACGCAGACAAAGCGGACGAGGTGCGGCAGATCAAGGAATTCCTGCGTGGGCAGGGCGTGGAGCGCGTCGAGATGGTCGTCGCGGCGGGCAAGGCGCTGAGCTATGGGAATATCCGCCGCCAGATGGCGGACAGTCTGGAGGACAAGCCCTTCCCGCCGCTGTCCAAGGAGCTGCAGAAGCGCTGCTTCTTTGAATTCGGCAGCGCAGAGGATCACTTCAAGTACCGCGCCGCCGTCATGCAGGCTTATCCCGCGGGCAATTTCCCCGTGTTCGACGGGTATAATCACATGCAGTATCAGATACGCGACCCGAAGGGCTTCGCGGCCATGATGGAGCTGCCGTTCCTTCAGAAAGAATAAAAATTATGGCACAGGCTTTTCAGCCTGTGCCTTTTTCGCGGTCTTTGGCCGTTCCTCGTGGAGAAATCTGCCTACCTGCCTGATGGTATTGATTTTTATTTTTAATGGTGCTAGAATAAATATTCACTATATTCGAATCTCAAGTCAGGGGTAAGCAATGGATCACATACAAGACAGAATGACGGAAGGCTCCATCGCGGGGAAGCTTGTGCGTTTCGCGGTGCCGCTCTTCATAGGCAACCTCTTCCAGCAGCTGTACAACACAGCTGACGCGCTGATAGTCGGCAACATGCTCGGCAACGACGCACTCGCCGCCGTCAGCTCCACGGGCACGCTCGTGTTCCTGCTGGTCAGCTTTTTTGCGGGCATCTCTGCAGGCGCGGGCGTCGCGATATCGCGCTACTACGGCGCGCGCGAGCACGACAAGATGGAGCTTGCGATACATACGAACATCGCTTTCAACATTGTCGCGGGCATACTGCTGACAATCGTCGGCGTGAGCTTCACTCCGACGATACTCCGCTGGATGAGCACCCCGGATGACGTATTCGAGCAGGCGGCGCTCTATGTGCGCATCTACTTTGCGGGCAGTCTTGGCCTTGTCATGTATAACTCCTGCCGCGGCATCATGCAGGCCGTGGGCGACAGCAAGCACCCGCTCTACTACCTTATAATATCCTCCGTGCTGAACGTTATTCTCGACATCGTCTTTATAGGCGTATTCAAGACAGATGTTGACGGCGCGGCGCTGGCGACCATTCTTGCGCAGTTTATCAGCTTCTTCCTCTGCGCCGGCAGGCTGCTGACTACCAAGGAGGAATATCGCGTATCCATAAAGAAGATCGGCTTCAACTGGCCGATGCTCCGCCTCATCGTCAACTACGGTCTGCCCTCCGGCCTGCAGAACTCCGTCATCGCTATTGCGAACGTCGTCGTGCAGGCAAATATCAACTCCTTCGGCAAGATGGCCGTCGCGGGCTGCGGCGCCTACGCCAAGATAGAGGGCTTCGCGTTCCTGCCCATCACTAGCTTCACCATCGCGCTGACGACCTTCGTCGGTCAGAACCTCGGCGCGGGCGAATACGACCGCACCCGCAAGGGCGCGCGCTTCGGTCTCTGGAGCGCGATAATCCTCGCGGAGCTCATCGCCGTCGTAACATTTTTCGGCGCTCCGGTGCTCGTCGGCGCGTTCACGCAGGAGCCGGAGGCCATCGCTTTCGGCGTGGCTAAGTGCCGCATCTGCGCGCCGTTCTTCTGCCTTCTCGCCGCATCGCACGGTTTCGCGTCGATACTGCGCGGCGCGGGCAAGTCCGTTATCCCGATGGTCGCAATGCTGACCTTCTGGTGCGTAGTCCGCGTGGCGTTCCTGTCGATCATGGTTCCGATCACGCAGAGCATCAATACCGTCAACTGGGTCTACCCGCTCACATGGTTCTGCAGCACGGTGTTCCTGCTGATATACTATCTCAAGGCTGACTGGATACACGCGTTTGAGCGCGAAAAACACAAGGCATAACGGAGGTAAAACGCTATGGCAATGGTCGTTATCGGCACGGTTTTCGTTGATATCAAGGGCTTCCCCGACGATCTGTATATCCCCGAGGGGCGCAACGCGGGACGCGTGGAGATAGTCCACGGCGGCGTGGGGCGCAACGTTGCGGAGGACATCGCAAACGTCGAGCTGCGGCCGCGCTTTGTCGGCATGGTGGATGACACCGCCGAGGGTGCGGAGGTGCTGCGGAAGCTGAAAAACCACAAGGTCAACACCGACTACGTCGCCGTGACGCAGGACGGCATGGGCATGTGGCTGGCCGTGTTCAATAACGGCGGCGACATTGCAGGCTCGATATCCAAGCGTCCGACCTCCGACGCGATGCTGCGCATGCTCGAAGAGAAAGGCGATGAGATATTTGCCGACGCCGACAGTATCGTCATCGAGATTGATCTCGACAAGGAGCTTATCAAAACCGTTTTCAGGTACGCCGAGAAGTACCATAAAAAGGTGTACGCCGTGGTCGCAAACATGTCCATCGCCTCGCAGCGGCGCGACTTTCTGCAGTCGATCGACTGCTTCGTCTGCAACGAGCAGGAGGCGGGAATTCTGTTTGTATGCGATTTCAGCGGCCTGACTCCGGAAGAGCTGTGCGAGGAGCTGTCGCGGCGCGTCGTCAGCGCGCGGATCCCCTCTATGGTCGTCACGATGGGCAGCCGCGGCGCGGTGTATGCCGACATGAATGGCGACAAGGGCGTATACCCTGCACGCAAGGTCAAGGTGCGCGACACTACCGGCGCTGGCGACGCGTTCTGCGCGGGCGTTGCGATTGGCCTGACCTACGGCAAGACGATGCGCGAAGCGGTCGAGATCGGCACGCGGCTCGCGTCCTCGGTCATCACCGTGTCCGAGAACGTCTGCCCCCGTTTCCTCCCGCAGGAACTGGGTCTGGACGTGAAAATAGAAGAATAATCGGCACCAAACCGGCAGCTTCCCCAAATGCGGACGCTGCCGGTTTTGCATACTTGCCGTAAAGGGCGCTATGGTGTATAATCCGAGAAGGTGATGAAAATGCTTCAGGAAGCGATAATAACTAAAATCCGTGACGACGGCCTCGCAGAAGTCGTCGTTGAGCGTCTCGGCATCTGCGGCGGCGACTGCAATAATTGCCACGAGTGCAGATACGAGCATCTTATGAAATCCGTCGTACAGAACCCCATCGGCGCGCGGCGCGGCCAGCACGTTATGATCGATACGCCGACGATGGGCGTGTTCAAAGGCGCGCTGGCGATATATGTTCTCCCGCTCGTGACGCTGTTCTTGGGCTATTTTATAGCGGCCGCACTGGGGCTTGGAGAGTCGGCATGCATCATAGCGGCCTTCGCCGCGGCCGGTATAGGCATAGTCATTGCCGTCGTCATAAGCCGCGCACGCTACCGCGCGGATCCCACACCGACAAAGATTGTGAGTGTGATAGAGCCTAATGCAGAATAAAACATTAAAGATAGACAGGGCGTTTTTCCTGCTGCTTGTATTGATATTCCTCGCCGGACTTTTGAGGACCGTGTTCCGCCCGACCGAGATAAACGAATACGAAAACCGCTACGCCAACCAATTGGCGCCGCTGACTGCGGTCTCGTATGCCGACGGCAGCTTTCAGGACGGAATGGAGAGCGCGCTTTCGGATCAGGTGCAGTTCTCTCAGCTTGCGAAGAAGACCTATAACTTTGTCACCTCATACGCGGCGATGCCCCTGATTGTTCCGCTTGAAAACCTCACACACGGCTACGTCTCCGCCGGCGACGTGTCTTTTTATGAAAGCAAGATAGTATACCAGCCATGGACTTACTTGCAGCCGGAATGGCTTGAGGCGAAGGCAGAAAACCTGAACGCCGTCATCGCTGCACATCCGGAGCTTGAGTTCTATGCGTACTATATAGAGAAGGATACCGATATCGATTTCACCACCGGGCAAAAGATAGACGCGTCAGAGTCTATGCTCTCCATGCTGAATCTTCCGGACTCGCACAAAGGCATATATGAGATAAACAGCTTTGAGGAGTTCAACGAGCGGTTTTACAACACGGATCATCACTGGAATTATATCGGCTCATATGAGGCATACAGGGATGTTCTTTCTGTCTTAGGCGGCGGCGAGCCGCTTGAGCCTACCGGCGTTTATCACTCCGGACTTCGCTTTTCAGGTGCAAAATCTAAGCAGTTTTCGAGATTTTTCAGCGATGAGATGACTATATACAGCTTTGCTTCCACCCCCCCCGATGGGAATATATGTAAACAGGGTTAAATCAGACTACGGCTCACAGGATGAGCTTCTGCGCGGCGAGCTTGGCTGGGTATCGTACGGCGGTGTGTACGGTGGGGATAACGGCGAAGTGATATTCGATACCGGCAAAGACGGCGACAATATACTCATCTTCGGCAACTCGTATGACAACGCGATACTCAAGCTTCTGGCAAGCCACTTTTCCAAAACTTACAGCATAGACCTCCGTAATTATGAGCACACATTCGGTGAAAAGTTCGATTTCGACAGCTATGTCCGCGAACATGACATCTCAAAGGTGCTCTTCATAGGCGACATCAGTTTCTATACTATGTCTGAATTTATGATCTGATCGGAGAATCAATATGCTGTTTTCAAGTCTGACTTTTTTATATTTCTTTCTGCCGATAGTCCTGATACTATACTTCGTCATACACAACCGCACATGGCGCAACTCCGTGCTGCTCGTCTCGTCGCTCGTGTTCTATTCGTGGGGCGAGCCGAAGTACGTGTTTCTGATGCTGGCGTCTACGCTCGTCGCATGGCTGTGCGGTCTCGGCATAGACAGATTCAAAGAAAAGCGGCGGATATCGCGCGCGTTTCTGATAGCATCGCTCGTCCTCCTGCTCGGCAGTCTCGCAGTGTTCAAATATCTCAACTTCTTTGTTGAAAATCTCAACCGGATAGACGGTGTCGCGCTGAAGGTGCGGAATATTGCCCTGCCAATCGGCATAAGCTTCTACACCTTTCAGATACTTTCCTATCTTATCGACCTGTATTGGGAAAAGGTCAGCGTACAGAAGAGCTATTTCCGCTTCACGCTGTACGTCTGCCTGTTCCCGCAGCTCATAGCCGGGCCTATCGTCCGCTACGAGACTGTCGAGCGCGAGATATCGCTCAGGCGCGAGAGCTGGGAAGAAGCTGTCGGCGGGATGCGCCGGTTCATTCTGGGTCTTGCGAAAAAGGTGCTCATTGCGAACAACGTCGCTGCAGTTGCGGAGTATATCTATTCGTCGAGCAGCGCGGGGAGCGGAGCCTATTGGCTTGCCGCCGTATGCTACACGCTTCAGATATACTTCGATTTCTCCGGTTACAGCGACATGGCCATTGGCCTTGGCCGCATATTCGGCTTCCACTTCCTTGAAAACTTCAACTACCCGTACATCTCCCGCTCCGTTACGGAGTTCTGGCGGCGCTGGCACATAAGCCTTTCAAGCTGGTTCCGCGACTACGTATATATCCCGCTCGGCGGGAATCGGGTCAAGACCTCGCGCTGGATACTGAACATTCTCATCGTATGGGCGCTCACCGGCTTCTGGCACGGCGCGCAGTGGAACTTCATTCTCTGGGGTCTGTACTACGCAGTCCTGCTCCTGTGCGAAAAGCTTCTGTGGGGCGAGGCGCTCAAGAAGCTGCCCTCCGCCGTGCAATGGATTTATACGATGCTGCTCGTGATCATCGGCTGGGTGCTGTTTGACAAGACGGACTTCGCTCAGCTCGGCCATGTGATAGGCGTGATGTTCAGCTTCGTGCCCACCGGCTGGACGACGCTTCTGGCCGGCGACGTGTCGAAGCTCTTTAATCTCGCGTTCATTATCCCCGGCATCCTGTTCTCCTTCCCCGTCGCCGGTAAACTGCACATCCAAGAGAAGGGCACGGTATCGGCCATAGCCGTGAATCTCATGTATATAGCGCTTCTCGCCGTGTGCATTGCATTTATCATAAGCTCCAGCTATAATCCGTTTATCTATTTCAGGTTCTGAAACCGTATTTTCCCCCGCCGAATTAAAATCGGCGGGGGAATTTTTTATTCTCCCGCCGGGATCCGGAAAAAATATTTCCGCGGGGCTTGGCGAATTAGAGGACTCGAACTGTAATTCATAACGCTGTTATGAATTACAGTTATGAATTGAGGCGAGATTATGGCAAAACAGCTCGAGGGCGTATCCGAACGCATACTGAACTGCGCAAAGGCAGAATTTCTGGACAAGGGCTATACCGACGCGTCGCTGCGCGCTATCGCCGCGGCCGCCGACACCAGCACCAACTCCATCTACGTCCGTTTCGGCGATAAGGAGGGGCTGTTTTCGGCCATCGTCGAGCCTGCGCTGAACGAGATGACAGAGCGCTTTCTGAAAATTCAGGAGGAGTTCCACCGCATGGACAGCACCGCGCAGGCTGCCCACATGGCGGAATACGCCGACGGCGGCACGATGGAGCTGGTGGACTACATGTACGACCACCTGGACGAATTCCTGCTGCTCGACGCGTCCTACGGCACGCGCTTTCATAACTTCATCGATGATCTGGTGCGTATCGAGGTCGAATACACCTATAAGTACATGGAGACCATCGGCTACCCTACCCATCTTGGGGACACGCTGACCGAAAAGCTCCTGCACATCGTCACCACCTCCCGCTTTGAAAGCATATTCGAGGTCATCCGCCACGGCGCGACTGACGCCGAGGTCGAGGCCGCCGCGCACGCCGCTGGCTGTGACAGCTTCATCGGCGGGCTTGAAAACGGCTATGACACGATGGTCGGTGGAGGCGGCGCATCGCTCTCCGGCAGCGAGAAGCAGCGCATCTCCATTGCGCGCGCAATGCTCAAGGACGCGCCCATCATCATTCTGGACGAAGCCACCGCGAATGTTGACCCCGAAAACGAAGACAGGCTTCAGAAGGCCATCGAAGCCCTGACGCGCGACAAGACCATCATTATGATCGCGCACCGGCTGAAAACCGTCCACAACGCGGATCAGATCCTCATGCTCGACGACGGCCGCATTGTCCAGCAGGGCAAGCACAGCGAGCTTATCTCCCAGCCCGGCATCTACGCCGACTCTGTCGGCGGCAAGAGGGAGACTTCCGGCTGGAAGCTGTAACATACGTTTCTTGTAAGATAAACTACACCCCAAAGTTCCGCATTGTGGAGCTTTGGGGTGTTTTTAGTTCGATTAAGAAAAGTTAAGTATACATATAGTTGCCAACATTGTATAATAGTATCATCTGACAAAGGCAAAAATCAGAGAAGGAACAGCTATGGAGATCAGTAAATTTTTTATGAACGGCGACATAAAGGGCGCCATCGCGTACATGCGCGAGCACGAGGAATTCAAAGACATTCTTCCCGCGTACACCGCAATTTTTGAAAACTGCGAATACCGCAGCTATGACATACCGGATGCGCTCAACGACATTCTGCGCTTGTATCAGATATATTTCCGTGATGTCTTTTATTGCGGCTTGCCTGAGCCTGAGGCCGCGTACAAGCTGCTGACAGGGCTGAGATTGCTCCTGAATATGCCGGACGCGGACGAAGAGCTTCTGGCCGAGCGGCTTCAAGCGGCGTTTGAAGCAAATGGCTATCATGCGCTTTTTGGGAAAACGCAGGGCTACTACGGCCCATATGTCTGGCGGGAAACGGTTCCGACCGTCTACCGCGTCGAGCTGCCGGACGGGACGGCGGAATATACGGCCAACATTCTCAAAGGCTTCGTATTCCGGAGCTGGATGGATTATCTGACCTTCGGCAGGTACGGTACGGGTGGCTGGGCTTCGCCCGACGGCACGATCAACTGCGTCGAGCAGGCGTATGATTTTGAGAGCGAACGTTTCCTTGTTTCCCTGTTGAAGCATGAAGCGCAGCATGCCATGGATATGAAACGATTCCCGAAAATCACCCCCGCGGAGCTGGAATACCGCGCAAAGCTTGTGGAACTGCATTACTCCGGCGATCTTGGTCTGCTGCAAAAGTTTTTATCGGAAGCGGACGAGAGCAGAACAGGCGACAGTCACGCGGCAGCATCAGCGAGAATCAGACGCGAGTTTGCGGGCACTGATCAAGCAAATCTTCCCTCCATTCAAGCACGGGCACGCGAACTGCTCCACGCGCATACAAAAGAGCTGGAAGTAAAATACGGGCATTAAAAAACCGGCGTGACTCTTGAAGTCACGCCGGTTTTTTGCGTACACGCCGCCAGAATTCCGGCTCTTTTCATCAGCCCAGCAGGCCGTATTCGGCTTTGAGCTGCAATATGCGCAGGACGCTCTCGTCGATGCGCTCCTCGCTTATCTCTCCGGCACGAACCGCGTTCAGGACGCCGTCGAAGGACGCAGCGTAATCGTACGGCATGAGGATTATATCCGCTCCGGCCTTGACCGCAAGCACGGCGCTTTCGGCGGGGCTGTAATTCTTGGTTATTGCGCCCATGGCGAGCGAGTCTGTGATTATCACGCCATCATAGCCCAGCTCCCCGCGCAGCCTCTGCGTGAGCAGTTCATACGACAGCGAGGCGGGCAATCCGTCGTCCGTGACCTGCGGCAGAGTTATGTGTGCCGCCATCAGCATATCCGTCCTGTCGAGCACGGATCCAAACGGGATAAGCTCGCAGTCCAGCATCTCCGCCCAGCTCTTGCCGAGCGAGACATAGCCGTTGTGCGAGTCGCCGGTCGTGTCGCCATGGCCTGGAAAATGCTTGACGCAGGTCATTATGCCCGCGCTTTGCAGCCCGTCCACCGCCGCCCCGACCATGACCGCGACCTGCTTCGGGTCACTGCCGAAAGCGCGGCTGCCGATTATGACGTTGTCGGGATTGGAATTTGTATCCGCCACCGGTGCAAAGTCGAGGTTGAAGCCGTACTCTCGCAGATATTCCCCGATGGACGCGTACATATTGCGCACAGCGTCCTCGCCCGCGGCGGCCTCGGCCTGCGCCCCGTCATATCTGGGCACGTCAAAGGCCGCGGAACCGGCGACGCGGGATACGGCACCGCCCTCCTCGTCGGTCGCAATGAACGGCGCAAAGTCGGATTCGTCCCGCAGCGCCGAGATGAACGCGTCGAGCTGATCTGGATCCTGAATATTTTTGCCGAACAGGACAAAGCCGCCCGCCGGACGGAGCGCAAGCTGCGCCGCCATATCCCCGCTCAGCGCTGACACACCGTACTGCGATGCGTCATGAACCTGCTCCGGCGTCAGGTCGGTGTCCAGCGATTCGGGGCGGATAATGAACAGCTGGCCGACCTTCTGTTCAAGAGTCATGCCGGCAAGCAGCGCGTGCACGGTGTCAGGCTCCGTATCTCCGCCGGAGACCTCCGGCGTGTCGCTCGGCTCTATTATTATCTCGGCGCTGCCAGGGTTCGGCTCGACCGTGGGTGCGGGCGCAGGATCAGCCGCGCCGCAGCCCATGAGGAGCATCAGCGAGAGCGCGGTAATGAATGCAGAGATTTTTTTCAAGGCCATGCCTCCAGAATGCTAGAATGGATAGCATGTATGATAAACCAATATCCCCCCGCTGTCAAGCGCCCATACCGCGCGGGCGGCGCAGCATGGCGTACTGCTCTTTATATCCGTATCGGGAATTGCTGAGACATAACGGTTTTTATTTCTGGATGTTCAAGGCTCCGATAAAGCAGGTTCTCGCGGAGAAATACGGGAAGCAGTACGCCGCAGAGATCATGAAAAAGAGCCATAAAGTCTATAAGGAGTTGGTCGCGCAAGCGGACGATATCGGGGACGACAACCCCATGGCGTATAACGAGCTGTTCGCGCTGGTCTTTGTTGCTCCGTATGTGGCAAGCGAGAAAAAGATCCCGCCGGAGACCGTGCAGGAGATGATGCGCCGCGCGCTGTATCATATCAAGTGGTACTTCAGCCGGACGGATTTGAACACGGCTAAGGGCAAGGCGGAGAACAAGAAGAGCGTCGTGAAGTACGCCGCGTGGTATACGCCCGAGAAGGAGAAGCAGTACCCGACCTCCTTCAAGGTAGACTTTGAAGGCCAGCCCTATGACGGCGCATGTTATTACCGTATCACCCGCTGCCCCATCTGCGCGTATGCGGATAAGTTGGGTGTGCGGGAGCTGATGCCGCTGTTCTGCGAGCTTGACGAGGTCATGATAACGCTCCAGCACGGCGTGCTGCACCGGCAGCACACCCTCGCCAACGGCGGCGACTATTGCGACTACTTCATAACCGGTGATAAAGAATAAACCTGAGCCGATAATCCAGAGATGTTCTTGTGGGTTATCGGCTCAGGTTTTATTATATTCTGCCAAAACTTGTTGTTATTTTGCCCATAATATGTTATTATATTGTTGAAATATAACAAGCATGGAGGTTGAAGTCTTGGAGTATCTTGCCCATATTGCCGATGACGGCAGAGTACAGACCGTTTCGGAACATCTGCACGGCACTGGAGAACTCGCCGCGGGTTTTGCCGCACCGTTCGGCGCATCCGACGAAGCGCGCGCCGCCGGGCTGCTGCATGACATTGGCAAATACAGCGCCGCATTCCAGCAGCGGATCCGCGGAAGCGCCGTGTCCGTTGACCACTCCACCGCCGGAGCGCAGGAAGCACGTAACCGCAGGGACTTGCCTGCGGCGCTTGCCATCGCCGGGCACCACGGCGGTATACCCGACTGCGGCAACCTTAATGATGCAGCCGACGATACGACCCTCCAAGGCCGTTTAAAACGCAAGCTGCCGACATATGACGAATGGCAGCGTGAAATCGCTCCTCCACCTGCCAAGCCTCCCGCATGGGCATTGTCGGACAGCACCACTGCCGCGTTTTATACGCGTATGCTGTACTCCTGTCTGGTAGACGCCGATTTTCAGGACACTCAGGATTTTATGGACGGCCAAGCCGCGCCGCGCGGCGGCGGCGAATCAATATCCGAACTTCTCGAAAAAGTGAGAGCGAAAGCCAAGGGCTATCTGGAAAAGCCCAAAAGTTCGGTTGCATCCCAGCGCAATGCAGCGCTTCGCGCCTGCATGGAGCGCGGCGCACAGTGGGAGCAGGGTATGTATACGCTTACCGTGCCCACCGGCGGCGGCAAAACCTTCGCTTCCCTGGCATTTGCGCTGGAACACGCGGCGGCGCACGGCATGTCACGCGTGATATACGTCATTCCATACACTTCGATAATTGACCAGACTGCCGGCGTGTTCGCCGAGCTTCTCGGCGAAGAAAATGTTCTCGCCCACTACTCTGCCGCCGAATATCTCCTCGCAGAGTCGGAAGATCTGACCCCCGCGCAGTATCGCAAGCTGCTTGCCAGCGAAAACTGGGATGCTCCCATTGTTGTCACGACTGCCGTGCAGTTTTTTGAATCGCTCTACTCGAACCGCAGCAGCCGCTGCCGCAAGCTGCACAATATTGCAAACAGCGTGATTATTTTTGACGAGGCGCAGACTCTGCCGAAGGATTACCTCATGCCGTGCCTTTCGGCCATTGCCCAGCTTGTGGAGCACTACCATGTCACATCCGTGCTCTGCACGGCCACTCAGCCAACGCTTGCGCCGCTTTTTGAGCGCCTCGCGCCCGAACTGACACAGCGCGAAATATGTCCTGATGTTGCCGGAATGTACAGCGCGCTGCGCCGCACCGAGATACGCGATCTCGGCAGCATCTCCACTGACGAGCTTTGCTCTCGGCTGCAGGCACACGAGCAGGTGCTGTGCGTTGTGAACCGGCGCAAGACGGCGCAGGAGCTGTACGCCGCTCTGCCGTACAGCAGCAGCTACTGCCTCACCACGCTGCTGTGCGCGGCTGACCGCAAACGCCAGATAGACGAGATACGTGCCCGGCTCGATGCTGGTATGCCGTGCCGCGTAGTCTCAACGTCGCTTATAGAAGCGGGCGTCGATGTGGACTTCCCCGTCGCCTACCGCGAACAATGCGGGCTTGATTCGCTGCTGCAAACCGCCGGACGCTGCAACCGCGAGGGACGCAATGAGCCCGCGGACAGTCTCGTGTACCGTTTTCGGCTTGACGGGCAGGCCGCGCCGCAAATGCTGGCGCAGAATATCAGCGCCATGAACTACGCTGCAAGGCGGCATGCCGACCTGTCCTCGCCTGAGGCAATAAAAGCTTATTTCAATGAGCTTTTCAACCTCCGCAGCCCTGACCTGCTCGACAAAAAGCACATACTTTCCATGATAGAAAACGGCGTCAGCGGCTGTATACTGCCGTTTGCTCAGGTTGCGGAGCTGTTCAGGCTCATTGAGACGCCCACAAGAACCGTATATCTGCCGCTCGGCGCTGGCGCTGAGCTGTGCCGACAGCTGCGCGACGGGAAGATGAGCCGCGGACTCCTGCGTCGTCTCGGCGTATATTCCGTTGAATGCTACGACGCGCAGTTCAAAGCGCTTGACCGATCCGGCGCGCTGGAGCTTCTGCCTGACGGCTTGGCAATACTTATCGACATGACGAAGTATGATCCGAAAACCGGTCTCGCGCTCGACGCGGAAACCGGATTAGGCTTGTTTATATAAACTGCAAAGGAGGTAGTTTTGTGGTGCAAAAGCATATAACAGTAAGCGCCCCGACCCACAGTGGAAGGAGGTGGTGCGTATGTCTATGCTGATAGAGGTCTGGGGCGATTACGCCTGCTTTTCCCGCCCGGAGATGAAGTCCGAGCGAGTGAGCTATGACGTGATGACCCCGTCCGCCGCGCGCGGTCTGGTCGAAGCGATCTATTGGCATCCCGGTCTGAAATTTACTGTGGACCGTATCTACGTGCTCTCCCCGATCAGGTTCACCAACATACGCCGCAACGAGGTCAAGGCCACGCTTCTCGCTTCCGCGGCGCTGAGTGCGGCAAAGGGCGGCACACCGCCGGTACTGTATACCACGCAGGAGATACAGCAGCGCGCCGCAATGGTGCTTCAGGACGTGCACTATGTTATCGACTGTCATTTTGACCTGACGGACAAAGCCGCACCATGCGACAATCCGGGAAAGTTTCAGGATATCCTGCGCCGCAGGCTCGCCAAGGGGCAGTGCTATCACACGCCGTACTTCGGCTGCCGGGAATTCCCCGCCAGCTTCCGCGAATGGCCGGGCGGCGCGATTCCCACAATCGATCTGACCCAGGATCTTGGCTGGATGCTCTACGATCTGGATTATCGCGATCTGCAGAAGATTCAGCCGCAGTTTTTCCGCGCTGCTCTGGAGCGGGGCGTGCTGGATTGCCGGAAAGTGGAGGTGGTCACATGATCCTGCAAGCCTTGACTGCCTACTATGAAGCGCAGCACCGCAAGGGGAAAATCTCTGACGTGGGCTGGGATGACAGATTCAAGGTGAGCTTCCTGCTGGAGATCGACGATACCGGCGCCCTGATCGATAGGATCGACAACCGGGAGCTGATGGCCGCAGGAAAAAAACAGATGCTCTTGCCGCAGCCGCTGCGGGTTCCGGTCCATAAGTTGCGTGCAAATGCCATTACTGCAAATTTCCTCTGTGACAATTCCACATACATCCTGGGCGCAGACGAAAAGGGGAAGCCACAGCGCAGC
>ERZ779869.2446-NODE-2446-length-15350-cov-3.267800_pt1 | contig 15350 bp, 9 predicted proteins | sample MGYA00511557_ERZ779869 | MGnify/ENA primary metagenome ERZ779869 (study PRJEB29588, sample SAMEA2154620) | human gut metagenome | biome: human gut; feature: human-associated habitat; material: faeces | place: Denmark | collected 2008/2010 ...
TTCATCATTTGATGATCAGAAAGCATTAAGTGTGGATGCATCCTATGGATTTAAGATGCATCCAACGGATCAGACGAAGACGATCATTACCAAAGGAAAAGATACCAAGAAACTCCCGGACATTTCTATGCCTGGATTTTTAAAACAATATCTATGGTTTGATACTTCAGAAAACACAGCTGGAAATATACAGATCAAGAAAACGAATATGGAGATTTATCAGTGTGACAAGGATGGAAGCCATGGTAGATGGCAGACATTTGATCTGGTTATGACGATCACGGGAATCGAAAAATATAAGAACATGGAAGGATATGTGGCAGTAGGAGGTGATCTTAGTGGCTGCTCTTATATCGGAATTGAAGAGATGACAATGAAAAGTCAGTTTTTTAAAGCTGGAACGAATATTCCTGTAACGATCAAAAGTAATATGACATTACAGGATATTGATACACACCAGTATATCGGGGTAAAAGCAGATGACATCCATGGAGAATATGTTTCTAAAAACACAAAATTAAGTTATAACAAAGATGGAAATAAGAGTATTTATTATGCTGATTTTTCTGAAAATTATGACAGTGAAGACTTTACATGTGCGGGATTTACATTTGCTTCAGATACGTTTGAATATACGTTTGGAAGAATTATGGATGATGGACCAACAAATCAGGAACAATATGTTGGATATGGACAGAACATGGTAAAATTTGATCCACCAGCTCCAAAAAAAGAGATCATAACGTCGAATGGAGAATCAACAGAGCATTACAATTGTCCAGATCTTGCAAAGACATGGACTTATGAAGTAAGCCAGGCAATTGCCGGAGATATTCCGAAAGCCCATTATTTCAGCGGATTTGCATTCGAGGACAATGTAGAAGAATGTCAGAAGATTCTTGATATCAAAGTATATGGAGACAATAAAGATGTCAGTAGTGAATTTGATATCTCACAAAACGGAAATCTTGTAAAAGCCAGATTAAAAGATCCGAATGATCCTGAATTTTATAAGCGCGGTATATATGTATTAAAGATCAAGATCAAGATGAACATTATGAAAGATGCAACGAAAGAGCAGCTTATGGAGTTAAGGAATCTTTGGGAAAAGCATGGACATTATAATGAAAATAAAACAGTTCTTACACAAAATAATAAGGCAAAGACGATCATTGATGGAAAAAACACAATGACGAATGAAGTCAGGGTTGACATAGAACTGCCCAAAAAAGATGAGAGTAATCCGGGCCTTTTGCTTACAAAAGAGACAAAGCAGTATGAATATCAGGCAAAAGATGAGGTTACCTACAAGGTTACTGTGAAAAATAAAAATCCAAAAGCAGGAACAGCATACTTTACGATTCAGGATAGATCATTTGCAGATAATTCCAGAGTTTCGCTAAAGGATATAAAAGTATCAGGAATTCCAGAAGAGTGCTACACAATGCAGAAAGAAGGAAACAGCTGGATCTTAAAGTCAAAAGGTGATTATGTTCTTCCGTATGAAAATGAAATCCAGATTGTATACACAATGAAAACATCAGTGGCAGCAAATGGCCAGTTGATCGATAATGAAGCATCTGCATGGGCAGCGGGAATTCCGGAGACAAAAGATCAGGCACAGATATATATCAATTCTCCTAAAAATGATGTTATAAAATCAGCTCCGGCACAGATTTATAAAAAAGGTGATCATGTGGCATATAAGGCAGTGATAACGAATCCAAATCCTGGAACATTTATGAGAGATATAAGAATCGAGGATGAAATCAAAGCAGAAGGGATCCGTATTATACCTGGAACATTATCAGTGATGGCAGATGGTAAAAATATAACATCAAAATGTCAGGTTGAATTTGATGATAACGAAAGAAGTTATACGATTCAGACTCCGATCGCATTAAAGAACGGAGTAATACCGGTATTCGCTTCTGAATGTGGAAAAAAAGATACAAATTACAATGATCTGTGGATGACGGACAAGATTGAGATCAGCTATCAGGCAGTGATCGAGCAGGATGGACTAGAGGGAAAAGACATAAAAAATGTAATGAAAGTTCCAGCAACAAGAAACAGTAACAAAGAACTGATCCGTGAAGATGCAGATATTCCTTCAGGAGGTGGTGTGGCAGAAGAGATGATCAAGATCAAGGCACCTAAACTTCAGATTCTTAAACAGTCCGATAAAAAGATTTACAGTGTGGGAGAAACAGGAAGTTATAAACTTCATATTACACAGGGGAAGGAAGGTGTAAAAGCAAAAAATATAATAGTTACAGATGAATTTGAAAAAGAAGGAATGAAGATTTCTGATATTCAAGTCATGTATAACAAACAAGATATTACAGATGAATGTAAAATAGAAGCAAGAGATGGAAATTTTGTTGTAGAAACAGGAAAAGATCTTGGAGACAGTGATTCTATTGATATCATATATAAAGTATTATTTGAAAAAAGAATTGATGGTGCTATAAAAAATACAGCGATCGTACAAAGTGATAACACAGAGCCAGCGCAGGATGAAAATACAGTTGTTGTAAAACCTCCAATGTTAAAAATCGAGAAAACATCAGATCATAAGATATATAAAGAAGGTCAGACTGGATCATATAAGATTCGTGTGACACAGAAAAATGAAGGGATGACAGCACATAAAGTTATCATAGAAGATTCATTTGAGAAGAAAGGAATGGATATTGGTATGATCCGTGTAAAATATAATGGGGAAGATATCACAAATCAGTGTGAGATCAGCAGAGATGATACCAGTAGAAAGTTTAAGATCGCCACAGGAAGAGATTTAAGTGATAAGGATGAGCTTCTTGTAATTTATGATACAGCATTTCTTTCAATGATCGATGGAGATATTAAAAATACAGCATTTGCGTACAGTGAGGATGCAGATAAAGTAAGAGATGATATTGTTGTAACGATGGAGGAGAATATTCCACAGCTTTTGATCACAAAGAGAAGCGATAAGACAGTATATAAAGCTGGCGGTATTTGTGAATATCAGATTTTCGTATCACAGATTGTGAAAGATGCAGTTGCAAAGAACATTGTGATCGAAGATAAGATCGATCATAAATATGCAAAGATCATAAAGGAAAGTGTTCATGTTTTTTCACCAGATGAAGCAGATATCACTTTGAAATGTAGGATTGTTGTATCAGATAACAGTTTCAGAATTGAAACAAAAGAAAATCTTACAAATGACCAGAAAATAAAAGTAATCTATCAGGTAAAGTTAAATAACAAAATAATGAAAGATCGAACGATAAAAAATACGGCAAAAGCAAAGGCCGATAAGAAAACAATTATTCTGCCGGAGTCTATGGATACCAGAACATGGGAGGCAGCTGAGAAGATCTTAAAGGAAGGTCTTGCAAACCTGATCATTTTAGGAAGCCCAGAAGAAGTTGAAAAGTACGGAAAGGGCTATGACGTAACTGGCGCTACCATCATCGACCCAGCTACATATGAGAAGACCGAGGAGTATCTGGATCTGTTCGTTGAGTTAAGAAAGAAGAAGGGTCTGACTAAGGAAGAAGCAAGAAAGCAGGCACTGTCTGATTATGCATACTATGGATGCTTAATGATCAAGGCTGGTGATGCTGACGGTATGGTATCAGGTGCATGCCATTCTACAGCTAACACACTTCGTCCATGTCTGCAGATCATCAAGACAAAGCCAGGCTGCAAGTTAGTATCAGCATTCTTCTTAATGATCGTTCCGAACTGCGAGTATGGTGAGGACGGCGTATTTGTATTTGGTGATTGTGGTTTGAACCAGGATCCGAATCCGGAAGAGTTAGCAGCAATTGCAGCATCTTCCGCAGAGTCCTTCGAGCAGCTGACCGGAAAGAAGGCAAAGGTTGCTATGCTGTCTCATTCCACAAAGGGAAGTGCAAAGCATGATCTTGTAACAAAGGTTGTAGAGGCTACCAAGATTGCAAAAGAGCAGTATCCAGAGCTTGACGTTGATGGCGAGCTTCAGTTAGATGCAGCACTTGTTCCGTCTGTAGCAGCTTCTAAGGCTCCAGACAGCACCGTTGCTGGACAGGCAAACGTACTGATCTTCCCGAACCTTGATGCTGGAAATATCGGCTATAAGCTGGTTCAGAGACTGGCAAAGGCAGAGGCATATGGCCCAGTTACACAGGGTATTGGTGCACCTGTAAACGATCTGTCAAGAGGTTGTTTTGCAGATGACATTGTAGGCGTTGTTGCAATCACCGCTGTACAGGCACAGATGAAATAAAAAAAGTCTAAGAAAACAGTTGACAAATGGTAGTGAAAACTATATAATGTACGAGTGTGCGTAAAGTGTCATGTAAAAATACTTGACACGGGTTCAGCCTGTGAGGAGGTCTGCTATGGTAATTAACATGTCTGAGCTTTTTACTGTGGATGGTACTGTAAAGACATATGAGGTTCCACTTGAAATGTCAGAGGTCATCTGGAAGCGTAAGAAGTATCCGATTGTAAGTAAGCAGCCAGTTGAGCTGAGGCTTACACATGAGGGAGACAGGAAGATTGCGATAACGGCTAAGGTAGCTCTTGTTTTAGAGATGCCATGTGACCGCTGTCTGGATAGCGTAAAGGTACCTATGGATCTTGACTTTGAGAGAAACGTAGATGCTAATGCGTCATCAGAGGAGCGTATCGCACAGTTGGATGAGCAATCCTACATTGACGGGTATCATCTGGACGTAGATGGTATGGTTTTGGATGAAATGATGACGGATATTCCGGATAAGGTGCTCTGCAGAGAGGACTGTAAGGGTGTATGCCCAAAATGCGGAGTAAACTTAAATCACCAGACCTGCAATTGTGATCGTACAGAGTTAGATCCCAGAATGTCAATTATCCGTGAGATATTCGCCAAGAATAATCGTACGGATTCCTGATACAGTAGTCACATCCTGCCTGCCAGGATGTGTATGGCAGGCTGTGAAAGCTTTAATTAAGGAGGTGTAAAACATGTCTATTTGTCCAAAGAATAAAACTTCTAAGGCTAGAAGAGATAAGCGTAGAGCAAACTGGAAGATGGGCGCTGTCAATCTGGTAAAGTGCAGCAAGTGTGGTGCTCTTATGATGCCGCATAGAGTTTGCAAGGCTTGTGGTTCTTATAACAAGAGAGAGATCGTTTCTGTTGAGGACTAATTAAAAATTTGAATGGAGCGTACAGTTTTCGGACTGTACGCTCTTTTTGTTATAGTAAATCTCGAAGGTAAATGGATTTCACGAGACGGACACTTGGAGCAGGTCTTTCAAAGTAATGTCTGAAAAAGTTCTTGATTTCTTATACAGAATCGTATATTATGATACTGGGATAGAAAACTCCCCTGTGAATTAACAAGAATGGAAGAAAAAGAATGATTACAGTAGCAGTAGATGGTATGGGAGGCGATAACGCTCCTGCCTGTATGGTGCAGGGCGCAGTAGATGCCATTAATAAAAACAGCAGCATAAAGGTACTTCTGACAGGTCGTCCAGATGACTTAAATAAGGCATTAGAGGGACTTACTTATGACAAGTCAAGACTTGAGATTGTGCCGGCATCTGAGGTGATCGAAACTGGTGCACCGCCTGTGGAGTCGGTTCGTACTAAGAAGGATTCTTCACTTGTTGTCGGACTTAAGCTTGTAAAAGAGCAGAAGGCAGATGCATTTGTTTCCTGTGGAAGCACAGGCGCTGTATTAGTCGGCGGTCAGCTGATTGCAGGAAAAATCAAGGGTGTGAAAAGAGCACCGCTTGCACCGGTTATCCCGACTGTAAACGGAGCCATGCTTTTAGTAGACTGTGGTGCTAATGTAGATGCGCGAGCAGAACAGCTGGTACAGTTTGCAAAGATGGGTTCCATCTATGCAGAACATGTGATGGGTATTAAAAATCCTAGAGTCGGCATTGTCAATATTGGTGCTGAAGAGGAAAAAGGAAATGCACTCGTAAAAGAGACTTATCCATTATTAAAAGAGTGTTCAGACATCAACTTCATCGGAAATGTTGAAGCGAGAGATATTCCGTATGGTCCATGTGATGTGCTGGTTTGTGAGGCATTTGTCGGAAATGTCATTTTAAAATTGTATGAGGGTGTTGGAAGTGCATTGATTAAAGAGATCAAGAGCGCGATGCTGTCTACAACGGCAGGAAAGATCGGTGGTCTTCTTGCAAAGCCTTCATTAAAGGGCGTAGTGAAAAAATTTGATGCCAGTGAGTACGGTGGAGCGCCGCTTCTGGGATTAAAGGGTCTTGTAGTAAAGGCTCATGGAAGTTCAAAAGCAAAGGAAGTTACAACTGCAATTGAGCAGTGTGTATCCTTTACTGAGGCAGATATTGCCGCAAAGATAGAAAAAAGTCTGAGTGTGTAAGAACAAAAATTAAAAAAGAAGGTATTAAGAAAGGGTGACTTGTATGGAATTTGAAACACTGCAGAAAATTATTGCTGAGGTTTTAGATGTCGAGGAGGACGAAATTACAATGGACACGAGATTGCTTGAGGATCTCGGAGCTGATTCATTGGACGCGGTTGAGATTATTATGGGAATCGAGGATGAACTGGGAATTACAGTTCCGCAGGAAGAGCTCGAAAGCAAAAATCTGGCAACCGTTGGCGATGTGTACGAATTAATTAATGATACGATGGCGTAAAATGAAAACGGTACATGAGCTGCGAGGTAGATCCTTGCGGCTCTGTCTTTTAATTGTGAGGAGGAATTATGGGTGAATTAGAAAAAACAGTCGGATATACATTTCAGGATCCGAAGCTGTTAGAACTTGCTTTGACGCACAGCTCCTATGCGCATGAGCATTATGCAGGAAAGAGACATGACAACGAGCGTCTGGAGTTCTTGGGGGATGCTGTGTTGGAACTCGTATCAAGTGATTATTTATTTCACAATTATAATGAATATCCGGAAGGAGAGCTGACAAAGCTTCGTGCCAGCATTGTCTGTGAGCAGTCATTAGCAATGTGTGCAGAAGCTATTTCTCTAGGAAAATATCTTCGTCTTGGCAATGGAGAGGACTCCACAGGCGGAAGACTTCGCGCATCAATCACATCTGATGCAATGGAAGCGTTAATTGGTGCCATTTATCTGGATGGTGGATTTGCTAATGCAAAAGAATTTATTACCCGTTTTGTATTAAACGACTTGGAAAATAAAAAACTCTTTTACGATAGCAAAACTATCCTTCAGGAGATCGTTCAAAGAGACTTTAACGAGCCATTGTCATATGAGCTGCTTGCAGAAGAAGGTCCGGATCATGATAAAAAGTTCCGCATGCAGGCAAAGATTGGCGAGAAGGCATATGGTGTCGGAGTGGGTCATACTAAAAAGGGTGCTCAGCAGCTGGCTGCCTATGAGACTATTCTGCTGCTTAAGAAAACAAACGCATAACGTTAGAAATGAGAATAATCTTTTATGTATTTAAAAAGTATTGAGGTGCAGGGTTTTAAGTCATTTGCAAACAAGACGCTGTTTGAATTCCATAATGGAATTACCTGTATTGTCGGGCCAAACGGAAGTGGAAAGAGCAACGTCGCCGATGCTGTGCGCTGGGTGCTTGGAGAACAAAGCTCTAAGCAGCTTCGTGGTGCAAATATGCAGGATGTCATCTTTTCAGGTACGCAAAACAGAAAGCCACAGGGCTATGCGAGTGTGGCAATCACATTTGATAATTCAGACCGTCATCTAAATCTTGATTATAATGAAGTTACCGTATCAAGACGTATTTATCGTTCAGGAGAAAGTGAGTACCGTCTGAATGGAACACAGTGCCGATTAAAGGATGTCACGGAGCTTTTCTATGATACAGGTATTGGAAAAGAAGGATACTCCATTATCGGACAGGGTCAGATTGATAAGATTTTAAGCGGTAAACCAGAGGATCGCCGTGAGCTGTTCGATGAGGCGGCAGGTATTGTAAAATTTAAGCGCCGTAAGGTGGCAGCAAAGAAAAAGCTTGAGAGCGAGCAGGCAAATATGGTTCGTCTAAGCGATATTATGTCAGAGCTTTCAAGGCAGGTTGGACCACTTGAAAAGCAGGCAGCATCAGCAAAGGAATATCTGAGACTTCGCGATGAATTAAAACAATATGATATCGATGCATACGCTGTAGAGAGTACAAAGACGGAGAGTGATTTGGCAGCTCTTGAAAAAAATCTTGCAATTACGACAAGAGACTATGAGGATACAAATAGAAGCAGTGAAGCATTAAAAGCAAAGTATGAAAGACAGCAGGACAGCCTGAATAGTCTTGATGCTCAGATCAGTGCACTTCGCGATGAAATTAGTGACTGCCAGACAAATCGTCAGGAAAAAGAAGGTGCCGTTAATGTATTGAAGGAACAGATCAATACCGAATATTTACGGCATACTCATACGTCACAGCGTATGGAAGTGCTTGAGAAAGAGCAGAAGGAATATGAAGCACAATTAGAAGAGGAACAAAAAAAGCGTCAGGAATGCAGCCGCGAAAGCTATGACATAACGGCAAAAAAGGACGGCGCACAGAGTGTTCTAATTCAGGTGCAGGATGGACTTGCTTCATATCAGCAGGCATTAAAGGATGATCAGGGAAAGATGATTTCCCTGTTAAATGAAAAATCTTCCTTTGTGGGAGAACTGCAAAAATATCAGACGCTTCTTGAACAGGCCAAAACTGAGCAGGCGCAGATGAACCGCAGACTCTTAGAGAGTAAAACAGATGAGTCAATTTGGCAAAAACGCGAAAAAGAGTGTCAGGCAGCATACCAAGAAATCTCACAGAAAAAAACAGAGCTGACAGAAAAGCAAGCCAAACTTTCAGATTTGCTAGAAAAGGAGCAAAAGCGAAAAGAGCAACTGCAAAATGAGTATTACGAGCAGCGGCGCCTTCATCAGGTTTCTGTTACGCGTGCAGAGTCACTTAGAAATCTTGCCGAGCGCTATGAAGGTTATGGAAACAGCATCAGGAAAATCATGGAGGTCAAAAAGCAAAATCCAGGAATCCATGGTGTTGTGGCAGACTTAATTCATGTAGAAAAGCGTTATGAGACGGCAATTGAGACAGCGCTTGGAGGTGCAATTCAAAATATCGTTACCGATACCGAGCAGACAGCAAAGCACATGATCGAATATTTAAAACAGGGCCGTTTTGGACGAGCTACGTTTTTGCCGCTTGATGCAATCACGGTGCGAGATGAGTTTTCGCAAAAGGATGCATTAAAAGAGCCAGGCGTGATTGGACTGGCAAGCAGCCTTGTTAAGACATCAGATATGTACAAAAGATTGGTGTCATTTTTGCTGGGAAGAATTGTTGTTGTCGATACAATTGATCACGGAATGAAAGTTTCAGCAAAGTATAGAAGAAGCCTTCGCATTGTTACACTTGAAGGAGAGCTGTTAAATCCTGGCGGATCTATGACAGGTGGTGCCTTTAAAAACAGCAGCAACTTGCTGGGACGAAATAGAGAGCTTGAAGAGCTTGAGATTAAAATAAAAAAGGAAACAGAAAATTTAAATAAGTTGTCATCTTCCTTTGAAGAATTAGAAAAGAAAGTAGTGAATCTCTCACAGCAGACTCAAAAACAGCAAAATGAGATTCAAAATTTGACCTTAAAGGAGACGGAAGGACGTCTTCGAGTAAGAGAAGCAACGCAGCGCGTTGAGGAAATTGTAAAAGACCGCGAGCATTTAAATAATGAACTTGTTTTGCAGGAAGGAAAGCTTGAGAGAATTAAAGCAAGCTTCGAGCAGGTAGCAAGTGCAATCAAGGAGCTTGAGTCTGCTGGTGATGAGTCTAAAGACAGTGCAGACAGAAATCAAAGCTTTGTTGATGAGATGATGAAGCAGCGTGACGATTTGACAAAAGAAATTTCCGAGCTTAGCACAAAGCAGCTGCAGTTAAAGCAGCAGGAGCAATTTATTTTAGCTAATATAAGCCGGATTGCTCAGGAAGCAGATAAACGAAAGACAGAGCAGGAAGAACTAAAAACAGTCTTTTTGGCATGTGAAGATGCTGTAGCACAAAAAACGGATCAAATCGATGAAGTGCAAAAGCAGATGCAGGCACTTGAGGTGACTGTGCAGCAAAAGGAAGCAGAGCTGTCAAAGGTAAATGAGCGAAGAAATCATATCAATGATTCATTAAAAGGCTTTTTTGCAAAGAGAGAGGAGCTTTCAACGAGACTATCCGCTCTTGACAGAGACCTTCTTCGCATGAATAACCACAAGGAACGCTTCGAGAGCCGCCTTGACGAGCTTGCTGAGTATCTTTGGGAAGAATATGAGCTTCGTCCGAGTGATGCTAAGGCAGCAGCAAAAAGTGAGAGACCGCTTAGTGAGCTAAAAGAGCATATAAATGAACTTAAAAAGAGCATACGCGGACTTGGCAGTGTCAATGTAAGTGCAATTGACGAGTTCAAAGAGGTGTCAGAGCGCTATACCTTTATGAAGACGCAGTATGAAGATCTTGTTGAGTCTGAGAAGACTTTGCAGAAGGTTATTGAAGAACTTGATGAGGGTATGCGAAAGCAGTTTAAGGAAAAATTTGAGGAAATTCGCGTTGAGTTTGACCGGGTTTTCAAAGAACTTTTCGGAGGCGGCAAAGGTACACTTGAGCTTGTTGAGGATGAGGATGTGATAGAGGCCGGCATTCGTATTATCTCACAGCCGCCAGGCAAGAAGCTTCAGAACATGATGCAGCTTTCCGGAGGCGAGAAGGCGCTTACTGCAATTGCGCTTATGTTTGCTATTCAGAATTTAAAGCCGTCGCCGTTTTGTCTTCTTGATGAAATAGAGGCAGCGCTAGATGATTCTAACGTAGGCCGTTTTGCAAACTACCTGCATAAGCTTACGGCAAACACGCAGTTTATTGTAATTACACATAGACGAGGAACAATGACTTCAGCTGACCGCCTGTATGGTATCACGATGCAGGAGAAGGGTGTATCCACACTCGTAAGCGTCAACTTGATTGAAAAGGATCTCGACAAGTAATTATCAACAAATACAGAAATAGATAGGCAGGTGGACTATGGAAGAAAAGAAAAAAGGCTTTTTTGCCCGATTAAAGGAAGGTTTGACAAAGACAAGAAACAGCATTGTTTCAGGAATTGACTCTGTTTTCAGAGGCTTTACGGATATTGATGATGATTTCTATGAGGAAATCGAGGAAATTTTAATCATGGGCGACTTAGGTGTTGATGCGACGGAGAAAATCTTAACAGATATGAAGCAGAAGGTAAAAGAGCTTCATTTAAAGGAGCCTCACGAGTGCAAGGAGGTTTTAATTGACAGTATCCGCCGTCAGATGGATCTGGGTGAAAACGCCTACGAGTTTGAACACAGAAAATCAGTTGTGCTTGTCATCGGTGTCAATGGTGTTGGAAAGACGACATCAATTGGCAAATTGGCTGATCAGTTAAAGGCAGAGGGAAACAGTGTGCTCTTAGCAGCAGCTGATACTTTCCGTGCTGCTGCAATTGATCAGCTTGAAGAGTGGGGAAAACGTGCAAATGTTGGTGTTATTTCCCATAAGGAAGGTTCCGACCCGGCAGCAGTTATTTTTGATGCTGTTCAGGCAGCAAAGGCAAGAAATACAGATGTTTTAATCTGTGATACGGCCGGTCGTCTTCATAATAAAAAGAACCTGATGGAAGAGTTAAAAAAGATCAATCGTATCATCGACAAGGAGTATCCGGAAGCATACAGAGAGACGCTTCTTGTTCTTGACGGTACAACTGGTCAGAATGCACTTTCTCAGGCAAAGCAGTTTATGGAAGTTGCTGATATTAGTGGTATCATCTTAACAAAGATGGATGGAACCGCAAAGGGTGGAATCGCAGTAGCGATCCAGTCTGAGCTTGGCATTCCGGTTAAGTATATCGGTGTTGGCGAGCGCATTGATGATCTGCAGAAGTTTAATTCCGAGCAGTTTGTCACCGCATTGTTTGACCGCAAGGACACATCGTCTGAGCAGTAAAGCACCAAAGCTCTAACGGGAAAAATAGCAAAACTAACAACACAATATAGCAGAAAGTGCAGCAAGTAACGCATAACAAGCGAAAAGAAAGGCATGAGAAAATGGAAGAATTGACATTAGAGAAATTTGAGGAAGCCAGTGAGATCGTAAGCCGCGTCACACTGGAGACAAAATTAAAGTACAGCGAGTATTTCTCAAACCAGACTGGAAATAAGGTCTATTTCAAGCCTGAGAATATGCAGTACACCGGAGCTTACAAGGTAAGAGGTGCGTACTACAAGATTTCCACTTTAAGTGAGGAGGATCGCGCAAAGGGTATCATCACTGCATCCGCAGGAAATCACGCACAGGGTGTTGCTTACGCAGCAAAGCTGTATAACGCAAAGGCAGTTATCGTTATGCCGACAAATACACCGTTAATTAAGATTAACCGTACCAAGAGTTATGGCGCTGAGGTTGTTCTGTACGGAGATGTGTATGATGACGCATGTGAGCATGCGTTGAAGCTTGCAGAAGAACATGGATATACATTTATCCATGCTTTCAATGATCTGGATGTTGCATGTGGACAGGGAAGCATCGCAATGGAGATTATAAAGGAGCTTCCAACTGTTGATTACATTCTTTGCCCAATCGGCGGCGGCGGACTGTGTACAGGTGTTTCCACATTAGCGAAGATGCTTAATCCAAAGATTAAGGTTATCGGAGTAGAGCCAGAAGGTGCAAATTGTATGCAGGAATCTTTAAAGGCTGATCATGTTGTAAGCCTTCCTAGTGTCAACACAATTGCAGATGGTACAGCAGTGCGCACTCCTGGAGATAAGCTGTTCCCGTATATTAAAGCAAATGTAGATGAGATCATCACCGTACCGGATGACGAGCTGATCGGTGCATTTCTTGATATGATCGAGAATCACAAGATGGTTGTAGAAAACTCCGGACTTCTGACTGTTGCAGCACTCAAGCATCTTGATGTAAAGAACAAGAAGATCGTTTCCATCTTAAGCGGTGGTAACATGGATGTCATCACTATGTCCTCTGTTGTACAGCACGGATTAATTCAGAGAGGAAGAATCTTCTCCGTATCCTGTCTGCTTCCAGATAAGCCGGGTGAGTTAGCAAAGGTCGCTTCCCTTATCGCACAGGTAAAGGGCAATATCATTAAGCTTGACCACAATCAGTTTATTACCATAAATAGAAGCGCAGCAGTAGAGTTAAAGATCACCATGGAGAGCTTTGGTGAGAGTCATAAGAAAGAGATCATCGCTGCATTAGCAGAGGGTGGTTTCCGTCCGAAGGAAATTAGAGCAAATCTGTAAAAATAAAAAAGTCAGCCACAAGATACGAATGATCAAGTGGCTGGCTTTTTTCTCTAAGATCATAATTCACTTTTTTCATATTTCTCAATTAGACATTGATGATCCTTCAATTTATCATAATTGATTGCGACAAGCAAAATTTCACCAGTGTAGGTTGAGATTGAATCTGGATATTTTTTCTCTTTTATTTGCTGTAACGCAGTTTGTGCGCTCTTGTTCCATTTTAATTCGACAACTAAAGCAGGATAATCACTTCGATATTCTGGTTTTGGAATAAATACAAAATCGGCAAAACCACGACCAGTTGGGAGTTCCCTCACTGGTTTAAAATAATAGGTAATTGCACTTAAATAAGCGATTGCCAAAACACTGCTCAGTGAGTTTTCGTTATTGTATTGGATTACGGAAGCATAATCATTATGGATTTTTTCAAGCTGCTTTGCAACCAAATCGCCATCTAAGTCTAACGTGGCATTCAGCAGCATTTCAGATTCTTTCTGGAATGAAAGCATTTCGTCCCATGAGCGATCTTCAACTGCAACCATAAGTTCTTGGCGGATTTCCTCGTTTGGCACAAAGGATGTACGCCGAGTTTGATCATATCCAAGATAGCCTAGATGAATCAGATAAGTCAATACATCATCTTTGTTTCGAATATTGATCGTATCATTTTGGAAAGTGATTGTGTTGACTTTAACAGAAGCGCCAGAAAGCATTTCAATCAGGGCTGTTTTTAGTCCGACATAGTCCATGTTGATTAAAGGGACAATGGTTTCGTAAGAAGCTGTTTCGGACCAATAGCTTTGAAATTGCTTGCAAAGAAGCACTTCGACGACTGCTCTGGGATTGTATACCTGATAATTTCCAAGTAAATAACCATCATACCAACGCTTGACTTCTTGAAAGTCGCAATTGTACGCAGTACACAGGTTTTGAACTTCTTCTTCTGTGAATCCAATGTACTTTGCAAAATTTTTGGGAGAAACCATTGTAAATTCTCTGAAATTATTTAAGGCAGACTGTGTTTTTTCACGTTTAATTGGCAGTATTCCAGTTAAATAGGCTAGTTGAATGTATCTTGTCGGAGCAGCACCTTTAAATAAGCCTCTCAAAAAATTGATATATTGTTCTTGAATCTTAAGATCTGATGCTTCATCTCTAATCAGAACATCCCACTCATCAATGATAATAATAAATTGACTTCCTGTTTTTACATTAATATTGAATAATGCTTCAGGCAACGATACGATATCGTCATTCAATATGCCGGGATAACACTCACGCAATTCAGCAATTGTTTGTTTGGAAATATACGAAACAACATGTTCTGGTCCACCAGCGGGCTCAATACACCATTGGATATCAAAGTGGATCACATTGTGCTGATTCAAATGTTTTTTGAAATCAATTGATTTACTGATTTTTAAGTTAGAAAACATCGCTTCGGAATCACAGCCTTTGCTGTAATAGGCAACAAGCATGTTTGCCGTAATTGATTTTCCAAAGCGGCGTGGGCGGCTATTACAAATATAGGCATCAGTTGATGACAAAACGCTGTTTGTATATTCAATTAACTCACTTTTGTCAACGTAAATTTGTGCATTTAGCGATGTTTGAAATGCTAAATTATCTGGATTAACGAATTTAGTCATTTTATTATGCACCCCCTTCAAGTCATTCCTGAAAAATCTTTTGATATCATTATGATAGCATATTTTGGGTGCTTTGTCATTGAATTCATAGTTCAATTGAGTGGTTTTTGAAGGATTAGAGGCTGCAGAGGAACCAGAAGCAAATGTAATTGAGCTTGCAAAAGAAAAATGATCCATTAGCAGAAAAGAGATTGAAAAGCTATTGGGTGTTAGCCAATCTACTTGTGGACGTCTGTTAAAGCAGATGCTTATGAACGGACAGATTGTTCAGCAGGGAAAAATACACGCTATGTACTTCAGAATTAAATTAAAGTAAATAACCAGTTCATTAGTTTATGAAGTCTCCACGCCCATGCGGTGTATAGCTCCTATGGACGTGGTATCAAAAGCGGAGCTTCGCTCCGAAAAT
>ERZ779869.2451-NODE-2451-length-15315-cov-5.090236_pt1 | contig 15315 bp, 11 predicted proteins | sample MGYA00511557_ERZ779869 | MGnify/ENA primary metagenome ERZ779869 (study PRJEB29588, sample SAMEA2154620) | human gut metagenome | biome: human gut; feature: human-associated habitat; material: faeces | place: Denmark | collected 2008/2010 ...
CGGCATTCTGACCGCCCGCGGCGGCATGACCAGCCATGCCGCGCTGGTCTGCCGCGGCTGGGGAAAGTGCTGCATCGTCGGCGCCGGAGCGATTCACATCAATGAATCCGCCGGAACCATGAAGATCGGTTCCAAAGTTTTTCGTGCCGGCGACACGATCAGCATCAACGGAACCCGGGGATATGTCTACGCCGGAGCGATTGCCATGGTGGATTCCAGTGAAAATCCCCGTTTCCAGCACTTTATGAAACTGGTGGACAAGTTCCGCAAGCTGGGGGTGCGTGCCAATGCGGACACTCCGGCCGACGCGGAAGTCGCCCGCAACTTCGGAGCCGAGGGAATCGGACTTTTCCGGACCGAACACATGTTCTACGGCAAGAACAGTGAAAAGCCTCTCTTCTTCCTGCGGAAAATGATCCTGAGCAACACGACGGAAGAACGGACCGCCGCGTTGAAGGAACTCTATCCCTATGTCAAAAAGGATATTAAAAACACCCTGACCGCGATGAAGAATCTTCCGGTCACCTTCCGGCTGCTCGATCCGCCGCTGCACGAATTCGTTCCGAACGAAAAAGCGAAGCGGCAGGAGCTTGCCGACGCCCTCGGAATCAAACTTTCCGACGTCGCGAAGCGGGCGGAGGCGCTGCACGAGACCAATCCGATGATGGGTCATCGCGGCGTTCGTCTCGGCATCACCTTCCCGGAAGTCTCCCGGATGCAGATGAAGGCGATTCTCGAAGCTGCGGCCGAACTGGAGCGCGACGGTATCGCGTGCAAACCGGAAATCATGATTCCGGTAACCTGCGACGCCAACGAGATCAAGTTCCAGAAACGTCTTCTTGCGGAAGTTGCCGCGGAAGTTGCAAAGAAATTCAAAGTAGCGAAGATCGATTATCTGGTCGGTACCATGATCGAAATTCCGCGCGCCTGCCTGATGGCGGATGAAATGGCGAAAGAAGCGGATTTCTTCTCCTTCGGAACCAACGACCTGACGCAGATGACCTTCGGGTTCAGCCGGGACGACATCGGCGGATTTCTCAACGATTATCTTGACGAGAAGATTCTCTCCGCTGATCCTTTCCAGACCATCGACCAGTCCGGCGTCGGCAAGCTGATCGACTATGCAGTCAAGGCGGGAAGATCGGTCAAGCCGAAATTGAAGGTCGGTATCTGCGGGGAACAAGGCGGCGAAGCCAGATCGGTGGCTTTCTGCCACAAAGTCGGCTTGAATTACGTCTCCTGCAGTCCGTTCCGGGTTCCGATCGCCCGTCTCGCCGCGGCGCAGGCGGCACTGACGGAAAAATAAGAGGTTCCACCATCAAGTCGGGGGCGGAAAGAAAATTTCACTCCCGGCTTGTGGACTGAAGGATCTCTTTTTTCCGACCGGTCCGAAAAGACATCGGTCTTCAATCAAAAACAGGTTTTCCATATTCTGGAAAGCCTGTTTTTACATTAAAAAAATATTTTTTCGGGGAAAATGATATCGGCGGACTGAAATTATTTTCCGTTTTTTTTCCGTCACTTTTAGAAATCAAGCTCAAAAAAATAACGGATCAACCGTTATTAATTCCCTGTGGCGGATCATACCGCCCGGTAAAAGGTACCGCGCGGCTGCTTCTCAATCGTGATCATTCCGAACTTGAAGAGAGAATCGAGAAGAATCTCGATTCGCGATTTTTCCAGACCGAGGGCCAGGGTCAGATCTTCTATGGTTGCCGGCCGGCGTCCGACCAGATCCAGAATCTGCTGTTCCGCATCGGTAAAAGAGGAAATCGGCTGATGACTTTGGCGGCTTCGGTACCGGAAGGGTCCGACCGCCTCCACCGGAACAAACGGTTCCAGCGCTTCAATGAAACGGCGGGTATTTGCCGGGGAAGAGGGTTTCAGCCAATCCACCACCCCCGGACGATCCAGGGTGTTGAGCTGAACTTCCGTAATTTTCAAATTCCGGATAATCTCCACAAAGCGAGCAATGGATTCATCGGAATCGTTGACGCCGGGAACAATGAAAAGTTCCAGAAAAACCTCTGATTTCGTCGTTTTGCAGTAGTCAGTCAAATCCGCGACAAAGCGGTCGAAATCCAATCCCGGCGCCGGCCGGTTGATCGCCTCGAATTCCTCCTGGTTGGAGGCGTCGAGAGAGGGGACGACCCGATCAATCGCAGCGATTTCCCGCCGCAGCTCCGGATCTCCGAGGGCGAAGCCGTTGGTCAGAAGGCAGAGACGGTATTCCGGATAATGTTGTTTGAGCCATTCAACCACGCGGCCGATTCCGGAATTCAGAGTCGGTTCCCCGGACCCGGAAAAAGTAACATAATCCAGCTGCGGATGTCGGCTCAAAACCTCATCCAGTTCCCGGATCACCGCGTCGATCGGAACATATTCCATCCGTTTCAGCGTCAAATTGGTGGTCGCCTGCGCTTCACAATAGATGCAGTTCAGCGAACAGGTTTTCGGACGGACCAGATCGACTCCGAGCGAACCCCCGAGCCGCCGCGATGCGACCGGACCGAACACGTAATGCTTTACCATCTTTTGTTATTCTCCCTTCTCTCCGAGAAAAATCTCGGCAGCCCCCGCAAACTCCGAAAAAGCCGGAAATGCGGTAAATGTGAAAAACTGCTGATCCGCATCGGAAACCATCTCAAGAAAGCGGGACAGATTTTCCTGATCCAGTTCACCGGTCACATCATCAACCAGGACCGCGACCGGTTCTCGAACCGAATGGCGGACCAGATGAAATTCCGCCAGTTTCAACAACAATGCGATCATTCGAATCTGTCCGGTCGAACCGTAATTGCGCAGCATCCGTCCATCCAGATAAAATTCAAAATCATCCAGTTGCGGTCCGGCAAGTGTGCACCCGCGCTGAATTTCCCGTTCCCGGTTTTTTCGGAAAAGTGCCAGACACTCTTCGGCATGGTCCGGATATTCTTTGCGGTAACGAATTTCGAACCTGTTCCCGATCTCTTTGCGCAGCAAACGGTTGACTTCATCCTCAACCATATTTGCATAAATCCGTCGTTTTTCCGAAATTAACGGACAATGAACGGAAAGTTCCGGTTCAAAAGCCGCGGCAACCGCTGGATCTGCCGGACGTTTCAACGCACGGTTCCGCTGAACCAATGCGCGATGGTAATTGGAAAGAGCCGTCAGATACCGGTTGTCCAGCGTGGAAATCAGCATGTCGAAAAACCGCCGGCGAAACGACGAACTTCCGCCGGAAATATTCCGGTCTTCCGGAACAAACACCACTGCACGAAATTCCCGGATGAATTCACTTGACTTCCGGATCCGGTTCCGGCCGATCCTGGTATCGCGTTTCCCGGAAAGATTCTGGACAATTTCCAGTTCTTCGCGCAGCCGGTTGCGATTCAACTGCGCCCGCAGCCGGAACTCCCGGTCGCCGATCCGCACCAGTTCCCGTCCGGTGGAAGTCCGGAAGGAACGGAGAATGCTCAGAAAATAGAGCGCTTCAAGAAGATTGGTCTTGCCGATCCCATTCGGACCGGTCAGCACAATCCTCCTGTCGGAAAACTCGAAACCCGCCTCGGTATAATTCCGAAACCGGAACAATTCCAGTTTTTCGATCAGCGGCAACGCATTCCTCCTTCAATCGCGGCGCATTGAACAAAAAAGCCGCTGAATTCAACGCTTCAGCGGCTTCGTCGACAGGATCGATGGCCGTCACTTCTTCCGGATCGGCATGATCACATAAAGAAATCCTTCATTCCCTTCAATCGCCACCGGACTCATCGAATCGTTGAATTTCATCCGAACCTTTTCCGCATCGCAGGTCCGCAGCGGGTCGGCCAGGAACGCCGGATTGAACGATACTTCAAAAGGTTCCCCTTCGAAAACGACCTCCACTTTGTCGCTGCCTTCACCAACTTCAGTACTGGAGGCCTGAAGCGTCAGTTCATTATCCTCAAAACGAAGAATGATATACGAACTGGAATCCGAAAGAACCAGGGAAACCGTCTCTATTTTGCCAAGAAACACCGAACTCGGAATTTCCACCGCACGGGCGAAGGAAGCCGGAACCACCTGCCGGTAATTCGGATAATTTCCCTCGATCAGTTTGGTGGTCAGCACGAAATTCGACGCCTCAAACGAACACTGTTTCTCTCCCAGTTTGATGGTCATCAACTCATCACCATCGAGCAGCCGGCGGACTTCAGAAGCGGCTTTCAGAGGAATGATCGCATCTCCATCGCCGCCGGTCACTTCTTCCGGACTCTTTTCCTGCATCGCCAGCCGCTTGCCATCGGTGGCAACCAGCGTCACCTGCGAATCCCGGACATTCAGAAGCACACCGGTCAACACCTTCCTGGAGTCATCCGCGCTGACCGCATAGGAGATCGCTCCGACCATCCGCTTGAAATCACTCTCCTTCATGCGGATTCCGCGGCGGGCTTCAAACTCCGCTTCCGGCGGAAAATCGGCAGCCGGCAGACCGAGCAGCGTAAAGTGGCTGGTCGCGCATCTCAGTTTGATGTGATCTTTTTCGTCGACATCAAACACAACATCCGAACCGACAAAGCAGCCGACCAGCGATGTCAGCTTCCGGGCCGGAGCCGTCGTGGAACCGGCCTCTTCGACCACAGCATCCACCCGGGTCGAAATCCGGATCTCCAGATCCGTGGTGGTCAGACGGATAAATCCCTCCTCCGCCTGAATCAGAACATTGCCCAGAACCGGAAGCATCGAACGGGATCCGATGATACTTCCAACCCGCTGCAGCGCCTTCTGCAGCTTTTCCCGGTTGACGGTAAATTTCATGATGATGTGCCTCCAGTTTATTTTGATATAAGATAGCCGTTTCCCCGAAAAAAACAACCCCGGTTTTCCGCTTTTTCTCGTACTTTCTTCGATCGAAAACAAGGATTCTGAAAAGTCCGATTTTCCGTTCTCAGGCAATCCCGACCGGAAAAGCGGTCCCGAAATGTTTCCTTTCCCGTTTTCCGGAAAATCCAATCGTCATGCCGAAAAGGTCTGTTCCGGTCCGGAAATCTTTCTTCTCTGATTTTAAATTGAATTAATCAGAATAAAAATAGTATTGGAATTAAACACCGTTTTTTGTGAATAACTTTTTAAGATATTGAAAATCAATCCATTAAAAACGAGATTTCCTGTCAATAAAACGGGTGATGAATGCAAAACAACTGTGAATGAGAAGTCGTGCTGACAGAAAACGCACAATTTATTAACAAATCTTTAACCAGTTATTGACTGTACAAAGCAAGTGCGCACCGGAATCGGCGTTTTTCCGATTTTCGGATCGACGGGAAGAGTGGTCTGCTCTCTTCCAATATCCTGACTGAAATTTTCCCGATCGGAATTTCTGACCGGGTGAAGCCCGCGGTTTCACCGGTGCGGGGATTCCGGGGGCTTCCATGCACATGGAGCCGCATTTTACCTTCGTTTCCCGTCGAGAAAATGTCCGCTTTTTTGAATCGGCAACACTTGTTAAACTGGAGCGACAGTATTATATTACATTATTTTAAGTATATAGTGTCCGCTGATGGAAGCGGTCTCCTTTTTGATGACGAACAAATAATTGATATATCAGGGAAGTGGAACCAAGTTATGAGCGATTTGGAGAATCGGGATTTTCCGGTCAATATTGAAGATATCATGCACACCGCGTACCTCCAGTACTCCCTGAGTGTGAACGTCGGCCGTGCGATTCCGGATGTCCGGGACGGACTCAAGCCGGTCAATCGGCGCATTCTTTACGCGATGAAGCAGTTGAACCTTGGAAAGTCGCATCCTACCGTCAAATGCGCCCGTGTCGTCGGTGAAGTGATGGGAAAGTATCATCCGCACGGGGACGCGGCGATTTACGACGCCCTGGTGCGGCTTGCCCAGGATTTTTCCATGCGGTGTCCGTTGATCGAAGGGCAGGGGAACTTCGGAAACGTCGACGGCGATCCTGCCGCCGCCAGCCGTTATACCGAGTGCCGGATGGAACGGCTGGCGGAGGAGATGCTCAGTGACATCGAAAAAGACACCGTCGACATGATTCCGAATTTCGATGAATCGGAGACGGAACCCGAGGTGCTCCCTGCCCGGTTCCCGCAGCTTCTGGTCAACGGGACGACCGGAATCGGCGTCGGTATGGCGACCAGCATTCCGCCGCACAATCTTGGCGAAGTGATCGACGCCACCATCTGCCTTCTGGAAAATCCGAAGGCCACGGTCGATGAGCTGATGGAATATCTGCCGGGTCCTGATTTTCCGACCGGTGCGATCATCCGCGGTCGTTATTCACTGCGCAACTTTTACCAGACCGGCCGCGGCAGCGTGAAGATCCGTTCCAAGGCGGACATTATTGAAAAGGATGGCCGGGAGCAGATTATCGTCACCGAAATTCCCTATGCGATCTGCAAGGAACAGCTGGTGAAGAAGATTGCCGAACTGGTCAATGAGAAGCGGATCACCGGAATTTCCGAACTGCGCGACGAATCGAGCAAGCGCACCGGCATGCGCATCGTGATCGGAATCAAGCGCGGTGCGATGGCTTCGGTGGTTCTCAATCAGTTGTATACGCACACGCAGATGGAAACGGTGTTCGGCTGCACCATGCTGGTGGTCGACCACAACCGGCCGCGGACCATGAATCTGGTTCAGGTTCTGCAGGCCTACATCGATCACCGCCTGGAAGTGGTGCTGCGCCGGACGCTCTTTGAATTGAAGAAGGCGCAGGCCCGGGCCCATATTCTCGAAGGTCTGCTCAAAGCGCTGGCGAATATCGACGAAGTGGTTCAGATCATCCGTGATTCCCGCAACCGGCAGGAGGCCGCGGAGAATCTGATTGCACGCTTCGAATTCACGCAGATTCAGGCCGATGCGATTCTGGATATGCGGCTTCACCAGTTGACCGGACTGGCGGTGGAAGTGGTCCGCGCCGAATATGATGAATTGCTCAAGCGCATCGAATATCTGAAAGCGCTTTCCGCCAGCCGCGACATGCGGCTCGGAGTGATCAAGGATGAGTTGACCGAAATCAAAGAGAAGTATGCCGACCGCCGGCGAACGGAAATTGTCTCCGACGATTCCGATCTGAACATCGCCGACCTGATTCCGCGCCACAGCTGCGTGATTACGGTTTCCAACACCGGATACATCAAGCGGGTGCCGGCCGATACTTACCGGACGCAGCATCGCGGCGGCAAAGGGATCATCGGCATGGAGACCAAGGAGGAGGATCATGTCGAACACCTGTTCAACGCCGACAGCCACGATCTGATTTTCTTCTTCACGGACCGCGGTTTCATGTACTGGCTCAACGTCTACGAAATTCCGGAGGGATCGCGGACCGGCAAGGGACGGGCAATCACCAATATGATCAAAGTGGAGCCGGGCGAGAAGATCTGTGCGATGCTGACCGTCAGTCCGGACGAATTCGATGATCCGAACAAATATATCGTCATGGCCTCGCGCCGCGGTTACATTAAGAAAACTGAACTTGCGCTGTTTAAAAATCTGCGCCGGGTCGGATTGCGCGCTCTGGTCATTGAGGAGGATGACGATCTGATCGGTGCCGGAATCAGCGAGAACGGAAATGAGATTCTGCTTTCCACCCGGCTCGGAATGGCCTGCCTCTTCGACCAGAACGACGAACAGATCCGTCCGATGGGCCGGACTGCGCGTGGTGTGACCGGCATGCGGTTCAAACTTGAAGGTGACGGCGTGGTCAGTATGGAGGTGATCCGCGAGCACGTTTACGACGATTCGGAAATTTCCGGAGACGCGGAAGCGGAGGCGGAAATCGAAACGGAGTTGGAATCCGATGAGGAAGCTCCTGTTTACGGAAGTGGTCCGGAAGTTCTGGTTGTGACTGACGGCGGCATGGGAAAACGTTCCTTTGTGAGCACCTACCGCAAGACCAACCGCGGTGCGAAGGGCGTGGTGAACATCCGGCTGCGGGAAGGGGAAAACGTGCTCAGCGTGATTCAGATTACCGAGGAAGATGAGATTCTTCTGACTACCGAACGCGGGCAGCTGGTGCGGATTCCGGCCAGTGAAATCCGCCGGGTCGGCCGGGCGTCGAAGGGGGTCAGAATCATGAATCTGAACAGCGGTGACCGGATTACCGGTGTCGCCAAGCTGGTTAAAGTGGAAATGCCGAAAAGCGTTTCCCCGGCGCCGGAAACGGAAGCCGGCAGTGAGGAGCAGGAGAGGAATGTTCCCTCCGTTCCGGTTGATGCGGATGTGGAAACGGAAGTTTCTGAAAACCCGGAGAGCGGGGAATAAATGATGTTCGATCTCGACCGGATGTGCGCGGAGCGTAGAAGGCCGTTGTTGATGGGGATCGTCAATGTCACTGGCGATTCGTTCAGCGAAGGTCCCGCTTCCGCGCCGGAAACAGCGGTCGAACGGGCGCTGGCGTTGCTCGAAGACGGAGCGGACATTCTGGATATCGGAGGGGAATCGACCCGTCCGGGTTCTTTGGAAATTCCCGAGGAGGAAGAACTGGCCCGGGTGCTTCCGGTGATTCAGGCGCTGCGGAAACAGCGGCCGGAGGCGGTGCTCAGCATCGACACCCGCAAGGCGTCGGTTGCGGAAGCGGTTCTGAAACTCGGGGTTTCGATCGTGAACGATGTTTCGATGCTGCGTTATTCGCCGGAAATGGCGTCGGTCGTGGCCGGGAGCGGAGCGGTTCTGGTGATAGGCCACTCCCGCGGAACCCCGCGGACGATGCGTTCTTTGGAGTTCTGCGATTACGGGGCGGATGTGGTTGCGGCGGTCGCTGCGGAGTTGGAACAGGCGAAAAAACAGGCGATGGAGGCCGGAGTCCGGGAAGATCGGATCGTGGTGGATCCCAATTTGGGATTTGCCAAGACTCCGGAACAGGACTGGGAGTTGCTGCGCCGGATCGATGAATTTCACCGGCTTGGACCGGTGCTGGCCGGGATTTCCCGCAAATCGTTTCTCGGGGCGTTTCTGAACCGCCCGGTTCCGGCGGACCGGCTGGGAGGAACTGTCGCCGCGGCGCTTTTTCTGGCTGATTGCGAGGTGGAAATCGTGCGGGTTCACGATGTCGGGCAAATCCGTGATGCGTTCCGGGTACACGACTGTTTGCGGCAGTGATGAAGGTTTCGAATTGAGAACGGAGTGTGACGAATGTTGGCGGGGCTGACAACGGACAGCATCATCATTTATCTGCGGATGCTTCTGGAGATCCTCATCCTGACGGTGGTGATCTACAAGACGCTGTATTATCTGCGCGGCGCCCGCGGTTCGTCGGTACTGGCCGGATTGATCATTCTTCTGGTGGTGCTGACCATGCTTTCGATTCAGTTCAAACTGGATGTGATCAGCTGGCTGCTGAAGGGATTGTGGGGGACGCTCGGTGCCGCGATCGTGATTATTTTCCAGCCGGAACTGCGGCGAGCTTTTGCTCAGCTCGGCAGTTACCGTTTTTTCCAGGGACAGCGGCGCCGGGAGGTGATAGGCGAGCTGGTTTCCGCCGCCGGAAACATGGCGCGACGCAAATGCGGGGCTCTGATGGTGGTGGAACGGCGGATCGGCCTGCAGAATCTGGTGGACGATTCGGTGCGTCTCGATATCAAGGTCAACGCGATGGTGCTGGAATCGATCTTTTACCCGAATTCTCCGTTGCACGACGGCGCGGTGATCATCCGGGACGGACGGATCGTCGCGGCGCGCGCGATTCTGCCGTTGACGCGGGCGGAAAACATCTCCCGGCGGCTGGGCACCCGTCACCGGGCGGCGCTCGGCATATCCGAAGATACCGACGCCGTAACCATTGTGGTTTCCGAAGAGACCGGTGCGATCAGCATCGCCTGCCGCGGTGTGCTGCACCGGGATCTTGCGATCGGGGAGCTGGAAAATTATCTGGAAAAACTGATCATTCAGGAGCAGGACGACACCGATCTGGCGGAAACGGTCCAGATGCTGGAACAGCAGTCCGAGCAGGAACGGCTCGGGGAATCGGAACCGGAAAAGACGGAGGCGGATCATGAGAAATAAAACCGGGCACTGGTTTTCGCCGCTGGTTTCGCTGGTCCGCAAGGATTTCGGGCGAAAGCTGATTGCGCTGTTCTTCGCGCTCCTGGTTTATTTTTCGGTGAGCAGGGAGCTTTCGGAGGCGCAGAAGATCTCCGGTGTTCCGGTGGAGGTGATTCTTCCGGTTGAACTCATCGACGTGGAACCGACCCCGCACTATGTGACGGTGAATGTCAAGGGGAGCAAGCACGATCTTGCCAATCTGAATCCTGCTTCTCTGCGGGCGGAGGGGAAGGTTTTCTACAACAATTTCATAGCGGGGCAGCCTTATCAGCTGCAGCTTCGTCCGGAGGATTTCCGCAGCTGGAACGGGGTCCGGGTGACTTCCGTCGATCCCGGCGATGGAAAAATCATGCTCAATCTGCAGCGGCGGCGCACTGCGAACGTGCCGGTGAAGCCGACCTTTTCGGGGGAGCTGGCTCCGAATTATGAAAGAACCAGCGTCCGCAGCATTCCTTCGGAAGTTCAGGTCAGCGGTCCGGAACAGACGATCCGGGATCTTGACTGGGTAACCACCCGGCCGATTCCCCTGGGAGAGACGGTCACGGAGTCGTTTGAATATGCCGCTGAACTGGTACCGCCCGGCGGGGTCACCATCTCACCGACCCGGGTCACGGTGCAGATAGAAGTCGCACGCAATTATGAAATGCGTACATTCAGCTCCCTTCCGGTGCTGCTTCTGACCAAGCCGGCCAAGAACGGTCCGAAACTGAACTACGAACTGCTCGATGACAACATGCTGGTCGAGGTGACGGTCAGCGGTCTGGCCTCGGCGGTCCGGAAGTTGCGCAGAACCGAGGTGCTCCCTTATCTGGAAGTTTCCCAGATTACGGATCCCGGCATCTATCGAATTGACGTCGGCTGTTATTTGAAGGGAGAAAGCCTTGACGTCAAGAAAATCACTCCGACGCAGATCAAAGTTAAAGTTACTGAAGAAAAAACGGATAATAGTGCCGAAAGAAACAAAGATACAGGAAGGGAAACACGATGATCATCAAAAAACTCAACTCCATATTTCACAAGCACAACCGGTGGCTTTTCGGGGCGTTCACCATCGTGATCATCATCACGTTTCTGGGATTTCTGACGCCTACGACCGATATTCTCAGCGTCTTCGGCGGCGGCGGCAACGGTGAGTTCGGCACCTGTTACGGAAAATCGGTGTCGCTGGAAGAGGTTCGATCGCAGCAGTTGAAGGACCAGGTGCTCAGCCGTCTGTTCCGGGGCGATTACGGCAGCGAAAATTTAATTCAGGCGTTTCAAAACTACTGCATGCTTCAGGCGGCGGAACGGCTCGGAATTTCCGCGAGCGACGTCGAGGTTGGAGAAGCGTTGCGGATGATCTTTCTGATGCAGGGGGTCAAGGAGAATGAGCTGCAGTCCTTTTATGACCGGCTGCTCGCTTCGTTTCAGGCGGATGGAATTCCGGCGGACGTGGTCAACAACGCGATTCGCGACAATCTGATTCTCAACAAGCTTCAGCAGCATTTCACCGAGGGTATCGTGATTACGCCGTCGGAAGCGAAGTCCTATTATCGGCTGGCCAATACTCGTTATCAGATCAAAGTTGCGGTTTTTGCCGCCTCCTCCTATCTCGGGCAGGTCAAGCCGGATGCGAATGAACTTCGGAATTTTTTCTCGAATAACGCGGATCGCTACCGGATCAGCGGGAAGATTTCCATTCTGGTAGTGGAGTTCCCGTTTGCCGACTATGAGAAGCAGGCGGCGGCCCTGGCGACCGATGCCGCGCTGGAAAACTACTATAAAAATACTGCCGGTTTGATCAGCAAATTTGCGAAAGACGGAAAACCGCAGCCGTTTGCGGCGGTGAAGTCGGAAGTTCGCGCCGATTTTCTGAAGGCGAAAATGCGCGAATTGGCGGAAGCAAAGGCGATTGAGTTTGCCAATTCCGCCTACGACAAGGTCAGCGAGGCTGTTGCGGACCAGAAGGAAAAGGTGTTCCGTTCCGCTCTTGCCGAGGCGGGAATGAAGGCGTCGGAGACCGGTTTGATCGAATTCTCCGCGGACAATGTCAACCAGGATCTGGTCCGGCAGCTGATCAACGCCGATCCGGCCGCCGCCGTCAGCAGTGCGGCGATTCGGGACAATGCGGCGGTCGTCGGATTCCGGCTGGAGAAAATCGAGGAGCGTCCCGCGCAGCTGGCGGAAGTCGCGCAGCAGGTCAACGAGGATTATTTGCATGCCGAGGCGGTCAAACTGGCCCGGGAAGCGGCGGCGAAAGCGGCCGGTGAACTTGCCGGAGTCTCCGATTCCGCTGCGGTTGAAAAGGCGTTCAACGCGCTCAAGGGATGCACGTTCCGGGAGTTCAGCTTCTCCCGTGAACAGATGCCTCCGGAAGGGATGGAGGCCGCCACGCTTGCTGCGACCGAACTTGCTCCCGGTCGCGTCACCGGCGAACTGCCGACGCTGGAAGGAGCCGACATTGCCCTGCTTCAGAAGCGAATCGCTCCCGACATGAAGAAATTTGAAGAGCAGCGTTCCGCGATCGAAGCGGAGTGCCTGGCCATCAAACAGCAGCAGGCGATGCTGCAGTTTAATGAACAGCTCTTCTCCAACTGCACGTTGAACCCGGTTATGGAAGAGCGCTACCGGAATTGATTATGAACGCATTTGAACACAAAGGGCCGGAACCGGTCGCCCCGGGGTTTGCCCTGGGGCGGCATATGACAGTCGAATTTTACGACTGCGACGCAAAGCTTTTGGCGGATGCCGATGGACTGGAGAAGGTGTTCGTTCATGCTGCGGAGGCTTCCGGAGCCACGGTCATCGGTTCCAATTTTCACAACTTTGAACCGCAGGGGGTCAGCGGAGTTGTGGTGATTTCCGAATCGCATTTTGCCGTGCACGCCTGGCCGGAGTACGATTATGCGGCGGTCGATCTCTTCACTTGCGGCGACAAGGTTGATTTTGACCGTGCAATCGCGGAAATTTCAAAGGGAATCGGTTCCGCACAGTGGATCGTCTCCAGCGTCATGAACCGCGGCATCGTCGGAAACAACGGCATCGAACGGCTGGTTCCGGTGGTTGAGGGGCGGGAGTGCCGCTATGCGCTCTCCTGGAAAACCCGCTTTGAAGAGACCGGCGCCTATGCCCTTTCCGCCGCGATCGACGTTTATGAATGCCGTTCCGAAGTGGCGGGCGATCCCCGGCTTCTGGAGCGGTTCGCTTCGGAATTCGCCGCGGCGCTCGCTCTTCCGACCGCGGGAGAGTGGCGCCTGGATCCGGCCCCGGCCGGGGAGATTGCCTGGAGCCGTCCGCTCGCTTCCGGAATGTTGACCGGCCGGATGCTTCCGGAACGAAAAGTCGCTTACCTGGAACTTTTTGCCACGGTTTATTTCGATCCGCGCCAGGCGGCGGAATTCGCAATTCGTGAACTGGCCGGGAGTTATTACCGGCTTCAACCGCATGTCCGGCAGTGACCGGAAGAATGTTTTTTGCCTGTAACTTTTTTGAGGATGTCAATCATGCCGTTTGATCGTGGTTCCTTTACGTTTGCCATGTTTGAAATTCCGGGAGATTTGCCCGAAGACTTTCTTGAACTTTTCGCTTCGAAAAAGGCCGGTCCGCTCGACGCGGTGACCGCCGAACCCCAGCTCGGCTGGGTTACCGGGCGGCACCTGCTCGACACGGTCATCGACGAGGCTTCCGCCGGGATTGGTGGATGTTACTATCTCACTCTCCGCCAGGCGGTTCGAAAGATGCCGGCTTCTTTGCTCAACGCCATCTGCAAGCGTGAGGAACAGGCGTATATGCGGGCAAACAACCTCGAGTATGTTTCCAGCAAAGTGAAAAAACAGATCCGTGAAGAGGCCTTTGAAAAGCACATTCAGAAGATGCCCCCCGCCCTTTCCGGCATTCCGATGGTGCTCGATCCGCATGAAAAGCTGCTTTATGTAGGCGCCTCCAGCCGTTCCCAGATTGAACTTTTCATCGACAATTTCTACCAGACGCTGAAGGTGGAACCGCTCCAGCTGACACCGGGCCTGCTTCTGGAGAAACTCTTCCAGACCACGGAAGCTTCCTTCCCCGTCTTGAATATCTCCGGCGATGCCCCCGGCGGAGAACCCTCCATCGGACGCGACTTCCTCATGTGGCTCTGGTTCTACAGTGAAACCGTCGGAAAACTTCAGCATCCCGACTACGGCGAATTCGACATTCTGATTGAAGGCCCGCTGGTCTTCGATTTCGATGGAGAAGCCCGAGGCGCCGCCGAAACCACCATTAAAAAAGGCGAAAATCCCCTGCGCAGCGCAGAGGCAAAGGCCGCGATCGAAGTCGGCAAGAAGCTGAAAAAAGCAAAACTTTCCATGACCCGCGCCAATCAGGTCTGGTCCGGCACCTTCGACGCCGACCAGTTCGCTTTCGGTTCGTTCAAGCTCCCGGAAGGCGAATCGATGAATGAGGACGAAATCTTTTCCGACCGGGTCCTCAATCTCGCCATCTTCCGTTCGGCTATCTCCGCGTACTTCAAGAAGTTCGCAGATGCAATGCTCGGAATGGAATTCCCCGCCTTCGAAAAATCGATCCGCGATTGGGCGCGCAACCGCGACGCCATCTGACCCGGAGGTGCGTCTTATGACCGGAAACCACCCGGAAGATAACGAAATCCGCTTCTGCACCGGAAACTGTGAACTTTTTCCCGTTTCCGAACTCTCCGGCATCGTCGAGCTCGACCTCGGATGCGGCGTCGGCAGTTTTACAGCGGAACTCGCCCGGCGCTACCCCAACCACCATATCCTCGCGGCAGACGTCATGGTCGGAAGACTCCGGAAACTGGTCAGGCGTTGCCGCCGGCTCGGAATCGATAATATTACCATCCTGCGGACCGAAGCCCGCTGGCTCATCGCACGAATGCTGCCCGATGAATCCATCGACCGCATCCATCTGCTCTGCCCGGATCCGTGGCCGAAAGGACGCCACCGTGCCCACCGTCTGCTCACCAGTGACTTCGTCAGCCAGATCCATCGGGTGCTGAAACCTTCCGGCATCTTTCACTTTTCCAGCGACGATGTCCCCTACTTTGAAGCGGTGAAACGTATTTTTGCATCTTCTCTCCTCTTTCAGGAGGATCCCGGCTCCATTTCCGATCTCTCTGATGTCAAAAGCGATTTTGAATTGCGTTGGAACGACGAAGGAAAACCTGTCCATCATATCTCTTACCGCCGCCTTCCCCGCCCCCCCCACACCATCGGTCACTGACTTTCTTTTCGCGAGAAAAGAAAGTCAGCAAAGAAAAGCGGAGTAACGGGACGTGCCGCC
>ERZ779869.2459-NODE-2459-length-15275-cov-2.553942_pt1 | contig 15275 bp, 8 predicted proteins | sample MGYA00511557_ERZ779869 | MGnify/ENA primary metagenome ERZ779869 (study PRJEB29588, sample SAMEA2154620) | human gut metagenome | biome: human gut; feature: human-associated habitat; material: faeces | place: Denmark | collected 2008/2010 ...
ATGATTTTCGCGAGATCCACCAGCGAGCCGGAAACGACGCGCATTGCGGCTTCGGAAATCTTCCTGTCGAGCTCGGAATTTCCCGCCAGATGTTTTTTGAGCTGTTCGCGCGTGAGGTCGTAGCCGGAATCGCGCTTTATCTTCGCAAGATGCAGCGGGCACAGGCAGCCGTTTCTGCCGCCGAGCGCGCGGAAATCGTCGTCGACCATCATGGCCGCGGGTTTGAGGGCTGCGGCGCGGCGCACGCATTCGCGCAAATACTTTATGAAGTTTTCGTCGAGCGGGCAGACGATGTTTTTCATCCACGATTCGCGCCCGTCGTCGCGCGAGACCATCTTCTGGAAGGGGTGCGGAACTTCGAGCTCAAAGCCGTGCCCGAGAGTAGCTTGCAAAATTATGCCCGTCTTGCAATCGGCTCCGCCCAGGGCGTCGCGCAGGCGGCGGTACTTGTCCTCGTAGAGGGAGATTTTGTCGAAGGGCGGGTTCCCCTCCGGCACGAGAAAAAAGGAAACCATGTCACCATTCGATCGAATGGTGAGGCGGTTTTCACAATTAACTGGGTGGTAAAAACTACTCTTGATGATTTCTAAAATACTCTATCATTTCACTGGTAAGACTAATGTCAGATTCAGAAACCGGAATGTTTTCCCGCTCAAACCATTCGGCTAGAGCCAGTTCTTCCCGGTCAAGGGTAATGCTGTCATCTCCTTCCACTTCGGCAAAAAAGCCCATTAAAAGCGTGTCGGAGAATGCCCACGGTTGACTTTTGTAGTATCTGAGGTTTTTAACGTGTAATCCGACTTCCTCCATGACTTCTCTTTTGACCGTCTCCTCTGCCGTCTCACCGATCTCGGTAAATCCGGCGATAAGCGCATACCTTTTGTACTCTCGTCCCGCGTATTTTGTCATGAGGATTTTATCGCCGTGCGTGACTCCCACGATGACCGCAGGTGCGATCTTCGGAAATACCATGTTCGTGCAGCACGGACACTGAAGCATCCGCTGTGTTTCGCTGTGAACCAGTTTTTCCCCACATCTGCCGCAGAACTGATTGTCACGATACCATACAAATAAATGCCATGCAGTAGCAGCTGCGAGGACACGTTCCTTCGGCTGCATTGGACGGACATCAAACATCTTATAAAAACGAAACTCGCCAATCTTGGTATCCGCTCCTATTTCAGTCAGAAAGTATTCTTCCTCCCCTATAGAAAAAAGATAAATACAAGACGGCACTTCTCTTCCCAGTATATTTTCGTTGTAATCCTTCCACTGCTCATAAGTCAAAAACTGCAATTCTCCATTATATTCCAGATATACCGTTCGCTCTCCAAAACCAAACATCCTGCTGCCTGCATGCGGTACTTTCTTTTTATATGAATTATCCAATTGCATTGGTGCAATATCCTGTATCATTTTCTTAGATTCCTTTCATTTTAAAGCTTTTCCTATTGTAAAACATTTTGATTTTTTGTACAATAAGATTATATTGTTGTAAAAAAAAGAGGCTGCCGGATCATGGCTGCTTCCAAGGGGTTTTTATCATGTATCACAATAAAAAAATCGGGATTTTTATCTCCCACATTATGGGATTTTACCAGAAGAATGTATGTCAGGGTATTATTGACAAAGCTCTGGAATACGGTTACACTGCTGAGATTTTTGCTTCTATGGATGGGGAGAATCTCGGGGACTACAGTCTGGGAGAGGAAAGCATTCTGACATTGCCGAATTTTGATGATTTAAGCGGTGTTATTTTTGCGTCTGAAACTTATCCAAACGAACAGTTAAAGGATCAGATCTATTCCCTGCTGAAAGAAAAATGTCACTGTCCTATCATAGAGATTGCTGTTTATAAGCAGCAGTTTCCTTCGGTTTCCTTAGAAAATAACCATCCTTTTTTTGATATTACAGAACATCTCATCACAGAACATCACTACAAAAATATCTGTTATTTTGGATGTGCCGATGAGAGTTTCTTTTCGGATGCCAGAGAAAAGTTTTACCGGGACGCATTAAAAAAACATGGCATTGCACCACACGCACATTCCATCTATACCGGAACCTACACTGCGCAGTCCGCTGCTGAAGCACTCCGCTTCTTTGAAGAAAATGAAACAAAACCGGATGCGGTTGTCTGTTACAATGATAAACTGGCACTTTTATTAATGACTGCTGCCATCTCTGCCGGTTATCATATTCCAGAGGACCTTGCGATCACCGGCTGTGACCACAGTGAAGAAGGACAGAATCTCACACCTTCTCTCACGACCGTCTCTTTCCCTGTCTATGAACTTGGGGAAGCTTCCGTAGAAAAACTGATGAAATTAATCCATGAGGAAAATGTTCCTGCCATCACTGTGGTACATGCACAGATGGTTCTGGAAAATTCCTGTGGATGCAGTCTTACAAAAGAGACTCCTGCTATTTACTTTGAGCAGAAACTGAGCAGTCAGATTGCTTCTCTGGAGTCTTCTATTTTAAGTTCCATGAAAATGTCTGCTGAATTCCAAAATATTGCCGACATAGATGAAGCGATGGATCTGTTGGAGAATTACGTTCATTCTATTCCAAACTGTTCCGAATTTTATCTGTGTCTGTACGCCAACTGGGACAGCGTTTCCCAGCACATACTGGAATTAACGGAAAATGAAATGGATTTTGAGCCAAGTCAGGATGAGATTATTTTAAAATTAAGTCTGCGGGATGGCAAAAGACTGCCGGAATGCAGTTTTACCAAGCGTTCCCTCCTGCCGGAACATATCTACAGACAGTCAGATTCTGCCTACCTTTATTTTCCGCTGTTCTTCAAGAATAAGACTTTTGGCTATATTGCCTTAGCTTACGAGAACAACCGCATTGACTATCACTTCCAGCTCGTGCACTGGTTCATGAATATCAACCAGTTATTAAAACGTTTGAGTGACGCAAAACGTACTTCCATCCTCGTCTCTCACTTGGAGGACATTTACACCAAGGATGCGCTGACCGGACTTTATAACAAACACGGCTATCTGCACCGTGAAACGCTGTTACTTCAGGAAGCTGCAGAAAACCAAAGTACTGTGACCTGTTTTCTGTTTGATTTAAACCGCCTGAAATATATCAATGACCACTATGGTCATAATGAGGGGGATTTTGCGATTCAGGTCATCGGACATGCCCTATCCAGTGTCACCCGTTCCACCGATATCTGCGCAAGATTCAGTAGCGATGAATTTTATCTGCTGACAATGGATTACACAAAAGAAGATGCCGATGAACTCCTCACCCGCGTCTATAAGTACTTAGATAATTATAATAAAATAAGCCACAAGGAATATAAGATCTCTGCCAGCGGCGGCTATGCCCAGTCCACACCGGGTGCATCCCTTTCCAAAGAAGATGTCAAAGCTTTATTTTCCAAGGCAGATGAACATATGTACCAGCAAAAACAGATTTTTCATCAGGATTTGGATAAATAAGCATTGTGACGGTATTCTGTCGGAGATACTCCACAGGTTGCTTTAAAAATTTTCATAAAATGCTTTTCATTGTCATACCCGACTGCCTGACTGATCTCGATAATCTTCATATCGGTTTCGGTCAGGAGTTTTTTTGCCTCTCTCATGCGGATTTCCTTGAGATAATTCACAAAATTGCTTCCGGTATACTGCTTGAATGAGTAGGAAAACAGGGAGTAATTCATGGAAATATAATTGGAGACAACCGCCATATTCAGATCCTTTGCATAATTTTCTTCTATATAATCCACAGCCATTTTGATTTTCTGTACATTCTTGTTCTGGTCATAGCTGCTATTGATCTTCTCATGAAGCTGCAACACAAATTCCATTACCTTGTCCTCGTAGGAATCGATACAATTTTCACTCCAGATTTCTTTGCATTCCAATAAAAGTTCTCCCTCTGTCTCTAAAGCATTCTGATAGGTTTTCTCTACCTCCGTAAAGAAATCTTTCATACAGCTCTCAAAAACAGCCTCATCAATTCTTCCATTTTTCACTTCATAAAAGAACTGATGAAAACTCTTTTCCAGATCGTCTGTATGATCTGTTCCGATCAACTGGACGCGTTGGATTCTGGCTGCCTCCTCTGTCAACTTAGCGGCCTCCGTGATAAGACCTTCCGGTATCTTTTCCTGAAATACACCGTACTGCGCTTCCACTTTATTGCGGACAAATGCTTTCTTTCGCATCATGACAGACTCCGCATATGCCTGACGGATGCTCTCTAAGCCACAATGCGCCGCACTGATTCCAATGTATCCATCCTGCAATTCGTTTTTCAATAAGAGGGAAAGGTTCTCTGCCGGAACAATAAAAATATCATTGTCATTCATATTTTTCATGAAAATATAATTATCGTCGGACAGTTCTCCTCTCTTGACCTGATTCTGGCAGCACACATAATAATTTCCGGTATAAAAATGATCTGCATACTGACTTTCGATTGTGCGCTGTTCCTCCCCGGAAATCTCATCGGAAAGCATCAGGTGCCGCATCTGCTGATAACCCATTTTCTGATTGTTCTCCTCTTTCTCTTTCCGGCTCTCAATCTCTGCATTGAGTTTTTTTAAGATTTCGGTGATTTTTTCACGCTCAATCGGTTTTAAAATATACTCCCGCACCCCGTTTCTTAACATTTCCACCGCATAGGCAAAATCATCATAACCACTGATTGCCACGGTAAGTGGAATATGTTCGAGGCTCTGCATTTTCTGTACCAGTTCGATGCCATCCATCTTCGGCATACGGATGTCCGTAAACATCACATCAATCTCCTGCTCTTTCAGAATTTCAAGCGCAGTCTCTCCATTGTTGCACTCCATAATGGTCTCGATTGGCACACCACTTCGCATAATCATTGTTTTGATTCCCTGACGGATCATTTTCTCATCTTCAACGATCAAAACTGTTTTCATTATCTTCCTTACCCTCTTCTAATCCTGTATCTCTCTTCTGTCACAGTCCCCTGTGCCTTTATTTTTCACTTATGCTCCGGGTCATTTTCCTCTGACTGTCTATGCGTGATTGGAATCCGGACCATAATTTTTGTATAACACCCCAATTTGGATGCGATCTCGATTCCATACTGATCTCCAAATGCAATATGGATACGGTCCTGTACATTTTTCAGACCAATTCCATTGCCGGAGCCTCCGTTGGAATCAATTTTTCCTGCAATCTTTAACCGAAGCTTCTCCACTTCTTCTTCTGACATACCTTTTCCGGCATCTGTGATCTCGATCACACAGTCATCTCCGTCTAAAATGCCCTTGATATAGATATTTGTGTCCTCTGCCATCTGTTCGATTCCATGATAAATGGCATTCTCGACGATCGGCTGCAGGGACATCTTCGGAATCTCCTGTTTTAATACCAGTTCCGGCAGGTTTAACGACAGATAAATCTCATAATCAAACCGCAGATTGATCAGAGCCATGTAGTTTTTAATGTACTCTAACTCCTGCTCCACAAGCACATTTCCTAATACCCACTTCATACTGTAACGCAGCAGTTTCCCCAATGCGGTCACCGCATCAGAAATGGCGTATTCTTCATCAATCTCTGCCATCATCTTAATCGATTCTAACACATTATAAATAAAATGTGCATTGATCTGATTCTGCAAAGCCCGGATCTCAGAATTTTTTGCTAACATCTCACGGTTTAAATTATCTTCCATCAGCTCCTTGATACGTTCCAACATCTTATTGATCTGCGTTCCGAGTTCGCCCATCTCATCTTTGCCACAGTTTTCGATCACGACATCAAGATCACCCTTCTGTACTTTTCGAATGGACTTTAAGATCTCATAAAACTGCTTTAACAGATGCTGCACAATACGGTTGATAAAGAACGCCAGCAATATGATAAATGCCAGCATGACAGCCACAAACACATCACGCATAAAATATACATTATGAACATTTTTTGTGATATCCTTCACACAGATCAGTGTACCGGAGAGTTTGCGCACCTGCATATAAGAGATTACAAGTTTTTTTCCATCCAATTTTTTATAAATGGTCTGTATCTTGTCCTCTGTGGGACGCTGTTTTAAAATATCGTCAAGCAGCGCTGAAGATTCTGTCTGCTCTTTCTGTCCAAAATAGGTTACTCCCTCATCCGAATAAAAGAAACTCCACTCATCCTCAATTCCCTCGTACAGGCTTGGAAACATATTCTCCATCGTCATGGCAGACTCGATCACACCAACTTTTCCATTGGCACTGTCAATAATCGGTGTGACAAGTGAAATAATCTTCCGATTCTGGTTCATCGTATAGGAATTGAAAATATTATCTGTGTAATCAAAATTCCAGCCGACATATTTATCCTGCTTGGACCACTCCTGTTTTTTCATACGGGATGCATTGTATAAAATGGGCATCATCTCCTGCACACTGTCATTCACCGCATAGACACGGACACCATACAGCAATGGGTTATTGTTAACTAACCGTTCCAACGCCGACACTTCGTTATTTTTAAAATCCAGCCAGTCGGCCGTAGAGATTTCTCCCCCAATCGCAGATGCATTCAACATTTGAAGCAGGGAATCATCACTTAAGAAAAACTGTGTGGACATATTGATAGAATCAATCTTTGTCTTGATTCCATCCTCATTCCGCTGCATTGTATATTCCATGTAATCCATGTTCTCCTGCACCGCATTCTGCTCCATAACATAGAACAAAACCCCTGCTAACACCCCGATTGGAATCACCATAAACAGAATGATAATACTGGTAAATTTGATATTTAGCTTTGTATTTCGAAACAGCTCTCTTATTTTTTTCATTCGCTAATTCCCATTTTTTCCTTTGCTGCATTCATTAATACTGTTTTCTGTTTCAAAACTTCCTGATAGCCCATGGCATTCCTTTTTCCCACAAATTCTTCAAATATTTCATCAAACTGTGCTTCATTTGATGCGAGAAGAAGCTTTGGCAGTGTCTCACTCCAGAGTTTGGTACATTTTTCATCCATAGCTGCAATTTCAGGACTTGTCGACAAACTCACATCATACTGTCCATTGTAGACTGTATATTTGCATGCCCACACGAGTAACTGTTCAGTAGCAGGACCTGCCTTCTGCTCCCACTGAAGTTGCATGACATTATTCTGCAGCATCCAATAAGCATCATCTGCGCCGTATAACCTGTCGTAAGTCTCCCGGTCGGAATTTAAAATTTTGCTGACGTCCTCTTTTAATACCGGCTTACCATCCACGATATCGTAAGTAACCCCTTCCACACCGAGATAGATCAACATCTGTCCATGCTCACTCATCATATAGTCCATAAACGCTATGGCGCGTTCCGGATATTTACAATTTTTTGAGATCAGCGTCAATGTCCATCCATTCATATTGTTAGTCGGCAGTGTCGGATCATCCCCATTGGAATTTCTCGGTCCCTCAACCGCCATGTAAATGCTGTCCGGATCATTCTCATACAATGCTTTTTGCTGTGAGATCGTATCACTGTACTGATAGAGCATACAAAAATACCGACCTTTTGCCAGTTTTTCTTCCATCTGTATCCGTGTATCCACAAAGATATCATTGGCAAGCAGCCCTTCCTCCCCCAGTTCACGGAACATTTTTAACCATATAACATACTCTGGGTCTGTATATCTGTCATAATATTTCCCATCCTTTTCCCACGGAACCGCAAGAAAATTCATCAGATATTTGTCAAAGGAAACATTTCCCTGATTATCAAATACATGGGATCCCACCGGGATCAATTTTTCCCCATTCACCTCAGGAAACATCTCTGCCGCTTTCTCCACTGCTGCTTTAAATCCTTCCGGTGTTGTCATATCCGGACTTCCAATTGCCTCATAAATATCTTTACGTACCAGAAACGTCTGATTGGATATGATGTCATCATGCTCTTTCACCTGTTTTGGTGTAACCGTGGAACACGGATATCCATAAATATTGCCATCATCCATTGTATACCAGTTCACCACATCTGCATCTGTGACCTGCCAGAAATAGGCATCATAATCATCTGCAAGTTCATTTAATGCATAGACCATGTTCTCTTCGATCATCTGGTTCACCTGTGGCTCCCAATACCCTAATGTGATCAGATCAGGCAGAGAATCCGATGCGATCAGTGCATTTAATTTTTCTGTTTCATTCCCGATTGGTGTAATAAAATTAATATTTACTCCTGTCTCCTCTGTAATCTTTTGAGAGACTGCATTCTCTCCCCACGGTATTGCAAACCAGGAATAATTGACATACCAGTCTAACGTAACAGGTTCTCCGGCATATTTTTTCCATGCCGGTGTATCCTCATCACCCTGTGAGGTGTCCTCCACCTGAGATGTCTCCACAGCCTGTCCTTCTCTTTCCGCTCCGCAGCCCGTCAAAACATTTGTCATCCCGGCTGTCATGGTCACTGCCATGCCCCATGCGATCATTTTTCTGATTCTGTATGTAACCATAAAACTTCCCCTTTATTTCTGTTTCCAAGTATCTTTATCATACCATTTTCTTTCGTTTCCCGCAAACCCCGACAGAGCAAATTTCCTGTTTTCATGACATTTTCCGAGTTCTTTTTACTTTCTTTTTAAACACACAAAAGCGCTACCCCAATTTTTTGAGTAGCGTTTCTGTTTTTATCTATTTAGAGAAGAATATGGTAAGGAAACTATTTTATGTACTGTCATTATTCTTTTACAGCACCTGCAGAAATACTGCTGATGATGTATTTAGAGAAGAATGCAAATACGAGTAAAATCGGAATAACAGAAATTGCAACGGCGAGATAAATTGCGCCCTGGTTTGCAGTAATATCTGTTGATGCCCTTAAAGTTGCCATCATAACCGGTAATGTAAATTTCTCATTTTTATTTAAGATAATCATAGGTAACAGGTAAGCATTCCATCCACCGATGAATCCCATGATACTCATGGTTGCAATCCCAGGTGACATGATTGGGATTGCGATTCTGTGGAATGTATATAACTCGCTTGCTCCATCAATTCTGGCTGCCTCGATCAGTGAAGGTGGCATAACGGAAAGTACATACTGTCTTAAGAAAAATACGGTTCCCGGTGAAGCAATTGCCGGAATAATCAATGGGATATAAGAGTTTACCAGATGAAGTTTGGTACATAAGTTATAAAAACCGATCAGACCAAGCTGTCCAGGTATCATCATGAAAATTAAAATCGTCATGAATAATACTTTATTTCCCTTGAATTTGTACATTGCCAGTGCATAAGCTGTCATAGCGGAAAAGTATGCACAGAGTAATGTAGATGGAACTGCTACTTTCAAACTGTTCCACATACCTAAAAACAGGTTGAAGTATTTAAATACAGTAGCCCAGTTTTCTTTTAAATAAACACTCGGAATCAGAGTAAATGATTTCATAATCTCAGATCCGCTTCGTGTTGCGTTGACAATCATTAATAAAAATGGAAACATACACACTACACTAAGCAGGATTAGTAAGATATATAAAATTGTTTTTTTGATTTTATATCCAATGCCGTTCATAGTAATCCTCCTTATTTCGTCTTAGATGAAGCCCGTTTTTTTGCACGGCGTGCTGCTGCTTTCTCTTCATCCTGGTTAAACACTTTTAACTGTATAATGGAAACAGCTAAAATGATAAGGAATAATACATAGGCGATTGCGGATGCATAACCAGTCTGTGTTGTTCCTGTTGTAAATCCAAATTTATAGAGATACATTACCACGGTGTATACGGAGTTATAAGATGCCCCTGCCGGATTTGACATCAGATACGGCAGATCGAACATCTGTAATCCACCAATCAGTGATGTGATTGCTACATAAAGTAACATCGGTCTTAATAATGGTAATGTGATTTTTCCAAATACGGTCCATCTTCCGGCTCCGTCAATTGCTGCTGCCTCGAAATAATCTTTTGAGATTCCCTGCACACCAGCCATTAACATAATGAAGGAGTTACCAAACCACATCCAGGAACTGATCACTGCGATGGTCACACCTGCTGTTGCAGATGATCCAAGCCAGTCGACCGGAGTGTAATTTGCACCAAATAACCGATAGATGCTTGCAATAATCTGGTTGAACGTTCCATAACGCCAATCCAGTAATGTCTGAAATAAGAATGCAACAGATGTTGCTGCAATTAAGTTCGGTAAGTAATAAATAATACGGAAAATTCCAAGTCCTTTGATTTTGTATTTGATATCACTAAATACAATGGTAAGTAAAAATGCAAGTCCGAGCTGTAATACGATATTCACACCCCAGATCCTTACCGTGTTCCAAAGCGCTCTCCAGAAAAATTTGTCTGTGAATACACGCTTGTAGTTGTCAAACCAGACCCAGGATGTCACACCGACTCCTGCAATCTTGGCATTTGTAAAACTGAAATATAAGGTTCTTAATACCGGATAAACACTAAAAATACAAAATACAATAACAAATGGTAAAACGAAGAAGTATCCCACGTTATCATATTTTTTCAAACCATTTTTATTCTTTCCCATATTCTGCCATTCTCCTTCTTCATAACTATCTCAGAGGATAGCCATTCTTTTCCTGTACTCTTTTGTCTTTTCTTACAGTCTGCACATTCACTGTGCAGACTGTAAGAAAAATGATTTTGGAGATATTTTTATCTGTTTACTGTGATTTCAGGATATGTTGCTTCAATTGTATCGTAGAAGTCAGAGATTGCCTCATCCTTTGTCTTCTCACCAGTTTTAACAGAAGAGATTGCATTGCCCCATGCATCGCCGATACCTTTGTCGTATCTTGTTACTTTAGAAGTATCAATGTACTGTGCCTGATCTAACCAGAACTGGTATAATTTCTCACCACCGTAAATCTGGTTCTCATCATCTTTGTGTTTATCAAGAGCTGATTTCAAAGAAACTGTATCACCCTGTGAGTATTCAATCCACCAGTTAGCTGTATCTTCATTTAATGTACAGAATTTTACGAATTCCCAAGCTGTGTCTTTTCTTTCAGACTGAGAAGAAATACCGATATATGTACCACCGTCAAATCCTGCTGCTGGTCCAGAGCAAACGCCCCATAATCCAGATGTCTCGCCTACGTTATCTCTCATAGTAAGTACACCCCAGGAAGGAAGACCAAATGCGAATACAGTTGTTGTATCAAGTCCTTTTGTTGCCTCTGCGAACTGATCTGCATCCCAAACGTTAACGGAATCATCTGCATTAGACTGGATATCTGCTGTTAAGATAGGTACCTCGCCAGCCATAGCCTGATACCAAGGTGTTGACCACTGGCTTGCATATGCTGTTAAGTCATTCTGATATAAGTCAACGCAAAGATCCATGTAATCAATTCTGGACTGGTCAACATTTAATGTTCCATCTACTACCCATGCACTATCACCGGAGAATACGTTCATCTCTGCATCAGAAGAGAAGATTCTGTATCCAGCATCTTTTAATGTCTGAGCTGTCTCTAAGATAGTAGGATAATCTTTGAATAATTTTCCAACTTCGTCCGGATCATCTGTTCCGAATACTTCTTTTGCGATATCTCTTCTGTAGTAGATACCTGCTGGTGTGATCTGGTAAGAGATTGCTCTCTGGATACCATCGTCATCCTGTCCAACCTGCCATACATAATCAACGATCTGATCTGCATAATCCTGTGCATTGTATGGTGCCTGGTTTAAATCCTCGAAGAAACCTGCATCAAAGAAATCCTCTAACATCTTTGGCTCACCAACGATGATATCCGGTTCTTTTTCTCCTGCAAGTAATGCTGTCTGAACTTTTGTTGGGTAATCAGCTGGCTCGATAACCACTGTATCAACCTCTACACCAGTCTGTTCCTGGAATCTCTTACCAAAGTCGATCAAGTCGTTTGATAATGTCCATACAACTAACTTTTCATCGCTGGATGCATTTGCTGTGCTTCCCTTTGTCTCTGTTCCTGCTGCTGCATTATCGCTTGTGCTTGCTGTGTCGCCACATGCTGCCATGGATAATGTCATTGCACTTACGAGCAATACTGATACTACTTTTTTCCAATTCATATATAATCCTCCTTGTTTTACGAAGCAAAATCCGAACCCATTGGTGAGGAGAGGATTTTGCCTCCTTATTGTTCTGCAGAAAAGTGAATTTGCTTTCTGCTGTTACACAACACTTTGTTGTTTGTTGATAATTGAATTATAAGTTCAATCCCCTCTTGTAAAAATGCTTTAAATTTTAAAATGGTGTCTTTTTTTTAGGTGTCCTTTCTCCCATCAGCGCAGATTCTTTTTCTGTTTCTTCCCAGAACTTTTTGTTTTCGTAGTCCGTTGTGATAATTTTCATGCGATATTGTACTATGTGTGTCGTTCTTATCGAACATCAATCTCAATGGATGTCACAAGCCCCTCACGGACATCCACTGCTATTTTTTCTCCTGCAACGCCGCTGCCCACATTGGCAACGCTTCCATTCTGATAGATAAACTTCATGGAAGCAATCTCATAATGTCCCGGAATGTAGTCGGTGACATCTGCAAACTGATACGTTACCTTTGTCTTTCCAAACAGCATGGCAGATACTTTTCCATTTTCCGGAATCAGATATGCCGGTACCGCAGGCTGTGGCGTGAAATGCAGTTCTCCATTTTTCATGGATAAAATATGGCTGCCAAACATCATCTGTTTCCACATACTGATAAACTCGATGGTCGATCCACTTAAGCGTGCCACAAAACCTTTGCCGTGATATGCTTTGTTTGGATTTTTACTGCTTGCGATAAAGGATGAATTCTCATAAATACTTCTTCCATATACTTCCTTATCCAAAAATGGGATCGCAGCTTTGTGGAAATCCTCAAAAAATGCTTCATACATGCCATTTCGGATGAGTTCCAACAGATACTTATATTCCATATGAAGCCAGATGGACTCATTCTCCAGCCAGCCAGGTGTGAAGGCTCTCGCTCTTCCAAGTTCAAAGGATGCATTCTGCAAAGAAGCATTGACCTTATACATGGAAAGTTTTTCATCATAGAGATCACTGTGTCTCACCTGCTCATATAATTTTGCCTTTTTCTCTTTTCCGGTCTTTAATTTCAGATAACGAACCGGTCCTTCCAGGAAATATGGAACTTCACGAACCATAAATTTTAATGGCTTGTAGCCGTCTTTTACTTTCTCATACTCTAAAACTTCATAAGTAAAATAGGTCGGGCAGATACCATTTCCCAATATGCATGCTTTTTCAATTCCGCAGGTTACTGTTTCCAGAAAATCGTTTAAAATTTTTACAACTTTCTCTGTGGAAACAAGATTCTTCACACCGGATATTCCGGAGAATACTTTCTCTCGGTAAGCCTCTTTTGCATCGTTGATCTGATTCCAGAAGGAAAGGATCTCACCCTCTTTCTGAATCTCTTCCTTAGCTGCATAGCTCTGCTTTTTGCAGAAACCGATCGCATCTTTCTCACTTGCATTGATCAGATCAAGCTGCTGTAAGAAATCAGAAAATTCTTCAATCAGTTCCAGTTCTCCCGGATATCGTTTTAATGCCCCGATCGTGTATTCCAACATTCTGGCAAGCTCATAGGTCTCTGCCATGGAAGAACCAAACATGCCCGGCATACCATTTAACGCGTCATACCAGCCAGGTTTTCCACCTTCCATCTCCACACCCATACCGTAAGCGTCCAGCGCTGCAAATTTTGTGGTGCAGAGTAACACTAATTTTTCCAGCAGCGTCATCTTTAAAACTTTTCCGGACTGATTTGCTTCACGCACCAGTTTTTCTTCCGTATTTCTACGGCTCTTTTCATTCAATGCATAATATTGTCTCAGGCCATTTTCCGTCTCTTCATAGCGACTGTATCTCGGATTGATATTTACCCGTGAAAGGAACGTCGTATAAACTCTCTCATACAGTAATTCCTTCTCTTTTTCCGGGAATACTTCCAGATAATCTTCCACAAGATCCAGATTGTAAGTCCAGTGGTCGCTCCAGTAGCCTTCCAGGAAATTGCCGTTCACAAGTCCATCCGCCTGATCGAGCACCTGGAAAAACAGATTTTCGGTCTCTTTTTCGCCAAAATTCTCTTCGATTTTCCGATATAAGGAACCCGGTGTGAATGGTTTTTTGATATATTCACAAAACTCCTGTTTTTCCTGCTCGGTTGTAAGTAAATTTTCGTGAAGAGCCAGCAGACTTTCCGCTTTTTCTTCTGCTACCTGATAAGTCAGTTTTTCCACGCCCAGTGGGTTGTAACCATCTAACTGGATCAGGCTGTAAAATGTTTTGATATTCTCTCTTCCCACAAAAGGTGCAAAGAAAGTGTCACATCTGCGGTTCTGGTTGACATCCCTGAAATTTCCATTGCCCTGTGAATAAAACTCCGGCAGCATGGAAAAATAGTTGTAATCTCTTTCCAGATCGCCATGTTTTCTGGAGTACACGTAAAAAATCTTATGGTTGCCAAGTTTGATCGGATAACCACCTCTTAAGACATTATCCATATAAGTATACTGGCAATAAGCATCAAAATCTTTCGACGCTGTCTCCGTTGCGATTCCGCTGCAAAGATGTTCTACCAGTTCTTCTGCCTCTTTTGCTTTTGCGTTAAAATAAACTGCGTCCAGTTTTTTGGCTGCATATGCCTTCAACAGTTCTTTGTTCTCCACCTGTCCGATGATCTCATAGAAACAAATGCTCTCATTCGCTGCAAGATCTGCCTCTGTTCCATAAAAACTACATGGCAACTGGTTCATGGTGATCTGCTCTTTTGCGAGCAGTTCTTTTAATGCCGTCTCTTCAAATCCAATCGGTTTCTGTAAGGAAGTATCATAGGAGAATACAACCGTCGGATCAACGACCGGCTGTATTCTCGTACCATCTGCAAGACATCCAATGGAAAAATTACCCCCCTCCACCTTTGTGACTGCGGCGGTATCTGCCATGCTGGCACGCACGCGGAAATACGGGCGTCCCTCTTTCACATCCTCGACCTGCATCCACGCTTTGGATGTCTGGCACATGTTTTTCATACTGTCAATTCCAACTCCATATGGAATCAGTGCCGGCATACCGTCTAAAACTTCTATTTTGGCATGTTCCCCGGTTGCATTGGTAAGTTCTACCTTACGCACCAGTGCACCGATTTTTTCTCCCGGAAGTGTAAAATATGTTACCTTTGCATTCACTCCAAGTACGTCATTTTCCTCTTCAATTTTTAATCCGTTCATGGCAATTTCCATGCGGTGTGTCTGGTTTTCATCTGCAAAAAGCTCCGTCACTTTTCCATC